>Ga0208689_1000078_pt1 | contig 94165 bp, 98 predicted proteins | sample June2015DPH_8_15_FD_184700 | JGI IMG/M metagenome (GOLD analysis project Ga0208689, IMG submission 184700) | Peatland microbial communities from SPRUCE experiment site at the Marcell Experimental Forest, Minnesota, USA - June2015DPH_8_150... | ecosystem: Environmental > Terrestrial > Soil >... | reverse complement strand
TCACACGAAGCACATTAGGAGCCTCGAACGTGCACACGCTAGAACTGCACAACATAAACTCGGGATACAACAAAAAAACCGTCTTGCACGACGTAAGTCTCACGATACAAGAGCCGTCGATATACGTAGTCTTGGGCCCAAACGGCGCAGGGAAGACCACACTGTTTCGGACCATCGCCGGCATTTTAGAGCCATATTCGGGCGAAGTCGTGTTTGATGGCGAAAACGTCACCTCATCGCGTGACATCAGAAAGCGGATAAACTACCTCTCCCACTACAACGCGATCCCGGAGGAGATGACGGTGTACAACGCGCTCACCTTTTACGCGAACATGCAGGGAGGAAGCGCTGATGAGGTTCTCGAGCTGCTCCATCTTCAGGAACTTCGGGATAAAAAAATCTCTGATCTCTCGCAGGGACAGAAGAAAAGAGTCTCAGTCGCGAAGGTGTTCCTAAGGGAACGGGACCTCTACTTAATGGACGAGCCCACGTCAAATCTGGACCCAGGCTACTCGAAGGAGATCAGAGACATCCTCCTGAAACTGAGCAAGGACAGGATTGTGCTTTACTCCACGCATAACCTCTACGAGGCGAACGACATCGGCACGAACCTCATCTTGATCAAGAACGGAACCATCGCGCTAAGTGAAAAGATCGCAAACATCAAACTGAGGGAATACAGGGTTGGGATTAGGACTTCAACGGACATTTCAAAAATCGTGGACGCGAAGAAGGGAGAGCAGGGCTACTACGTCATGAGCGTTTCGAGCCCCGAAGAGGCAGGACGCGTTCTAAAGACGCTAATCGAAAACGGGGTGCTGGTGACGGAAATGCGGCAGCTCGAAAACCCGTTGCAAGAGCTGTTCGAAACGGCGTAACCGGTGAACGCGTGCAGAACAACGTTGTGCGCCAACTGGGGCGCAAACCTGCAATAATCACTGTTAAGAGAGGACTCGCTCTGAGCAAATCGTACATCGTGTTCGCGATATTCTTTACGTCGGTGGCTATCCTTACTGCAAATTTTGGCAACGCATTCCTGGGAGGGGTGCCCGGGAATAGCGGCATCTACGTCGGGACGTCACTCTCGCTTCTCTCTGTCCCGCTGACCGTAATTGCTGCTGTGACGCTTGCGACGTCCGTCATTTTGCTCTACGTCTACGACAAGAATAACGGCGTGCTCGAGTATTTCCTCTCGCTCGGGATGAATCAAGAAGACATCTACAAGCGCTACCTGAAAGCGGGTGTCATTCTTGTCTTACTCCTTATGGCGGGAGTGGCCGTTGCAAACGTTGCGGTAGGATTGGTTCTGAGAGGAGGAGTTACGCTCCCTCTCGTGGCTACGGGCGTTGCCACCGCATTGTCTCTCTCCGTCGTCTCTTTCGATACGATGGCTCTGATGACATTCAGCTCATTGCAGAAGCAGAGGGCAGGAGCAAATCAACCATTAGGCCTCGCCTTGGGGGGGTTGCTGGTGTTTCCTGCGTACTTAACTGCGTTCATTTTGCCTGGTATTGTAGCAGTCGCCGTAGATCTTGCCGAAGCCGTCATCATCGCCGCTCTGTCGATCGCGCTGTTCCTCCTTTCAAGCAGACTCATCAGCAGGGAGAAGCTTCTTCCATAGCAATTCACGCGTGTAAGACCAATTAGTACAGATTTTCAGTAAGAAAGTAAGAACTTCGGCTTGAAGTTAATAGTCGCTAGCCTCAAGGATCCGAAACGATATTCTCCAGCCTTGTTTTTCCAGAGGTCTTTACCGAAAAGAAGACTGGATGCTGGAGCGCGAGCGCTCGCGTATTATCGAAAGCCCGTTTCAGCTATTTATCATCCTTTTCTGAGCAAACGTGTCAACAAACACATAGGTCAAGATTTATAGTCGGCTCTGTGTTGACACCATGATGGCAAAAATTACGAAAGTTGAGGTAGAAGCTACGAAAGAGAAAATATGTGAAGCCCAGCATTTTCTTGATAAAATTGAAGAGACCCAGAATGATCCCAAGCCCTTTAATTACAACCTTAGTGCCTTTCTCGAAGCGTTTCGTAGCATAGAACATTTCATGAAGAAGGAGCTTACCGATCCGAATCTCGATCCGTGTTATAAACAGCTCCGAAAATGGATGAACAACGATCACCATGTACAATTGCTGACACAAGAGCGCAATATCACTACTCACGAACGTATTATATCGAAGCGCAGCGATGTTGCTGCTCACGTGCCCCCTCTTAGTGGTGCTATAGCTCAAATCGGATCAGTTAGTGGCCGGATCGTGAATGAAGATGGTTCTGTGATTGAGTTTTCAAGCAAGGAAGCGGAGACTATGCCTGCCGAGGGAGAGACTACAGGCGAAAAAAAGACTTTGGTAAAATATACGTGGTATTTTACGCTAAATGGCAACACCAGAAACGATCAAATAATCAGAAACATCCCCGGAATTAATACTATTATTCAAACAGACGTCGTGACTATACGCAAGGACTGTTTTAAAGACTTCAAGAATCGCGCAGCAACTTGCGATAAAGATCTCATAAGTTGTTAAATGTAAACTGTTGCTGCTTACTCGAAAACCAAACAAAGCCACTTATTGCCTCTTGCGAAATTTCAACTATTTTTCAGAAGAGGCTATGCGGTAAGGCACTTTGTGTGCCGTAACTCATCGACTTTTGTGTCAACTGGCCAGCTGGACCCAAAAATCAAAGGAAATCGCGATCTCGCAATCTCTCCTGTGGGCTGTGCATTAACCAAACTAAACACGCGGCGCTAAACAAAAATGGCGAGTTGGGGGATATGTTTTTAACGTAGGTTTTGAAACTGCCCGCGCGTAAGCCTGAGCAATCAGTAATTGAAAGGGGCTAACCCGTGTAGGGGTTTGGCTCGAAACGAACTCAAGTCTAAGTCAATTTGTTAGCGTGCTCGGATACTATTTTTTCAGAGGGTTGATGGTCTTTATTGCGGCGCGCTTTTTCCCGGCGCCTGCGTTCCTTTTCTTCCGCTCTTTTTTCGAACCAGTTCACGAATGATGGGAATGTGTCCCGATTAATTACATCGTCCACGGACAGTGTATACAGCTCTCCAAAACGCGAGTAGTAGAGAGCTAGCGTGTCGATCGCGTAGTCCCCGCCGGAGGCAGTAAGGACGTAGTACCCCATAAGCTGATTGAAGTGCTCCCGCTGCAAGACAAAATTTGAGAGTCTCTAAATCAGATCAAGAGTAGGCTGCTGCCTCAAAGCGCATCGGATCCTCGCTCACCCGTGCGAATCCTGATTACATCGTCGACAGGCAGAACGAAGATCTTTCCGTCTCCGATCTCCCCGGTGCGGGCGCCGTGCATTATCGTGTCAACGACCCTCTCAACGTCGGCGTCATCTACGACCATCATCAGTTCAACTTTCGGAAGCAGGTCGATTTGATATTCTCGTCCTCGATATATCTCTGTGATTCCTTTTTGTTTGCCTCGACCCTTCACTTCTGTGATAGTCATGCTGTGGTGTCCAACCTCATCGAGCGCAGCCTTCACCACGTCAAGCTTGGTGCGTCGTATTAGTGCCACTATTTTCTTCACATGTACCTCAGCATACAGCTAGCTCGATTTGTGTCATATGCGCGCGCACGTACCGCTTTCCAATCTAGATGCGATACGCGATTTCGTCGTGCGTTGCTAAATCAAGCCCTTGCTGTTCATCGTCAGAACTTACACGCAGGCCAATTGTTAAGTCTATCGATTTGGCGATGACCAGAGTTACGACAAACGAGTACGCAAATGTGACGGCAATGCCCAACGCTTGCACCGCGAGTTGATGCGCGTTGCCGTAGAGTAAGCCGGTTCCTGCCGCGTTGATGAACGGGCTCGCAAAAAGACCGACAGCAAGCACACCCCAGATTCCCGAGAACCCGTGAATGCCGAAGACGTCGAGCGCATCGTCGTAGCCGAGCCGTGGCTTGATGTATGAGATGGCGGCATACGAAACGACCGCCGCGCCGAATCCGATAACCATGGCGCTCATCACGTTGACGAACCCGGCCGCAGGTGTGATCGCAGCAAGTCCGGCAATGGCGCCTGACGCCGCGCCGAGCAGCGTCACCTTGCCGAAGCGAAGGTACTCGATGAGCATCCACACGAGCAAGCCGACGGCAGCTGAGGTGTTTGTTACAATAAAGGCCGAAGTCGCGAGCTGTCCAGCGGCGAGTGCTGAGCCAGCGTTAAAGCCAAACCAGCCTATCCAGAGGAGCCCGGCGCCGAGGATGGAATAGGTGAGCTGATGTGGAAATAATCTCTTGTCCTGCCGTGGCCCAAGCAGGAGGACGAGGGCAAGAGCCGCGACCCCACTGTTTATATGGACGACGATGCCTCCTGCAAAGTCGAGAACGCCGAGTTGTGCGAGCCATCCGCCTCCCCAGACCCAATGCGCGACCGGCAGGTAAACGAGCGTGAGCCACAGCGGAATGAAAAGCATCCACGCACCGAACTTCATGCGCTCGACAAGTGCGCCAGAGATAAGAGCGACCGTAATCGCGGCAAACGCCATCTCAAATACTGCGTAGAGCCCTAGCGGGATCGTGCCGTACAATGCGTGCGACTCGATGACGCCTTGGAAGAACGGATTGGTCGGTATCCCAATAATTCCGTGGATGTCACTCCCAAAGACGGCCCCGTAACCATAGATAAACCAAAGTACGCTCACAACTGCATAAGCTACAAACGACAAAAATAGCGTATTTAGCACGTTTTCTTTTTTTACCAACCCGGAATAGAACAGGGCGAGCCCCGGGATGGTCATCAGGATGACAAGTGCCGTCGAGATGAGCATCCAAGCAGTATCACCAGAATTCAAGACTGCTATGACCATATTATCCTCCAAGTCTCTAACGATCGAGAGCCCGTGGCTCGCGAGTCGGAAGGCGGAATCCTGTTGCCCCTCATTTCACCCTTCGTATAAATACCGTTCGTTTTGGAACAACGAAGCGCAGCTGAGGCCGTGCAGGCAAGACCCATGATCCGGCGCATGCTCAAAATCGCGAAGTTTTTAAGAATTTCCACGAACATGATCCTTTTAGAAAAGGACGTTGGTTATGCGGTAGAATATCCTCAGTTTGCCGAACAAGCTGTTTAGGTATTTCTGAATGCAAAGCAGCTCGGATTGGTCAGGCGGGACGGCATGAAATCTCGCGCCGTAGCATCCGCGTTTACGGGGACGCGTAAGGCTTTCAAGCGGTTAGGGTAGGTGGAAACTACGCATGTAACATCGCATCTCACTTCTTCAGCTGAACCAGCAGTCAGCACGGCCGTGCTAGAATCGATGAAACAAAAGCGGCGAGGGTCTGGGCAAGCTGTTCTTTTAGCTCGAGCGCAAACGTTCATAAATACAACCCTTCAAGCCGTTCGGCCCTGGCGAGGCAGTAGCTGCAGGCAGCCCGTATATTACGACATACCTTAGTTGGGCGTCTCGCCGGGCCCGATCGACGCTCTCTATCAGCTCTTCGAGAGGCATTGTGTGGACATAAGCAGCAAAGAGGTTGTATAGGGTCTGTTTCTTGTCGCCTGTATGGATCTGAGGAAGGATTACTTGCACAAACACAGCATTTGTGCTGACAGGGATAACCCAACTGCAAGCTCGTGCTGAAAGTGAAAGAAAAAATGAAGCGCTATAAAAAGAGGGCGCCTAGCGATTGTCTGCGACCGCCTTAGTCTTCCTTCTTTTTACCCCCGCCGAAGAGTCTCACCCAGAAGCCAACCTTTGGCGCAGGAACAGCTGGGTCACGAGTTCGAGGTGCGCTTGTTATACGACTAAATCCTTTAGTGCATCCAATAACGCCTTTCGTTCAACTGAGCCAGTCGGATAAATATAAAAATCGACGCCTCGGCCCCTGCAACGTCCTTTTCGCTCTACCTCGACCAAACCAGATAACTCTAATTCAGCGACCAGCACGGAAAGCGTCTTATGCGAAACCTGCTCACGACCACTGAGCCGCATTATATTGTTAAATTCCCGATAAACCTCAGTTGGCGACTGCTTTTCTTCTTTGCTGTAAACGCTCTCTAGTAACACCTTCTGATGTGGAGAGAGACGCACGACTTCCCTACGCAGCAAAGACACTTCTGCAAGTCGTTCGGCACGTCGAACATCGTCTTCTGTAACCGTGGTCCGGCCGTCTTCTTCACACAGGTCAGCAGTTGACAGTAAGTCGAGCGCATAACGAGCATCTCCTTTTTTCTGAGCAGCCAGGGCGGCACATAATGGAATAACCTCTTTGCTCAAAACATTAGGATAAAATGCCTGCTCAACGCGATACTGAAGAATGTCCGTTAGTTGCGCTGCATCATAGGCCGGAAAGGTGACGTCAACATAATGATAAGAGGACTAATCTCGTGCATCAGTGATTCAGTGTGTGGATGTCGTAATCGTTGGTGATCTCAATAAGGCAGATGTGAGGATCTCGTGTGAACTTATAGATAAGGCTAATATTGCGGGCGTATGTGAGTGCGTTTTTTGCTTACTGCGAAGCGTCGCCGTCTCGGCCCGCGCCATTCCTGAGCATAAGTCACCCGCATCAAAGTTTTGTTGTTGCGCTTCGGCGACGAGCAAGAAGTCATATTTGCAAAGCAGAGTAAAAGTCCTTGAAATCCACCGCCTTCGTATCTGATGCGAATTGCCAAAGAAGAAGACGTAGTGTGCGATAGCGGACGTGGTGAAAAATGACGTATCACAAAGAATGCGGGCATAGTCAGGCTTCTTAGAAACACGCAGCCGATGGCCTTTGCAGAGATGCTCATTCTGTAGCCTCATCGTCTTTGCATAAAGCGGGTCACTAACGCTGTAACTTAAGTAAAGATTAGACACCTTATGCATGACTCATACTACTGCTGACGGCGATGCCGTGCCAGAGGAGGAAATAGATGCGAACCTTGTACCTCTCGTCAAAGTACTCAACAGCCTTCCATGTGTTACCACGGTATGCTGCTGTGGCGGACATCCCGGCGAACGTGACCGCGGGAAGTGGCCAGAAGGAACGTGGTATGTCACGCTAGAGATTGCACAAAAAGAGCAGGGGTGGCGCACGCTGGCGTTTCTTGGATGGGCAATCAACCGCGAGTATCGTAAGGTAGGGCATCTCGTCTTCTTTTACCCGGACGCATTGCCGCCTCGCGCTGTCAGCGAAGAGGCCGTACTCGGTTTCCAGCTGGAGGGATACCGATACGAGCGTCCGGAAGAGCTCGCGAGCTGGATAACAAAGATGCGACACAGCGACGATAGCTTCGCACGTAGTACACAGGGAAAACCGCCACGTAACTGAGGGTCAAGTTCGTGTTTATAAGGTCGTGAACGTCACTATTGGTCTGCTATAACCGTTGGAAGGCGCTCCGCTTTTCTCCTCTTTTTTGACGTCTGACACATATACATCCGTTCAGAGCAGTTCAACGGGCAAACAATGCAAGTAGATTCCTGCATCTGGGCATGATGGTTTGTTTCGCAACTTTCCATCGAGCAACAGGTGTTTCCTTTTGATAATCTACGCTCATATAGCCCGTTTTTTCGACATGCCGCCATGATCTTACGCCCCATTGGTGTAACGCAACGACGCAAAGAAAGCAAAAAGAGCAGTTCGCCTGCTGCAAAATGAGATTCTATGGCGTTAGACCCGGCAAAGCTACTTAATCATTCAAAAGTAATTCTAAGCGGTGATATCATTGGCTGAAAAAGAACGCATCTTTGTCGCGCCGAATGCATTCTTGTATCACGACAAGAAAAACTACACCATCGAAGTGGAACTTCCCGGCGCAGATAAGAAGGACATCAAAGTTGAAGCAGGGGAAAACGGGTTTTGTCTCTCAGCGCCTCGAGACGATATCGAATATTCCGGCTGCTGGACACTCTCCCATACCATAAATCCAGAAAAGGCAACGGCCACGTTCGAAAATGGCCTTCTGAAGGTGACTATACCGCTAGCGGAACGACTTGAGGGCATCAAGGTACCCATAAAATAGTCTGCCATGTTCATTGGAGCCGCGCGTGATGGTCATGGTGCGAAGCTAGCTGTGGCCCCGAACTCTGGACAGCCGTCATGTTCTACGCGCCGAATTCGAACGGCAGCAAAGGATTGAAAATGAATTGCGAAGAGATATTAGAGGATGTCGTAGCCTTCTGCAAGAAGCAGATCGAAGAGCTTCAGGAGAAGACAAATGTTGATGACCCAAGCGGTTATAACGGTCTCAACACTCGCCGCGGGGCTTCGAGACGCGTACGAGAATGTAATAGAGCGCATAGCGATAAAAAGAGTCGAGGAAAAATGATCGACGTCGATTACGTTTAGCGCCGTTGCCGAATTACGCAACGGTCTGTCTAGCCAAGAACGATGGCTGTGACGCCGGTCTTCTCAAAAATGCCCTTATAAATCGTCCATTGCATTGATCGTGCTCTCTCGTTCGCGTAACCTCGCCCGGGATTACCTGTCGAAACTCATCGATCGATGTCCCGGGAGATAGCCGTGCAGGCGAGGATGAAGAATCGACTGCCCTCTCCATCAGCTTAAGCTCGTTGGATACATGTTCACGGCGTCGTGGCTGGTCACGGTTGACGGATCTGCCCGCCGGCATGATGGCCGCCAACTCTTCACCCCGTCGTGCATCGCGGCATACTAGGCGCATTTCACACACCGCGCCGTTTTTAACACAATTGGCGAGCAATTTGCCGACTTATCCTTAGTTCTTTTCTACTAATCAAAGCGAGCTAGCCAATATTTTCCAACTTCTTTGGTGTGTCCCCAAATCATTCTAGTTCTCCGTTGTTCTTGCTTCCAAATACACGTACAAAAATCCAATTTGATGTGGAACTACGATAGTCTTAAGGAACCCGACGCATTTTGTTCTGGTGATTAAAATACACGAACGCATTTTTGAAAGCGTCGGCGATGTCACCTTTTGTCTTGATGAGGTGCCTCACGCCGGTCGCGGTACGGTCACTTTCACGGTTAAGCAAGATGAGCTCTCAGCGTCAAACTTCGAAGAGCCAGGTGCGAGATTTTCCGGATTAGAAGACACCCGCGGAGTAATTAGCCTCGAGAGTCAACAAAACCAGGAGTTGATCCACCAGCTCAATGAGTATTTCATCGCTAAAGAGGGCCTCACCCTGAAAGGAGAGTTCAAGGACACGCTCGCCGGCACGGTAACGGCGTGGATACTCGAGGTGCAGCTGTCAAAAAGGAACTCTTCAAGTGCGCATCAGGAAGGAGCCATTACCTACGAATTTGATTCAGCCCTCGCATCGAAGCATCTTACGGGCGCGCATGACCTTAAGCGATGCTAGCGCAGTACAAAAGGTGCACTAACGGCGTGGTCAAGGCTATATCTGGGTCACTACGTGGTCAAGGCTATATCTGGGTCACTAATCAGTGCCTTAGCTCTCGTTTTCTTGATGCCTCGACGTACGTTACAAGATGCCGGTTTTGCGGCTTTAGCGCTCGGCAAAGCTATTTAGGTGTTTGAAGTGAACCTTCCAGTGGTGATCATCAGTGCCTGAAAAAGAACGGATCCCGGTCGCACCAGACGCAGTTTTCTATCACGATACGGAAACTTACACCATTGTAGTGGAACTCCCTGGCGTGCACAAGAAGGATATCGAATTTGAGGCGATGGAAAATGGGTTTTGTGTCACGGCACCCCGAGACGATATCAAGTATAGCGGCTGCTGGGTACTTACCCACAAGACCGTTCCTACAAAAGCAATAGCGACGTTCTCGAATGGACTTTTAAAGGTGACTATACCGTTAGCTGAGCGAATTGCAGGCTTTATGGTGCCCATAAAGTAGACTACCATTTCGTCAACGCGCTCCTGTTACCCCGACGGCGTCATTCCTGATTAGACCTAGCGGGTTCGCAGATAAAGGGCACGCAAGAGGGTGCATGCGCGTGAATTCCAGACGGCGCGCGACAACGGCCAGAAAGATGAAAACTTTTTTTAACCAAATGGAACGCGAAGCTGGTTTGCGATGTTCCTAAACGCTTTGCGTGCGAATGGCCTGCCATACATTACGAAAGTGCGTAACCCTCTAGCATGCACTCGCAGCAGAGAAGATTCGAGCAAAAGGTGCTCCGCCGGGGGGTTGATGTGCGAGTTCCAACGATGTCAGAAAACGTAATAATATGTCCCTGTCGCAAGACCTGCACACAGCGAACATCGCGATGCGTGCGGCGCACATAAAAAAAGAGGCCAGGAGGTCCCCTGGCTACACTCGCGCATTATTCAGGCGCAAGGACGGAATCAATAACGTGAATTACACCATTAGTGCATTCAATATCCGCCTGAAGAACTATGGCATCGTCCACCGTTAGCTCTTCAAATGCCGCGATTTCATCGTCTTCGACAACGACGTTATCTTCAACGACCACCGTGTCCTCCTCGATGACTGCTGTCTCTGTTGCAATCGTTAGGTTCGCCCCCTGAACGGTCTTTGCTGTCGTCATTTTCATAAGGTCGATTGCCATGTATTTGCCTGGCACTACGTGATAGGCAAGCACTGCAGTGAGTCGGTCTTTGTCTTTTAACAATTCGTCTACTGTACCGGCAGGCAACTCGGCAAACGCGTCATCGTTCGGAGCAAAGAGCGTAAATGGCCCAGGTCCGCTCAAGGCGTCGACGAGACCGGCTGCCGCCTTCACTGCTGTTACCAGCACTGTGAAGGAACTATCATCGATTGCTGTCTCTACAATGTTTTTCATATTTCCTTACTTCCTTTTTCACAAGCGCAGCAGGTGGAACGCATCACGTGCTTCCGCATGCGCCAAAGATCTCCTATCTCCATTTAAGCTTACGCTACTAAAAGCAAATGGTCTTGCAATTCGAGCCCGCAAAGTGATGCTCGTTGCTCGGATCGAACACGCTTTCTGGGCTGGCGTTTAAATGGGCTACACCGCATCGATTTTTTTATAACGCCTGGCTAGTCATACTTCAAAAGCGGAAAAGGATTTTTTTGGCGGCTGGAATTCAGGCCCTGGAACGATGCCGCTAGCCTTCAAGAAGTAGCAGCTGTGTGTGAAGAGTGAACGAACGATTTTTTTGGTTTCTTCGAGGCGTTTCGGATTACGACGCTAAGGGAAGGAAGCGTCAGCAGAACATTTCGGCTCTTCTGTTAACAGCGCGTTATGAATAGCGTGTTTTTTTACCTCAAAGTGGCCAATCGAACATAAGAAGAGCGAGCTGCGAGCGTAAAGCTCACAACGGAAGAAGAATGCACAGTCAAACACGCTCGAATCATCGACAAAAAAGTGAAGTTGGACTCTATAGGATATGTGAATAGCGAAAGCGATCCCTTCCAATGGCGTGTTTGAGAGCCAAGGCGAGTTCGCCCAATGCTTCAGAGCAGAGGTTTCTCTGCCCCGAAAGCTCTACTCCAAAAGCCATTGGAAGCTGCCTTTTCCTCCACACATCCTATAGAGCGTACCTTAATTATACGCGCCTCTTCGATTTATACCTTTCATGGGAAGTGAGCGCAATGCTACCGACAAGCTCAAAAATGCCATTCTAGGCACAAAGTGCTTTCTAGCTTTTGATTTTTTTTATAAAGAGGAGCAGCCGGAGGTTCCTCACAATCAAACTAAAATACCAACCTTTTCCCAGTTCTTCTGCACGAATCTAGCTAGCCGCATCGCGCGGTCATTTCTGGCCTTGCTACTTCCAGAAACTGAGTACCATCCAGCTACTGTGCCGCTCAAATAGGATTTTCCTGCGCACTATTGTGGTTTAGAGCAGTTGGCGGCGTGCGCTTTGCCACCGGCTCCGAAAACCAGACGGATTAGCGTGCCAAATGCCTCTAGAAGCGAGCAATAGCTATTGCGTAAATATCTCAGCCTATTAGCTCTAAGAGATATTTTGCGCGATTTTGGCTGCAATCAAAGCCTTCGAATTTGGACTATTTTGCAGAGACCAGGAGAAGAAACGCTTAAAGCGTAATCCCCCATTATAACGTGTTGAGCATGAGTCTCCTCAATTCAGTAATCCTGTTGATAGCTTTTATCTACCTGCTGTTCATATTCCCGCCGGGAGCACTCCTCGTAGTCGTGGTGTGGGTATATTTGCAGTTTATACGAAAGCCTCGGATCGCGAGCGCGACGAAGGACAGCGATAGCGCGGCACGATAGAAAAAGGAAACGAGGTGTTATCATCATTTTGTTGCTCGATCTTTTATATTACCCGGCTACTCCCGCTATGAAACAGCAATGTTTTCTTTATGTTGCCTGACAGCATAAATCTCGGACGTATGCTAATGATCATGCGAAGAGCGGCTAATGTCAGTTCAAGAAGAATTATATATTATTGATGGAATAAAAACTAATGTTAAATATTGCTGCCGTTGCGTCTTACGAGTCGAACGGACTCAGTCGAACGGACACGTTGCCGGCAAAGCGGTTTTTGAAAGCCGAATTGCCACGACAAAGCAAAGCGAGCAAAAAAAGTGCAGAGCGTAAGCCTTAAATCTAGTGTGTTCTATGTGCTGTGACAGTGAGTGATAAGATGATCGAGATTGATACCGTACCACAGGAAACCGCATACTGCGAGCGGTGCGGCAACCCAATTATTATTAAGACGTGGTTTGCTAAATTGTGTCACGAGTGCTCACGTGCTGAGTTCAAGGAGCATTTCGAATCGTTCGCATCGTGATCGTATACGCGACCTCTCTTTTTTTGGGTGTCCGGCTTTCCTAGCCTTAAAGCTTTACTAGCCCTGGCGATAGTCGATGCACTACCTTTTGTGCTTCACGTGTCTTCAGTTGCGTGAAAAACGGCAACAACGCTTTTAAATCGCCGCGTCGTGGTTCATTCGGTGAATATGAAAGACGCAGAACTGATCAACGAGTGCAAAGCGACCGGGCGCGCACTCAACTACGAGGTCCAATCGGCCGTTGACATCGGCGCGGGCGAAATCGATGTCATCTGGACCAGAAAAGACCACGCAAATCTCCCGACGTCCAAGCTCGGATTTTTCTTCTGCCCCACCGGAGGCGAGGTCCCCACGGACTTCCTCACGCAGAGCGTCGCAAAGGCGCTGCTCTCCGTGTGTGACAAAGCGATCTTCCTCGTGCGCGATGACGCTTCATTGAAGTCGGTGAAGGGCAAGATTCAAGCGCTCGACGCAATCGGTGGCGTGCTGCAGCTCAAGAAATATGCGCACGCGATTACCTCAGATGAGCTGCTCGGAGGGATTAGGTAGGAGGTGAAAAAATGCGTATAGAACGCAGCAAACAAGTAAATCTGAAGGAGCTTAACGAGGATCTGTACCTTGAAGCGAACACCCAGCTGTACCCTGTAGACAAGGACGCGACGATCAACGTCTACGGCATTTTGACGACTGAGAACAACGTCGTAATCAACGGCTCTATTGAGTGCTCTGAGGCTAGTTTCGGCGACAACTGTCACGTTAAGGGAACGGTAATTACCGGCGGGATCAAGACGGGGAGCGGATTCAAGGCGCACCACATTGAAGCCGGAGAACAGGCCGACATCGGCAGCGACTCGCAAGTCAACAAGATCGACGCGGTTGGCGACGTGACGATCGGCAGCAATTCGCGCGTTCGGCACGCGATCAGCGAGCGTGGCCAGATTATTCTCGCTCCAGGAGCTGTTGCAGACGTCGCAGAGGCGGCGCAAGGAACGAAAACAACGTAATCAGAGAAAGATCTTCATCAGGTCGTACGCGACGTCAACCCTTCCGGGGAACCTCTCCTTAACGACGTCGACCATGGCATCCTCATGCCCGCTCGCGTGCGGGTAGAGGTGGGTAAGCACGATGCGGTCGATGTGCTGGTCATATATTAGATCGCGTAGCTTGGCTGGCGTCGTGTGGTTCGAGACGGACGCGTACGCATCAGGGAACGAACACTCGTGGATTAGCACGTCGACGTCGCCGTGACAAAGATCGCGGACGCTTTCTGTAGGTTCGGTATCGCCTGAATACACTAGCGTCGACGTCGGGGTTTGCATACGGTACGCGATTGACGAAACGCTGTGCTTCGTCGCCCGAACGGAGGCCACTCCGTTTCCAACACGAATGCTGTCACCGTCATCAAGCTCTGTTACGTCGACATTGACGGTAAGATAGTCGTAGAGCTCGAGCAACTGCGCAACGTGGTGTTGCGTGCCGGCGGGACCATACACGTTCATCGTCTCCACCTGCGCGTCTGAATCGAGGGCGGTCAGTTGCTGCGCTTTGAGCAGTGCCAAAAAGTCAGAGTTGTGATCGAGGTGGTGGTGGGTGAAAAAAACCTTGTGTATTTTGCAATAATCGTAGCCGCTCTGCACGATACGGCCCAGGATGCCTGCCCCGCAATCAAAGAGTAGCAGTTCTTCCGGGGTCTTAACGAGAATGCCCGACTGGGCCTTTTCGAGCTGTGGAATGGCGACGCCCGTCCCGAGCAGAATAATGTTCATTTAATCCCGGTAGCTCTATAGAGGCTTCAGGTACATAGCGTTTGCTTAGGGCTTAGCACACAGACGGAGGGCCATCTCAACCGCCGTCTCCGGTGAGTCGGCGAGAACCGTCCCCTCGATTTTCCACTTGCAGGCTAAGATCACCACCGGTTTTGCCATTTGGAGGGCGAGGGCAATTTCTGAGAGTGTGCCAAACTCGCCGGCGATCGCGATGAGGCAATCGGCTGCTCGCGCGATAATTGCATTTCGCGCATAGCCCATGTCCGTTGGGATCTTAACGTCGATGAAGGGATTCGCTTCGGTTTTCGAGGGACCGGGAAGAATTCCTACGGTGAGCCCCCCTACAGCCTGTGCGCCGCGCGCAGCGGCTTCCATAACTCCTCCCATTCCCCCACAGATAAGGATCGCCTCGCGAGACGCTATGAGGCTTCCTGTGCGCTCGGCAATACTCGCAATCTTGCTCGAGCAGCTCCTGCTTCCGATAATGCCAATTTGCAGACGGCTCGTCATTCTGGACACCACCTTGAATGCACTAGCTTCCGATTGACGCACCGTGAAGCTTTCCCCATCTTGTGCATACCAAGCTCAAATGTTATTTTGACTCTTAAATCCATTTTTATTGGGGAATATTACCTTAAAATCGAAAAAACACCGAAAAAGTATATATATGTTGAAAATCTCAGTATAGAGCGAGGTAATTCAAATGGCAGAACTACAAGCAGCAGGAGTAAGCAGGATTATCCGAAAAGCTGGAGCAGAGCGCGTGAGCGCTGAAGCGACAGAACAGTTTAGAGAATACCTAGAGACATACGGCAAGGAACTCGCCGAAGAAGCAATCGAAATGGCAAAGCACGCGGGACGCAAGACGGTCAAAGCCGAAGACATTAAACTCGCCTGGACCAGACTTAATCGCTAATCTCACTATCGTTTCTTTGATAGCATCTCTTCGCACGTGAGATGCTATTGCTTATTTTTTTTATATTTTTTCTCTGTTCTTAACGTCGAGTACGAGCCATTTTCCTGCGGTATGGCAGTTCTTGCAGGTTAGCTTGTCCAACTCGATAAAATCGGTCCAGATTTCCGCGCCACAGACGCGACATCGGTAAAGATACGCTCTCATGTCAGTACCTCGCGTGCGATCAATGGTTGCTCTTTGCACGCTGAGCGTATTAAACCTTCTCACATCGACGTCCAGCCTGAATCAGTTCGCGTGCAAGTCATCCCACCCCATCGCCTGCCCGCAGAGGCGCCAATTCACTAGAACGCATCTCGGCTCGAAGATGCCTGGCCTTGATGTGAGCCAAACGAAGCGGCTCAGGTAATCTGTGGCTCACCACGCAGCGCTGGACGATTCGCAATGCGCCCTGCAACGAAATACGGTTTCCTGGACTAATGAAGATCGGTTTTATGCCGGCCACCGTTTTTAAGACGAGCCCAAACTGTTTGCCGTTGACTGTCAGCGCGGTGGAGCGGCCGGCTTGAGCCGGTTCAAGGTACTCCCCGCAGAGGGCTTTTTTGGACACGCCAACCGTTGACGTGTTGAGAATAACTCCGACGTGCGACGCGATTCCTGCAAACCGGGGGTGATTTATGCCGCACCCGTGGACGATTAAAACGTCAGGTCGCCTGCGCAGCTTCTCCACGGTGGCTACCGCTGCGGGACCCTCACGGAAAAAGAGCAGACCCGGCACGTACGGCATGGCTGTCGGCGCAATCGACGCAGACTCGTCTATGACGTTCATGAGCGTGTCAACAACCACGGCTGAAGAAAACACCAGGCCCTCATCAAAGGATTGCGCTACCGCCCCTATCGACGCAACTTCACTCGCGGGATCCTCTAAGACCACCTGCTTTGCGATGTTTGTTTGAATCTGCCGTAATGTGTGAAACTCACTCACGTCTTTTGCGGCCATGTCGGTTCGGCCTCCTGCAGATGATGCTCAAAAAAGCGCAAGCTACTTTGCCCGGTCAGCTCGAAAAAGTCCCCCCACAGATGCGTTGACTGCGCGATCACAACGCGTCGACGTCGCCCCAGTACGTTGGAGCGTCGGTCGTGCCGTGCCCTCGTTTGACGTAGTGTGTATTGAAGAGTTCCTTGTATCTTCTCGCGACCTCTTTCCACGTGATCGAGCGCCCATACATATACGTCCGAATCTCCATCTCCCGTCTCAGACGATCGTTGCGCATCAACATGGTAATCGCTTCGGCTATCTCCGATGATTCCCCCGACTTAAGAAGCACGCCTCTTTCGTCTGCAAGCGCATCTCGTGCGTGCACAAACGGCGTTGAGATTATAGCCTTTCCACAGCCTACTGCCTGGGACAGCACGCCACTCACGATCTGATCCCTGGCGAGATAAGGGAGGACGCAGATATCCGTAGCGAGAAAATGTAGGATCAGGTTTCGGTTGGTAAGATATCGGTCGACGAACTTGACGTTGTGCTCCAAATCGAGGTCATTGACGATCTCCTTCAGCCTTTCGCGATAGCGCTCGCCTTCGTTCTTCACGATGTTTACGTGCGTCTCTCCGACGACCAAGTAGAGGGGGTCCGTTTCAGGATTATCGGCAATCACCTGGGGCAGCGCTTCAAGGACATATTCGATACCCTTTGCGGGATGGAGCAACCCAAATGACCCTATCACGAATCTGCGAGAGAGAGCTAGTTTCTTCTTCGGCTGCTCCGTGCCGATAAACGGAACGTCGGGCACGCCGTGCGGAATGACCTCTACTTTCTCAGGGCCTAAGTCAAACGCCTTTTTCAAGATATCGACGCCGACGTGCCCTGGTACAACGACGTTAGCTGAAAGACGGTACAGCTCGCGGGTAACGGCTTTGGCCTCTTCCGGGGGTCTCGGCAGCACCGTATGCAGCGTCGTCACGATCGGTTTTTCTAGCGCTTCCATGAAATCGAGAATATATCGGCCCCACGAGCCGCCATACAGCCCGTACTCATGTTGTATGTTGACCACATCAGCGCGCGACGCGTTTATTTTTTCAGCTGCCTCGACAAAGCTGATTTGATCGGTAGCTTTGATGACGTACGCGACCCGCGATCTCGGATAGATAAGCGGACTTAAACAGCCGTAAGCGCTTGAGTCCTTAGTTCCATCAATGGCACAAACGTTAGCTCTTATATCAGGATTCTCACTGATAAGGGTGAAGAGGAGGTCTTGCGTGAATGTGGCGATACCACACTCTCGTGGAGGAAACGTGCTAACGAACGTGAGGCTCAGTCGGTTGCGCGGCATCAGGCTGTATATTAGAACCCGTCTCACTTAAACCTATTGAACTGCGCTCACGAAAGGACGGCCGGAGGCCTGCGCGGCACTAGTTATGCTCTATTGCGAGAGCCGGATGATGCCTGAAACATCACGCGAATTCCTTCGACGTGACCAACAGCACCGGAGACGCTACCTGCGCGGTCTGAGCCCCCCTCGCCTGAAGAGCCCAAACATCATCAATAAACAGGTTTATGGGCATGAAACTCGCAGACTAGCAATTCAGACACTGCGACACTCTATTGTGGTGTTGGAGACAGGTATGTGGGCAGAACGCACTTCACACTTTTCCCTTTCAGGAATTCGAGAGATGTTTGCGCTGACTAAACCAGGCGCGATCAACCTGGGGCTCGGCCAACCGGACTTCGACACGCCAACACACATCAAAGAGGCGGCAAAAGAGGCACTAGACAAGGGGTACACCGGGTACACGCCTAACAAGGGCTTTCCTGAACTCATCGACGCAATCGCGAGCTACTATGAACAGTACGGAGTCCAAACTGGGCAGGAGCAGATCATTTGCACTTCAGGTGGCAGCGAGGCCCTTCATCTGGCGTTCGAGGCATTGATAAACCCGGGCGACGAGGTAATACTCCCCGATCCCGGATTTGTCGCTTATGCGCCACTCACACACGTGGCGGGTGGCGTGCCCGTGAGCGCGAGGGTTAGCGCTGATGATGATTTCAGGCTGCAGCCTGATACCGTTGCGGATCGCATCACGGACAAGACAAAAGCCCTGGTTATTAACTCACCAGCAAACCCCACTGGTGCGGTGCAGCGGCACAACGAGATGCGGGAGTTTGTTGAGCTCGCCGACGACCACAACTTCCACATAATTTCCGATGAGGTCTATGACAAAATACTCTACAAAGGAAAACACGTCAGCCCGGCAAGCATCGACCCGGACCGCGTGATTGTCGTTAATTCGGTGTCAAAAACGTATGCGATGACCGGCTGGCGGCTCGGGTACGCGATCGCACCAGCCGCGATAGTTGAGGAGATGCTGAAGGTGCACCAATATATCCAGGCCTGCGCGCCATCTATCTCGCAAAAAGCCGCTTATGCGGCGTTGACCGGCCCCCAAGAGAGCGTGAGGTCCATGGTTGACGAGTTTTTCGCGCGACGCAGTGCCGTGATGCACCACCTTAAGGGAATAGCCGATTGTGTGACGCCTGAAGGAGCTTTTTATGTGTTCCCACGGTTTGCCACGTCGGACACGAGCTTCGACATCACGATGAGGCTTGCCCAGGCCGGCGTCATCGTTGTGCCGGGATCGGCGTTCGGGCGCTTTGGCGAAGGGCACGTCCGAATCTCGTACGCGGCGAGTCAACAGAGCATTGACCTCGCGTTCCAAATCATCAGAGAACAGGTTTCGGCGCGTTAGCCGCTGCGAGACTACTGTAACAGCTCTGTCATCTGCTGCGGCCGGCGTGTCAATCTTTTCTATCGTGTGCCGCTGCGCCGCTGGGCAATCAATTCTTTGAACTGAACGGCCTCGAGGCTCTGGGGGTCTATTTGGAGCGCCCGGTCAAAACAGAACACCGCATCGTCATATCGCTTAAGGCTGTACAACGCGCTGCCTTTTGACGTCCACGCAAACTCATCGTTCTCGTCGACTTCTAAGACGCGGTCAAAGCACTCAATGGCCTTTTCATATTCCCCTAGACCATCATAGGAGCTTCCTTTGAACGAGAGCGCGTACGTGTCGTCGGCGTTTGTGCTGAGCACCCCATCAAAAACAGCGATCGCGTCCTCAAATCGATCGATGCCGAACAGAATAAACCCTTTTCTGTTCAACACCCAAAAATTCTCGGGATCCAGCTGGAACGCCCGATCCAAGCACTGGATCGCTTCGTCGAAGCGGTTCAAACTATCCAGTGCGAGACCCTTATTGATCCACGCGAGAATGTAGTCTGAACTTATTTCGAGAGCTTTGTCGAAGTTTTCAATCGCGTCGTCAAATTTTTGCAGATTATAATAAACGTACCCCTTGTTGTTGTACGTGATGAAATAGTCGGGATCGAGGCTCAGCGCTTTGTCAAAGCTCTCCAGTGCGTCAGGCCATTTATACTGGCTAGCGAGGGCGAGCCCGCGACCGTCCCACGCCGCAGCGCGGGTGTCGTCGATCACCAGGCCTTTGTCATAGTTGATGACAGCGTCTTCGTAGCGCTCCAAATTCGCTAACGCATTCGCTCGGTAGAACCAAGCGCCGGCGTTCATAGGTTCCAGCAGCAGTGCCCTCTCGAACATTCCCTCCGCTTTTTCGTTGTCGTTCATCAGGGCATAGCAGACACCCGTGTTGAACCAAGGAAGATCAAACTCAGGATCAGCTTCCTGCGCTTTGTTATAGCATTTGAGTGCTTGTTCGTATAAACCCTGTTTTTGAAACAGGTATCCCTTGGCGTTGTAGGCTACCGCAAACCGCGGTTCGCTCGCTATGGCAGCATCGAACAAACGCACAGCAGCGTCAACATCTCCTCTATCGCGAAGGATGCTTCCTTTGGCGACGAGAGCGGGAGCATGGGTGGGATCTGCCTCTAAGGCCCGTTCATAATAACTAAGCGCCTGATCGCCGTTGCCCAACTCTTCTGTCAAAGAGCCAAAAGTGAACAGTGCGTCGACGTTTGAAGGGTCCATACTGAGGGCTTCTGTGACGCGATTGAGCGCGTCTTTCGGCTTACCTTGCTGCCGAAGCAAGAGCGCTTCTTCAAGAACATCCATCGCTGTCTTGGCTATTTGAGCGCCGCATTCACAGCACGCCTCTGTTTCATCTGGGTTGGTCGCCCCGCATCCGGGACACAGCTTTGTCATCCTTTGTTAGATGCGGTTTCTGAGTGATATGCTTTGCCCACTGGAGGGGGCATTGGTTAGCGTTCTGCTGAAACACGAAAGTAAAGTAGTGACTGAGATTATCGGCTCGAGGCCAACCGTCGACGCGAGAATACTGTGAATCGTATGCACAATCACTGAATTACGCGTCGAAGACTCGCTGTCCAAGCTTGAACGCCCTGATATTGGCGTCAAGAGCTTTTTTGGGCACGTGCTCGGCAACGACCTCTTCCAACGTGGACAAGGGCAGCATGCGTGAAAGTGTCCCCAGCAGAACGACGTTGAGGGTTTGCAGATGGCCCGCGTCCAATGCAAGCCGTGTCGCGTCATACGCAATTACACGCTCGCACGTGTCTTTAAGCACCTTCACCAAATTCGCGACGGGCGGGTAGTCTGAACTTGTGGCGGGCACGACATTCGTGTTGATGATGGCCGTGCCCTTGGGCGACAAATAGCGTGCAAAGCGGAGACCCTCTGCCGGCTCCATTCCAACCAAAGCGTCTGCGCTTCTTAAAGGGATTAACGGCCCAAATGATGAGCCAAGGCGGACGTGGACCTCAACGGTTCCGCCTCGCTGAGCCATGCCGTGGGTCTCAGCAGAGATCACATCATACCCCTCTCGCACTGCCGCTTCGCCCAGCACTCGCGACGCGAAAATAGAGCCTTGACCACCAACACCCACGATAATACAATCAAATTTGGTCATTTTCCCTATCGCGCACCTCAAGCGGTCTCGATGGCATCGAATTCGCAGATCTGTTCACAAACTCCGCAGCCCACGCAGTCTTCTGCAATCATGGCGCTCGTTTCGTTATAGTTGATCGCAGGGCAAAAGAGCGTGCTACAGAGCTTACAACTCGCGAAGTAGTCTTGGCACACAGCGGTGACGCGTTTTTTCGCCTTTGCGAGCGTTCCTGCCTTTTTGGCACTGATGACACAAGGCCGCCTCGCGATGACAACTTGGACGCCGTCGCCGTTCTTTGCCCTTGTTAGCGCGTCTTCCGTTTCGAATAGGTTGTAGGGATCGACAACGTAAAGCCCTTGGACGCCGATCGCTTTAATGAGGTCTTCCATCGGCGTCGGCACGGTACACGCTCCCATTGCGTTCACGCCGGTGCAGGGGTGGGGTTGATGTCCCGTCATTGCGGTCGTGCCGTTGTCCATAATTACGAGCGTCAGTCGCGCACCGTTGTACACAGCGTTTATAAGTCCAGGAACGCCCGTATGAATGAAGGTCGAATCGCCGATAACACTCACGATCTCCTTATCACAGGCGGCACTGAATCCGCTGCCCATGCTGATGCTTGCGCCCATGCAGAGCGTGGTATCGATCGTGCCTTGACTCACGCCTAGCGTATAGCACCCTATGTCTCCGACATAGATCGCAGCTTTGGTGAACACGTTCTTGAGCGCGTAGAATGTCGCCCGATGGGGACATCCCACACACAGCACGGGCGGTCGCGGAGGCAGCGTGTGCTCCGCGGCGATCAACACTGCCGGGACGTCCGCAGCTGCGAGCCGGCCAACCGCCTGGCCGATGCCATGTAGGACCGTATCAACGGTGAGCCCACCCTCTCGTTGGACGTGTCCTGTGAGCTTTCCGTACACCTCGACCGTGCCCGCAAGAGCATTAACTTGCTCTTCAATTACAGGTTCGAGTTCCTCGACGATGAGAAGCTGACGCGAATTGCTTACGAGCGTCGCGATTTGGTCGTTGTTCACAGGATAAGCAGCGATGCGCAGCATGGAAGGTTCGAATCGCAACTTCTTGAGCGCCTCCTCAACATATTTTGCAGCCACTCCGGCTGTAACCACGCCGAAGCGAGATTTTTTAAGCGTTAAGTTATTTAAAGAGGAGAGTTCGGCGCGCAGCAATGGTTGAATTCTGTTCAGTTCTGTGTGTCTCTTGCGCGCGTGCGCCGGCACCATGACCCACTGCTCGGGGTCCTTCTTAAAGTGAGGGGATCGCTGATCGCTATAGTTTCCGCTTAACGTGACGGATGCTCGTGCGTGCGAAACGCGTGTCGTCGGTCGGAGCATCACTGGGATTTCGAATAGCTCGGACAGCGCGAATGCGTACTTTGTAAAGTCATAGGCCTCTTGCGGGGTCGATGGATCGAGACAAGGGATCTTCGCAAATTGTGCGTACCTGCGAGAATCCTGTTCATTCTGCGAAGAGAAGCACCCGGGATCGTCGGCCACGATGAGCACTAAACCACCTTTGACTCCGGTGTACGCGAGAGTCATTAAGGGGTCAGCAGCGACGTTCAGCCCGACGTGCTTCATAACGACGGCGGTGCGCAGGTCGCAGTACGAAGCGCCAGCGGCGACCTCAAGCGCGACCTTCTCATTAACCGACCACTCCACGTGCGGCGGCCTCTCGTAGCGTTCGACGTGCTGCACAATGAAAGGTATGATCTCAGACGACGGCGTTCCTGGATAACCCGAAACGAGCGAGACTCCTGCCTCCAATATGCCGTAAGCAATCGCCTCATTTCCCAAAAGAAACTTCCGGTTTCCGTGCTGCATAGCTTACCTAAGGTCGCGATCTATTGCTGCTATTTGCTTTTTTGGGCCCGCCTCGCACCGGTTCGGCCTGAGTCTCATCGAGTAGAATCGACTCGGCAGCAAACTAGCATTCTTCACGCTTCGCGGGGTGCATGTGGGCCAGGATGACGTCCTGTGCGTTCACGCGCGTGAGGTCATTGAAGTCGCGCGATTCGGGGTCATCGTCGATAAACACAACCTGATCAATACCCGCGTTCTTGATGAGCCGCCAGCACATTTTACACGGAGTGCCGTTGACGTAAAGCGTAGCGCCGTTGATGGAGGCACCCCCTCTGGCCGCTTGTATAATCGCATTCGCCTCGGCGTGAACGCTCACACAGAGTTCGTACCGTTCACCCTTTGGAACGTTTAAGCGCTCCCGCTCACACCCGATGTTTAGACAGTGCGGTTCGTTGCGTGCAGCCCCATTGTATCCAGTCGACAGTATGTGATCGCCAGTTGAAACGATAATGGCACCGTATTGGCGCCTCGTGCAGGTTGAGCGCAAAGAAACGGTCTTTGCGAGAGCCATATAGTACTCGTCTTTGGAGATTCGCTGGTTGCGACGTTTTGAGGTCTGTGAGGTTTTGCTCACCGCTGTCCCGTCTCCTGATCGCTTGGTTAGTAGCATCAGCACTGCCCGCTGTCAGTATAGCGTTCAGTCTATTTTAATACTTGGGGGGCTGCATGAAGCAACGGCACCTAGTTAACGGCAATTAATGCATCCGCTCACGACCAGGTGCGTGGTGATACGGTGAAAGGCGAGAAGCAAGTAATAAAGATACTCGGGGCAGGCAACTACCTCATGGCGGACGATGGTGTGGGGGTCCACATTCTCGAGAGACTCGAGCAAATAGACCGAAGTGATATCGAGCTGGTGAACGCTGGTGTTGGGGGGTTAGCAATCCTTGACTACATGGAGGACGCAGATGACGTGATTATCATCGACGCCGTGCGAGGGGGCGGGAGCGAACCAGGATCGATCTACAAGTTCACTGACAAGGAATTGCCTCCTGCAAATCTGTTTATGATGTCGTTGCACGACCTCAATCTGGTCGATACGCTGCGCTTGGGCCAGCAGATTCAACCGGAGCTTATGCCGGACAGTATCACCATCATTGGAATTGAGGTCGAACGGGTCGAAGGGATTTGCACGGACCTTTCGCCTAGGGTCCAGGCTGCGATTGACCGGGTCATACAACTGGTTTTTGAAGAGATTGATCGATTTAAGAATTGATGTAGTTAGAGCGACCCAGTCAGGCAAAAATAATATATATGCACGTTTTCACAAGGGGAGTAGCGAGGTAAATCGTTATGGGAAAACCGATACTGATGGATTTTTACGCTGACTGGTGCGGTCCCTGCAAGATGCAGGATCCGATACTCGAAAAGCTTGAAGAAAAGCTCAGAGACAAGATCGAATTCAAGAAGATTAATGTAGACGATAACCTGCAGCTTGCCAACAAGTACGGAATCCGCGTCGTGCCGACACTGATTCTGGAATGTAATGGGAAGGTTATAGAGCATTATATTGGTGTAACGCGCCCTGAAATCCTCGAAGCGGACTTAAACAAGGCGGCTGAATCGTGCACTGAGTGAATTAAACGCGATCCACCCTAACCTCCTTTTCTTGCCATCAACCAACGTTCGCGTCAATTCAAACTGACGTTTTTTCAAGCGCTCAACGAGCGCCGATCAAATTTCTCGCGAGCGGTATAGCTGCCACTAAAAGAGTATTGCACCGAGAAACAAAAAGCGCCGTGATATGTCGATTTAGTAGCGGGGAGTGGATTTGAACCACTGGTCTACGGGTTATGAGCCCGTCGGGATCTCCTGACTACCCCACCCCGCTCTGGATTGTTTTAGGTGCTATTCATTTAAATAGGTGATGATGGAGCGGCTCTGCGCGAATGGATTAGTCAGAACACGCACGAGGACAGAGCGTTAGCCTGCGCGTGTTTTCTCGCGGAAAAGGTATAACTCAGGGAGAGATGAATACCCCTACAGCGTTTAGGGCAAAAAATAGAGGGAGCAGTGAAACATGAAAAAAGCGAGGCTCATAATTGGAATTCGTAGGGGGCTTTACGACTCTGAAACGGAACTGTACTCAATCCCCACCTGTTTCGACAGCGAGCAATCGGCGCAAAGAGCCCTACAAAGCATTGCGGAGGAACTCAGCGGCCTCACCGATGTCAAGCTTGCGGTTGTACGTCAGCCTATGGTGAGCTTGCGGCCCGAGACATACGAGAGATATGACGAAGCAGGCGAATTCCCACGACTGTACGAAGCGAAAAAAGACGAATTTCAGGGATGTGTCATTCAAATCGACGTCCCTGATACCCAAGAGCTTAAAGAAACGGCCCGAAAAATAGTCGATAAGCACAGTCTGCAAGTCATCGACGAAGGGCCTGCAAAAGAAAAGACCCTTATCTTCATATCGTAACCCGCGAACGACGCAGGTTTCATGGAGTTGATCGTCAGATCAGGGCGCCTGGTTCAACTCCCAAAAGTTTATAGTGTGAGCTTTCGACCATAGCGATGCATGCGTGTCGCTATTATTTGCTCCGAAGTAGACGATGCCTCGAAAAACATCGCGCGACACCTATTACAACGAGTCCCGTGGACGCGAGGCCCTGAGGTCCCCGCCGAATGGACATACGGGAACTTTCAGCTCGTCATGGTCGAAGGCAAGCTGATTGACCAAGAAGCGCTAGACCAAAGCCTCAGTACTGACCTGCTCTTATTTGCATCTCGTCACCAAAGTCAGACACAGAAGGGTCCTGTATTCAGCGCTCACTTCACCGGAGACGTCAGTGGATCGACTCAAATGGGCTCGAACGGCGTCTTAGCGCGCGCGGCCCCTCGCGCGTTAAAACTCATAGTGGAAGCGCTCACGAACTTATCAAATGTCAAGGTCCTCGTAGAGGCAACCCACCACGGTCCTTCGGCCATCGAAACCCCCTCGCTGTTTGTCGAAATCGGCAGCACGAAAACTGAGTGGAATACCGAAGCACTCGGCGACATCGTGGCACAAGCGCTGCTCGGACTGGAATCGCGATCTCTCGACATCCCTTGTCCAACGGCCGTTGGATTCGGGGGGCCGCACTATGCTGCACGACACGCCGACGTACTTCTCCGCAGCGACATTTGCTTCGGCCACATTTTTGCTGCCTATCAGCTCGAATGCCTAACTCGCGAAATCATTGGAGAAGCATTTGAGAAATCACAGGCGCAATTCGCCTATTTTGATCGAAAACATATGGGCGGCGACCGAACTAGAATCGAGTCGGCGGTGCACAGTCTGGGCTTTGAGGTGCTTAGGCTGGCTGACATCCAGGGACGCAGAGACCTTTCCTGGAAACCGTACCTGCAAATCAAGCGCGTCTTGAGGGCGCACGGCCTGCTTGCGGAAACGGAGACAATAAACGTGAGCGCTTCACTGCGAGACGCACTCAACTCGCAAACGCCACCTGAAGATCGCATCGAATTGACGCCTCTAGCGCTTAATCCGTCTATCGTGAAACGCGCGCAAGCCGTCGACGAGGAGGCTTTGCTTAAGCAGTTTGAAATCGAAAAAATACTATACCTTGAGCGTAAAGATGGAACTATTTCTGCCATCTTGGTTCCGCCGGAGCGCGACGCACAAAAGATACAGGATGAGATGCTCAACAAGTGCGTTGAAATACTGAAAAAGCGATACCAGATCGAGTACTCGCAGCAAAAATCAAAACTATATATATCCGAACGCAAATTTAACCCACGACTGGCACGATCGCTTGGCGTGACTGAGGGACCACTATACGCGAAGCTGGCAGGCGGCGAGTCGATCACAATAGGCAGCAGGATAATTAAACCCGAGGATGTATTTACGAAGGTTAGAAAGGCATTTAATGTCGCTAGTGCCGACACAGGCGGTCGACAGTAACGCCTTTCGCAAACCTTGAAGTGGAGGATATGACATGAAGTCCATAATTGAAGACGCGCTTGAACGGGGCACAAGCGACGTGAAAAACGAATCGCCGCAAATATCTTATACCCCCGACCAAGAGCTCGAGGAAGTGCTCAAAACGCTCCAAACTAACATCATCGTCATCGGATGCGGCGGCGCAGGATCAAACACCATCTCACGGATGACGGAAGAGGGAATCGAAGGGGCCGAACTTATTGCGCTCAACACAGATGCGCAACACCTTAGGAGGACGACGGCGGACCGAAAAATCTTGATTGGGAAGGAGCGAACGCGCGGGCTCGGCGCTGGCTCATTGCCGCAGATAGGCGAAGAGGCAGCAATCGAAAGCCAAGAAGAACTCCGAGGAAGCGTTGCCGGAGCGGACATGGTGTTTATTACTGCCGGTTTAGGTGGAGGCACGGGAACTGGGGCCTCGCCGGTCGTCGCAGAGGCGGCACGCGATGCCGGGGCCCTCACTATAGCGATCGTGACCCTCCCATTCGGCGTGGAGGGCATGGTGCGCAGGGCCAACGCTGAAGCTGGACTTGAGCGGCTGCGTGACATGGCCGATACCGTCATCGTTGTGCCAAACGACCGACTGCTAGAAGTCGTTCCCCGACTGCCGCTGCAAGCCGCATTCAAAGTCTCGGATGAAGTGCTGATGCGGGCCGTCAAGGGCATTACCGAACTCATCACCAAACCAGGGCTCATCAACCTCGACTTCGCAGATGTCAGAACTGTCATGCAAAAAGGCGGCGTGGCAATGATTGGGCTTGGCGAGTCTGATGCTGAAGACAAAGCCGTGGATTCGGTTAAGAAAGCTCTGAGAAGTCCCCTTCTGGACGTTGACATCTCTGGCGCCACTGCCGCAATTGTCAACGTCATCGGGGGCACAGACATGACCGTGACTGAGGCAGAGGGCGTCGTGCAGGAAGTTTATGAGCGTATCGATCCCGACGCGCGAATTATTTGGGGCGCCCAGATCGACCCCGAGCTTGACCATATGGTACGAACGCTCCTTATCGTTACTGGCGTAAAGTCCCCTCAGATCTACGGGAAGAGCGAAGCGATTAAGGCAAAAACCGGAGCTCAACGATACGGCATAGATTTCGTAAAATAAAGGCTTACGTGGCACATCCTCCACAAAACATTTTATACTATTGAAACGCAAAGTGACATAACGCCGCCTCGGGCGCCACATATTTACTTTGCGCGTTTTTGCTGCACTATAGTTCGGTGAATGTACAATGGCTAAAAAGCAGGGGAGAACTCGTTCGTCAAAGCCTAAAAAACAACAAGAGGCCCCTAAAGAAGACAAAAAGCAAGCGAGCGCCTCGTCGAAGGCTTCTAAGCTACAAGAGGCCACTACAGCAGAGAGTCGTTTTTCTCGGAAGTCGATCGAGCGCAAGCTCGGTGAGTACCGGAGAATCTTGACGCTTACAAGAAGGCCAACGCGTGAGGAGTACTCGAATATTGCGAAAGTCGCCGCGATAGGAATTATCATAATCGGCGTGGGCGGGTTTCTGATATATCTGGCTATGGTACAAGCGCCGCAAAGCTTGGGTCTCACCAACAACACAACAGCAACGGCCACACCGAGTAACGTAGTGAACACCCCGGTGCCGGTGAGTAACGCAACGCAAAATAGTTCTATTACCTCGGCCGTGAATAAAACCGGGAACGCGACGACTTAATCAGTGACGCGTTAAAAAGTTGTCAGTGGGGGGAATCATGTCAAGTCAAGAGCAAAATGGGCTTGAATCTTCAGTTTACGCCATAAAAACCACGGCAAATCAAGAACGCGCCGTGGCCAACTTGCTTGCACTCGCTGCCAAAAAGGAGAACTATGACATCCGCGCGATACTTGTGCCAAAAGAGCTCAAGGGATACGTGCTCGTGGAGACCACCAAATTTGAAATAGTAGAACAGGCGATTCAAGGCATACCGCACGCCCGTGGCGTCGTGAAGGGAAGCACGAAATTCGCAGAGATCGAGCATTTCCTAACGCCAAAACCAGCCGTGGCCGGCATTGAAGACGGCGACATCATTGAGCTTATTGCAGGTCCATTCAAAGGAGAACGAGCCCGCGTCAAACGCATTGATGAGCGCCGCGAGGAGATTACAGTCGAACTCTTCGAGGCCATGGTGCCGATACCAATTACGGTGCGCGGCGATCACGTCCGAGTCTTGAGCAAGGAGGAGCGCGAATAACATGGCCGACGTAATAGAGGTGTTGGTGCCAGGAGGCAAGGCGAGCCCCGGTCCTCCGATAGGGCCTGCCCTAGGACCCCTTGGGATCAACATTAAAGCAGTTGTTGACGACATCAATGCACAAACTGCGTCATATAACGGAATGCAGGTGCCTGTCAAGGTCATTGTCGACGACAAAAAGAACGTGACGCTCGAAGTAGGTATACCCCCTGCATCGGCGCTTGTTCTGATAGAGGCTGGAGTAGAGAAAGGATCGTCAGGTGAGGGGACCGTGGGCAATATCACCGTCGCCCAAGCGATCAAGATAGCAAAAATGAAACGACAGAGCTCCCTTTCGTACGAGTTGAAAAACACGGTCAAAGAAGTTTTGGGCACCTGTGTGTCGATGGGCGTTACTGTCGACGAAAAACCAGCTAAAGATGTTCAGAAGGCGATAGACGCCGGAGAATACGCAGATCTTTTTACCGAGACATAAATTCCGGCGAAAGATTGAAGTAAAGTTTACTCCATCTGATGATTGCACCGTAGGAGATCACCGCGGTGGTCGAAGATACTACGGAGGAAGTATGGTCAACGAAAACACCCTTAAAGCCGTCAATGAAGCGATAGAGTTAGCGCCTAAGAGAAAGTTCACAGAAAGCGTTGATTTGATTGTCAATCTGAAGAGCGTTGATTTAAGCCAGCCAAAAAACAGGATAACCGAATCCATCGTTCTGCCGAACGGGCGCGGGAAAGCAACGAAAATCGGGGTTTTTGCAAGAGGGGATCTCGCCATTAAGTCGCAAAGCGGCGGCGCTGACCTGATAATTTCTCCCGACGACATTGAAAAGATGAGCGGCGACAAGAAACTGATCCGATCAACGACGAGAGATATTGACTTTTTTATTGCAGAAGCGCCGTTAATGCCGTCTATAGGGAAGAGCTTCGGGCCAATTCTAGGCCCCAAAGGTAAGATGCCCGACCCTGTACCGTCAAGCGCCGATCCCGCCCCCCTCATCAATCGGCTGAGACGAACGGTTAAGGTGCGCTCAAAGGATAAACCGACGTTCCACGCGTTGATCGGAAATCTGAGCATGAGCCCCGAAGACATCGCAACCAACGTCGAAGCGCTCCTCAATACCGTCGAGTCGCGACTCGAGAACGGCAAGCAAAACATTGCCTCGGTCTTTGTCAAAACGACCATGGGCCCCGCAGTGAGGCTGATGTGAAATGGCGGCAATTGCAAACGTTCACCGACCGGTTTGGAAAGACGACGAGATCACCAACATTAAAGCCGAGGTCCAAGCGCACGAAGTCACGGCGATTGTTAGTATTCAGGGGATCCCTGCACGTCAATTTCAGAGCATCAGGGCCGAGCTTCGCGACGTCGCGAAAATACGGGTCACCAGAAATTCCCTGATCCACCGTGCGCTTGCGGAGGTTGGCGAGACGACGCTTCAATTGTTCGAAAACGTTGAGGGGCAAACCGCATTAATCTTCACCGATCTCAATCCGTTCAAGCTGTTTAAACTGCTCGAGAACAGCAGAACCCCGGCGCCGGCCAAAGCGGGTGATAGGGCGTCTAACGATATAATCATAAAGAAGGGACCCACGTCGTTTAGACCGGGGCCCATAGTCGGAGATCTTCAAAACGTTGGGATACCGGCAGCAATTGAAAAGGGTAAAATCGTAATACGCGAGACAAAAACGGTCGCTAAGGAGGGCGAAGCGATAAGCGCGCGGCTGGCCGAAGTACTCCAGCGATTTGAAATCTACCCGATGGAAGTCGGCTTATATCTTCGAGCGGCGTACGACGGCGACGTGCTCTACGTCCCCGAAAACCTCTACATCGATGAGCAGGCGTACTTTAGTCAATTCGTTTTGGCCGTGTCAAAGGCGCTGAATTTGTCAATTAACACAGCATACCCAACGTCTCTAACAGCCGCCACGCTGCTTCAAAAAGCCTCATTTGAAGCAATGAATCTCGGGGTCAATGCTGAGATCTTTGAGCCCGAGGTGCTGAAAGTTCTGCTCTCGAAGGCGCAAGCAGCAGCGCTAACGCTTATTCACAAGCTTCCAAACGAAGCGCTAGATGATGCGCTCATCGCACTAAAGAACGCACAAGCGACGGCACCCGAATCGAATAAAGAAGAGGCAGCGCCGCAAAAGAAAGAGGAAACGTCAGAAGAGAAGGAGGAGGAGAACGAGGAGAAGGGATCCGAATCCGGTATGGAAGGTCTCGGAGCGTTATTTGGATAATTTTGAGACCGCAACACAGCAAAGGTGATAGCGAATGGAATACGTATATGCAGCACTAATTTTGAACGCGACAGGCAAAGAAGTTACTGAAGAGGGCGTTACGAGCGTCCTCAACGCAGCAGGCGCGACAGTCAACGAGGTGAGGGCAAAGGCACTCATCGCGGCGCTCGAAGGCATCGATATCGAGGAGGCTATATCCACAGCGGCATTTGCAGGAGCGCCCGCAGCAGCTGCACCGGTGGCCCCAGCGCCCGCCGAGAAGAAAGAAGAAGCAGAAGCAGAAGAGGAGAAGGAGAAGGAGAAAGAGGAGGAAGAAGAAACGGGCATGGAAGGACTAGGGGCCCTGTTTGGGTAGTCCTTTTTCCCCTTTGCGACGCCACCAGGAGTTGTGCTCGACTCGATTCATCGAGTTTTTGGACCTGCTCCTGAACTGAGGCGTTAGCGTTCTGGCCAGTGTGGCTCGCACTGCCGGAAGTACGCGAACGCAACAGAGTGTCACGGAGTACGACGAGCACGTAAAGCGGGTCATCGTAATCGTCCGTTTCAGATCTTAAAGTGATGGCAGCTTTCGCGTAAGCTCTAGACAGTTCTGTGGTGCATTTCCGTGGGCATCATTGTTCCAATAGCCGAAGACATCTGCTTTTTTTGAGATCTCGCAGATTCGGCGCGCCCAGTAGTCTATTTCTCTCGGCGAGTAACTATCGAGTGCGAGCGTGCCACCTAATGTAAACGAAATCCGAAAAACATTCCACATTGCTATCGAATTGTGCACCCAACATCATCAGCGTCAGCTTTCGGCAGTCGCGAAACCGTTGAAAAACCTCGTCGCCAAGCCACGAGTTGTGGCGAAACTCAAAGGAAAACGGTATTCAGGAAGAATGGAAAGGAACTCATCAAAACGTTCCAGATCCTTTCTAAACGTCGCTGAGAGCCCTATGAGACACGGACCAAGTTTATCCTCGAGCACTGGACAAGTCTTCAAAAAGTCGCGGAGAGGTCTACGCACGTCGTGTAGCCGTTTATATGCGTGATATGGCGGTTCATTTTTATGGAGAACTTGAAGTAGTCAGGCGTCGCGGCGTACCAGTTCCTCAACTGAGACTCCTTTGGAAACTGATAAAACGTCGAATTGACTTCAACAGAGTGAAAGAATCAGGCGTATTGCTCCAAGTAGTTGCGAGGCGCGTTATAAAAGACGCCTCGCCAATGATCGTAATGCCATCCGCTGCAGCCCAGATAGATCTTGTACGTTTCTTTACCCTCGCCTAGTACTCGGGAGTCACAGGACAACATGGGGTCTTATCGCACGGATAAAAGAATTGCTAAGGTTTAACTAATGAAGGGGCTATAGGAGTGCAAAGATGGGATTGAAAGACGCAGACGAAAAAATTATTACCGAAGCACTCGGTCGCCGGCCCAATGAAGTAGAGAGTGCAATATTCGAAAATCTGTGGTCAGAGCACTGCGCCTACCGGACAAGCAAGCCACTCCTGCAGACAATGCCCACAAGCGGCGACATCGTTATTGTAGGCCCCGGAGACGATGCTGCCATCATAAAGCTAAGCGATCACCTGACGCTTGCCATCGCGATGGAGAGCCACAATCATCCATCGTACGTTGATCCGTACGACGGGGCTGCAACCGGCGTCGGCGGCATCGTACGTGATGTCATTTCAATGGGGGCCAAGCCGATTGCTCTGATGGATTGCCTCTATTTTGGCAGCTTAGAGAATGAAAAAAACCGGTATCTATTCGAGCACGTTGTTCAAGGAATCGGCGATTACGGCAACTGCATAGGTGTGCCTGTGGTCAATGGTGAGGTCCTGTTTCATCCGAGTTACGATGGAAATCCGCTCGTCAACGTGGTCTGCATTGGACTAGGCCAGCATGATACGCTCGTTACCGGGCGCGTAAAAAAACCTGGCAGCAAAATTGTCCTCATGGGGTCTGCTACTGGCCGAGACGGTCTTGGCGGCGCATCCTTCGCCTCGAGAGATCTTAGTGAAGAATCTGAAGCGTCTGATAGGCCTTCCGTCCAGATCGGCGACCCGTACACTGAAAAACTCCTCATCGATGCAACACTCGAAGCAGCCGCCACAGGCTATGTTTTCGCGTGTCGCGATTTAGGGGCCGCAGGGTTGTCAGGGGCCTCAGCTGAAATGTGTTCAACGTTTGGAGGGCGAATTATGCTCGATGCTGTTCCTTTGCGCGAAGCTGGGATGACACCGACGGAAATGATGGTCTCCGAGTCGCAGGAGCGAATGGTTCTCGAGGTCCCGCCGGAGCACGTTCAGGAAATACTAGCTATTGCCGGCAAGTATGACTTAAATAGCGCCGTAATCGGTGAGGTAATCGACGAACCTCGGTACGTCGTAGAGTTCCACGGAAAGGTAGTCGCCGACATACCGATTAAGTTACTCACCGAAGATGCGCCATTATGCACACCTGAACGCCCAAAGGCGCAGTCGAACCTTGAACAGTCGCTAGCTCCAGATCTACCACTCAAAGAGAGGGCCCTTCGCGTGCTTTCGTCTCCAAACGTCGCGACGAAAGAGTGGGTGTATCGACAATACGACCACGAAGTGCAAACGCGGACTATCGTCAAGCCAGGCAACGGGGCGGCAGTTCTCTCCATCGACGCCCGGCGAGGCATAGCGCTGTCCTCAGGCTGCAATGCTACACAAGTCGCCAAGGATCAATTTCAAGGCGCAACAGCCACCGTTTTTGAAAATGCAATGAATTTGGCGGTGAAAGGGGCGAGGCCTATCGCATTTGTCAATTGCCTCAACTTCGGCAACCCCGAAAATGCGGAAGTCTTTTCCCAGCTTGAACAAGCGGTGGGGGGACTCTCTCACGCTGCTCGCATCCTCGGCATACCAATCGTTGGCGGGAATGTTTCGCTCTACAACGAAAGCGAAGAGTTCCACACAGCGATTATCCCCACTCCGTCAATCGGAATGGTGGGAATTGTCGACGACATCTCCACCGTCCCACCAGCAGTTTTCCAAGAAAAGGGAGATATCACAATGATGATCGGCGAAACGTATGCGGAATACGGCGGGTCGGAGTATGCCGAAATCTTTGAGATCGGAGGTGCCGTCGCACAACCCCGCGAAACGATTAAAACGACTATCGACGCATTGGTGGAAGTTGTCGGGACGGGAAAGATCACAGCCGCCAGCGATATCTCCAGGGGAGGCCTTATAGCTGCGCTCGGAAAAATGTGCAAACACGTCGGCGCCGAAGTGGATTTATCTCACTGTTTGGACGATGAGAACGAATTGTTTTCGGAGAGCGCCGGCAGAGCGATTCTTACAGTAACCCCTAAAAGCCTCGACTCCGTTTCAGCCGCTCTCGAGGCTCATGACGTCGCGTTTGCCGCGATCGGAACCGTCGGCGGAGGAGCACTCTCGATCACAGTAGGTGACAGTCAACTGACGCTGTCATTAGAGACCATCGAGAGAAGCCTCACCACCCTTAGCGAAAGCATGATCGCTTAGATGAGCGCGGCAGCGTCAAAGCACATGTTGAGCGTGAACCTTGTATACGGGACGTACGGCGAGAGCGGCATCCTCACCAGCATCAAGAACACGCAGAAGATGTTGAGACTACTCGAATCGGAAGGCGTCCGCTTCTACCAAAACTCAATAAGGATATGCGACGTCATGCACGCCCACACATTCGGGCCTATCGCTCTTTTGTTAGCGCTTTTACACAAGGCGCGTCACAAAGCAGTGATAATACACACCCATACGACGCCACAAGACGTCGCTAACAGTTACTTTGGCGCCAACTTCATCAGCGCCTGTCTAAAAGGATACCTGGGCTTCTTCTACAATCTTGCAGATGTTTGCATAGCGCCTTCCGCGTACACGAAAGAGGTCTTAAAAAGCACGCTCAACATCAAGCGGAGAATCGCGGTTCTCAGCAATGGGATTGATTTGAGCTTGTACGAGTGCGATGAAAAACGCGCTGCGAAGTTTAAAGCGGAGCATGCTTTGAATGACCGCCCATTGGTTCTCTCAATTGGTCTGGTTTTTGTGCGAAAAGGTATCAGTGACTTCGTAGACGCCGCCAAGAAGCTGCCGCGTTTCCGGTTCGTATGGGTGGGAAGAATCCTGACGTGGCCATTCTTGCCCAAAGCGGCTAAAAATGTGCTCGAAGCGGCCCCCGAAAACGTGCTGTTCACGGGCCGAGTGAACAGCATTTGCGAGGCCCTGAGTGCGGCGGACGTGTTCGTTTTTCCCAGCTACGAAGAGAATCAAGGGATTGCCGCTCTTGAGGCAGCTGCTTGCGGTGTGCCCCTTATCTTGCGGGACCTGCCCGCGTACAGCGATTTTATCGACGGGCACAACTGCGTCAAATTCACGACAGCCAAAGAATTCAGGAGCGCGATCAACGAGGTTATCACAAATCAGGCGAGGGCAACAAGGCTCGGAGAGAACGCACGAAAAACCGTTCAGAACCACGACGTCCATGTCGTAAGCAAAAAGTTACTTCAGGTCTACCTCGCCGCAAAACGGGACTAATTCTGCATACTTTTGGAGTGCAGCGCCAAAAGGAAAGCTATATAGACCAAATACCTAGTACTAATCGTGTTAAAAAAGCAGAGGAATCCAAATTGCACGTAGGTGAAGCTTTGATCGGCACCGGTCCTGAACTGGCCCACATTGACCTCTTGGTTGGGGATAAGAATGGCCCAGTGGGGCAAGCATTTGCTAGCGGATTGACACATCTTTCTCAGGGGCATACCCCCCTTCTGGCTGTAATTAGACCTAATTTGCTCACAAAGCCTGCAACGCTCATCGTCCCCAAAGTGACGATACAAGACTTAGAACAAGCAGCGCGGGTCTTCGGCCCGGCTCAAGCCGCGGTTGCGAAAGCAGTCGCAGACGCCGTGGAAGATGGGGTCGTTGCAAAGGAAGTGTGTGAGCAGTGCGTACTAGTCATATCCGTATACGTTCACCCCGACGCAAGAGACTACGAGAAGATTTACCGCTACAACTACGGTGCTACGAAACTAGCGCTGAGAAGAGCTTTGAGCGCCTTTCCATCTGTGGACAAGGTTCTGTATGAAAAAGACCGATCGCTCCACCCCGTTATGGGATTCAAAGTTACTCGGCTTTGGGATCCGCCGTACCTTCAAGTCGCATTCGACTTAACAGAGTTGAGTTCTGTGCTCACCGTTTTGGACCAGCTTCCGACAAGCGACCATATCATCCTTGAAGCCGGCACACCTCTTATCAAACGCTATGGATTGGGAGTCATTCGAGAGATGCGAAAGGCGCGACCGAGCGCTTTCATCGTAGCCGACCTCAAAACTCTCGATACCGGAAACCTCGAAGCGCGTTTGGCTGCAGACGAGGCGGCTGACGCCGTTGTGGTCTCTGGACTAGCCTCCACGTCAACCATAGACAAAGCAATCGAAGAGGCAAATAAGACCGGGATCTACGTTATTGTTGACATGTTGAACGTTGATAGGCCGGAAAGCGTCTTAGCGGCGCTCAAAAATAAGCCAGATATCGTAGAACTCCACAGGGCAATCGACACCGAGGACTTAGCACACGGGTGGGGGAACATCTCTCACGTAAAGAAGTACACCAAGCTCGTTGCAGTGGCGGGGGGGATACGACAAGGTAATATCGAGGAGGCGCTAAAGTCAGGCGCCAACATCCTGGTCGTAGGCCGCGCTATTACAGCTGCGCGAGATGTAGAAGGCGCTGCGCGAGTGTTTCTCGAAGGACTGAAACAGAGCGATATCGATCAGTACCGGGTAAAGACTGACTTCTAGGCTAAGCAACGCCGCATTTGTCACGAAGCCCGGATCTGAACGTCAATTGGCCAGGTTCGGGTCTTTTCAGATCATTCAGACATAAGAGGAGCTCAAATGTGCGCCCTCTAAGAATGCTGCTCGCCCAAGGTCTATTTACATGCCCCGCGATAAACATGTTGACTCAAAGAATATAGAGGTGCGTGCATGAAACCGTTAATCGTGATTAATTTCAAGACATATGCCGAAAGCACCGGAGCGAATGCTGTCAGACTCGCAACTGCCGCGAGCAAAGTCGCAGAGGACTCAGGCGTTACTATGGTCGTCGTCCCACAAGCCGCAGACATCTTTCAAGTAGCCCGCGAAGTGGACATTCCGGTATACGCGCAGCATATCGATGGAATTCAATTCGGGGGCTACACGGGACACATACTGCCTGAAGCTCTCGCGGAGGCCGGGGCCCGCGGTACACTCATAAACCACTCGGAGAGGCGCCTTGAGTTGGCCGAGATTGACGCTGCGAATCAGGCCGCGAAGAGGGCCAATTTGGCGACCATAATCTGTACCAACAACGTCTCGACGACAAAGGCGGCTGCTTCACTCTGTCCCGATTTCGTAGCGATTGAGCCTCCCGAATTGATTGGCTCGGGTATTCCTGTATCAAAAGCGAATCCCGAAGTGGTAACGGGAGCGGTTGCCGCTGCGATGGGCGTGAAAGTGCTGTGTGGTGCAGGTATCTCGAAAGGTGAAGACGTAAAGGCCGCAATCGAACTTGGAACGCAAGGCGTGCTTCTCGCTTCTGGCGTAACCAAGGCCGCCGATCCAGAGGCTGCTCTACGAGGTCTAGTTGCCTTTGTCTAATCAAGAACCGAAAAAGGCTGAGATCGATCTTTGGAAAAGCCTTATGAGGCCACCACGGAAGAGCTCCAAGGTGAAAACGTGGTCAGAAGCGGACCTAATTCTCCTATTTCGGAACACCCCGACTCCGATAATAGCGGACGCCATGGATGGGCGCAATGTGTTGAGTTGTCTTAAGCCCGTTTTGTCGCACGTAGCCATCGTAGGGCCTGCTGTTACCGTTAAAACGAATCCGACCGACTGGGGCACCGTAGTCAGTGCTATAGACGTGGCTTCCACAGGCGACGTGCTGTTCATTGACGGTTCCGGTTCCAATTTCGCGGTATGGGGCGGCCTAACGTCTCGAGCAGCGCAACGGCGTGGACTTGCCGGTACAACTGTATACGGAAGCTGTCGAGATATTGCGACCATAGATGCACTTCAGTATCCCGTGTGGGCAAAAGAGATAACTCCGCGCGCCGGAAGGCCGCTAAACAAAGGAGAGGTGAATGTTTCGCTCGTCGTTAATGGTTTTTCAATACGACCGCGTGATCTGGTGAAAGCCGATGCGCACGGAGTCGTCATAATCCCATCGACTGACAGTGCAGACGTCGCAGACAGCGTCTTGCAGGTAATTCGCAGAGAGCGCCTAATAGAAACCGGACTAAAGAAGGGAAGAAGCTTTAGTGAACTGCTAGAGGATTTTTCGTCCTAATACGGCTTTATATAGCATTAGCTCCCAAAAAAAAGCAATGGCCGCGAATGAGCTTGCTGGCGTCTTCTTACACAAAATGCCCTCGTCACTGCTGCTCACGATCCGAACGTACGATCGAACTTACGTGTCCGTTCTGGCCAAGGAATGCAACTGCACGTACCCGCACGCCGTCAAAACGCTTGGGGGCATGGAGAAGCTTGGCTTGTTACGATCAGAGAAAGTCGGCAGGGTCAAATACGTGGAACTCACCGTTCACGGCAGAATTGTCGCCGATTCACTCAATGATCTGGTTCTTAGCCTCAGCGTTAACGAAGCGCCGATGAAGAACGACGCGGGGCACATAAATCAAAAGATTAACAACGTAATCCGTAAAGTCGAAGCGATTCAAAAAGATCTTGATGCAGGAAACGATATTAGCCGAGATGAGGCTATTCACTTTAACAGAAGACTCGGGCCTTATTATCGCGAACTCAACTCGATCCGGCTTCTTTTGGAAACACAACCACACAGCCCTCTTCGTACGAAAGTTGACTCGCTGGGAAGAACGCTTAACAAGGTAAAAAGAGAAATCGAGATGAAACGGATGCCACAAGCGACCACTACCTAACAGGATAAAAGTCTTTCACGCGTGTCGTGTCTTCTAGAAATGGCGTGGAAGCTTCATACAGAACCGTGTCCGTGCTTGCGACGATGGTATGCTTTTCGTAAGGTTTTATGTGGATCGTGTCTCCCACTTCGAAGTACTCTCTACGATCGTCAAATTCAATATAGCCGGTGCCCCGCACGATGAGCATGGTCTCGTCTTTGTTTTTATGGTAGTGATATGACGATTGGTAGCCTTCGCGAATATATAGCTCTTTGAGCAAGTAGAGCTCAGTAATTATCTGAACCTTCTCATATCCCCACGGCTTTGCCGTTTTATTGTGAAACTCTGCGAGAATCCTTTTTTTCCCGTCTTCAGTGTAAAAAGTACCCCAGAAGTTCGCCTCTTCGTACACGTCAAGCTGCCCGAGATCCTCCAGCAGAGGGAGCACCTCTTCTAGTTCGTCTCCGAGCACAAATTGACCGAAATCATACCCTTTTCGGACACAGAAGATCCCGCCATAAACCGCACGAGACTCCCAGTCAAACAAAGCTCCAGACACCCGGTTAGTGGTGCCGTGCGACTCTGCGCCGGTAGCAGCATAGATGAGTACAGGTGCCGTCGTGTGACTGAACTTCATAATCATCTTTTTTAAGTTGATGTCAGTAACAATGCCGCAATCTATAACGAGGACATCGTCATCCATCTTGCCGAGTGCGGATGCAATGTTTTTGAACGTCCTGGTGGTCTGCTCGTAGCTGAGTTTGACGCCCTTGCGCTCGCTTCCGAGTGCATCCTGCAACGAGGAAAAAGAAACGCTGGTCAGAAGAACTGCTTCGCGTAGTCCAACAGTGGCGAGCTCGAGCAGCAGCTTGTCGATTACCGCAAATCCCTCTTTCAAAGAAATTAGCGCGTTTGAGCTACCCTCGGAGACGCTTTGCTTTTTTCCGTAACCGTCACACAAGATCAGTGCTTTCATAACAATCCCACTAGAATGATGGGCAATGATGTATATGGCTTTTTTTGGCGGCCTCAGGCTTTTGCGCCCCGCTTCTTTTAGTAGCTAACCGAAATTTTATTAAGGAGCTGCCTAAATACGCACTGTGAGCGTAAAAATGGCGTCTGCACTCCGTCATTTGTCATGGAGAAACGGTAAATGAACATAGTCATGGTAACAAGCTGGTCGCCGCGACACTGCGGCATCGCTACCTACAGCTCGGAACTCGTCGGCGCCTTGCGAAAGAATGGCCACCACGTAGACATAATTTGTCACACAGACGAGGACTATGGCGGACATCGCGAAGAGGGCGTTTATCCCGTTATCGACACTAACGACCCCGGATGGGACGAGAAAGTTCATGCTACATTGGAGCAAATCAAGCCGGATGTGGTCCATATTCAGCACGAGTATGGACTTTATTTAACGCACGGCGACTACGGAGGCCGAATCCTTCCGCTCCTTTTTCGACTTAAGTTGGAGAAGACCCCCTCCGTGATGACCTATCACTCCATTTATACATCTCTTGATCGCCCCGAGGCGATATTTACGGACGTTAGTCTGCGACTGCTAGACTCTGCAATCGTCCACGCCGAAGTTCAAAAGCTATTTCTGCCCTACAATCTTGACTGGATCCCGCACAACGTGCACGTCATATCGCACGGCGCCAAAGAAGTCGTACCCGATCCTCTTGCAAAAGAACGCTTCGGTCTTGCTGGCAAGAAGGTCGCACTTTGTATAGGATGGTTTGAACCAAACAAACGGTTCGAGGACGTAATCGAGATTTGGCCGGAAGTCATTCGCGAAGCGGGCACGGCTGCGATACTACTGATCGCCGGCGACGCTCGACCAGGTTCGATTACAGGAATCAAGTACAAAGAACAATTACTGCGCAAAATTGAAGAGTCCCCCGCAAAAGACAACATCAAGACGATACTAGGCGCTTTTGACCCTGATACCTATGATAGCATTATTTCGGCATCAGATTTCGTCGTCCTCCCTTACAAGCACGCATCACAAAGCGGCAATCTCGCACACTCTTTTGCACTCAACAAACCCGCAATCGTCTCGTCACTTGAGGGCCTGAAGGCAGAGATTGAGGCGAGTGGTGCGGGAATAGCAGTCCCAGTAGACGATCTTGACGAACTGCGAAAAGCCATCACAATACTGCTAACAAGCGACTTAATGCTCGAAACGTACAGCGAACACGCAAAAGGCTATGTGGCAAACCATATCGTCTGGGAGAACGTCGCTCGGAAGCACACGCTAGTTTACGAGAACGCAATTGACCGCGTGACGTACGGTACAAAGGTGCGAGTCAATCAGACTATCTAGACCGTTTCTCAGGTTACGGCGCAGAAGAAAGGCTGGCAGATCCAACTCGCAAGTTTTGGGAGGCACCAATCGAATTGGTCAACGTCAAAGAGTACATTTCCGCTCCAGTTATCCCTTTACACCCAAATGCCACGGTTGCTGAAGCGTTGGCTCTCATTGCAAAAACCGGCCACCAAGGTTTTCCCGTCGTCTCAGATGGGAAACTAGTAGGCATGGTCACAAGCGCGGATCTCGTTCTGGCGAAACACCGTCAGAAAATTGCGGAGCTTATGACGACGAACCCGGTGTCCGCAAGACCGGATGATGATATTGTCAGCGTTGCCGGCGTGATGGCTTACAACCACATTCACCATCTGCCCATCATCGAAGGTGAGCGCGTCATCGGAATCGTCACAGCCACGGACATGCTGCGCGCGAGCATCGAGAACATCATTTCTGAGAATGTTGAGCGTATTTTCACGTTTTTTCAAACGCTGCACCCGGGTGTCAGGATAGGACATACGCGAGTGGGAGTTGAATCTCTGATCCCAACTCAAAAACTCTTAGATCCCGGAGAGCTGCTGCTGCGAGAACAGCAGTTCGAACGAGGTGTGGTGTACCCCATTGTAGTAGCAAAAAAGGGTCGCTGCTACCACATCGTCGATGGGCATCACCGCGCATTTCTCGCTCACAAGCGTGGAATGAAAGAGATCCCAGCTTTCTACATAGAAGGGGACCTAGGCATCGTGAAATCGTCTGAAAAGCTCGGATTAAAATCCTTAGACGACATGATTGTCATCACTAGGGAGTAATCTATCCAAAGTACTCTTTCAAGTCAGACGCCACTTTTTCGGGCATAGACTCGACGATTACTTCTTCGTGAAGCCGTTCCATGTAGCCTGCGTCATTGTTGTAGTAGCTTTGGGGGTATGGCCGTGCGATAATCCTGACGATAAGCCTGAAGCTCTCGTCTTCACTTGACGCCGAGAATGTGCTCAGATTGAAGCTGTGAACGCCGTACAAGGTATAAGCTGTAAAAACCCGTTTGAGTCCCTTGCTCAAGTCTGAGATACTGATGTCGTCAAGGCCGTACAGCGATGAGACATCGTGGAATACCCCACATATTTCATCATTGCCGAGGGGCACATAGCTAGTTATCCAGGAAACGCCTCCAATCTCTCCTAGAAACCGTTCACCTTCTGCTTTTTCAATTTCAAGCAGATGCATCCAATAATTCTCTTTTTGTTTCGCATAATATCTTTTGCAGGCGGATAGGTACAACCAAGCGAGGTTAGTTGGCCGCTCGTCTACAGTGAGTTGGACGTGAGGATGAATCACGCTCGCACCAGCAGGCGGCAAGAAATTCCAACTAAAAATTGGATACACGGCTTTCTGGTCCTTTGATCTGACGCAGTCGAAGTACTTGACGCTTGCTTTGACTGTATCCTGTATCTGCTTTAAGGTGAACTCATCAATCCCAAGGAAATGCTCCCGTGAGACCGTCGCGACCGCGTGATACTTCGCAAAAGGGAATAGATTGGGGAATACGGTCGTCTCTCCCACTTTGATTCTGCCTTCGGGCACTAGATTCGACGGGAACATTGGCGTCGCCGTCTTAATGTTAGCGGGACAGAAGTAGCAGTTCTTCGCAGAGAGCTCAATCAACTCAGAGTATCCCATGCCGGTTTGTGCTTGTTTCTTTCTCTCAGATCGCTTGACGTTAATTCGACACGCGCGGCCGGTGAGAAGCTCTTTTCGGTACTCAATTTCTTGCGTCTCTAAATTAAAATCCTCGGTCGGATTCCGCAGCTCTGACTCGATCGACCGCTTAGAGAATAGGTCTCGCAGATTGATGACCTCCGTACGTTTTGATGCTCATACCTCGGCTTGTCAACAATTAACGCTTGTAAGCTTGGCAAGCATATAAACCTTTTTAAGCGATTGCCACCGCGACATTTTTGGTGGCTTGTTCTATCCGTCTCGGACACCCGATTGCTTTGCAGTGTGGGGCTCGAACGAAGCCGTCCGCAGCGGTCGTATCTTGCGTTTTCAAAGCTTTGCACTCTCACCACGACAGTAAGCAGAGCGCTCGGCAATTAGGCTTGACCGCCACAGGGGCGTTGTTACCTAGCATCGGGATCACTATAAAGCATTACAGTTAAGAACTGGCACTTCATACTCGGACTTCAGAGCGAGCTAACTCGCGACGCGGCTGCGGTGCCCGACTGCTGCAGCTAGCACATCCAGAGAACAATGAGTGCAAGACGAAAAAAGTCAGCAACGGTAGGCACGCGACTTTGGCAGAAAGAATGGTAGGTGCGCAACATGGAGTTTGATTTGACAGCTCATCTTAAGTTCAGTGACGATCTCCCATTAGAAGCGCATCCCGAACTACAGAAAGCGGTTGACGATGCTAACAACGCCCTTTTCATCAAAGGCGTGCCGCGTGACTCGATCAATGAAGCAGCGAGAATAGTCGAATGGCACGCGCACGGCAACGAGCTGTGCGTTAGAATCGTCAGCGGCAGGTACACCCGCGCGCACGATGCGCTCTTACGCTTTAAAAAAGCCCTAGGGGCGACTATGGGAACGAAATATCGGATCGGAGTCAGAGGGTATGAGATCAATGAGTTCACCATAAAGATCGAGGTTGAAACGCCTGTGCGTATTGAACTGCCGTTTGTGAAACAGGCATCACACGAAGATAAACTGCTAACGTTGCAACTCGCGGTCGGCGAACAAGAGATCGAGAAAAAAATCCCGGACCGCATAGTGAATCTCATCGAGGAGAAGATAAAGCAGCGACTCTACGGGACGAAGGCTGAGAACTGGGATCTGATCTGGGAAAGTCCACAAAAAGACAGTTACTTTCGGCGCGACCCGACTCTTGAACTGCAGGAGCGCCAGTGGATTAAGCACGGCGTGAGCCGGGGGCAATGGATATTCGGGCCTGAAGTGACAAAAGTCTTCAACACGTTTGAGGAAATCATCGAAAAGGAAATATTGGCGCGACTCGGCTATGCTGAGATGATATTTCCAAAAATGGTTCCTTGGGAGGTCTGGAAACGTTCTGGACATGCACGCGGCATCTATCCGGAAATTTACTACGTTTCTAGTCCTAAAACACGCGACCCTGAATACTGGGAAGATGTTATAGACTACTACAAAGTTACGAATGAGATTCCAGTGGCGCTTATCAGACAGAAGATTGGCGACCCCATCGGGGGCATGTGCTACGCGCAGTGTCCGTCGTTTTGGCCATTTTTGCAGGGCGAAACGATTTCCCTAGAGTCGCTTCCGATTAAGGTGTTTGATCGATCTGGCACGTCACATCGCTACGAAAGCGGTGGCATCCACGGTATAGAACGGGTCGATGAGTTTCATCGAATTGAAATCGTCTGGGTCGGCAGCCCTAAACAAGTCAACGAAGAAGCACACAAACTTGAGAAGCGCTACGCGCGCATTTTTAACGATATATTGGATCTCGAATGGAGAATGGCGCGTGTTACGCCATGGTTTATGGCGCAAGAAGGACTCATTGAAACTTCGGGTGACCGTTCGGCAGGCACGACCGACTATGAAGCATACTTGCCGTACCGGGGTGAGCGAACGGACAGCCAATGGCTTGAGTTTCAAAATGTAAGTATAAACGGAGACAAATACCCGCGCGGTTTCAACGTAAAAACCCAAAAAGGAGAACTGTGGTCCGGGTGCTCAGGCATCGGCTTGGAAAGGTGGGCCGCCGCATTTTTTGCGCAAAAAGGCTTAGATATCGAATCATGGCCACAGAAATTTGCAAAGCGGATCAAGGAGCTGCCCGAAGGGATCAAGTTCCTGTGAAGAAGTGTTATATGGTACAATCATTTATATACATATAAGCTTTAGAGGTTAAATCGTAGCGTACGCTGATTGCAAGCGCTGTTGAAGTTATTGAGTGTCCTGCAGCTTGTGCAAGGAGTTTTTGGATGGCGAGAAGACAGACAAGGAAGAAAGCTGAAGGCTGGAAAGCAAAGAGATGGTTCGACGTCGTGACGCCTGAGATCTTTGGCAACACGAGCATCGGGACCACCCCTGCCGACGATTCTTTGAAACTGGTTGGAAGAGTCATGGATACGACCCTCGGCGAACTCACGAATGACATGGGAAAGCAAAACGTAAAAATGCACTTCAAGATCGACGAAGTAAGTGGTGAGTCCGCACATACTAGGTTCACAGGGCACGAACTAACGCGTGATTACCTTAGAAGCCTAGTGAAAAGGCGTACAAGTCTTGTTGAGTCAAATATCGTTGTAACAACAAAAGACGGCTATAAGATCCACCTCAAGCCGATGTCGTTTACGATAAAACGGGCAGGATCTTCTCAAATTAAAGCGATCCGTGAGATCATGAACGGTATCCTGCGCCAACGCGGAAAAGAACTTAATTATGAACCGTTCATCCACGAAGTCGTTCTCGGAAAGCTCGCAAGTGACATCTACAAACAAGCGAAGATTATCTACCCGTTACGGCGCGTGGAAATCGGCAAAACGAAGATATTAGCCGAACCTTAAGCATAGGGTTTTCAGGGACGGCTACAAGTTTTTGCGACATGAACGTTGCTACGAAAATTTTGCTCGTCGTGCTCGACGGCGCTGCCGACCGTCCGACGGTCAATAGAAAGACGCCTTTAATGGCCGCTAACCTTCCGTTCTTCGATCAATTAGCACGCGAAGGGATCGTAGGAATCATGGACGTTATAGCACCCGGCACGCCTCCGGGCTCTGACACGGCGCATCTCTCATTGCTTGGTTACTCGCCGAAAAAAGTGTACACCGGTCGCGGGCCGTTCGAGGCAGCAGGAGTCGGAATTGACGTCAAACCCGGCGACATTGCCTTCCGCGGAAATTTTGCCACGGTCAAAGATGGCACAGTCATCGACCGACGCGCGGGTCGTATCAACGATACCCACCGGCTGGCAGAAGCTATCAGGGAGCACGTTCACCTTGATTGCGAGTTCATTTTTAAGGAGTCAGCAGGGCATAGAGCGGCCCTTGTTCTGCGAGGGGAAAACCTCAGTCCGAGCATTACGCCGACTGACCCCCATCACATCGGGGCGCTGTTGCCGTCACAACCTACCACTACCGGCCCTTCGCCACAAAAAACAGCAAAGCTCGTTAATGATTTCACTCGCCAAGTGTGTGCGATCCTGAGTGATCATCCGGAGAATAAAAAACGGAGCGAAGCGGGCGAGCTTCCAGCAAACGCAATCCTGCTTCGCGGAGCAGGCGTCGTCCCGCACCTGATCCCATTTGAAGAACGCACGGGTCTTAATGCCGCTGTGATCGCGGCGACCGCATTGGTGATCGGGATTGGCAAACTCACTGGCATGGAATACGTACCGACTACAGGAGCAACAGGGCACATTGACTCAAATATCGACGCAAAAGTGAAGAACGTCAATAGGGCATTGAAGACACACGCGTTTGTACTGCTCAACATAAAAGGCGCGGATGAAGCCGGCCATGATGGTGATTTCAATACCAAAGCGCACTTCTTGACTCGAGTCGATGCCGCGATGTCAGAGCTGGCAATCGATGAATCTACACTTGTCGTCATTACTGCAGATCATACAACGCCGGTCAGCCTCAGAGAACACTCGGGGGACCCAGTTCCGTTCCTGATACACGGAAAAGGAGTTCGAACTGATGAGATTAACGTATTTGACGAGTTTTTTGCAGCCCTGGGAGGCATGAATCGTATCCGCGGGGTTGACTTGGTTCCAGTGCTGATAGATCTCTTAGGCAAAGGCCAGAAATTCGGTGCGTGACGTTCATCAAAAAACACGAAGTTGCGTTTCGAGAGCGCACCACTTGACGGATTAGTCTATCGCCACACCTCTTCGTGGCCGGCGTCGCACTTTCAATACTCAATGGTCGACGACAAAAAAAACTAAAGCAAGAGCGCCAAAAGGCGATTGTCGAAAACTGTGGAGCGAAAAATGTCAGTTCATCCGATTGAATTCCGTTACGGCACCTATGAGATGAAAGCAATATGGAGCCAAGAGCGTAAACTCCGCTATTTGCTCCGCGTGGAAGTCGCGCTTTCGAAAGCGGAAGCCGAACTCGGAGTTATACCTAAAGAGGCGGCGGACCAAATCGAAGAAGCTGCGGGAGAGATCACGCTAACACGCGTGACAGAAATCGAAGAAGAAATTCATCACGACATGATGGCCGTCGTCGAGGCCATTGCCGAGAAAATTCACGCAGAAGCTGATTATGTACACTACGGGGCGACTTCCAATGATATCATTGACACCGCTCTGGCGTTACAGCTACACGATTCATGTAAAATCCTCAAGTCGAAACTCATTCGACTTAGAAACGTTTTGATAAATCTCGCTGATGAAAATAAGGAAAGAGTGTGCGCCGCCAGAACTCACGGACAAATTGCTGTGCCGACAACGTACGGTTTACGGTTCGCCGTCTGGGCTATGGAGATACATCGGCATTTGCAACGGCTTTCTGAAACGCGCAGTCGGATCGAAGTTGGCCAGATGACGGGAGCGGTCGGCACCCAAGCGGCCTTTGGCAAGCAGGCTTTCGAGATTCAAGCGCGGACGTTGAAATTGTTAGGATTGCAATCCGTTGAAGTATCGACACAAGTCATACAACGGGATCGTCACGCGGAATACGTAATGCTGCTCGCTAACATCGCTACGTCCCTCGAGAAGATATTTACAGAAATCAGAACACTGCAACGAAGCGAAATAGCTGAAGTCTCTGAAGGGTTCGGCAAAGCACAAGTTGGATCCTCAACTATGCCGCACAAGCGAAATCCGATCAAGTCAGAACAAATCTGCGGCTTAGCCCGCGTCGTCCGATCGTTCGTTATGCCAGCACTCGAAAACAACACGCTCTGGGACGAGAGAGACCTCACAAATTCTTCCTGTGAGCGCATCATCTTTCCTGAAGCAACTATTCTGAGTGATCACATTGTGACGCTCTCGATCAACGTTTTAGGAAATCTGAAGTTCAACGAGCAGAACATCAGACGCAATCTCAATCTTATGAAAGGACTGAACATGAGCGAGGCCGTGATGATGCACCTCGCAAAGAAGATCGGAAGACAACACGCGCACGAAATCATACGATCAGCAGCAATGAACGCCTACGAGAGCGGCGATACCATTTCAGAAGCACTGCTCAAAGAGCCACTGCTCGCCGAACACCTCACGAAAGAGCAACTCGAGTGGATGGTGCGTCCCGAGAACTACGTGGGGACGGCACCTCAACAAGTAGAGCGCGTCGTGACGCTTCTGAGGCAGGACGAGTGTCTGGAATAGTTGGAGCTGTTGGACCGAGAGCCTTCCAGGCTGTGCGGTCGATGCACCAAGTCCTCATGCACCGGGGAGACGGGCGCCGCTGTTCCCAAGGGAAATTGTCGAATGGTATAGAATACGCCGTGAGTGCGTTGGGCGATGCGCAATTCAGTGCGAGTTCTAGCAGCAGTGGTCTGACAATAACAGTTTCAGACAGGTACCACTCAAGTTACGCCCAAGCGCGCATTGTAGACTCGCGCGTACTGCTGCTAGACAGGGACTGGATAGGCTCGCGCCCGTTATTCTACGGATCAAACCTGACTGGCTCGCTATGCGCATTCGCGTCTGAACGCAAGGCTCTGTGGTCCGTCGAAATCAACCGCGCCCAACGGGTCGACCCAGGAACTACGGTGGCGATTCACGGACCGCGCAGCATTACGTTTGGCACGAAAAATACCTTTCAGCAGTCAAGCAGGAACCACGCAACCTATAACGAATCTCGTGTGGTACACGACCTTAGCGAACTTCTTAAGTCCGTGATGAATGAACTCGCCGATGAACAAATGGGCGTCGCCTTCTCGGGCGGAGTAGACAGCTCCTTGCTCTGTACGATCATGCAGAATAACGCGAACAACCTGTACTTCGCAGCAGGATTGCCCGAATCGCACGATCTGAAGAGCGCACAGCAGGCGGCCCGTCTGATGCGAATCGACCTCCAGGTCATTCCCCTTGACGCCTGCCACGTCGAAATGCTAATTCCTCGCGTTATTGAAACTGTCGAGAGTTGCAATCCGCTCGATCTAGCGATCGCCCTCCCTATGTACGTTCTTTCTGAGCAAACAAAAGCAGCGGGCTTAAACTCTATTCTGACCGGGCAAGGAGCAGATGAACTCTTTGCAGGCTATTCGAGATATGCAAGACTCGCCGCTACAAATCACAAAGGGCTGCGCGACGCTCTCGAAAGTGACGTGCTCAATATCGCGAGAAACAACCTCGAACGAGACAACTTGACGGCTGCGTCACACTCGATAGATGTCATTTTGCCGTATCTAGACCCGCGGGTAGTGAAGTTTGGATTGACGATTGACGGCACACTGAAACTCAACCATGGAATCAACAAGTATATCTTGCGTAAAGTGGCTGAGCAGCTAATGCCTTACGAATTGGCGTACAGACCGAAAAAAGCACTCCAGTACGGGACAGGGATAAGTACAGTGTTGCGGAAACTCGCACGGAAAAACCTCCCTCGCGACAAGCGCAACAGTAAGGGCGCCGTAGGAATCTATTTGCGATCAGTAGCTGAAAAACGCGGTATCGCGGTGGCAGAATGATAACTAAGACAGACGTTGAACAAATAGCGTGGCTAGCGTGTATCGAGCTTGACGAAGAAGATATGCAAGCGTTCACGATTCAGTTCAATGCTATACTGGAGTACTTTGAAGAACTAGAGGACATTGAAGCGGAACCGATTGAAGAAGAAGAGCGCAATGTGCTACGTGCAGATGAGGTTACGGCGAGCCTAACGCAACAAGAGGCTCTTGCAAACGCACCAAGAGTCGAAAACGGCTATTTCAGGGGCCCGCGGATACTATGAGCCACCGAGAGCACGTTGAAGAATCACTTGACGCTATCCGACGAAGCAAACTCAACGCATTTATCACTGTCGATTACGAAGGTGCGCGACGACAAGCTGAAGAAGCTGATGCAGGCGAACTTGATGGGCGGCTTGCAGGTATCCCCATCGCGATTAAAGACGCCATTTCAACCAAAGGGCTGCGAACCACGTGCGCCTCGAAGATGTTGGAAGATTACGTTCCCCCATACGACGCGTTCGTTGTCAAGAAACTGCGCGAAGAGGGTGCTGTCATAATTGGCAAAACGAACATGGACGAATTTTCGATGGGCACCTCAACAGAAACCAGCTTCTTCGGACCGTGCAAGAATCCTTGGGACCTCGAGCGCGTGCCAGGCGGCTCTTCTGGGGGCAGTGCCGCCGCCGTGGCGGCACGGGAGGCCGATCTTGCGCTAGGTTCTGATACGGGGGGTTCGATTCGATGCCCTGCGTCCTTTTGCGGAGTGGTCGGCTTGAAGCCCACCTATGGCAGGGTGTCACGCAGCGGCCTCGTTTCGTACGGCAATTCAATGGAACAGATCGGACCCATCGCGCGAACCGTCGAAGCCTGTGCGACGCTCTTTGAGGTCATCGCTGGCTACGATCCTTTGGACAGCACTTCTCGCGACGTGCCGGTGCCGCACTACGTCGCCAGGCTTACGGACGAAATAGCTGGTTTAGAGGTTGGCGTGCCACAGGATTTTTTTGGCGAAGGCGTTGATCCTGTCGTGGAAAACGCAACATGGGAGGCAATAGCGGTGCTTGAAAGTCTCGGCGTTCACGTTAAAGAGACGTCGATGCCGAATCTCAAGTATGCGCTCTCAGCCTACTACGTCCAGGCCATGTCGGAAGCATCATCTAACCTTGCTCGGTACTCTGGAATAATCTACGGACATCGAGTCCAAAAAGACCACGATTGGCACACAACATTCTCCGAGAACCGCGCGTCAGGATTTGGCAAAGAGGTCAAACGACGCATACTGCTAGGTACATATGCGCTCTCGGCGGGATACTACGACAAGTACTACCTGAAAGCGCGCGAAGCGAGGGCATTGATAAGTCGAGATTTTCAAAGGGTTTTCAAGCAATTCGACGCGCTCATCGCACCGACGATGCCGTACGTAGCGTTTAAGATCGGTGAAAAAATCGAGGATCCTCTGTCGCTATACAAGGTCGATATTAACACTGTTCCAATTAATCTGGCGAACGTGCCATCTCTATCCGTTCCATGTGGGCGAAAAGGGCGCTTGCCCATCGGGATGCAAATTATCGGTGATCAATTCAACGAACAACTGCTGTTCAACATCGCGTTTCAATTCGAGCAAAACACGAACAATACGTGCGCTCTGTGACACGCCGATGATCGCTATGTGTCTCTTTACCGTGAGCTTAAGCGCCTGTGTGTTCGTCGTGGTGCCGGATCTCGCCGCAGCCCCTCCTTGATGATCGTACGGCTATGGGCGCATTCATGCTAGCACCGAAATCGTGACAAAAAGCGCCAATAAGCCCCTGCACGTTTTTTGAATCAATTATATGTAGGCCGGACCCTATATCGTTTCGTGGTGCGACGCATGGCTGAACCAAAAGACTTAATTCGCAAATTTGAATACGGAGAGAAATTGAAGTCTGAAGTGTCAATTGCAAATCAACTGCTTGAAAAGCTTATTGGACTCAAAGATGATGAATTAATTGGCGGTCAGAAGGTTGTTGAGGCTTACTTGAATTCAGTTATGATAGAGATAAAACTCGCTCAGAACGTGCTTGGCTCAAAAGTGATCTTCGCACGAACCACTCGTAAACTCACAGAAGCGATAGGACGCATTAATCTTAGGGAGTATGACCAAGCTCGACTGTGTTTCAGCGATGCGCTTACGGACGTTACCACAAGCTGCGCTGAATCGTTTGAAGCGTTGGCCAAACTTAAGCTGATGTGAAACGGCATAGCATAAAACAGGGCTGGCGATTGAAAAGAGATAGACGCCAGCGTAGCGCTTCCCCTATCCTCACAACAGTCGTAAGATTTTTCAGATCTTGTTGCGTCGCAGCGCGCGATCAATAGGCTGCGAGAAGCGCTGCTGCAAAGGAATTGACGGCAAATGCACTTGAGGCTCTCGCACTTGCGCAAAGACGTTGAAGTACCTGCGGGCAATTTGATCCCACGTTAGGGCCCTCCCGTATGCGTGCACTCGTTGGCTTAAGGTCTTCCGAAGCTCGGCATCAGCGATAAGGAGGTTGATTTTCTCAGCGATGTCCTCAGAATCGCCAAATTCAACAAACAAGCCTCTACCGTTTGACAGGGCTTCAGTGGCATGTGCAAACTTCGTTGCGACGATACTCCTCCCGCACCCTATCGCCTGGGACAAGACTCCGCTCGATATCTGATCCGGATTCATGTTTGTTACGGCACAGATGTCGGTGGCCAAAAAGTGTCTAATCATGTCTTTGTTGGAGAGGTAGCGTTCAATGAACCTCACGTTGCGCGACAAGCCAAGCTCCTTCACAAGGCCTGCGATTTTTTCTTTATGTAGCTCACGCACCTTTCGATCGAGCGCGGGATGGTGCTCTCCAACGACCATGTATGTGATGTCCTCACGCGGATTCGCCTCAATAATTGACGGCAACGCTTGGATAACATGCTCAATGCCCTTATCTGGATTGATTAAGCCATAGCTCGCTATTACGAACTTTCCGGCCAATCCCAGACCCCGCTTTGCGAACTCTGTGTCAACAAGTTTAGGCACCTGCGGCACGCCGTGCGGCACCATAGTGAGTTGAGTTTTATCCAATCCAAACTTGTTCTGTAACAGGTCAATGCCTGCGTTTGTAGAAACAATGACTCTGTCTGAAAGCGCGTAAATGTCCTTGACAACTTCTCTCATGCGGGGTGAGGGATTCGGCAAAACGGTGTGAAAAGTCGTGACAATCGGCTTTCTGACCCTCCGCATGAATTCCAGAATATAGCAGCCGAAATCGCCTTTATAAAGCCCAAACTCGTGCTGAATATTAACGACGTCAATTTTTGAGTCATTTATGCGTTTCGCAGCCGCGATATAGCTCTCAACATTACAGTCTTTGATGACGTTGAACGTTTTTGACGCAAAGCGTTTGCTGCGAACGAATTCCTTTTTGCCCAGTTGCGCCGCCTGGGCACTGAGTGACACGTTACTTAAAAAGAGCTTCTTGCACTCTTGGATAACACTCACATTCCAGACTACGTTGTCAGAGATGTTAGATAAGCTGGCGGTTAGGTCGTGGGTAAACGTAGCGATTCCGCATTCCCGTGGGGGAAATGAACTCACAAAGTTTACATTCAGTGGTTTGGGAGTTAATATTCAATCATCTCCTATAATATATACGCGTAGCACACACAAAAACTTATGCGTAGCTGATTCTAAACGCGATTTTTTTTGTTATTAATCGCGCTATGCACGGCAAGGGACTGGCTGATTGCGTTTGTGTCAACCGGGTTTCAAAGGCAAACTTCGGGCTGTTTGTCAAACTAATTGCTCTTAAGAGAGTCAGCGGCTTAACCGATACTAATTAATAGAATCCGCACAAATGTACGGGAGGTGATATCCGATGGCCGACGAGAAGAAGGAAGAGTACAAGTTTAAAAAGGACATGAAGACGGGAACTCTGAACGCCCCTGACACCGATGGCTACAACGCGAACTACGAGCACGAACAAGACATGGATAAGGTCAAAAAGCTTGAAGTGTGTGACCTAGGCCCTGATACAGAAGGCATCTGCGAGCCAGAAGAGAAAAAACCCGAACATGTCTTCGTTTCTGAAGACAAAAAGAAGAAAGAATAGCACCGTTGACGCGGCTGGCGCTTGCGCGGGCTTGCCGTCTCCACCGTCATCTCTTTTTGGACAGTGAGCGTCAACTGCAATTATATTGCGCGAGGTCGCGACACGCGACGCAAAAAGCGCAACAATATCGCAATTGACTCGCCTAGCGTCGTTGTGAAAAGATTTTTTATAGATTGAAAGCAGATTCGACTGAGATGAAAGTTTGGTTCATCGGAATCAAAGGCGCTGTCGCTACAACGATCCTTGTTGGAGTTCTTGCAATAAAGCGTGGCTTAAGTGCACCAAACGGTATACTGTCCGAGGAAAAACGTTTTTCTCGGCTAAATCTTGCGCGACTCGAGGACCTTCAATTTGGCGGTCACGATATCAGGGGTGTCACGCTGTACGACGCCGCTTATCGAAACGTCAGCGACAATAGTACGTTTGACACGATGCAGCTTGCAGAGCTGAAAAGCGAGATAGACTCAATTCCGGTGAAGTGCGGCATCGTCAATAATTGTGGAGACGCAATATCCTCTCTTTGCGACAATAATACACTCACACTCAGCAAAGCAGTAAACCAAGTATCACAAGAACTTTGCCAGTTCGCTGGAGACGATAGCTGTGTTGTGGTTAACTTGGCCTCAACGGAACCGTACTTTGCGCCTCAACCAGAGTATGCGACACTTGACAGTTTTGAAGCCGCAGTCAAAGCGAATTCAAAAAAGATTCCGGCGAGCGCAATTTATGCGTATTGCGCCATCAAAAACGGGTTACCATACGTCAACTTCACGCCATCAATGGGCAACGATATTCCCGCCATAAAAGAGCTAGCTAACACCCTAGGCGTCCCGCACTGCGGAAAAGACGGGAAGACCGGGGAGACTCTCGTCAAAACCGCTCTCGTACCTATGTTCAAGTACCGGCATCTTACAATTGACGGCTGGTACGGAAGCAACATACTTGGAAACCTAGACGGACAGATACTGAGACATCCGGACAACAAGCAGTCAAAGCTCATCACAAAGACGAGTGTTCTGCCGAGGATGCTAGGCTACGAGCCGCATCTAGGAAGCCGCATTGACTATTTTCCCCCTCTTTCGGACCACAAGGTCGCTTGGGACTTCATATCGTTCAAAGGCTTTTTGGGGCATCGCATGAACATGCAGTTCACGTGGCAAGGTTGTGACAGCATACTGGCGGCGCCCCTTGTGATCGACCTCATCCGCTTCATGGAACTCGCGCAACGGAACGGTGCACGCGGATTAGTAGATCCGCTCGCGGTCTATTTTAAGGATCCTCTTGATATCGACGTCCTTGACCTGTGCTCGCAATACGCCCTATTCAACGAATGGATCGAACAATTTTAAGCGCTTCGATCATCCGTCAGCCGAATTTTTTCGCCCCTTGACCAAGCCGCGTTGTCACAAGCCTTTTCTGCGACAAGAAGAGAAATTGTCGACCAAATGCTTGCAACTGTTTATTACCTTTGAAGTGAACCTCTTGTTGGGATCAACATGCCACGCGAAGATACCGACAATCAGCCTTCAGACCAGGACGACGAACGATTTGATTCCTTCATCGATGAAAAAGACGACGTCAAACGAGTCAAGGCGAAAGATCAAAGAGTTGTTGAAACGGACGATCAAAAGGAGAACGGAGAGATCTATGACGGCTCCCTTGAGCTCAAAATCGATGAGGCCACCGAAAAACACGACGACTCCGTCGTCGAAGAGGTGGATCACGACCCATGGGGCAAAGAGCCCGACTATGGTTATCAGTATAATGAAGAGGTCGTGAAGAAAGAGGTCGCTGCGGGCGAGGGAGTTTATACGCCTGAAGGCCGCGAGGAACTCGTCGAAGATGACGAGATCACCAGTGAAGAGGCTTTCTATATGGAGGGCCGCGATAAGGTCTTGAAGCGCAAGGCGAAAGATTTCACCGACAACCCCGAGATCCAGCAGCAGTGGGAAGAGGATTAGTACCGGCAGCTAGCTCCGCCATTGAAATGTCAGCTCCCACCGCTCTGGAGACCCCTCTTCCCCTCTTACGGAAAAGGGGGTTCCGGCGCTCGACGTGGGTCAACGTACAGTCGCTAGGAGCTATTTCCGTTTCCCTTCAGCTCATTGTCTAAGAATTTTTCGTACCCAGCTAGATCCAAAAGTCCGTGGCCGCTGAGGTTGAACACGATTACCTTAGCCTCGCCTGTCTGCTTGCATTTGATCGCTTCGTCTATTGCTGCCTTAATAGCGTGACTCGATTCTGGAGCCGGACAAATGCCTTCAGTCTGAGTGAAAAGCGCTCCTGCCTCAAACGTTGCAAGCTGCTCATAGGACACGGCGTCGACGTAGCCGAGGTTCTTTAAGAGACTGAGGCTTTGTGCATCGCCGTGATAACGAAGCCCGCCGGCGTGTATAGGCGATGGAACGAAATCGTGTCCCAACGTATACATTTTGATCATCGGCGCAAAACCAGCCACGTCACCGAGGTCGTACTTGTACTCACCCTTTGTAAGCGTAGGGCAACTCGTCGGCTCCACGCCTATGAACTGCGTGCCATTTCCATTTCTGATGTGCTCGCCAAGAAGCGGATATGCGAACCCGGAAAAGTTCGAACCCCCGCCAACGCACCCGATCATAATGTCTGGATTTTCATCTGCCTTCTTGAGCTGAGCAACCGTCTCTTCTCCAATAATGGTCTGGTGAAGCAGAACGTGTTCCAGTACCGACCCCAGCGAGTATTTGGTCTGTGCAGAGGCCAAACTTGTTTCAGCTGCCTCGCTTATGGCAAGCCCAAGAGAACCTGGATGATTAGGAGATTTGGCGAGTGCTTGTCGTCCGCTTTGCGTCAAAGTTGAAGGCGAAGGGATGACTTCGGCCCCGTAGAGTCGCATGAGCGTTTTTCTTGCAGGCTTTTGATCGTAGCTCACCCTGACCATAAACACCTTGCACGACAGGTCAAAAATTGAACACCCGAGCGCCAGAGCGGTGCCCCACTGGCCGGCACCGGTTTCTGTCACGAGGCCCTCGCTGCCATCAATCTTGTTGTAGTACGCCTGGGCAATAGCCGTGTTAGGCTTGTGCGATCCTGCAAACGAAACGTCTTCCCTCTTGTAATAAATCCGGGCAGGCGTTTTCAGATAGTCCTCAAGCCTCTTCGCTCGGTAAAGCGGCGTAGGCCGCCCGACTCTCAAATACGCTTCAAAAACCTCATCTGGGATATCGATGTACCGGCTGGTAGACACTTCCTGTTTGACCAACGAACTCGAAAACAGCGCAAGCATTTCGTCGAGTGTCGCGGGCTCTTGCGTGTGCGGGTTCAACGGAGGAGGCAGCTTTACCGGCAGATCAGATTGAATATTATACCAGCTTCTAGGCATCTCGTCTTCGTCTAATAGAATCTTAAAATCGCTCATGTTTATCACAATGTACTTTATTATACCTCAAAGATATTATTTATACTCTAATGTCTATTCATCTCTTATATACTTTGCGCGGTAACCCTGAGTTTAAGGCGCATACCGCGTTACGAGCAGCGCAGGTCCATATTCCAGTATATAACTATAAAAACGTACAACGCGCAGTGACCAGCATGTTTAAGGATCGCATACAAGCAGGGCATGTACTTGCTGACTTGTTGGCACGATACGAAGGTCAAAGCGCAGTGGTTTTAGCGATTCCGCGCGGCGGCGTTCAAGTCGCATTTCCTGTCGCTGTGCGTCTGCGCGTTCCACTCGATTTAGTTATACCGCGGAAACTCCCGATTCCATCTAATGCCGAAGCGGGATTTGGGGCGATCACCGCTGACGGATCTAGAGCTCTAAACGACGACCTCATCACTTATCTAGGATTGACAGACTCAGAAATCGATGAGATTGCGGCGCAGGTGCTAGCAGAGGTAAAGCGGCGCGAAACCAGATACCGAGGCGACAGGCCTTTCCCCGAATTGACGGATCGCATCGCAATAGTCGTCGACGATGGACTAGCTACCGGATATACCGCACTTGCAGCAATAAATTATGTGAAAAAAAGAAATCCCAAACGGGTGATTTTGGCGGTGCCAGTTGCTTCGAAAGGCGCTGAAATGCTTGTCAGATCTGAGGTCGATGAATACATTTGTCCTTTAACGAGCAATAGACCGTGGTTTGCCGTGGCAAGCTTTTATGAACGATTCTACGATTTGACTGACGAAGAAGTGATATCGTGCATAAAAAAGTACGAACTCGTTGCAGAAGGGTGGTGAGGACTCCTACTTGTGCTTGATGATGATTGTCGCCTCGCGCAGTTCGATCACATCAGCGGCGACACCTTCTATGGCACGCTCCTTTTTGATAATGAAATCTTCCAGGTCGAGTTGGATGTCCCCAATTGTCACCGATCCCTTCTCGATTTGATCTGCGATCTCCTGAGCGGGTGTTTCGCGTATGAGCTGCACTATGTACTTCGCTTCCGACTTGAAACGCGGGCCCAGTGAGCCGAGATTGGGCCTAACTTCAGTGACCATTTCGTGGATATCTGGTTTTCCTCGTTTGTAGGTTATGTGCGCGTTGAGCGCATTGTCGATATCTAGCGCCCCATCCGCAAGGTCACAGTCCGTGTAGATGTAAACACCCTCAATTCGGGAGTTCAGTGCAATGCGCTGTTCAGATTTCCAACGCCTGATGCTGCTAATTATTTCTTTGATTAGCTCACCCTTGTGCCGCGCCTCTCTTACCGCTGAGGCGGATGCCGCAATAACGATGCTTTCGGAAGCGGCGCTGAACGTGACTTCCGGTTCCCCTGCGATACTTTCCTGCAATTTTATGTTAAACTCAGGCCATGCCTGCACGTGAACGCTTTCCGCGCCCGGGTTGATGTGCGAAAACAACTCTTCTGCAAAGAAAGGACAAAAGGGCGCTAGCAGCTTCGCTATCGTATCAAGGGCGAGATGCAAAGCGGCAACGCTGTAACGGTCTCGTTCGTATAGTCTACCTTTGGCGGCCTCTACGTAATGGTCCGCCAACGAGTTCCACACGAACGATCGGATATCCTTAAGGGCCTCGTCAAAGCTAAAATGATCTAGGCTCGAGGTGACTGATTTTACCAGACCGGCAAGCTCATAGATTAGCCAAATTTCAGTCGAATTTTTCGGCCCATAAATGACTGGCTCCACGCCTTGACTTAGGTGTATCATCGCGAACCTGAAGACGTTCCACAGTTTCGTCAAAAACCGTGAAGAAGCCGTGAGATCTTTTGTGTTGTACGCGACGTCGGATCCGACTGAGCCGCCGATTGCTGCCCATTGTCGAACAGCGTCGGTTCCGTACTGCTCTATTAAGCTCTCCGGAGCGATGATGTTGCCGAGCGACTTGCTCATTTTTTGGCTGTCTTCACCGAGTACCATTCCGTTGACGACGACGCACTCCCAGGGTTTGCTCCCCGCCAGGGCATCAGATCGCAGTATGGAATAAAACGCCCAGGTCCTAATGATATCGTGACCCTGGGGGCGCAATTGAGTGGGAAAATGCTCTCGATACCCGGCGTCGGGCCAGCCTGCAACGTTTAAGGCGGAGATCGACGAGTCCATCCACGTGTCGAGGACGTCATATTCGGGCGTGAAGCTGGACGAACCGCACGCACACGCGCTTCTCGGTGCTTCTTCAGTGGGGTCCAAAGGTAGCCAGGCTTCGTCGGCAACCAAAACGCGTCCACACTCGTCACAGTACCATGCCGGGATGGGCGTTGCGAAAATGCGCTGACGCGAGATACACCAGTCCCATTCGACGCTCTCTGTCCAATTCTTCAGTCGGTAAAATGCGTACGGCGGAATCCACTGAATTTCAGCCGCACGCTGGAGAATGACGTCCTTATCGATCTTGACAAACCACTGGTTCTCCGAAAGAATCTCGATTGCGGTTTCGCATCTGTCGTGAATCCCGACGTTCTGCTCGATTCGTTCCTGTTTCGTCACGAGCTTATTTTCGAGCAGCTCTCCAATGATGCGCTCTTTTGCTTCACTGATGCTTACGCCGTTGTTCTTAGCGTCGGTGACGCGGCCATCCTTACCAATGACTTTTTTCAGCGGTAGGTTGTGCTTCTTCCACCATCGCACATCCTGCTTGTCACCAAACGTACAGATCATCACGGCTCCCGTGCCAAATGCAGGATCGACTGCTTCATCCCCTATAACCCTTACCTCCTCGTCGTAGAGCGGCGTTCGAATTCTTTTGCCGATCAGACGTTCGTGCCGTTCGTCGTTCGGGTTTACGGCGATAGCGACGCAGGCGCCCAAGAGCTCGGGGCGCGTAGTTGCTATCTGCACCGCTTCTGCGTCGCCCCCTTTGAAAATGACGTAATAGAGAACCGTTGACCTCGAATCGTAATTTACCTCGGCAAATGCGATGGCGGTTTCACATCGAGGACACCAGTTCACAGGATGGTCGCTTTTATAAATGCGGTCGCCGCGGTACATTCGCACGAACGATTTCTGCGTCTTTTCAAAGTAGGTAGGGTCCATGGTAACGAACTCTTGCGACCAGTCTATAGAAAAAGCGAGTCGCTGCATCGTCCCTTTCATCAACGCAATGTTTTCCCGCGTCAAGCTTTCACAAAGTCCTCTGAACTCGTAGCGGGGGATCTGATTTTTTGTTACGTTGTAGGTAGTTTCGACCTTCACCTCCGTAGGCAGTCCGTGACAATCCCATCCCTGGGGAAACATCACGTCGAAGCCCTTCATGCGCTTGTATCGTGCGACAAAATCGATATAGCACCAGTTGAGAGCGTTTCCTAAATGAAAATTACCCGTCGGATATGGCGGAGGCGTATCGATTATGAAACTGTCTGCGTCGAGTTTTCCGCGATACCGATACATGTCCGCATTCCACATAGTAAGCCATTTCGACTCGACATACTCGTGCTCGTAGTTCTTCGGTATGGACATGCTCCCTCACACGTGTGGCTTCAGACAGTTCGTAGCTGATAACTTCTCGTCTTGCTCACTAATAACGTTGTTTGAAAGGGTTCCTATGCCGGTAATGTCTACATCGACAGAATCGCCAGCTCTGAGTTGTCCCACACCTGCGGGCGTGCCGGTAGTGATCACGTCCCCGACTTCAAGGGTCATGATGCGCGATATAAATCTGACCAGATAGTCTACGTCAAATATGAGCTCTCTTGTGTTTGAGCTCTGCCGCTGGCGGCCGTTGACACGTGTCACGATGCAGGCGTTTCGAGGATCTAGCTCGGTGGCGATAAACGGTCCGAGAGGAGCAAACGTGTCAAAGCTTTTTGAGCGCGTCCACTGGCCGTCCTCGATCTGAAGGTCTCTAGCGGTCACGTCATTGAGGCACGTGTAGCCAAGTACAACGCGGTTGGAATCCTCTACGTTTGCGCATCTCTGGCCAATAACGACAGCCAGCTCCCCCTCGAAGTCCACCCGAGAGCTGATGGCTGGATGCACGATGCTTTCTCCTGGGCCAATCACACTCGTGGACGGTTTGAGAAATATAGTGGGCTGTTCCGGGACCTTGGTTGCAAGTTCTCGCGCGTGGTCGGTGTAGTTCAAACCGACGCCCACAATCTTGCCAGGGCATGTAGGCGCGAGCACTCGTAACTCAGACAACTCATAGGTGCTCCCGTTGCCGTGCACGCGCGTTCCTTCCACAGTCCCCAAAAATGTCTCATCGTGGAGGCTGAACCTACCGATCACAAATTCACCTTTCTGCCCGTCGTATCGCGCATATATGCCCCAAAATCGCCCTCTTGTAGCTGCGCTCCTGCAAAAACAGGACCGTCCGAGCACACGCGCAGACCTGAAGGATCTATGCAGCATGAGCCACACAACCCGACGCCGCACTTAATGTGTCGCTGCAAGCTGAACTGACTCGGCACCCCAGCAACGATTGCGTGGTCTAACACTTTGCGCATCATCTTTTCAGGGCCGCACGACATTATTTCGTTGTAGCCTTGAATTCTATCCAACAAATCGATGGTCGGGCCTTTGTGGCCAGCAGAGCCATCATCAGTGGTTATCCAGAGCGATCCAGCGCTCTTGAATCGCTCAATGAATAACAACTCCTCCTCTGTCTTGGCGCCGAGAATAGTTATGATATTGTTTTTTAGCGACTCAGCAAGTGGCGCCAGTGGGGCAGCGCCCACACCTCCGGCCACAAGCAGCACAGGCGGCTTGGTCACGCGGAACCCATTTCCGAAAGGGCCTCTGACACCGAGTGTATCACCGACGCGCAGCGCGCAAATCGCCGCCGTGGCATCACCGACCGCTCTAACGGTGATGCCATTTGCGTACGACAGACTCATCGGTATCTCGTCGACGCCTCGAATCCACACCATGACGTACTGCCCAGGAATAAAACGAAAGGAGTGATCGAAAAAGAGGGTATTGACGTCTCTTGATTCAGTTTTGACGTCTGTAATTTCCACATTTCTGACATACATCGTCCATAAGGAGGACGTAATCCGTATTTTAAGTTTCTCCCGACTCGATACGCCGCCGCTTATCTGCTGCTCGGCGTCCTCAAAACGTTCGAGTCGCCTCCAAGTAACAATAACGCCCTATCATCAACAGAGAGTGGGCGACAATAGCCTAAAAAAAACCGCGCGCCCATGCTTGGGGAGCATGTGCGAGGAAGTCTCATAGCGGGAGACGGCAACCGTCTGCCAGCAAGCGTGTCGCGCTGATTCGATTGAATACCGCTCAGCAATACAGTTAAGTCTCAAAAAGGGCAACGATCATGCGAATAGGAGCTGCGACATGGAGCACAACGCTGAGGTTATCGGCTTTGGGGCGCTGAACTGCGACAGAATTTGCCGGGTGGATGATTTAGCACTCCCAGGGCGAGAGATAGGCGTGGTTTCGGCCGTCAGGCAGCCGGGCGGCTCTGCAGCAAATACCATCGTCGGACTCGCTCGCTTAGGCGTCAAAACTGGATTTCTCGGAACGGTAGGCGATGACAGAGAAGGAGCACAGTTGTTGGACGATTTGCGGCGTGAAGGCGTTGATGTGCACGGCATCACGATATCAGAGGGAGATACTGGCTCAGCGTTAATATTCGTCGATTCGCGCGGAGAAAGAGCTATCTATGTCCTCCCAAGCGTAAACGATGCATTCTTCGCCGCAAATCACGATTATGCTCAGCAGGCCGAAATATTGCACGTCAGCTCTTTTATGGGCATTGATCAATTCAGAATGCAAATCTCGTACGTTCGACACCTACGCAGGTCGCGAACAAAAGTATCGTTTAGCCCGGGCAGCATTTATACAAAGCTCGGACTAGACCAACTGAAACCACTAATTGAACGCACTTTCACACTATTTCTCAACAAGGAAGAAGCGCAACACTTGACCGGATCAGAACGCGTCGAAGACGCAGCGACTCTCCTCGACCTCGGAGCAAACATCATTGCCGTCACGCTCGGCGATGCTGGGTCTTACGTGGCAACGCGAAGCGAGAGCTTCTATGTCGCTCCCTACGAATCTCAGATAACTGACACCGTGGGGGCAGGAGACGCATTCGCGGCAGGGTTCCTGTACGGGCAGCTGATCGGCAAGGACTTGCACGATTCGGGTCTTTATGGCAACTTCGTGGCGTCAAAATCTGTCGCGCAGCTTGGCGGGAGAAAGGGCCTTCTGCGTGACCTTAGAGAATTACGCGGCTGATCAAGCGCACGAACCACGCGGGCGCTCGGTCGCGCCAGCGATGCGATTGCGGCAGCCAGACGTGGTTGAAAATGGCGCCCGGCAAGCGCAGAGCGCCTTTTTAACTTCGTCTTAAAAAAAACCTAGTGCGAGTCCTTCTATTTTCCTACGATTATTTCGATGGCCGAGACGTTTGTGTTACCGGTCTCGGTGCTAAGACTCTCGGTGGAGGTCTCTATTTTTTTCGTCGTGACGTCTGAGAGGAAGCGGTTTATAGCAATCTGTTCTACGTCAACTGCCCGCGAAATAGCTCTTCCCCGAGCTTTAATCAAGACCTCGTCGGCTCCATTGTTAAACTGCGTTACCACGGCCAGCACGTAATTCATTACTGGTTTGTTGCCTACGTAGATTATGTTGTCGTCTGTCATACTGTGCCTCCCTTGAGGATCTAACAGACACAAAAGCACTATGATAGATAAAACTTTCTAACTAAATTTGGTGTGCTTCAACCAAAAAATGCTTAGATTGGCCACTATTCGACAAACGGCTTCATCTTTACGGCGTCTTGTTCAAGCAGTGGTGATTCACAGATTATGGTGGCGTCGCAAGCGTTTTCTTTAAGCGCGCTGACAAGTAGCCTAAACTGGGCGAGGTCGATGGGCAGATGTCGGCGTTCGTTTCCCTTCGAAAACTCAATCCCAGAAAAGTGGCTGTGCAGGTGACTGTGGTCACTGAACAGTGCCCGAAGGGGGCGCGCATAGTCCTCAACGGTGTGCAAGCACCCATTGCACCTTGCGTGCAAATGTGCAAAATCAATAACAGGGCGTATGTCCGGCAGCTCCTGATGCAGTCTTTCCAACTCTTCAACCGTCCCGAACTGACTTTGCCGACCTAAGAGTTCGACACCGAGCTGCGGTCGCCTAATGCCGCGGTCGCGCATATAATCCAGCAAACCGACGCACGCGTCTTTGACTAACTCGTACGTCTCGTCTTTGGTATACTTCGCTGTATAGTATGCCGAATGAAAAACGACGATGCTTGCTCCGAGCGCCTGACCCCTGTCAACAGAGAGCCTTATGCGATTCATGCTGTCTTCGATGATCTGCGGATCTTCTGAAGCGAGGTTTATCATGTATGGAGCGTGGACCGAGAGATCAATCTTGGCCTTGCGCGCTACGTCGCCCACCTCTATCGCTGTTTCCTCTTTCATTGAAACGCGCCTGACAAACTGAACTTCAAGCGCGTCAAGTCCAATACGAGAGGCATACGCGATGCCCTCTGCCGTACTCTTGCCTTTGAGCGCTAAGGGCACGCCTGCGATTCCGATCTTGATCATCGGCAAATACACGCGCTGATCGTCTATAACGCTGACGATATCTCAAAGCACCTGTGCTTCAGGGGCTGCCGAACTACTATCCAAACGAAAGTTAGAAGTTTGAAGAGCTCCAGTGTGTTGTAGATATCATGGACGAAATTGACACGGCGGCAGAGAAACCCTTGCAGTTTAAAAAAATAAACGAGGTTTCAATGAGCATTGGGACGGTAATAATCAGCGTGCGAAGCACTGACGAGTCTCTCGACAAGGTCCGAGACACTACATTCGAAATCTTGGGAAAGGTGCAAGGAAAAAACGCATTGGAACACAATTACTAAACGGACGCAATGCCTACGTTTGTGGCCGCGACCGCTTATTTTGCAGCGACCTGGTGAAGGGGATTGACGCCGATGGAGCTGAGAACGAAAGCGGAGCTTGAAAAGACGCTACGCGGAGTTAATGAGTTGTATGCGTCACTCGATGGCACCTTAGACCGATCGTTGACTGAACCGTATATCGATGCGAATCAGTACGTGAAACAATACAACCGCTATCGCGACGACTTGTTTTCGCTGCTTCCAAACGAAGACGTTGCAGATATTCTGACCGAAATGCCCCTTTATGTATATACCGGCGACGACCAAACAGACGTTACAAACGTGAAACAGCGCCTAGTTGAAGTGTACCTCAAGACCTCACAGCTGATGGCGTATCTTCAAAATCAGCTCGAACTCGATTGAGGCCCCACGTCGTAGCAGCGAACGGCCTTTCCGTAATATCGACGCCGGGGTTGGGATTTGAACCCAAGCGATGCGTCCTCTACAAAAGCCCAGCAGGCTTCTTTATGCAAGGCATCAACAGGTCTCGAGCCTGCCGCGTTGGGACTCGTAACCGATTAGTCCACTCTGCCACCCCGGCACGTGCCGATACGTTTGTTTCTTATATCAAAACTCCTATAAAACTTGTTGGATGCCAAAAAATGACCCCTGTGTCACCGTTTGCCTAAACGGGCAGGAAAACGTAGTCAACATTCCTGCTGGGACAAACTATGAGCAACTGTTGCTTGAGCTCAAACTGAATCCTGAAGAAGTCTTGATTTTTGTAGAAAACGAGCCCGTGCCGTTCGATGAGCAGGTGCGACCCGGAACCGTGCGCGTACTAAAAGTCGTGTCCGGTGGTTGATCAGTACCACTCGCGCTCTCGCGCCAGTTTCGGTTTTGTCCGTCTAGGGCGGATGATGGTAGCAGATCCCCGGAAAAGGGGATTGCACACCAGGGACTAGCGACTGCGGTTGTATCTCACACGGTCTCTCACCGGAGGATCTGATCAAGCTTCACAGATTGATCACATTGTGAGAAAAACGGTATAGCGGCAATCGCCCCGATAATGCCGCGCCCCTGCAAGCGAACTTCCACGCCGGCCGCATCAGCTGCTTCCATAGCCGCTGAGCGCGACACCTCACCCGAGCGCGCGGCGTCGCCGTAACTTAAGAGGCTTTTCGCGCCAAATGAGTTCAAAACAGCCATGCCTGTTTGATCTGAAAGCGTGTAACCCTCTAAAAGTTCTTGAAACTTCTTGATAGGCTTGTTGGCGTTCGAACTAGCAAACTCTACGACAGTAGCCACGCAATTTTTCGTCTTCGCCTTTACTGGGTAGAGTTGCACGATAGCGTGGGACACGTAACGAAGTGTGTTATTGTCGACCATTGCAGCTATATTGTTTACTAGAGCCCACGTCGCACCTTCGTCTTTGGTGTCAGTATCGTCTACTCCAACGATGACGCGCGACCGTTTCGGCAATGTGAGCGTCCCGCGACTCATTTTACTACCTCCTGCAGGCGTCAAATCATAGTCAATGACGTCGCGGGCTAGCGCGCGGCACATGGTAGCGCCCACGCCGCCCCCTCCAAGACCCGCGTACGTCACTTTTACGGTATCGTCGGAAAGTTCGACCGATTCAATTCCCCCAGCGGAAACAGAAGGGCTGAGTTTTAGATTGGATGTACCCACCCTCAATAGATAACGCGTCGTACCTCCTACGGTACGGCTTGAGATGATCAGCGGACTCGTTTGCGTGTAATGGTATCGCGCCCACGCCGCCCCCCCGTAGCAGTTCGTTACTTCAAGCAGCTCGACACAGTCCGTTCCTGCGATCGCGAGTATATCTTGATAGGGCACTATCCAGGGCAGCTGACTAAAATCAGGGGCAGCCATCAAGAGAACCTCAATCCTTCTTTGCGCCAAAACGATTTAAAGCTGTTCTTAACGCGTCAGCAACAATTATGCTGGCTCTGCGCGCAGCTGGGCTCAGGCCTTCTCCGAACTCTCGGTCTAAAGGCTGGATCCCGATTACAGAAATTCCAGCGCTGGTTTCTGATCGAAGATAGTCCCCAAGCACCGCAAGCGAAGGCCGATGCGTTGTAATTTCAATGCCCTCAAGTTCGCTCAGCTCAAAGATGCGAGCTTCTCCGGGAACGCCGCCGAAATCGGCTGCGTCTATCAGTATCACGCAAGCTGGCTTGAAACGCTTGACGCGACCTGTGAAGTTCTCTGGGACTTCGTGACATTTTATCAGAGAGATCGAAGGGCGATCAATGAGTGCGTCTAACCTATCTATAACAGCAAGTCCGACGGCATCATCGCGTCGAAATTCGTTTCCAATGCCCAAGAGTGCGATCTTCGTGCCGGCGTACCTCTGCAGGCGGTGGCTCACGTCAGACTCGAATCGATCTATCACGGTCGCACCTAACGCAACTGATTATCAAGTTTAATGGCTGCTTGGACCACGAGTTTCGCATCTCGCTTTTTCAGGTCATAGTCGTGATCCGCGAGGAACGTCTCGATTGCCGTACGCCCCTGCTTGGTTACGAGTGCACGTTGTTCTGCAATGCTTAAAAGCGGAGGAAAGCTTCGTTCCATATAGAAGATGCTGCGTGCTAGGCCCAAGAGTGCGTCACTCGTGGTGGTATCGACGACGCCGGTTTTAACGAGCGAGTGCAAGGCGAACCGGATATTCACGAGCGGATCAGATACCGGTGCGAAAGTAACTGGATTATAGGCGACGGCGACTTCATCATCCGCTTCAATGAGACCCTGCTTAAAGCAGGCGTAGATTTTACCAACTCCTATCATACCAAACCCATCAAGTTCCGAGGCCCGCAACGCCCCCATGCTGGATCCACCAACAACAGTCACGCCTGACCGCACAGCATCAATGATTTCGCGATGTGAAACTGCTGCGCGATCATAAAAAACCCCGTCAATCAAGCCGATGAGGCTTGCCCCCGCTTTAGCTGCGCCAGAGACATCGCCTCGCACGGCAGGAGCGCAACAGTGCAGCCGCCCGTCTATTGACGCCACTTCAGACCACGATAAGCTTGGGCCAGTGAATATTATGCAGTCGTGCTTCGCCATCCTCTTCCACGCTTTCCTTTTCGTTCTCGATCCAAAAAGTAGACCTCAAACCCGGGAATGATAACACGAACTGCCGGAACGCCGATGGCGCTCACCGTAATGTCAGAGACGATAACACGGTCTGCCACGTTGCTCAGCCGCCCAAGTGTGAGCTTAATGTCTCCGTCAATGGAGTCAGTAGCTGACGTTTCGATTGCGTCAAGCCCAATGGTTTCGCCTGGTTCGGCCAACCAGTGCTTGTTGAGTCTTTTCATCCTCTCATACCCAATCGACCGAGCCACCGATTCTCGGTTGGTGTCTTCGCGAGCACCGTGTATCTGCGTAGCTCTCGACTGAGCTACTTCCGTCAGAGCTCGGACAGCTGCGATTTGCGGATCAGTGTGACTTCCCGCCCCCATGACCAACAGCGCCGCATCACGCATCTTTTCATCGTCAGAGGCAGCGACAATCGAGGGAGTGTCCGTGTCAGTGGGCACCCACCAAAGGTGAATGCGGATCCCGTGTGATTCGAATTTCTTGATGATATCGCCGACCGGACCGGCACCCACATTGAGACCGACGCCCGGATTTCGGTTGATCTCGGCGATGCTCACCGCATCTCGTTCGACGACTTCCATGAGGCCGTGAAAGATCGCCTCTTCAATGACGTTGCCTGACGCGAGACCATTGGTGTTGCTGCGGAACAGCTGCCATCTGCCTTGCTGCGGCCTATATGGGTGAAAAACGGCGTTTGCTGGGACGAGCACCTCCTCGTCGTTAAGAATGTCCCAGCTAGGATACCACTCGATCTTTGTGTCTGAGGAAAGACGGCCAGGTAGTATAAGATCGGCCGGGTTAAGAGCGCTGTTGTCAGTCGAGAGGTTATCATACGAGTCGAACAACAGTTGCTCCTTGAAATTCTCGACTTCCGCAGAAAATCGTTCTACAGCCTCCATGATCACTGAAACGCGCGCCTCCGATTCGGTAATACCCTTGCCGGCATATACCGAAATCGCGCCGTCTGCTGCTGAAGGCCTTATCGCAGAAAAAACGGGTAGACCCACGCGATCGAGTCCTGAAATATCTGCAACACGCGTTATTCCGACCTCAGGTATTACCGACTTTATCCGCTCAAGGGTTTCTGCTGGGGGCATCACCCTGTGCGTGTCAACGCAATATGTCTTTCGTGCAGAGTGCAGTTCGATCTTGCCTTTCATAGTGCCTCGAATACGTGCAGCGATTTGCTGTTAGTTTTGGCGTGGAGGGCCTGAGAGCGAAAAGCTCCCGCTTACGACATGTGTTGCCGCCTAATAAATAGACCGATGGCTGGCTTGCCGCGTGCTGCAAAAACGGGCTGAATACTCGTGCGCCGCAGTAGCTCCACGAGCTGAAGGTTTTGATAGGAACACGGGACGTTTAGAGGTCGGCCTCTTCATCTAGGTTTCCTTTGAAAGTTCCGATGTTCTGCAGTATGTTGTACCAGCGACGAGAGATAGAGTACGTGAAATCCTCAAACACGATGTAATTGATCTCCTTAAGATTGGCGCCTTCAGCGATCGTAACAAACGTATAATCAAAATCAGAGGAATAAATCTTGAAAATGTCCCCCAAAGATCCCGTTATTTCGTGTGTCCCCTCTTCATTGTCTTTCGTCACGCGCCCCCAGCTAGGACCGAAACGCGGATGAATCCCCAACAGTTTCCAGACGCTCTTTGGACCTTCGATGATGAAACTAAGTTTCTCTTTCGAACTAATGGCCGTTTCCATCACATACCCTCTCGTTAAGCGTCAACCGATACGCGGCTCTAGTCGTAAGTACGTTACGATTCGACTTTGAAAAACTTTGGGGTGTAGTTAGTCAACACCTGCAAAACTTTTTTTCAGACCGCCTCATGCGTTAGTTGACGATTGTAGATAGATAGAAGTAGCAAGAGGTAGAAGTATGTTCGATGCCTTCAGAAGCAGAAAAGGACACTAGCGAACCAAACGAGGACGTGTACGAGTTTGTGTTACCCCCCGGCATTCCCAGCAAGGTCATAATCGCCGCGTGCAAGGAGTTCAACACCGACGTTGTTTCGGCCTATGTCGATGTGGAAACCGGGTTGACTGACGTGACGGGTCGTGACCTTCTCGCTTTTAGAGCGGACAAGGAGACTATAGAAAAGATCCGCAAATTCGTAATTGAAGAGACGAGAAAGTTTATCAACGAGTAATCGTAACGAATGCGAATGCCCTTCAGCACTCAGGGCAGGAATCAACCACCTGGCTCATCAAAGCCCCCCATAGTTGCTTGAAGCATCTCTCTTTTCTCATCCAAGCGTCTGCGGAACTCTTCGAGTGATTGCGTTTCTTTGTCTGCGGTTTCCATTTCTTTGCTCACGAGCTCTAGGTGATGAGGATCATAATACAGACTAGTCGAGTCTACAAGTACCCATGTTGAATCACCCACTACGCGGATCTCTTTCACTTTTCCGCGCGTGTGTGTGCCGGCGTACTTGACTTGCGCACCAACACTAATCGCATGATTCTTCATATCGTAAGCAATTACATCGCTCATTCTGCTTTTCCTCTCTAATTCTTAGTTCGGTCGCATTCGTATTAATGCTTATGGCCCGTGCGTCAGCGACATTCGCAAGCTTCGCGATGAACTGGCGGGGCCGGGCTAGATAAGCGCGAACGCGCGTATAGGAGAAGCATCAGCTCGCTTCAATCTCAACGGCGCACCAAAAAACAGCACTCTCTGTCCCATCAACAGCCGAAGATTGTCCGACAAGTTCTCGAATATGACAATTCCATTCTGGAGTAGCTTCTTGTGCACTTCGTTTTCAGGCGAGTGCAGTAGGTCGACGGACATGCTGTCGATTCCGACAGCTTTTGCTTGCTTCTCTATCAGCCAATCAGCCATCGTGATATCGAGGGATGTGTAAGGGCGACTCGTCGAACCGCTGGTCGCTGGAACGTTCGATCCTGTGTAAAAGAGGGCGATTTCACCGTTTTTTAGTGGGATTGCTTTTTTCAAATCGTCAGGACTGACGCGTGAACCAAGAGCTTTGTGCGTTAGGTCGTAAGTCACCGCGCTGCCGCAGAACGTTTCGAGGGGCAGCTCGTCAACTGTTTTGCCGCGTGCGAGCAGATGGTAGGGCACATCGACGTGCGTTCCCGTGTGCGCACCCAAGATGATCCGCGTCGTGTTCGCCCCGCCCTCTTTGATTGTACTGAAGGGCTCAATTAGCGGGTTAGGGTCCCCAGGATAGATCAGCATGTCAGCCGATATAAGCACGGACAAGTCCACAATTGTGTGAGCATTTCGAAGCATAGTTTGAAGGACTGCTACAGTATCGGACGAGGTTACGAGTTCACTCTCGTGCTCTCGAAGCACTCAAGAAACACAAAAAGAAAGCTGGTGTTAAACCAGCTTACTCAGCGCTGTGTTTTCCGTCTGCGGTTCGACTCCTAGCTCTGCGGTGCTCTCCTGAACCATGATGTCGATCATCGCCATGGCGGGGAAGATTATCGTTGCCAAGTCGATCGGACCATACAAGAGATAGTCGGCACCCACAATACCACAGATCATGTTTGCGCCGATACTGCACGGTTCCCACACCTCTGGGTGGCCGGCCTTCCTGTATCTGCGCAACCAGGTCCACGCATCAGGGATGTTGTGTGGTCCACCTCCGGTTGGCAACCCAAGCGTGCCCTTAAATCCGACCATGGATCGGATTGACTGTCCCGCGCCGGCGCCGAGTGAGAGCGAAGCAACATCGAGCAGCGGTCTGGTAATGCCCGCCTCTTCACTGGACTGCAAAAGTCCCTTTTCCTGCCCCGTACCACCGATGGTGAGCATCTCGATTCGGCCTTTGACGCTCACGTCCGTCGGGTTGAACGCTAAAACGATTGCTGAGTCGACATTTGTTTGCTTTATCGCCTCCCACTCTTCTGGCAGTGCACTTGCGTTGACGGAGTTATAAACGGCGAGTTTTCCCGCGCCGATTTCAGTCGCGTATTTTGCCCCGAACATGCGCACCGCCGGCACGCTCGAATCGACGAGGAAGGCGATGCCGGGGGCGATTTCCAGGTGCCAGTCGATGTACTTTTGCATCGCGACTTCGGTCTCTGCGATCACCTGGTTCCAGTAGCCGACGCTTGTCATGTCCGACAGCTCGACCTGTGTGTTCCATTGCGCTTCGGCGGCGGCCTTGTCAAACTCACCGTGGACGTGGTCTATAACCACCTTATGCCTGTCGTAGAACATCGAGCTGGCGAGCACGGTCGGATACTCGCCGGGCTGACCTCCAACGTGAAAACCGCCTATCTCGAAAACGGTTTGCTTTTTATCATACCTAAACATGCTATATGAACCTCCTTACGTCGTCATTCGTTCCGATTAGCTTAAACAAGACCAACAGCTGCGTCAACGAGTTGAGCACGATGCATACGATGATACCTCCGATGAGTCCATATGCGATGCCTATGTCCCTACCCCCGCGCTCCCTTTACCGCTGCGCGACTCGCGTTATTCTTCGTGTCGAAAGCAATTATATTGCCTATGTCGGTCCTCCAGCATAGCATTCGCATGTATGTGTATTAATGCTTATTGAGCCTGAACAACGACCTAGACGGCTTTACTTAGTGGGTGCACGCGTCCCCGTAAGCATAATGCAAAAGCGCGCACGGGCGAAGCGTCAGCACGTTCCAGCAGCAGCCGCATCCCAGTAGCGCGCGCTTGCCTACCAAGAGTCTGAGATTGTTCGAAAGATTTTCAAAGATGACAATTCATTTTGCAGAAGCTGCTTGTGCACCTCGTTCTCAGATAAGTCAAGCGAATCTACGGACAAGCTGTCGATCGCTGCTGCTTTGACTCGCTTCTCTATCAGCCAGTCCGCGAGAGCCGTATCGGACCAAGGTGAATCAGCTTGCCGACCCCGTTCATCGCCGGATTGTTCGACCTCGCATAAACCAGGCTATCTTGCGCTGCCGCAAGGAAATTTTCGTCGTCAAATCACCAGGGCAAATGCGTGACCTAAGATCTTTGTGCGTTAGGTCGTAAATCAGCGCGCTGCCGCAGAACGCTCTGAGAAGCAGTTCGTCAACGGTTTTACGCTTTCTAGGAGACGATAAAGCACATCGACGTGGGTAGCAGCGTGTCCGCTCAAGGCGATACATGTTGTGTTCGCCCCACCCTTGTTGATGGTGCTGAGCACCTCGAGTCGCGGACTGGGATCCCACGGCTATGTCGCTGTATCAGCTAATGTGAGTTGAGACAGATCCACGATTCTTGTCGCTCGCAAAAGAGGGGACGAAAGACTGCCGTTGAATAGCACCAGGCTATGGAAGTCGAAAGATCAAGCGTGTACTGGTGCGGCACTCAAAAAAAAAAAAGAAAAAAAGAGAGAGCTGGTGTTAAACCAGCTTACTCAGCGCTGTGTTTTCCGTCTGCGGTTCGACTCCTAGCTCTGCGGTGCTCTCCTGAACTATGATGTCGATCATCGCCGTAGCGGGGAAGATGATCGATGCCAAGTCGATCGGACCATACAAGAGATAGTCGGCACCGACAACGCCACAGATCATGTTTGCGCCGATACTGCACGGTTCCCACACCTCTGGGTGGCCGGCCTTCCTGTATCTGCGCAACCAGGTCCACGCATCAGGGATGTTGTGTGGTCCACCTCCGGTCGGCAACCCAAGCGTGCCCTTAAATCCGACCATGGATCGGATTGACTGTCCCGCGCCGGCGCCGAGCGAGAGCGAAGCAACATCGAGCAGCGGTCTAGTGATACCGACCTCCTCACTGGACTGCAAAAGTCCCTTTTCCTGCCCGGTACCGCCGACGGTGAGCATCTCGATTCGGCCTTTGACGCTCACGTCCGTCGGGTTGAACGCTAAAACGATTGCTGAGTTGACATCCGTTTTACCTATCGCTTCCCACTCTTCTGGCAGCGCACTTGCGTTGACGGAGTTATAAACGGCGAGGTTTGCCGCGCCGATTTCAGTCGCGTATTTTGCCCCGAACATGCGCACCGACGGCACGCTCGAATCGATTAGGAATGCGATCCCAGGGGCGATTTCCAGGTGCCAGTCGATGTACTTTTGCATCGCGACTTCGGTCTCTGCGATCACCTGGTTCCAGTAGCCGACGCTTGTCTGGTCCGACAGCTCGACCTGAACGTTCCATTGCGCTTCGGCGGCGGCCTTGTCAAACTCACCGTTCTTGGCGTCCGTAACCACCTTATGCTTGTCGTAGAACATCGAGCTGGCGAGCACGGTCGGATATTCACCGGGCTGACCGCCAACGTAGAAACCGCCTATCTCGAAAACGGTTTGCTTTTTATCATACCTAAACATGCTATAAAACCTCCTTACGTCGTCATTCATGGGAATAGCTTGACTAAGGTTGCGTATTGCGTTAGTGCGTTGAGCACGAGGAACAGAATGATCCCTCCAATAAGGCCATAGGCGATGCCTATGTCCCTACCAACGCGCTGCCCGTACCGCTGCGCCACCTCGGCCATTGCAAACTCCAGCCGCTCTTCGACCGAGTCGAGTTCGTGCTGGAGCTCTCGGTAGTCTGTTTGGTCTACTATTACCTGTGGGAATTGCTTTGGCATATTCTCATACCTCACTTTAGGAAGTAGTAGAGCAACGGCAGTCCTGCGATAAGGCACGCGCCCGCAAAGCCTAACGCAAACCCGAGTATGGAGCTGGCCCCGTACCCGGAGTCAAGCTTAAGCGTTCGCGTGGTAAGTAGCGCACGATACCTTATGTCGTTCATCAATGCGTCTAGCGATGCCATGCTCGGTGCCAGGGGTTTAGCTATGCCCTGGTCGAACTCAATGGCTGTTGTGGGTTCGGCTGCTTCGCCGGCTGGTGCCTGCTCTGCGCCGCCTCCGCCAAAACGTTCTGCTGCCATTTTTCACCTCAAGCTAGGGCTAGTAACCCCAAGATTCCGATCGAAATGAGCAACCCTATCACGATTCCCTCGATCTTCCCGGCATAGACGCCGGCGGCGTATTTGTTGAAGTTCCCGATGGTCTTCATGTGGAACTGCAAATTCTGCACGCGGGATTGCAAGGCCGCTACTTCTGCTGCCATAGGGGCCTCTACAATGGCCTCCTCGGTTTCTTTCTCTTTGATCTCAACGACGACCGGAGGTTCTGGATAAGCTCCGGGGTCTCGTCCGATCAGCTCTTTAACCTTCGCGGATATCGCGCTGACATCCTCGTTGTTAATGATGCTGATTAATTCGACCTGTTTTTGGAACCTTTCAAGATGCTCTTCGTTTAGGTTTTCTATAAACGGGATTGCTCCCTTTGCATCGATTATGCGTCCTTCCTTCACGCCGTTCTTGTACAATGCCTCAAGAGATTGACCGGTCACGTGGCCCATGATTTCCGAACCGCAGAGTATCAGAAACCGAATATTCGGATTCGAGATGATGTTCACTATGACCTTCTCAAGGCCGATATTCTCGGTCTTCGCCGTGCCTTCGATGGCTGCTCCGATATCTGTGAATACTTTCCCGAAGTGCGACCCTAAGGTCACCACACAGACAGGGCTCTCTGGATCGCCAAAGAAGAAATCTCCCTTGGTCACTGGCCAGTTCGGCGCTGGTGCAACTTTTTCTGCCACGGCTATATCCCTCCTCCTCTGACAACTAGGACGATGGTCACGAGAGCGAGGAAAATCATGCCGACGGTGAACCCATAGAACGCGTTGGTCCACAGGCCCGCCCAGTAATGCGCCCGTTCTCTGCCCGGAAACGTATCGATGAGCGGCTTGCCCGAGCCAAGTGAGTTCACCACGCCCTCTGATATAACGTCATACTCCTCGATTTGAGCCGCAATGGGCTCCAAGGAATAAAAGACGAGGTCGTCGCGCTCCTTGGCTATGACAAACTCCTCGACATCCATTCGCAGGCCGACGTCAGAAGAAACGTCAACGAATTTCATGCGACTTCCTCCTCCTTCGGCAACAGACCAGTCGACAGCACCGCGGCCGCATCCTGTTTCGTGTCTGCAAAGAACCGCAGGTAGTAGATGATCCACCCGAAGATCGCGATAATCATCGTGGGCACTGCAGCCTGGATGCCGTTGATCGCACCCGCGGCGATTCCTGCTACGAGCATGGCGATGAATCCTGTCGACAACGCGAGATTGAGAGTCCGCTTTTGTCTCTCGTCGGGTCCAAGGCAGGCGTTAAACGGATGGAGCATTGCCATCCCGCCGACGATGAACACGGCGATGATAAACCCTGACGCGACCACGTACTTCATGATCAAGTCGAACCCGAAGCCACCAGCGATCGTAGTACTGAAACCTAGCATGATCAGGGACGCTGCCATTGCGATTTCCATCATCGACCGTTCCATTATGGCGATGTTCATCTTGATGACGCGCCGCGCCATGACACCGCTCACGAGGCCGATAATCGCCGCTAGAATCAGCGCGATTATAGGAGCTGCCCAATGGATGCTGTAGTTCATTGCCACGGCCAGTCCGAGCAACACGGCCACTTGGCCGGCTCCGAGCGACAGCAGGCCTATTGAGGGCACGCCCGTCCCTAGCCCATAACTTGCCACTCGTCTGACGGCATCTGCACCCCAGAAGACGGCGAGTACTGCCCCTAGTCCGGCAAAGAACGAAAACCACGCCGTACCAGTCGTACTGTTCAGGTAGTTGGCGAGGTAAATCCCGATAAGGCCGCCAACAACCCCAATAGTAAGGAGCTGTCGTGGTGATCTTTCACCTTCAGCCATATCAGATCCCTCCTGGTAGCATTACGACGATAAGCAGCGCAAATAGCCCACCAACTGCCGATACGACGAGGCTTGCTAGGATGGACTTCGGTAAACGCCTGAACTTCGGATCGTGGAATCCTTCGATCGTTCCGCCGATGTTGTAGGACGCCATCACGCAGTTGAGGAAGAATATCCCAATTGCAAAGGCTGCCGCGAGCGAGACGTAATAGGGAGCCGGATAGCCGGCAAACGTCGCGCCGAATCCTGGTATTCCTGCATACGATGCAGCGAGCGCGAAGTACACGAGTGCGCCGCCGACACCGGCGAGGAATGCGCCTATGATGCCGCTGATGAAACTGGACATCGGTGTTCCGTGACCCTCGGTACCACGCGATACGTACAGGTCCTGACGCCATTTTGAGATGGGGTCGTATTTCACTTTAGCCGATGCGAGTGGCACGCCGGCACCGTAAACGTACATGACGTTTGCGATAAACGCTAGTATCGAGATCATCAGCGCTGCGCTGATGCCGCCCATGACGATGGTGTACCCAAAATCCCCGCCAGTCGCAGCATAGGCAGAGCCTGCCCCGATGAGCCCCGTGAGACCCGAGGCGGCAGCAAGCATCGTCGTGCCGGTTCCTACGCCGGTTGCCTGCGACATAGCCGCAGGAGCGCCACCGACCGGGATGAAATGGACGCCTGCACCGATCAGAATCCCGCCGAGTATTATCCATACCCAGTATAAAAGACTAAACATTGCGCATCACTCCTCCGCCTCTGCCTTGTACGTTCCATATCGCTGCCGCGAGTAGCGTTCGAGGTACGTGTTCATGATAATGAAGATCACGACGATTATCACGCCAGCGAGTACTGACCACCAGCCCGTTACCACGACTTCCTTCCAGAAGTGCAGGTAAACGACGAGGCCAAATCCCAGCCCTGTCAGTGGTCCTCCGAATTTTGAACAGAACCACGCGCAGTCTATAGAATTCCTGAGGCCAGATTCAGCTTTGCGCACGACGCTGCCCGAATGTGCGGCGTTCACGCCAGAGCCGTAAGGCCTGTCTTGGTAGTACCGATCGGTTCCAAGGTGGACGTCGCCCACAGCAGAACCTACGCCTCCCAGAGCGATCCCCCAAATAAATGCAAGCACGACAAAGGGGAACGGACTAAAGTGTTGTGCTATTATTACCCAGGTCAACAATAAGACGCTAAAATTCGCTACAAAGCCGTGTGCCATCAACACGGGCGTATGCGTTCGCAGGACGTCCATATAGATTGGCTGCCCAAATCGCGATTGACTTGCCAATCTTCCCATGTAGGACGTCGTGGCATAAACGCCGTGTATCAATGAAGTAACGAAAGCACCGGCTACAAGAGCGAAGAAGACGCCTATCAAACTACTGTTACCAGTGATAGACAAGACCGCTAGCGCTGTTGACGCTCCGATTGCAGCGTAGAACGGATACGAAGCCGGTTCACCAGAGATGGCTTTGTTATAAAGCCTGTGCAGATAGCCCATTTGTGGGGCCAGCTGTACTTGCGAATTCGGGTTACTCTGTGAACCGACATCGGATTCGAGATCCTCTGCCACGCCAGCAATCAGGGCCGCAGCGCCAACAAGGGTCAAAGCGCCTAGCTCTACCATCATTTGCGGATCCATTTAACTCCTCCCTTGTATGGTATTTGGCTTTCAAGCCCAGATTTCTGATTCACTAGTCCAGCGAACCGCGAAATCAGCGTATTCTGCGGCATTAAAGTTGCTTAAAATGAATTATTGGCATTAGTTGGTTCGCTAGATCAGGGACAATTGATAGGTAATAGTATTTAACATTATTTATACGATAACGAATTAAATATAGGAACCACAATAAAATTAAAATTGGTTTTTTATTGCCTCAGAAGCTCGATTTCAGCTCCTAATTCGTTGGCTAAAAAGCATCATTTTTGAGCTTTTTGAGGTGCTTTAGATCCCTAAAAACTAGAGGTCTGTTCTGGCGTGCGCCTCTTCGTTGCCATTTCGAACAGATATGACGTAGAGGCCCCAAATCGCCCACGGTGCAGCTAGCCTTTGTTGATAACGTCGCGAACAGCTACCTCACCATATTTCACACGGGTTCGCGTGTATGCGGGACGTTCGCACATTCAGGCCGGCCGCTTCTGATAAAGCGTGTCTCGTACTTGAGGGACACGTCCAAGGTCGGTGATCATTCTGATAAACTCGCTTGGCGCTAGGCTTTGCCCAGCTGTCCCTCCCGCGCTCCGAGTTATGTTCTCCTCTATCAACGTGCCGCCAAGATCGTTTGCACCGCAGGTTAGCGCGATTTGAGCGAATTTCGTTCCCAACTTGACCCAGGACACTTGTATGTTCGGGATGTTGTCGAGATACATTCTCGCCAACGCAAAGATGAGAAGATCTTCTCGTCCTGTCGCGCCGGGACGTGCGAGGCCCGCACGATAGATCGGCGTGTTGTAATGGATGAAGGTCAACGGAACGAACTCCGTAAAGCCGCCGGTCGTGTCCTGTATCGTCCTCAGAAGCTGCAGGTGGTCTATCACGTCCCTATACGACTCTATAGAGCCGTACATCATCGTACACGTCGTAGGAATTCCAAGCTGATGAGCCGTAACAATGATATCTGTCCACGCTTTCGTGTCGATCTTCTCTGGGCACAACGTTTTGCGCACGTCATCGACGAGAATCTCAGCTGCCGTGCCTGGCATCGAATCGAGGCCCGCTTCTTTGAGCATCTTGAGCATATCGACGTGTGAAATGCCCAGCTTATCGGCGCCATATGCGACTTCAGCGGGTGAAAAGGCGTGTATGTGGATGTCCGGAACAGCTTTCCTCACGGCTTGCACGATTTCGATATAGGTATTGCCATCCACCTTGGGGTGGAGCCCGCTGAAAATCCCAACTTCGGTCGCACCTGTGCGTCGCGCTTGGACCGCCCGTTCGACGATCTGATCTACGGACAAGAAATAGGCCTCAGGATCGCCCTGTCTCGCTCTGAAGGCGCAAAATCCGCACGACCCGATGCAGATATTGGTGAAGTTTATGTTTCGATTGATCACGTAGGTGACGTCGTCGCCGACCCGCGTCTCTCTGACAGTGTCCGCAGCTGCGAGCACTGCGTGAAGGTCAGCTCCACGCACATTGAGCAAAGTAAAGGCTTCTTTTTGGTCGACTCGGCCACCGCTTTTGACTTTTTCCAGAACGTCGGAAACAGTGTTAGTCATTGCGTCTTGTCCACCGGAGGGTTCCTAGAAACGCGATTCTAAGCGATCGATTTTTCTTGCGCCCGTTTACCTTGAGAATTGCTCGACCCTGACGGGGTCGATAGTCGCATCAATCAAAAAATTGAACGGTATAGCCGAGGTCCACCCAGCTTGTTCAAACATGTTCATGAAACAGACACCGATTACTGAACCTCCTGGAAGCAAAACGCGCTGGAGGAACAAGGAAACGTCGTCGCGGCTTACAGGTGAAATGGGCATCGCTAATCCGCCCAGGACGACGACGACCCGGGCCTTAGTGATTTCAGCGGAATCTCCGAACTGGATACCTATATTGTCGACAGACTGAACTTTCTTTGCTAAGTTCAGGTCGAGGCTAGGCACAAACACCTGTCTGATTTCGAGAGTCCTAATAGCGTACGACAGTAGCTCAACAAACGGAGTGCAGACTCCAGGTAAACCCACGTACATTATAGTATCTTCATCGTGCAGACCTAGTTGCTCTATCATGCTCTTAAATGGACGCGAAATACCCGCGACGCCCTTGGTAGTGTTAATAACCATTCTTTCCATATGTCCAGCCGCTTACACATCTAAAGAATTCTCGCGCGAGTTAATAAACGTGAGGGCTACCTCCCAGCGACGCAGCGACTGCTATGCCTCTGCGGCGCGGCAATCACGCGCCATGTTTTCGCGATTGCCGTGTCAACCTTTGCGTTCCTCCAGAATTTCAACAGTACTTACGAAAGTGCCGTTCACCGCGGTCAAAGCAGATCAATTGGCTTGCTACGGTTTACCCACCTGACGCAAGTGCTGGGGCTTCTAATGGTGCCGCCACGCAGATCAAATCTACAGGGAGCCTTAGAATCGTATAACGTTTCCCTGCAAAGCCATTCGCGAGAGCGCGCGTGATGGGCTCAACTAAGTTATCATCAACAACCGTATTGACCTGTATAGCCCCCGCAGTATGATCCCGTTCGAGACTGTTAATTCTCCATCTGTGTAGGTTCATTTGGATTGCTCCTCGAGCGCGGTTATTCTCCCCTCAAGATTCCTGATTTCGATGACGCGTAGGCAGATCTCCGCGGCGCGCAGCTTGGTTCTTAACTTCGCCTCAAGCTGCAGTGAAGAGTTACCGGTAGTTCGCACCTCTGCCACAGCCTCGTTGAATAAGTCACACACGTCTCGGGCAGTTTCAATTTGAAGGGCGGTTAGACGTGTGTCCAACCTTTTTTTCGTCCACCCCTGGGCCCGTTTCCTACGCTTGCGTGCCGCGTCGTATGCGCGACGTCGCGCAGGGTCTGCGTGGGGTATTTACCGCCTTTCTTATTCTGTCCGTCGGGTGCCTTCAAAACGCGTTACTTTGAGGCGGGTCCACTCGATATCCGTGGGCCGGCGCGAGAGGGCAGCATGTTCGTCGGTCGTAACCGACTTCGTATTCGTCTTCGATTCCATTATAGATCACTAAATTACGCATGAAAAAAGGGAGCTATATAAAGTCGACTAGCGGAAAACGCCAAATCGACTACACGCTGCTGTACGTGCTCACTGAGCGCGGCATCTACGAGAATTACAAGCGCATATCTCGGGGAGATTTGAAGCGGATCGAAGCGCTCGTTGGAGACGTTGACTCAGAGAAGAAAGCCGCGAGCCGGATCTTTCTCTGCGTGATAACCCGATTAGATCCCGATCAAGACGCCCAAAACGAGCCCGTAGGTCAAAGCAAATCGAAAAACAAATGGGTCTAATTACCGTTGAAAGCCGTCAAAGCCAAGGTTAACGCAAAGATACAATAGCTAACAATTTAAAACTCAATCTCAGTCGTCACCGCTTTAGATTACGCTTCCATTCCTCAAATTCTCTAGTGGCTGGACCCGTTTGCCATCGCGCTTCTGCTTCTCTAGACTCGCCCTCGCGTCGTTTCGCATAGATCTCACGATAACGTCGGTTTGCATACTCCGCATACTTCGCCACAGTATTCCAACATTCCCCATTCCTGTTTATTGCTGTTTTGTCTTTCCTGCATACATATATGACTCTATCACCAATGATCCTTGCTTCTCCATCAGCGGTTTTCGACAAGAAGCATCGGGTCCATAGTTCGGGTGGCTCATTAGAGAGAATATAAGGCACGTGCACTCTACTCTCGTCGTCGGCAATCCGCTCTATGCCGTTTGCATCAAAATCCAGAATCTCTATATCTCTAAAGGTCATGCGGGTTTCCTCTCTCATCCTCTGTCAATCCTACCACAGTCTCCTTGACTGGAGAGTTTGCTTTGGTGCCTGTTATTTGGCACCGCACCCCATATATCTATCTACAAGGCAGTCTGCACGGCTTTTTTCGTTTCTATTGTCCACACGTGCGCGTGTCTTTGTGCGGTCTCTGCGCGGCACGCTTCTGGCGCCTTGAGCCAGAATATATACCATCTCGAGTGCCTGTTTGCAGGAAAAAAGCCGCCTTGCTGCGCGTTTATTGCAGATTCAAAGCTAATGGCCTGGCGACGTCCTTCGTCGCACGAAGACGTGCTTAAGCGCTGGGATCTCTCTTAGTGTGTTCCTCAAGTTGCTTTAATATCCGGAGGTATTTGCGCTCCAAATCTTCGTTCTCTGTCTTTAATTTGTTGTTCTCCTTATTCAGGCGTTCAACTTCGCCGCGCACGCGGGTAAACGCTTCCGAATACTTCAGCTGTAGCCTTCCGTTCTTAGCTTTCAAGAGCTCGTTTTCGACCGTAAGTAGAGACTCCTTGAGCATATCCGGTCATAAGCTATAATGGCATAAATAGAGCGCGTCGTAAAAAGCATAACACGTTCGTTTAGCTGCGACACAGCCTCAAGGCCTCCGAAGCGTGTTGTCTGGAGGGAGTATGCGGTTTATTTAGCGTCTGTGGGCTGGCACTTGAAAACGCAACGTGAGGCGTGCGCGTCGTCGTCGGACGAGGAGCGCAGTTTCGCGTATGCTCGAACCCCAAACGCTTTGCTGTGACGGGTTCAACCGCTCGTGCGTCTTCTAGCTCTCTAAGCGTCTCTGTGGCGCTCTGTCGAATCTCCGCGCTCTTATCACGCAACGCGACGATCAACTCATCGACAGTTGTTCCGGCTGCCATTGTGCTCGCATCGTTTGCAAACTCAAGGCGTTATCGCCGTCTCTGCCGCACTCTAAAATGTTTGGCAACGAAGCCCCGTATTTTAGTAATGACCGCTATGCCAGCTGCCGTAACGCTGCCCGCTCTGGGCTGCACCGTCGGCTCACCCTTCGAAACCTCCTGACCGATCTGAACCTGAATAGACCGGGATTTCTCCGTCGCAAGCACCTGCGATGGATAGATGCTGCGGTGGCCGGACATCACGTAGCTGACAACGCACGCTACTGCGGCGTACGGCGCGACTGCCGGCCCGAAGAGCTCAATTGATATGATACTCGCGGCGATGGGGGTGTTGGTGGCTCCCGCAAGAACGGCTACGAGGCCAATTGCCGCAAACGTCGCCGAATTCAAGCCAAATACCTGCGCGAAAAGAGCGCCGGCCGTCGAACCGATAAAGAAGATAGGAGTGATGATACCGCCGCTTCCCCCAAAGCCCAACGTTATGCTGGTGAACACGATCTTCAAGGGGAAGGCGTACCAGACAGCCTGCTGCCCCTGCAGCGTGGCCTGAGTCGTGGCCAAACCGAGCCCAAGGTACTGCGTGGAGAATGTCAGGGTCAACAGTATGAGCGCCGCGCCGCCGATGATGCCTTTGGCAGGCGCCCATATGGGCAGACGTTCTGCGGCCTTTTTGAAGAGAGTGAAGAGCTCTATGAGGAGAAGCGCGACGAGCCCAAAGAAGATGCCTGCAACAATCACTTGCGCCAAGAAGAACCCGCTGAAGACGGGCACGAACTGGAGGGGGCTGTAGAAATAGGTAATGCCGAGGGCAGCCGACACTTGGTAGCTGACGATCCCCGCGATAAACGCGGGGAGGAGCACGTCGTACATGAGGCCTCCTACAAAGAGGACTTCGACCCCGAAGATAGCGCCCCCTATGGGCGTACCAAAAACGGAGGCAAATCCGGCGCTGACCCCACAGATGACCAATTTCCGACGGTCACGGTCGTCGAACTTCAAGAGGTCGCTAAATAGTGAAGAGAGCCCCGCTCCTATCTGGGCGCCCGGCTCTTCCTTGCCTGCCGAGCCGCCTGACGCGATAGTAATGAGCGTGGCAGCGAGCCTTACCAAAACCGTTGACGGCTTTATTTTACCCGATCGTTTGTGGAGGGCATCAATAATCATCGCCGTGCCGTGCCCTTCATCGCCTGGGGCAAGGTATTTCATCATGGCGCCGCTGACGAGGAGCGCCAGGGGAAGAAGGAGAAAGTAGTAGGGAAACTGGCCGGTCAGGGCAATGCTGTAGTCCAGCGCCTTTAAGAAAACGGCTACGGCCAAGCCAACGGCGACTCCAACGAGTGTGCCTAGCACGCACCATTTGCAAACGCTGATGAATAAGACGATTTGCCTGGGGAGAATATTAGACGCATTCGACACACGTAAGAAAGATCGAGCGAGGCTTTAATGGTTACCCTTTGATCGCGCCCGGAAGTCGACTTTGAGCGCGTTGGCGAAGACCAAATGTCTCGCCGTCGTAAATTTCCCGTTGAGAGATACTGAACTCTTGCAGAGTTTCTTAAGTGGCACAACAAACCTACACCTAGGGGTTTCAACCTAAAGCAGGCATACCTGCTCAAACTCTTGAGAGCGTCCGCATTGCGAGACCGAGAATCGATGATGATCACCTCCCCAAAGATGACGAAGTTGCCCGTGTTAAATGCGTCGGTATAGCGGAGATTGATGGCCTTGCTCACTTCTATTGACGTAGGTCGTCGTATCGCGTATCGCAGCAATATTTTGTCTCTTGTAACTATGCGCCCTAAGTCCGCGTCTGCAAGATTCTTTTCGATCTCCTTCTATACGCCCACTCAGCAACAAAACTAAAAATGACGACGCCGGCCAAGGTAGCTACGGCGTTTGGAGAACTCTGAGCCTCATAATCGACGAGCAGGAAAACGAATGCCAAGGACACGAGAATAGCAAGCCACAACATAAGCGGGTTTGCCTTAGTCTCTCGAAGAAGTCTGAGATGTGCAGCGTTGACCGCAACGTATATGAGCAGTATTGAGGCGCTGCCGACCACAGCGATGCCCTCTAAGTTGAGGAGGTTTGCAAAGACGATAGTCAGGCCTGCCGTTATAAGAAGGCCTTCTCTGCTCCTCCTCCAAATCTTTCGCTCAAAAAATTCAGGCAATTGCCCCTCTTTCGCCAAAACATAGCTGATATTGGCCCCCCTATAAAGCGTGGCATTAATGCCTGATGATGTTGACAGCAGGGCAGCAATGGCGATGATTTTAAACCCGATTGTCCCGAGGAATGGTTGTGCTGCTTCAGCGAGGGCGTAATCTTTCGCGCTTACTATTTGTGAAACGGGCAGGTTTCCGAGCACGGTCACAGCGACGGCAACGTAAATGGTGATAACGATGGATACGCTGATAAAAAACGCCTTCGGTACCGTCTTTTTTGGATTTTCCATGTCTTCCGCAGCGTTAGTTATGAGACTAAAGCCTTGGTACGCAACGAAAACGATTGCGGCGCACGAGAGGATGTTATAAAAAGGGGGCCATTGTGATAGAGCGAGGCGACTCGGTTGAGCCGAAAAAATGCCGAGGGCGACGAATCCAACTAGGATAGCAATCTTGGTCGCAACGATATACTGTTCAGACCGGCCGACCGCTCGTGCTCCGATGAAGTTTATGGCGGTAAAGACGACAATAATTCCCGTGGCAAATATGTCAACCCAGATACTCGCTGCATTTCCCGGTAAGAAAGTTGCGGCATAACCGCCAAACGCCCTCGAATAAAGGGCCAGCGCGAACACGTAGGAAACCCAGAGCAGCAAGTTAAACCCGCCGCTGAGAACATTGTCACCAAACCCTTTGACTAAGAACTCCGTAGGCCCTCCGGCAGAAGGATATCGAGCCGCGAGCTTTGCGTAGGAATATACGATCAGTAGCGCCACTGCCCCAGCGATTACAAAAGAGAACCATAACGCACTGCCAGCAATCTGACCCGCTACGCCGAAAATTGAAAAAATGCCGGCACCGACCATAGCTCCGATACCTAAGGAAACCGCGGCCCACAGGCTGATCGAACTCCGACTCATCATCGCAGCCATAAATAATATCGCTCGGAAGATGCTGTTTAGGGAGATAATGCTTAGGCTTCCGTGTGTCCACAGCTTTAGGTTATAGGCTATCATTAGGATGAGCGCGCCGCGCTCGCTTCGCTCCCGCGTAATGCTACGAGCCCGACTGAAAAAAGAGGTAGAGACGTAAAAGCAAAACGGAAGCTAAAATAGAAGCGAAAAAAGAGGAGAGAACCGAGAGGAGGCGACCTATAACGCCGTGGCGGAGAACCGTGTCAAAGAAAAGGCGTATTGAATCCCAAGTTCCCAGATGGGCCCGAAGTGCCTTTTGATGCCACAAAACGGTAGAAGGCAGCCCATTTCAGCGGTGGCTAGCGTCCGTTTTGAAACCTGATCGAATGGTGTGAACTGGCTCTTCTTGTAAGCTGTTGACGTGTTTCGAACGCGCACGTTTCTGTCGCTTGGATGGCAGTATCTATAGGGTCTTGGTCTCCTACTCGCGAAGTCAGGCTGGCGACAAGCAAAATGCCGGTTTCCTCGAAACGTTCGAGCAGGTGCACCACAATTTATGTCCGTGGCTATTAAGCGTGAGCTTGATTCGCGCCGACGAATGTATGGTCCGCACGGACCGAAACGAGCTCGCATCGATTATTCGTGATATACTCCCTTCGGCTGCTTGTACTGTGCGGGCGGTTTGCTTCTCCTGTCTAACAGCTTGTAAAATTGGACCTTTACAAGATCCGTGAACAAAAAATCTGCTAAGAGTGCATATCCCCAGACAGCTAATGCACTTGCCCATCCAATCGGTGCGACAAACACCCCATAGACGACGATAAGCGTCGCGACCGTTTGCGCGCATATCACAGCTCCTATCAGTATATTCGCGGGACGAAACGACCAGAATGGACCGCGCGTTCGAGCAACAAAGATCATGAGTTGGCCTGCTATGGAGAGTTTTAGGTACATTATCGATTGGACCACCGCCGGGCTCAGAAAGAAAAAGCGTTCTACGATATACAAGAGGCCGAACGTAGCGGTGACGCCTAACACTCCAAATAACGTCGCCACACTTAGTACGGTTCGCATATCCCACGATACAGCTGTTTTCGAATACAGCGCTCGGTCGTATGCGATAGTGAGTATTGTTCCATCGTTGAGCAGGGCCAATAAGACGATCATGAGTGCTGTTACCGGGTAAAAGTTGAACACAAGTATTGAAAGAGTAACGAAAGTCAGGATGCGGATGGTTTCACCAATCCGATAGAGAGCATAACTCGTCATCCGCTGAAAGATCTTGCGGCTCTCTTTAATTGCATCAATGATTACTGACAGGCCTGGACTCATCAATACGATGTCGGCCGCCGATTTTGCGGCGTCGGTAGCGCCCGCTACAGCGACGCCCGCATCTGCCTTTTTTAGCGCCGGAGCGTCGTTGACCCCATCACCAGTCATCCCGACGATGTGTCCTCTCTGCTGAAGCAGTTCAACGATGCGGTACTTGTGCTCGGGGAACACTTGAGCAAACCCATCCGCGCCTTCTATGATCTCCCCTGCCTCCTCGTCAGACTTATCGACAAAAGAAGTGGCATCTATGATGTTTGTGCCTAAATGGACCTCTGAGGCAGTTTGTTTGGCGATGGCAGTATGATCGCCTGTCACCATCTTGATGTCGACGCCCATTGATTGCGCGGTCTGAATTGTTTCTGCTGAATCCTCACGCGGGGGATCAAAAAGCGCGATAAGTCCAACATACAGCCAGTCATCTTGTTGATTCGTGCGCGCGACCCCGAGCGCGCGGTAGCCTCTTGCCGCAAATGCGTCTATGAGAGCGTTTACTTGTTCGGCAAGTTCTGAGTTTTGCGAGGTTAGCGCAAGGATCGCTTGTGGCGCTCCTTTTGACACCTTGAAGCGGCTTGAATCCTCCCCTTCGACGGTGGCCTCGGTCCTTTTTGAAACCGGATCAAACGGTGTGAACTCAGTTGCCTTGTATGCGCTGGGGGTCGTATCGAGTACACCCACGTCTCCGGCCTTAGCGAGGATCGCAGCATCTATGGGATCCCGATCCTCTGCTCGCGAAGCTAAGCTGCCAAAAAGCAGAACGTCACTGGCCGTGAAGCCTTCGAGCGGCCGGACATCCGCGAGCGTAAGCTCGTTTTTCGTGATCGTGCCCGTTTTGTCCGTGCACAAAACGTCAACGCCTGCTATTTCTTCAATTGCGACAAGCTTACTGACGATCGCTTCTTTCTTCGCGAGTGCAATCGCTCCGACGGCCATCGTAACGGAGAGTACCGCAGGTAGCGCAACGGGGATCCCCGCGACCGTAAGCACGAGCGCGAACTGGAGGATTATCAGAAGGCTTTCCTGGCGGACATAAGCGACTATTATAATGAGCGCAGCTAACGCGATGGCGATCGTAATAAGGAAATTGCCGATCCTGATGACGGCCCTCTGAAAGTGACTCTGCGTTTTAGCCTCTTCGACAAGTCGAGCCGTCTTGCCGAAGTAGGTCGCCATCCCAGTCGTGACGACGAGCGCGTTCATCTCTCCTTGACGTACGACTGAGCCAGAATACGCCACGTCGGATGTGTGTTTTTCGACGGGAAGCGATTCGCCCGTTAATCCGGACTCATCGAGAAGTAGAAAAGCGCCGCTCGTGAGCTTGACGTCGGCGGGCACGACGTCTCCAAGCCGCACCCGAATGATGTCGCCCGGCACGAGTTGTTGCGCGGCAAGCTCGGACCACGACCCGTCCCGCAACACGCGAGCGGTCACCGCAAGTTTTTGTTTCAAGAGCTCAATCGCGTTTTCTGCCTTGTTCTCCTGCCAAAACCCGACGACGGCGTTCATAAGCAGAAGCGCCAAAATGATGAAAAAGTCCTCGTAGTGCTGAATGACCGCCGAAAGAACGATCGCGATCTCAATCATCCACGCAATGGGGCTCCAAAAATAGGTCAAGAATTTCCGAAGCGGATTAACCCGCTTTTCGGTGATCTCGTTTGGACCGTACTCTTCTAATCGCCGAGAAGCCTCTGCCGCCGACAGGCCGTTTTCGCTTGACGAGAGCCGCTGCAGTAGCTCAGCCACGCTGGCCTTTTGCGCTTCGCCTGCGGGTATGATTCCTTCTGAGCTGTCTAGGTCGGACAAACGTCCTCTCGTTCGTTTCGACGCCGTTTCGTATGCTACAGGACGTCGCTAGTTTATGAAGACTGTTCTACGAAATGAGGTCTATAAAGAGCTCCTTTGACGAATAGTAGGCTGAAGTATTAAATATTTGTCCGCGTTGTATATGAGCTGGGCAAGCCTGCCGTCGTCACAGACGTTGGGGGTTTGCGGGCGGAAGTTGAGGCGAGGGGCGGAGGGGTCGTCGTTCCGCGGGACGACTTGGAGCAGCTTAAGGGGTACATCGTGTTGCTGCTCTCTAACAGGCAAATTAGGCAACGATACTCACAACGGGCGTTGGCGTATGTCGAAAAGCAAATTGGTTGGAAGTACGTAGCAGGGGTACACCAATCGCTTTATCTCTCGATAATCAAGAACAAGCCGCGCGCGATTCGAGCGTAGCGCAAGCGTAGCAACCGCGTTGCACCTGCTGTTAATGATGAACTTGAGTAGAAGAAGTGTAGTCCTTTGGAAGCTAGCCTTCCTGACACTTTTACCTATCTGATCTAACAAATATTTAGAAATAAAAATATAAAATCTATTTTTTATTCTGGGTTAGTTTTTCTATGAATAATAAACTCCAAAATAAAAAACCGATTGGTTTGTGGTCGGCAATTGCCATTGGAATCGGTGGGATGATAGGGGCCGGTATCTTCTCCATTTTAGGTATTGCGACAGAGATTACCGGTAATCTGATTTATGTTTCATTCATCATTGGAGGTGGTATTGCACTCCTAAGTGCTTATTCCTACGCTAGATTAGGATCTAAATATCCCTCTGCAGGAGGGCCAGTTGAATTTCTAATCAGAGGATTTGGCGATGGAATTCTAAGTGGGGGTTTTAACTTTCTTTTGTATTTTGGTTACATTATTGCCTTAAGTGTTTACGCAGAAGCTTTTGGCTATTATGCAGCTACGTTTCTATCTTCGTATCCATCGCCTACAACTGCAACAATCTTAGCCATCTTCATTATCTTGATATTCACGTTTATTAACTTTTTAGGCGCTAAGGCTGTAGGAAAATCCGAAACGTTAATTGTGGCTATAAAAGTAGGAATATTAGTTACATTTGCAATAGTTGGATTTTTCTTTATCAAAATATCGTTACTATCTGTTTCTCACTTGATACCAATAGGCAACGTGTTCACAGGAGCGGCAGTGCTTTTCTTGGGATACGAGGGTTTTGGTTTAATTACCAACACTGCCGAAGATATTGATAATCCTCAGAAAAATATACCTAGGGCGCTGTATTTAGCTGTAATATTTGCAATGGTGCTATATGTGGCAGTTTCCATTGCAGTAGTGGGTAACCTGCCTCTCCCTGAAATTACACAAGCCGCGGACTATGCATTGGCAGCCGCTGCAGAACCCTTCGCGGGAGCAATTGGATTTACCATTATAGCTATAGCGGCCCTTTTTTCCACTTCTTCAGCCATAAATGCCACTCTTTATGGTGGAGCTAATGTCAGCTATTTGATGGCAAAAAAAGGTGAACTACCCAAATTTTTTAATCGAAAATCCTGGCACGATAGTGGAGAGGGTTTACTTATTACCAGCGCCACCGTCATTCTCCTAATTCTTTTATTGAATTTAAGTAACGTGGCCATGCTGGGGAGTTCAATTTTTTTACTTGTCTACGCGGGTGTAAGCCTATCACACCTTAAACTATACAAAAAAACTGGTGCAAACAAGTACATATTATGCTTGGCTATCATAGGATGTTTCTTTTTATTAACTGCCCTAGTTTACTATGAAATATTCAACTCCCCCTTGACATTGTATTTACTATCAGCAGTCGTATTAATGTCATTCCTAATTGAATCGATATACCGTAAATACAGATCAAGAAGTTTAAGAAAGCTAGAAATAATGGATACTTGATAAAAAAAACGTATATAACAGTGAAGGATAAGCGCGTCGAGTCTTAGATCAGTTTCCACTGTTCAAAGACGTTCCACGAGACCCTGCGTGAGGGTAGGTCGAGCAAGAGACGGATAGATTTCTTCGACAGAAATGGAATGATGAACGTTGTTCACCTGCGAGTTTAGCGTTTGCAGTTTTTGATTGCTGTCACTGACTATGAGATTTTTTTCATAAATGAAGTCGTTAACATATGGGATCAATCAAATCGCGCCTATATTATGACACACGGCGTCACGGGTCGATTGGAAGTATTTAAGCATCCTCTACCTGAAAACGTCGACAGCGTCTATATGAGCAGCTGGAGAGATGTCGATCTCACAGGCAACCTAGGAACAGCTCGATAGGTTTAGTTTGACGCTACTTTGCCAGCGCCACGGTGGCAGCTCAGATTTGTGTAAGACAGTTTGAAGTGAACTCATTCGAAAATGAACAATAAGAATGAGGATAAACGAGCGGACAGCGTACAGCAATATATGCGCTGCGGAAACTTCTTAAAACGGTTTCAAATGAACTTTATGCACTCTTCAGCGTCTTCAGCGACGCACGTATAAGGCAAGTCTTCAGATTTGCTTTTGTGGGTGCAAGCGGGGTTTTGTTGGTTCTATTCTTAACGTGGATATTTACTAAATACATTGGCTTGTTCTATCTTCTATCCGCAGCCTTGGCGATGGAGATTAGCGTTTTTTGGGCATTTGCTTTGAACACTAAGATTACTTTTCGCTACAAGTTCAAAAAATCCGACCATCTATTCCCGGCGCTAGGGAAGTACCAATTAGTAGCCTTAGGGGGCATCATCATCAATTTAGCTTTGTTATTCGCTTTCACAACATTTTTTAATATTTTTTACATCATTTCAGAACTAATGGCTATCATGGTCGCATTTGGATTTCGTTACCTAATGAGCCTCAGATTTGTATGGCGCAACCAAGTCGCTAGCTAAGACGAGCGCGCTTGGCGATACTAGATTGCCCTTCTTTTTCCACGCCTTCGTTACAGCCGCTTAACTGGTGTCGCCTCGTTCTTGGTGTGCTTTTCTTCGTTTGATGCTTAGTCGAGGAAGCCGAATCATAATGATTAAGTCAACAGCGCCGCTATGCACGCACTATGTTAGCCGTCGATCGTTACCCAGTTTTTCAGCCTGATGCTACGATCCCAAACCACGAGCTCCTCGAGATTCACCGCAGCAAAATCTCGCTGCACCGTGCAAAAGAAGGCTACAACTATCCGACGTTACGGTTGCCGCATACGTTATCAAAGCTTGCAGGGCTGCCGACGCACGTCTATCAAACGGTTCACAACGGGGCACTTGCGTTTCTCGTTGTTGTCTCGTCGACTTCAAAAAGCAGTCTAGGTAGACACAAAAACGCCTGTTCAAGCGCTGAATCCTCCGTCTTCACACGACGTCAATTTAGGCGATAAAAACTCTCTGGAACTCCCTGCTGACTGAGGGATCACTGTCAATGGTACTATTCCTCATAGCGATCGAGCCCGCGCCCTTTCAGTATCCTGAAGCGCTTCAGACCCTCCATAACAATTTAATTCTAACTAGTACCTTTTTTTCATACGCCTTTCTTTGACGGAAAAATGAATCAGCGTGATAGCGTAAGTATTGTCGTTTCGCTGCGCCCCCTCTTGTACCGCCTGATGGCTCGAAAAACAGGGAGTTTCAAAACTACCTTAATGTGTGCGTTGCGCAAAGAAGCGTATTGAATCTCGCCAGCAGCAGATGTCCAAATTTTTGAGGCCGTCAAGTCGCTCGAGGACGACCGCTTTACCGCATCAAATTGGGTCGAAAAGGGTGTAACAAACTGCCGGGGTCCGTTCTTGGCTCCGCCTGAAGCTTCTTAGCCGCAGCGGTTAGCAGATGGCTATGAGTACCTTTTTTCAGTGGAATTTTTTTCGCTCAAGCAAGCAGAGAGCCCGTCATGATTTTCAGGTACATCCGCTATGTTAACGCAGCGGGTTTCTCCTTCATGATCTGTTTTTTCTTTGCGTTTGCCTTATCCCCTTCCGTGCGCTACTCAATTTAATGATACTATGACCAACGAAAAGAAAGAAGACAAGAGAATCACCAACGAAGAACAACGCAAGTTTGCCTTTGAAGCGACCGTTACGCCCGAGGTGCTCGACCGGGGGCGCCACTGGATCGCCGTCAAGCTGAGGAACGCATCAACGGAACGCCTCGTCGACGTGAGCGCGACGCTGTATACCCTTA
>Ga0208689_1000069_pt1 | contig 106220 bp, 73 predicted proteins | sample June2015DPH_8_15_FD_184700 | JGI IMG/M metagenome (GOLD analysis project Ga0208689, IMG submission 184700) | Peatland microbial communities from SPRUCE experiment site at the Marcell Experimental Forest, Minnesota, USA - June2015DPH_8_150... | ecosystem: Environmental > Terrestrial > Soil >... | reverse complement strand
TCGGAATGACAACGATCACAAAGGTTTTTCAGCATCCTGATAGGGTTCTCAAAGCGGTGAATATCGCTCTTTTCGGCGGAACCTTCGATCCTATACATGCCGGACACGTGCAGGCGGCTCGCGCGGCGACACGCAAGTTCAGGTTGGACCGGGTCCTCTTCATTCCAACAGGAAACCCGCCACACAAGTACCACCATCGCCTGACCCCGTTCCCACAGCGCTATTGCATGGTGGTCCTGGCGTGCGTCGGGGATCAGCGGTTGATCCCGTCTCTCCTTGAAGCGCCGACACCGGAAGGGGAACCCTGCTACTCAATTGATACTGTCCGGAAGGTGCGCCGCTCACTTCATAAGAGTGACCGCCTCTTCTTCCTGATCGGGGTCGATGCTTTTCTGGAGTTGCCCTATTGGAAAGAGTATCGCCGTCTGCTGGACTTGGTTGATTTCATCGTTGTCTCGCGACCGGGTTTTGATGCGAATGAGATTCGGAAAGTGGTGCCGGAAGCGATGACTCCATCAGGTGGCGCGCCGAACAAAACTGATACTCTTCAATTGCGGCGCAGCACCCTTCACGTCCTCCGGGGAGTCCACATGCCCGTCGCCTCGCACGATATACGAAAGGCGGTCGGCTCGGGCCGGAGTGTGACTGGGCTTGTTCCTCCGCTTGTGGAAGAGTACATTTTGAAGGAGGGTCTTTACCGTCCCCGCCTTGGCGGGAAGTAGCTAGGATGATGACACCGCAATTGCAGGAAGCGGTCTACGCCGCTCAAGACCGGAAAGCTCTGGACCTGAGCGTCCTGGACCTGGAGCGAACTTGCTCGTTCACCAGCTATTTTTTGATTTGCAGCGGCACCTCCACGCGGCATGCACAGGCAATCTGCGACGCGATTGCTGAAAAGCTCGAGAAGAAAGGATTCACTCCCGCCCACATTGAAGGTTATTCGCAGGCGGAGTGGATCCTGATGGATTATTTGAACTTTGTTGTCCACATCTTCCTGGAGCGTGCTAGACACTTTTATGATCTTGAACGCTTGTGGAAGAACGCGCCGCGGCTACCCATTCCGCAAGTCTGACGTGGACATGCGAATTCGCGTCCTCTGGGAAGGAAAGACGAAAGACGCACACTTGCGGGCTCTCCAGTCTGATCTGGTCAGCCGGATCGAACACTTCACTGGATTAACGGTGGAGGAAATACCGCCCCTTCGTAAGGCAGGCCGGCGAAACGGGGTCAAGCTCTCCCCCAGCGAACGGAAGCTGCTCGAAAAAATCCGTGAGTCCACCAAGGTCTTTTTGGACGAACGAGGCCGGGAGTGGAGTTCCGCAGAATTTGCCGAATGGCTTGGGCAACAGGCTTTGCGAGGAACCCGGGAACTTGTGTTCCTGATTGGAGGGCCGGAAGGGTTTTCCGCAGCCTTCCGAAAGGAAGCGGATGTCCTTCTGGCTCTTTCGCGAATGACGCTGACGCACGATTGGGCGCGGACGCTTTTGCTAGAGCAAATCTATCGGGGATTCACCATCCTGCGGGGATATCCGTACCCGCGCTAGCTCTGGAGTGCGGCAGCTTGCTCGCGGCTGTGCACGGGCAGTATGTTGGTCCCACCCAGCGGGAGAAGGCGGGGGGCGGGAGAAAGCGGCAGCAAGCTGCCGCACTCCAGAGACAGAAAAGAGGTGAGATTGCCGGAAACTCGCAAGGGATTAGTTATCGTCAACACCGGACCCGGCAGGGGAAAGACTACGGCGGCCCTCGGGACTGCGCTACGCTGCGTAGGGCAGGGACTGAAGGTATTGATGGTACAATTTATAAAGGGCTCCTGGCATTACGGGGAGCTCGAGGCGGCCCGCATGCTCGGTGAGGACCGTTTCAAGATCTTGCCCATGGGGCGCGGCTTTGTGAAGGTGGGCGTGGAAAAGCCTGACCCCGAGGATATCCGATTGGCGCAAGAGGCGTGGGAATTCGCTCGCGAGAACATCTTGGGTGGCCAATATGATTTGGTCATCCTTGACGAAATCAATTACGTCATCAGCTACAAGATGCTTGATCCGGGGGTGGTGGCGGACGCACTAAGGAAAAAACCTGAAATGGTCCATGTCATCCTGACCGGGCGCAATGCGCATCCTTCGATCGTGGAACTGGCGGACTTGGTCACCGAAATGCGGGAAGTGAAGCATCCTTACCAGAAGGGAATCTCGGCCCAGAGGGGAATCGAGTACTAAGAGATTTATTCATTGATTCATTGGGTCATTGAGTCATTTGCAGAATGCCCCATAACACGGTCTTTCAATGACTCAATGGCTCAATGAATCAATGACTCAATGACTCGATGACCCAATGGGTCAATTCAACCATGGTTTGGTTTCGTAAAGAAAAGCAGCCGATTGAATCGCCCAAGCAGAAGCGCATCCAGACCGAAGGGCTCTGGGTGAAGTGCGACGACTGCAAGCAGATTCTCTGGAAAAAGGATCTGGAGAGCAGCCTGCTCTGCTGCCCCAAATGTAACCACCATTTCAAAATGGGCTCACGCGCCCGCCTGGAAATGCTCTTCGACGAAGGGCGGTACAAGGAGCACGATATCGGGCTGGCAAGCACGGACCCTCTTCAGTTCAAGGACAGCAAAAGTTACAGCGACCGGCTGCGGCAAGCGGAAAAGAACACGGGACTGAAAGATGCCATCATCACCGGCGAGGGCCAACTGGAGGGGCAGCCGGCCATCATCTGTGCGATGGAATTTCAGTTCATCGGTGGGAGCATGGGCGGGGTCGTGGGCGAGAAGGTCACGAGAGCGATCGACCGGTGCATCGCGAAAAAACTGCCGCTGGTGGTTGTTTCCTGTTCCGGGGGCGCGCGCATGATGGAAGGGGCCATCAGCCTGATGCAGATGTCGAAGATCAGTGCGGCGCTGGCTCGGCTGGATGAAGTGCGAAAGCCCTACATCTCAGTTCTGACGGATCCGACTACCGGCGGCGTAACGGCCAGCTTCGCCATGCTGGGCGACCTCAACATTGCGGAACCAGGCGCCCTCATCGGGTTCGCGGGGCCGCGAGTTATCGAGCAGACGATCCGGCAGAAATTGCCGGAGGGATTTCAACGCGCCGAGTTCCTGCTCGCCCACGGCATGTTGGACGCTATCGTTCCTCGCAAGGAGTTGAAAGGCTTTCTGGCGCGAGCCTTCCGCTTGTTACGGGCGTGGGATGCGTAGCAGGATGCGGGAGAAAACTATTGACGTGCCGTTCTGAGCGGAGTTGTCAGTAGTCGGTGGTCCCGCCGCGGCGGGTCAATTGAAGAAGCGGGGCTAGAGGCTGGGGGCTGAAGTTCCTTCCCCATCTACCATCTACCACCTACTGCTCTACAGCAAACACGAGACGCGGATGAATTACGGCGACTGCTTAAGATATCTGGACAGCCTCGGCCAGGAAATGCATGGCCAGCAGTGGGGGCTGGAAACGATAACCCAAATTCTTGCCGGTCTGGGAAATCCCCACCTGAAATATCCCACCGCCATTGTTGCGGGCACGAATGGGAAGGGGTCCACGGCGGCCATGCTGGCCAGCATCCTGCGCGAGGCCGGCTATCGCACCGGTCTTTACACTTCTCCGCATCTGGTCAGGGTCAACGAACGAATCCGGGTGAACGGAGGGGAGATCGGCGATGCCGATTTCGCGCGGGCCTTCACCGAAGTCCGGCAAGTTGTAGAAGGCTTGCTGGAGCAGAGGAGGCTGGGGCAGTTACCGAGCTTCTTCGAGTTCCTGACGGCCACCGGTTTTCATTATTTTGCCCAGGAGGGAGCAAATTTCGTGGTGCTGGAGGTGGGCATGGGGGGCCGGCTGGACGCCACCAATGTTACGGAACCCCGCGTGGCGGTGATCACCAACGTAGGGCTTGACCACGTGGAATTCCTCGGGTCCACTCTGGCCGCCATTGGGCGCGAGAAGGCGGGGGTGATCAAACCTGGGACCCCGGTGGTGTCGGGCTGTGAACAAGCGGAAGCTGCCGGGGTGATCCGGCAGCGCTGCGCGGAACTGGGGGCGGAATTACTCGAGGCGGGCTATTTTGGCCGGCTGTGGGGTTTACAAAGCTTGCAGGGGCGTTACCTGTTCAATCTTTGCCTGGATGCGGACTGTTTCGCCAGCCTCAGTTCTCCCTTGCTGGGGAAGTTTCAGGTGAAGAATGCGGTGGCGGCGGTGACGGCGGCGTGGCGGCTGAGCCATGATGGTTTCCAAATAACCCGCTCGGCAATCGTCGAAGGATTGCAAGGCACTGCTTGGCCGGGGCGGCTGGAAACGGTTCTGGACCATCCGCTGGTTTTGCTCGACGGCGCGCATAATCCGGCGGCGGCTCGGGTGCTGGCGGAGTTTATCCAGGAAGAGCTGGGGGGTCGGCGCTTGCGACTGGTTTATGGGTCGATGCGGGACAAGGCGATAGGAGAGATCAGCGAAATCCTGTTTCCCCTGGCTGAGGAGGTCTATTTGACACGTCCCCAGGTCCCGCGCGCGGCCACTGCGGAAGAGATCTTAGCGGCGGCGCGGTTTCATCCCGGGCGGCTGGTCATCGAGCCAGAGCCCTGCCGGGCGGTGGCGCGTGCCTGCCAAGCCAGCTCCAACGAAGATGCGGTGATGGTTATTGGTTCCCTCTTCTTGGTGGGGGCCGTCAAGAAAGCGCTCCTGGAAGGTCAACTTCAGCTTGCCAACCACTCCAGCCCTGCCACCGCCGTAGGACTCGCCTGATCCGGCCATGGAGACAACCCGAACAAACCCAACCCAAGATGCCCTCAAACCCCATAGCCTCCTGTATTACCTGAGCTATCTGCGCTCCCTCCTGTTCACCAATCTTCTGATTTACTTCTACACCGCGGTCTGTGGAACCCTTTCGCTTTTCGCCTCCCTGCTGGATGACACCGGCCGATGGCAACACACCTTCGCGCGACTCTGGTCCTGGCTGATTTTGACCACAAGTGGCATCCGGACTCGGGTGGAGGGTGTTGAAAACCTGAATCCCCGAAAGACCGCCATCTATTGCGCGAATCACCAAAGCGCGATGGACATTCCCATCCTTTTCGTGAATTTGCCTGTCCAGTTTCGTTTTGTCGCCAAGCGTTCGTTGTTTAGAATGCCTTTCATGGGCTGGCACCTGAAGCGCTCCGGACACATCCCCGTGGACCGGGAACGCCCAAGGGAGGCGATCAGGAGCCTGGACGAGGCAGCGAAGAGAATCCGTGCTGGAAGCTCTGTCATGCTGTTTCCTGAAGGTCACCGGAGCCGTAACGGAAAGATGGGGCAGTTCAAGTCCGGCAGCTTTTACCTTGCTATCCAGGCCGGCGTGCCCGTCGTGCCAATAACTTTGAACGGGACACGGGCCGTGCTGAAACCGGACACTTACCACGTCAGGGCCGGCCATACGGAAATGATCGTTCATCCTGCAATTCCCACCCGTGGGCTGACGCTCCGGGATGTTGATGCGCTTTCCGGGAAGGTCTGGGCCCAGATAATTTCACGCTTTGTGCCATCTAAGGAATAAGCGTCAGGCGACGCGCAGTGGTTTATAGAAACGTGCCCGGAGGGACGGCTCGCGGAGCAAGACCGCTGGCAGGAAGTAGTACGTCGCAATGTAACCGGCGGCACGGGCCCGCGGCAGGTGGCGCGCCAGATCGCGCTCGCCGAGCGGGCCGTCGCCAAGTTGGAGCGGAAGCTCCGCTGACCCGGGCACCCCCTCTGGATCAATCTCCGCCGCTCAATTGTGCTTCAAGAACTTCCCGTTCTTCTTGCCGGTAAGCGAGTTGTAGAGTGTCTCGAGATGGGTATCCTCATTGACAAACGGACCGGCGAACTTGTGCCAGGGGGCGAGGATCTTCTGCTGTTTCATTTCCTCGAGCGTTTTCCCTTGCTTGAGGGCCTGCTGGACGGCGTCCGTGGTCTCGTGAAGCATTCCGAGGTAGGCACGAACGTCATCGAGGCTCCCCAGCTCGCCGTGTCCGGGAATCACCTTCACGTCCCGCGGAAGCTGTGGGATGACGTTCTCGCAAGCGGCGATCATGCCCTGCACGCTGCCGCCGCTGTCGATGTCGATAAACGGGAAGCCGTAGCGGACGAAGTCATCGCCCATGTGGACCACGTTGGACTGCGGATAAAAGATGATGGAATCTCCGTCCGTATGACCGGCAGGAAAGTGAAGCGCGTGAATGTCCTCGCCGTTCAGGTGAACGGTAACGTCGCGCTCGAAGGTAATAATCGGCAGTGCGGCTTTTACCGCAGGTTTGTTCTCCATATGAATTGAAGCGCCGTTGCCCGCCGGGCCACCCGCCGCCAAGCGCTTGCGCACGTTGTCCTGGGCGATGATCGTCGAGGTCGTGCTAAAATTCGGATTCCCGCCTGTATGGTCGCCGTGATAGTGCGTGTTGATGACGAAACGTACCGGCTTGTCTGTGCCCGTGATGTCTTTCAGGGCGGCGCGAATCTTTTCGGCCAAGGGAGCGAACTGGTCGTCCACGATGGCGATCCCGTCGTCGCCCACGGACGCCGCGATGTTGCCGCCCTCGCCTTGCAGCATGTAAACGCTGCCGGATACACGCGTGACTCTGATCTGGACTTTGCTGAAGTCCTCGTTGCCCTGCCCTGCGGCTAAGGCGCCCGCCGAGAGGAGCGAAGCCGACAGCAGGAATTCGCGTCGGTCGAGTTTCAGGCTGATCATTTCATCCTCCTTCGCGATGTTGAGGTGTCAACCGGAATTTTCGTTTTTAGTTTTCGCCGGACCGATAACTTACACCCGACCGTCTCTGAATGCAATCGTCCGGTCGGGCTTTGGCTGTTGAGCGCCTCAGCGAGCACGCAAGCCACCTGTGAATTGGGACACTACCCGGCGGCTGAGCACCCGAGGCTGGAGAGTCTGCGGGCAGCCGAAGTTGCGCCTTGCGACACCCACACTACGATGGAGTGGGCTGCGCGAGGCCGGCTAGGGTCTGGGGGTATAGTCGCGCTTCCGCTCGACCTCCTCTTTGATGGTGCACAGGGCATGGTTCCACGCCACGTCATGCACGAATTCTGGAAACAGCACCCTGATACCGCCCCATAGAACCCGACTTGCGAAGCCCTTGCCTCTCTTGTAGTCAAAGGCCGCGTAAATGGACAGCCGGCTGTTTCCGTCCTTGGTCGGTGCGACGTTGAAGATGAGTTTCCCGTGGTCCGCCAGCCGCTCCTCGAGCTGATACAGCAAGGTCTCGAAGCCAACTCGTTTGCTCAGCTGCAGTTCCGCGCCCAACCCGAGGAGCGGTATCCTGTATCGAATCACCGAGCCGACCTGGTTCGGCGCCCCTTGGATCTGTCGAACTTCGACCCATCGCAACTTGAGGAACCTCGCATTGGGGTGGCCGAACTTGGCCAGCTCCTGCATGATCTCTTCCTCGGAGCCACGGATCTTGATCGCATACATCCGTTCGAAGTCGGGCGACGCGTCAAGCTCCATTCCCAGGCTCGAGGCCAGGACTTCCTTGAGCGCTTCCCGCTTCTCCTTGAGCACCACCGTCGGGTAGCGTCCGTACTCCCCCCATTTCAGACCCAAGAGTGCCTCGAACGCCACGTTCCTTAGCGTGACCGCCGCACCTGCGAGAACGGAGCGCAGCACGCCGTAGCCGCACATCTCCCATAACACTTCCCGATAGTCGGCCGTGCCGCTGGCGATCTTCCACAGCACCACGCTCAAAGGCCGGCTGCGCTCATCTCGCACCTTGCACTCGGTGGCAAACGCCTGGTACGTGATGCGGCTGAGCACCGGCGTGGTGAACGCCACCCGGCTGGCGCCAAACACCATCCGTCCGAAGTGGTTGTCCGCGGCCAGCCACTTGATGGCCTTCCCGTATCCTTTGGCGAGGGCCTGCTTGTCGATTCCGTCCCGGAGCACGGTCTGCGCCAGCCGGCTCGCCGTCACGTGGGCCGAGAACAGGCCGTCTTTGTTCAACCGCGACCCGACCGCGTCGCCGATGATGGCAAACCGGTCGCCGAAGGGGCACTTGGCGGTGGTCACCGTCATTCTGGGAGCACAGGCACAGGCGATGGGAGCCGCCTCGAGGCCTGGTAAGATGCGCTCGATCTGAGGCAGGGCCAGAAAATCGCGCACGATCTGCTGGCTGTCTTGTGGCAACAACGCCTCGTCGATACACTTGCCGATCATGGCGACGGTCAAGAACCTGCCCTTGGGAATGAGCGCGGTATGCTCGAGGGCGAGGTGCTTGGAGGCGTACTCGATGAAGTAGATCTCGCGGTGCATTTGGCGCGCCAGATAGTCCTCGCCCACCTCCAGCTCGAAGATGAAGGCCTTGCGGGACTTGCCGGGAACGAACCCCGGATTCAAACGCTGAAGCGAGGCGATCAGGGCATCGTCACGGTAGTCGAGGCTACCGTGTGTATTGATTCCGATAGCGATGGTCACGAAGCCGGCCTCCAGCAGGACCCCCTCTCCGGATTTCGTTCGCACCGTCAAGCGGGGCATCCCGGACGCGGCATAATCAATGCCCTCCACTTTGCCATACAAGACGCGCGCGCCTTTTTTGACCGCCTCACCCAGCAGAAACGCATCGAACCCTCCGGGTCTGCCGCTCCGCCGGCTGGGTAACGAGCCCCTGAATACGGAGTACATCCGCATGCCTTTGGGAACTCGAAGCCGGAAGTTCTTCCACTGGCCCTGTATCCACACGTGATCGATGCGCCCCTGGATGATCTCCTCCGGAACCACCAGACCCTGCTCCTCGAGTATCTCATTCAGCCTCGGGGAGATGCCGCCCGCGCAGAAGTTGCATCCCCTGCACTGAAAGCTATCGGCGCCCAAGTCCGTCAGACCACGCTTCTCGACGATGACCACGTCGAGGTGTCGATTCAGACGCTGGGCTTCGCGAAGAAGATGGATGGCGAAGAAGGAACCGGCGGGTCCACCACCCACGATGGCAACGCAGTCGTTGTCGCGGAGGCTCCCTGATTGAGAAGAGGCGCGCTGCATGGTCCGAGCCTGTTTGGCAAGGACGCGAGGTCAATTCAGGTCGCCCATAAAAGCCCGCTGCGGCGCAAGGGCAGCATCCTTGTTGAGAGACATTTTAGGCTGCCTGTGAAGGCAAATCAAGCGGGGAGAGGGGTCAGAAAGTAGCCGTGGGCAAGGGCACCGTTTTTGTGCCCGGCGGCGACGATTAAGCGTGGGTGCGGCTGAACGCCGAAGGGGTTAAAGATGAGTAGCCGTGGGCAAGGGCACGGTTTTTGTGCCCGCCGCCGACAATTAAGCGTGGGTTCGTCTGAACCCCGAAGGGGTTAAAGATGAGTAGCCGTGGGCAAGGGCACGGTTTTTGTGCCCGCCGCCGACGATTAAGCGTAGGTTTGGGTGAACCCCGAAGGGGTTGAAGGTGAGTAGCCGTGGGCAAGGGCACGGTTTTTGTGCCCGCCGCCCACGGATTACGTCCCAACCAAGTTTCCCGACCCTGAAAGGGTCGAACCGTTCGGCGCCGCCAGGCTGAGACGTTTTTTGCCTCCCGTTTCCGTGGGTTTCACCCACGCCTTACATTGCTGGCCCGCGACGAGCGGGGAGCAGCAGGTAGATACAAGCGCCGTTTCCTGAATCCTGAATCCTACTTCCTGAACTCTGCACTTTGTTCTTGACGCGAGACTGGAGTTGTGATAGCCTACCTTAGTTGCCGTATGAGAAAGCTTGCAAGCGGGCGCGGGAAGGAGGTTCGAAATCGGCCCGGCGGGGTAGGGAAATGCGTCGAAAACAGAAAAAAGATACTAAATAGTGGGAACGAACCTAAGAATATATTGAAAGCAAAGGAGTTAGCGTTTTCAGGAGCCCAAAACGAACTGGTTTTTGAACGCAAAAAAGGCCAATCAAAGCGAAATATATGGCCAAGATTCCGCCATCTGCGGGGCGTTGGGTGGTACTAAAAATGGAAATTGGAAATTGGAAACTGGAAACTGCAAACCAGAAACTGGAAATTGGAAAATGGGAATTGGGGCAACCAGTTTCTAGTTTCTAGTTTCTGCTTTATGGCGTTGATCCGCAAACGGGGAACCGGAAATCAGAAAGCAGAAATCAGAAATCAGAAAACAAGGCAGCCAGCTTCCAGTTTCTAGTTTCCAGTTTCCATCTTCCAGTTTCTCGTTTCTCCGTGCAGGCCGCACCGGCACCTGGCTTGACTTTGCTGCGGGCCCGCCGGATACTTAGCTTGGTTGGTCTGCGAAATACGGGGCGAAAATGAACTTCGCTTTCGAGCGGCGCTACCGTGGGCTTGGCCCGACTCCTTTCGGGCCAGCTTGCGTGCGTGCCTGGGAACCCATCTGGCAGGGCGGGATGGGGGTCACCTTACTGCTACTATTTGTGGGCCTATTGGGGGCGGGGCTTTTCAGTGGCGTGCCGGCTGCCGCCGGCCAGGGCTCGGGTGAACAGGAAATTGCCACCCAGGATGTTCAATCCCCGTTCAAGGTGCAAGTGCAGCGCAACATGGTGGTGGTGCGTGCGATCGTGCGCGACTCGAATGGTCGTCCCGTACCCCGCCTGCGCAAAGAAGACTTTCGATTATTGGACAACGGCAAGCCGCAGGAGATTGACCAGTTCGCCCTCGAATCCTCCAGCCGCACCTCGGCCGTGGCGCGCCCGGCCCCCGGCAAGGAGTCGGATGAGGAAGCCGCTTCAGAGGCGGGAGCGGCGAATGCGACGGCGCGCAACTTCCAGGCGCTTTACTTCGATGATCTCCAAATGACGTTTGAAGATATCGCTCACGCCCGCGATGCCGCCGACCGGTATCTGGCGACCACGCTTACTGCTGCGGACAGGGCAGGCATCTTCACCTCCTCAGGCCAGGGCAACCTGGACTTCACGGACGACCGCAGCAAGCTCCACGAAGCCCTTTTCAAGCTCCGACCGAGGCCCAACATCTCAACAGATACAAATTCCTGTCCTGATATTGGCGACTATCAGGCTTACCTAATCGTGCAACAGCGCGACCCGTTTGCCACTGAAATTGCGACACAAGAGGTTATCCAGTGCAATTGCGAAGTCACAGGCAACAGCGGCATGCAGCAAGCTTGTAGCAGCCAAGCGGCAAACATGGTGGAGGCAGAGGCAATGCGGGTGTGGAATGATTGGGAGACGCAGTCCGAGGCGGTGTTGCGAGGCCTTGAACAAGTCATTCGCCGCACCGCGCTGCTGCCCGGGCAACACAGCGTCATTTTCCTTTCGCCCGGTTTTCTCCGCTACAACCTGGAGTCCCAGATCGCGGAGATCGCGGACCGAGCGCTGCGCTCCAGCGTGGTCATCAGCGCCCTGGACCCCAGGGGCCTGTATGTCATCATTCCCGGCGGTGATGCCAGCCGCCAACCCATTCTTATCCCCGGCCGTCCGGATTTGATGGGGAGGAAACAACAGATCATCGATGCGGGATTCTCCCTGGCCGAGGAGGTTCTTTCCGATCTTGCGGGGGATACGGGTGGCCAGTTCTTCCACAATAGCAACGATTTGGACACGGGCTTCCGACAGGTGGGGACACTTTCGGACGTTTATTACGTTCTGGCCTTTTCTCCCCGCAACCTCAAGTTTGATGGCCGTTTCCACCGGCTGAAGGTCAGCCTGGTGAACCCCGCCGGCTTCACGATTCAGGCGCGACGTGGCTATTTTGCGCCCAAAGCGTCGGTGGATGTGGCCACCAAGGCCAAGGAAGAAATCGAACAGGCAGTTTACTCCCAAGACGAATTGAAGGAACTCCCGATCAATGTGCACACCCAGTTTTTTAAAGTCAACGAAGCCGAGGCGCGGCTTGCTGTGCTTACTCATTTGGATTTGAGTTCCGTGCGTTTCCGCAAGGAACAGGATCGCCATCTGAACAAACTTACCTTTTTGACCGTCCTGTTCGACCGGGATGGAAAGTACGTGGTGGGAAAAGAGAAAGTGGTAGAGTTTCGACTTCGCGATGCTACACTTGCGAGGTTGAACCAAACCGGTATAACACTGAAGATGGAATTCGACTTGAAGCCCGGGACGTACCTGGTTCGCCAGATCGTCCGGGACTCTGAGGCCGGCCAACTATCGGGGCTGAACCGCACGGTGGAGATACCTTATTAGGGGGTGGTGTATGCGTCGAAGAAGCAACTTTGGTTTGTATATTCTCCTACCGGCTGCCATCGGAGTTCTGGGAGCGCGGCTGGTTCTCACTCTTGCCCAGAGCGGGGGAGCGCCAAATGCTCCTCCCCAGGTGGCCGCCACTTCCCCTCAAATCATAAGAGCCGAAGCGAATCTTGTGCTGGTGGACGTCATTGCCACCAACAAGAAAGGGGAATACATCAAAGATCTGGACGTGAAGGAATTCGAGGTCCTCGAGGATAATCAGCCCCAAGTGATTGCCAGCTTTTCGCGCGCCGGGGAGGGTCGGGGTCCTAAAGGGCCGAGCCAGCCTCGCTATATCGTGCTCTTTTTCGATGACTCCACCATGAGCGCCGGAGACCAAATGGTGGCACGGCGGGCCGCAAACCAGTTTGTGGAGAAGACTGCGTCGCCGGAACGCTTAATGGCGGTGGTGGACTTTGGAGGGACAACCCAAGTGGTCCAGAATTTCACCCCGGACGGAGAGAAGCTGAGGCGCGCGACGGCAGAGGTGAAATACTCTGCGGTTTCGCCGAATATATCCACATCGACAGTCGATATTGCGTCCATGGGGGCGCCGGCTGCCGGAATTGCGTCGATGGGACAGATTTCCCTGGCTGAAGCCGATTTCGGCGCCCGATCGTTCCTTCTGGCCATCCGCAACTTGGCGAAAACCCTGGGGGCCGTCCCTGGCCGCAAGACATTGATTCTTTTCTCCGCAGGCTTTCCACTCACCTCGGAACACCAATTTGAGCTCGATGCCACCATCGATGCTGCTAGTCGAGCCAATGTGGCGATCTACCCGGTGGACGTGCGAGGCTTGCAGGCACTACCCCCGTCCCTGTCAGGGCTGCCGCCAGGTGCATTTCTCCTCGATTCGCCATTCCCGCACGAACCAGGATTGCTCGCTTCCTTAGCGGGTTCGCCCGACCCCTGGCCGCAGCATAGCGGGGGCGGGGGCGGTGGTGGAACCGGAGGAGGCGGAGGAGTTGGCGGTGGGGGCGGTGGGACCGGAGGAGGAGTTGGCGGTGGACGTGGTGGTGGAGGTGGGACAGGAGGTGGCGGCGGCACTGGTGGCGGCACCAAGGGTGGCGGCGGGACAGGAGGTGGCGGCGGCAGCGGTGGCGGCACGAAGGGTGGCGGCGGTAGTGGTGGCGGCACGAAGGGTGGCGGCGGCGGAGGCACTGGCGGATCCGGTAATCGCGGTGGCATGGGAGGTTCTTACTCGAATTATCCCGGCGGCACTTCTCAGTGCAACAACTCGATGGTTGCCCTATCGAATCCTCTTTGCCCGCAGAACCGCCTCCGGGGCTTGATTGATCAAAGCGTTTCCGCCAACCAGCAGGTTCTCGACGCGTTGGCTCGAGGGACAGGCGGCTTTACCATATTCAATACCAACGATTTCCTTGCCGGCTTGAATAAGATCGCCAACGAATTGGACGAGTACTACATTCTGGGTTACGTCCCACCCAGCCAAGCGCACGACGGGAGTTACCACAAGATCACAGTGAAGGTGACCCGCGGCGGAGTGCAACTCCGCCACCGTAATGGTTACTACGACTTGAAGTCTCCCGACCTGCTGGCCGGAAAACTCGAGGGGAAAACCCTGGAAGCGCTGGCGGCAAGTTCTCAGCCCGGACAAGTCCCTGTTTCACTCAGTACGCCTTACTTCTACAGTTCGCCGGGCGTGGCGCGCGTGAACATTTCGCTTCAGGTCCCGGCTTCGGCGATCGACTTCGAAAAAGAGAAGAAGGAGTTTCATTCCAATGTGCAAGTGCTGGGTATTGCCTACCGGGAGGACGGATCGGTAGCCGCTCGATTCAGTGATACGGTGAAGCTGGACGTGGAAAAGAAAGACCTGAAGGAGTTTTCCAAAGGGCCATTCAATTATCAGCACACCTTCAATGTTGCACCGGGAAAATACACGCTGAAACTGGTTCTGAGCACCGGCGGGGAGAAATTTGGGAAGTACGAAACAGCGTTGAGCATTGCCCCCTTTGACGGCCAACACCTCGAGCTCAGCGGACCCGCCCTCAGCAACGCTTTTCGTCCCGTGGACCAGCTCGTTGCCAGCCTGGATTCACAACTCCTCGAGGATCAAACTCCGCTGCTCTTCCAGGGTATGGAAGTATTCATCCAGCCGGGCAATCGTTTCCAGCGCGGCGACAAGGTCGCGTTCTACGTCGAGGTTTTTGAACCCCTGATGCAATCGAGTCTTGTACCCCGTGTGGGGGTGCTCTTCAATATCGTCAATCGCAAGACCAACCAGCAAGTGTATTCCTCGAACACCATACTTGTGAACGCGCTCGCGCGCTCGGGGAATCCGCTGATCCCCCTGGCAAGGGAGATTCCCACGGACAGCCTTCAGGCAGGAGAATACCGGCTGGAGGTAAGGGCCCGGAATTCCGCGGGTGGGGCGAGCCCCATACGCACGGCGGACTTCGTTCTCGAATGAGCGTTTCGTCGACGCGCGGCAGGAAAGCTCGGCTCAATCGGAACGCGGACAACGATAGCATCAAGCGGATGAAGTTTTCGGGCCAGGACAGAGATGCGATTCGAAGTGCGCTGCTGGAGTGGTTTCGTCGAAACGCGCGTCCCCTCCCGTGGCGGAAGAGGGGTGATCCGTATGCCGTCTGGGTTTCTGAGGTAATGCTTCAGCAGACCCAGGTGGCGACGGTGGTCCCGTACTACCAACGCTTCCTCGCGGCGTTTCCCACATTAGCCGACCTGGCGCGCGCCCCGCTCGAGCGAGTCCTCCAACTATGGTCAGGACTGGGCTACTATCGCCGCGCCCGTCACCTGCACCAGGCCGCCAAGGAACTGGTTTGTCGCTTTGCTGGAGCGTTCCCCCAGGACTACCTGCAGATTCGTTCCCTGCCTGGAATTGGGGATTACACCGCGCGGGCAATTCTGAGCATTGCCTTCGATCAGCCGTACACCCTGCTGGACGGAAACGTTGCCAGAGTCCTCTCGCGTCTGGCGGCTCTCCAGGGTAATCTTCACCAGTTGGGCTTCCGGCGCGCGGTAGAAGCCCAACTCGAACTTCTGCTTGCACCTCGAAGCGCCGGTGACTTCAACCAGTCGTTAATGGAACTGGGGCAAACCCTTTGCCTGCCTCGCGCTCCCCGATGTACCGCCTGCCCAGTGCGAAGCTGGTGCTGGGGGTACAAATCCGGCCAGCCCCAACTCTACCCCCAGCCGCGTCCCAGGCGCGCGGCGGAATCCCATTACCTTGCCGCTGCTATCCTCCGGCGCGGACCCCGAGTGGCCATGGTGCGCGGCCTTGATGACGGCCTGTTAGATGACCTGTGGAATTTCCCCTCCGCCTTCGGCCGCTCCCGCCCCGAGGCGCTGGCGAGCTTACGCAGTAAGCTCGCGGCTGGCGGGAGCGCTTCCGTCGCCATCCAGGACTCCATCGCCGAGCTCCGTCACGGCATTACTTACCGCTCCATTCGCGTCCATGCTTACCCGGCGGAGGTTTCGCACACTCCCCGCAAAAGAGGACTTCGATGGTTTCCTATTTCGAGACTGCGGCAGGCCGCGATTTCGCAACTGGCTCGCAAAATCGCGCAGCAGGTGTTTTAATTGTCGGAAATGCGCCTTGCGCTAAAATGTAATCCGGCAGCGAAACGTTGGTCATGGCAAAAACAGCACAACTCGATCCCGCCACGCTCGTAAGGCTTCAATCCAACATTAGCGTGCAGCGTTACTTTGAGATTTCGCTGCTGCTGACCCTGGCTACGGGATTCATCACCCTCACGATGACGGGCAAGTTGGACACGCTCTCGATCGTGGTGGTTTCCACCGCGCTGGCCGTAAAGCTCTGGAGCTACTCTCGCGAGGCAGACTATTCCCTTTCTCCGCGCACGGTTACGCGGATTTCCATTTTTTACATCTTCTTTTACGCCCTCGACTTCTTGATCTTCGCGCCGGGCCTGAGCGCTTTGGACAGGATGCTGGCCGCGACCGTTCACCTTATTCTGTTTACCACCGTCGTCAAAATCTTCTCGGCACGAACCTATCGCGACTACGGTTACCTCGCCACCCTATCTTTCATGATGATGCTGGCAAGCGCTATCCTGACGGTCAGCACCACTTATTTGATCTTCTTTACCCTGTACGTCATCTTCGCCATCTCGACCTTCATCAGCTACGAAATCAAGCAAGGAATGGAGTCGGCGTCCCGCGCGCCGGAAGGCCCTTTCCGAAAACCTGGACAGAACCGGACAGCCGTCGAAGGGGCGCTGATGAGGGCGGCCGTGGGTTTAGCTGCCGGCATTTTTCTCTTGGCAACGGTTCTCTTTTTCGTCATCCCGAGATACCGGACAGGCTACTTGACCGCGCTCTCCTCACAGGCGCAGAACATCACTGGCTTCTCGGACTCCGTTAACATGGGAGACATCCGGAAGATCCTGCGTTCCCCTATGGTTGTCATGCGCGTCACCTTGGAAGGAGATCCCAGGCAATTCCGGGGTGTGAAATGGCGGGGTGTGGGTTTGACCAGTTTTGACGGCACCCACTGGTTTAACGACAACACGGAGCAAATACCCATTACGCCGGCCGCCGAACAACGCTTTGTTCTGCCCCAGCTCGAGGGCTGGCAGAGCCGTTCACGGCGACTGCTCCGCTACCATGTGTTGCGCTCGGCGCTCTCCACCGACGTGCTTTTCGCCGCCCCTATTCCGCAGGAGGTTATGGGCCGGTTTCACTTGGTGAATGTCGATGAGACAGGCTCCCTGCATAGCCCTCAATATGCCTTCTCGCCTCTGGCTTACGATGTGGTTTCGGAGACAGGGCTTCCTTCGGCCCGGGAGTTGCAGCGCGCCTCCACGAAATACCCCGATGATGTCCGCCTGGTGTATCTCCGGCTCCCCAATCTGAACCCGAAGATTCCGGAGCTTGCCCGGAGGGTCGCATCGACTGCCACGAACAATTACGACCGCGCCACCGCGATTGAGAATTACCTGCGAGACAATTTCCGGTACACGCTCGACCCGTCAGCCATTGAGCCCGAAGACCCCCTCGTCAGTTTCTTGTTCAAATCCAAATCAGGATACTGCGAATACTTTGCCGCCTCGATGGCCGTGATGCTTCGAACGCTCAACATCCCCTCGCGGCTGGTGAATGGCTTTCAGACGGGTTCTTATAACCGTATCGGCAAGGATTTTGTGGTCCGCGCTCGTGATGCCCATAGCTGGGTGGAAGTGTATTTTCCGAATTACGGCTGGATTGCGTTTGATCCCACCCCTGCGGACCCCAATCCCATCCGCGCCGGAGCATGGGACGATTACCTCGATGCTTTGAACCTTTTCTGGAGTGAGTGGATTGTCAACTACGATTTCAGCCATCAAGTCCGGCTGGCGCGGCAGATGGAACAAACCTCCAGGGATTTCCAGCAGGAATTCCGGGACCGCACCGACAAGCTTAGACATCAGGGCGTGCGGGTGGCCTACCTCGTCGAAGCGTGGCTGATGTCGCACAAGCTTTTCATGCTCTTATTAATGGTGATCATCCTGGCAGCCTTGGTGACTGGCGAAAAGGGCATTTCGCTGGCCGACATCCGGTTTTTCTGGGTGTGGAAGTTTGGACGCCGGGAGCTCGCACTGAGCCCGCGCCAAGCCACCATGACTTATCAAAGGCTGCTGAAGACCCTGCGCAAGAGAGGCTATCGAAAGCCTGCCGCGCTAACGCCCTGGGAGTTCGCTCAATCGTTGTTGGGGACGCGCCTCGGATCAGGCGTCTGGGAATTCACTCGCCTCTACAACCTGCTCCGCTTCGGCCAGGCACAAGTCCCCATAGCGCGGCTGCGGCGGCTTCTGGATGAAATCAGCAGAGCCTGAGCGCAGTGACGAGTAGCGAGTGAGGAGTGACGAGCAGAAGTCAGAAGCGGCCCATGAGGGACAAAAGGGGGAAAAGGGCAGAAAGCGAAAGGGGCCGAGATTCAAAGGGTTCTACCAGGCAGCTCCGGTTTCATCCCCTTCCCCTCTAAACGCCCGGCCCTTTCGCGCTTTTCGCTTGTTACCGAGTTCCAGCTACTTCCACTCCCACGACTTCTCCCTAGTATTTCCGTTGGCATCGACTTCAAACTCGAACACAGTGGCGACGGTGTTCAGGCGCGCCAACTTCGGAGATGCGGTGCTGTAGTAAACCGCGCCCCGATAACTGACGGCGCCGCCGTCCAGGAACTTCCCCACACCCTGGCCCTTCCAGGTGGCGGTCTCGCCATCCTGCGTGATGACGACCGCTTGTCCCTCTCCGTACAGGCTTCCGTCCGGCCTCCCCTCCGACCAATAGGTTGCTATAGTGTGGGCCCCCATCCCCAGGAGCTTTCCGTCGGCCTCGAATGACACTTCAACCTTGAATCCAGGGCTCGCCGAAAGCACTCGCCTTGCCGTCCGCTTCCCGTGCGACTCAGAAATCAGTTCTCCGAGCATAGTCTTCCTCCTTGTTTAGCTGAGATTCCCGTCTTGTTTGGGATAGGGACAAATATACCCTGCAATAGCCCCATCGTCAAGCTGCCGGGACAGCGCCACGCCGATTTTGTTTAAGGTCCCAGGATCGGAGGCGACACGCCGCAGTTCCTGCCGTGTCTTACGGCTTTCTTCCCGTGAGCGCAGATTCTCGAACGCCCTCTCAACTGTCTTTTCCAACGCGGCAGCCGACACTCTGGTGGTCTAACCATATGAAAAACAACCAACTATTGTTCGATAAGACGATGAATCCTTTTCGGCCAACTCGAATCTAAGTTAGTAGAAGTGGTCTTGAAGAAAGGGAAGGATAAACGAGAAAATGGTTACGTATTTGAGCCTCGTGTTTGGCCACTTGTTGAAGTTGGTGGCCGTTGCAGCCGGAGCCATTTATGCGGGGATGGTCCTGATGAGGTATCGTACGGACAGGCCACACTACCGCCTCAGTTTCGAACTTCGAGACCCCGCAAGGTCGGTGCAGCATTTGGTGGTCTGGCTGGGTGTGAAGGTTCTCGCCGCCTGCCTCAGGTTTGCAGGGGCTATTTTCAACATGCTTCTTGAGGCCTCTGCTGAGGTTGGGGAATGGCTTATGCGTCGCAGCCCCACCGTGCAGGAAAGTATCCGCTCCCGCTTCCTCGTGTGACGATTTGCATCCGGCGCCCTGAATGATTCGGGGTACCGCGAGGGGAATTGGCCACTCGCTTTCTCCGAGCAACCAGCTCTGTAGACCTACATTCTTCACTTCTTTGTTCCCGGAGTCCGTGGCGAAGTACGATTCCCTTACAAAGAATCAATAAACATCACAACCTGCTCGCTGAGAAGCTGTGAAAAAATAAACAACCTCATCCCGCAAAGCGGGAGCAAGGCGCAAAGACTCGCAAAGAACAACTGCCTTGTTTTCTTTGCGCCTTCTACGACTTTGTCCCGCCTCGCGGGATGAAATGCTTTTGCTCATCCGGAGATTATTTCACAGCTTCTGAGCCTGGGGTGAACAACGGATCACGGAATTAGAAAGGAAACTGGATCCGAGGAAATTCATCCGCATCCACCGCAGCACGGTGCTGAACGTGGCCTGGATCAAGGAAGTCGCGTCGCTCCCCGGAGGAAGCTTGAATGTTCGCCTGAAGGATGGCAAAGACACGGACTTGACCGTCGCGCGCGACCGGGCGCGCGAGTTCAAAGCGCGGGTGGGATGCTAGGGGAACATTTGCTTTGACGGGCTTCAATGGGGTTCATTGACGACTTCCAAAGCAGTCACGCTCGCATAATCCTTCACAGGAACGAAAGCCAGCATAAGCTTGCCTTCAGCATTGGGCTCGAGGTTATCAAACGTCTTCTCCACTGCGATGAAGGGCCCACCCGCCGCGTTGAAGATGTCGAAGTTGCGAAGCAGGGCCACCCCGTTGCAGTAGACATCGAAGACCCGACTCCCGGCTCCACCCTCGAGCGAACCATTCTGGTCAGGCAAACTGGGAATCCGGCTCTCGACACCCCAATAAGTCTCCGCAAATCGTAGCGTGACTCTGTATTTGCCCGGGGCGACCGGAATCGCGTAACTGAAATGGCCGAATCGCTCAGCGGAGTAAAGGCTGGGATCCGAGGTTTGGCTGACCGGCTTGGCAGTAATATGCACGGCCAGTTGCCCACCGCTGTAATAGCGGTCGGGACTCCAGATGTCGCCCGCGTGGTCGGTGTAGGAATTATTCTGAGCCGCGATGCGAATGGGATTGATTTTCCCCGCTGGCGCCGGCTCGATTTCGATCGCATTCAGAATCGGCGAGTCGATCAGCGCCTGAAAGCTCAAATGCAGATAGCCGTCCGCAGCCGGGGTCGCGTCTTTGAAAACTCGCTCATCCCCGATGTTATTCCCCCCGGCGTCTTTGATGATGTCGAAGATCCTGAGTAGGGGCTTCCCGTTCAGCAGAACGTCGAACAGGCGGCTGGCTTCCCCGCCGCCGGAGAGGCTTCCGGGCCCATAGTGCGTCTCCACAAAGTACAGATGCAGCTCGTAGTTGCCGGGCTTGAGCGGAATATGGTAGGAGAAATTCCCCGAGCGGAAGGTCTGGTACAGCGTCATATCCGGCGCGCGCGCCACAAATTGCGGCGGCTGGCTGGACGTCGCGCCCCCGGAATAATACCGGTCACCCAGCCAGGAATTTCCCGCGCGGTCGATATACTTGTCCTTGGGATAACCGCACAGGATGCGCACGGAGTCCAACGCTCCTGCCACCACCGGGGAGCCCGCTAACGAGGAGGGACTGGCCGCCGGCGATGCCTTTACCAAGGCCCCCGCGTGCTTCCGCCATTCAAGAAGAATTCCCGCCATGACAACGGTAAGAACAAGCCCTCCCACGGCAATAGGCAAGGCATGAAGACCCGACGGCTTGGTATCGGCTGTAACTCCCTGGCCCATCTGCTGCGGCAATTCGAAGTTCTGGCTTTCGCGGACTTCGGAAGTTCCCGAATCAGCCTCAAGCTCGGCCGAAGGCATTTCGTCTCGAGGAACAAATCGCGGCGCATAGTGCCCAGGGTCAATCACAATGCGGAGGGCGTGCCCTGCTCCTTCGCCTTCGTAATACTCCTTCAGCTTCCTCCGAAGCCGGTGGACTTCAACCCGCACGATGGCGTCTCGGTTCTGGTCGAAATCCGCTGCTCTTCCCAGGGCTTCCGTGGCGAGATTGTATTCCTTGATCCGGTCGGCCCTACCCAGGAAGTACTCGTCGCAAATGTATTTGAGCAGCTTGGCCTGCCCAGGGGCTTTGGCGAAGATGCCCGAACTGAGAACATTCTCGAGCTCGCCCCTCTCGTCGTGGTTGTGAACCACCATCGCCATATCCGTAGACCAGAGGCAAAAAGCTGGGATAAAGATATCACCAAGCGCCATTGATTGTAAAGTGAAGCGTAACATTTTTGATGGCTTGACACCGCGTTACCCATTACAGGTGAAACCCCAGCCGTGCCGTATTGAAAACAAGCCAGTTATCGGAGTAACTAAAAGTCGAGGAGAATTAACAAGCTTAACCTTCTGTTACCGCGCACCTGTCTGGTGTACGCGCGGCGAAAGGCTGCGTGTGTAAGTCCAGTCGGTCTTGGCTCCTATCAGAGACGAAGTGAGAAAAAATCCATGAAAAAGCATCATCTGCACCAATCCGGCTGTCCCCAGCCTCGGCGGGCTCTGGGAATGCGCCAAATTGGATGCGGGGCAGCTTTTGCAGTGCTATTTATTGCAGTCCTGGTACTTTCTCAAATACCCGCGTTCGGTCAGGTAGCGACCGCTTCATTGAGCGGCACCGTTGTTGACACGACGGGCGCGGTTATTCCCGGCGCCAACGTGGCATTAAAGAATGAGGCCACCAACGCGACTCAGAACATCGTTTCGAACAGCGTTGGTTTCTTCAGCTTCCCGCTACTTCAGGTGGGCTCATACAGAGTGATGACTTCGGCCAAGGGGTTCACCACCTGGGAGCAAAGGAACATCGTGTTGGACGCCTACGAGAGCAGAACGCTGCCGAACATCGCCCTGAAGGTGGCCGGGGCGACGACGACGGTCGAAGTCGTGAGCGCTGCCGCTGCCGTGGCGCCGGTGGACACTGGCGAAAACAGCACGTCCCCGAACCAGGACATGGTGAGCGAAATGGCGATCCAGGGCCGCGATGCTGCGGAACTCATCAAGATCATGCCTGGCATGGGGATGGCCAACGGCTTGAGCCAAGGTCAATGGAACAGTCAAACAACGGAAACCAACAGCGGACCCGTCGGCTTCGCCATGAAGCCGAAGAGGCGTTCACGCGTTCAGTCCCGGACTGGCTACTCAGACGCATTGCGTCTCACCTGTAGAATCTCATGCCAACTGCGGTGACAGCTTGTTGCCCAGACTGCCCCGCACCAGGATGCCGCAGGACGCGATGCCCCCTGGTCGGTGATGTTTATGTCTTCTCCTTGTATTCTCTGAACCCATCAACCAATTGCCTGAATGAAGCAGGCTTGTATTTCTCAAAGCCTTCCTCATCCACATACACGAAATCGTATTTCACCTGTCCCTGCACTCGATTGACGTCTTCGCACCATTGCCGCAGGCGTTGCATCTTGAGCGACACGTCCACGTCCTCCTGGCCTTTGGTTTCCACAATGAAAATCCGCTTGGCGGAGAGCTTGACCAAAAAATCCGGGTAGTAGTTGGAGATGTCGCCGTCAGCATTCACATAATCCAGTTTGAAGTGTACCGCCAGATAATTCTTGGCGTAGGAAACCACATCGTCGCAATCGTCCAGAAAGCGGGCGAACAGCAGTTCAAAATCGCTGTCGCCGATGATGCGATTGAACACGCTCTTTGTCGGGATGAGATAGCTCTGGTCCTTTGCTACAAAGGGTCGCGTCTGGCGCAGCTTAATGGTGTCCCGGATTTCTGCATCGCCTTTGTCCTGCACGGTCAGAGCGTTGATTGCCTTCTTAAAAGTCTCGATGAGAGTTCTTGTGGCGGCCGGTTCTGACAGGTTGCGCAGGGTGTTGGGGCTTTCCAGTTCCACCGAGCGGTCAAACAACTCGTTTTGCACAAAGGCTTTGACCTTGCCATATAGCACATCGTAACCGCTGACCAGCCGCAAATCCTTCATGATGGTCTGCGCGAAGTAGCCGATCACGCTGGTGTAATCGGCAATGCCAGCCGTATCGAGAATGGTGGTATGCGTCACCTCGCCGGTGGTGATGTCCTTGAAAACGATCTCCCGCTGTTCCTCTTCGCTGAACCGCTGGTACAGCACACGCTGGTGCCCCAGCGCGCCCACATCCAGCGTGCTCAGGTTCTTATATTCACGGTAGACGCGGGGCGTCAGCACGGGGATTTCGATGTCCAGGGCGTCGATGTCCTTTTTCTCATTCTCCTTGTCAACCTCAACTACCAACGGCGTTTTGGGAGCAGTGCCTTCTCCCATCGGTTTGCGCTCCAGCACCACGCCTTCCGCCTTTATGGATTCCACGAAATCCATAAAGGCGTTTGTGCCGACCACGCTGACGTATTCTTCCACGGCGCTGGGGTACATTTTGCGCAAGCCGCGTCCCAAGGTTTGTTCGGGCAGGATGTTGCTCGGGGCGGAATACGCGCGCAGGCCCACGATGGTGGTAACGTTGCGCACGTCCCAGCCCTCTTTCAGCACCATCACCGAGATGATGGCCCTGAAACGGCTGTCCAGGCCATCAATCTCATTGGCCTGCCTGCGCAGCTCATCCAATTCCTCTTTGTCCTTGCCTGACGTCGATTCGGAAATCTCCCCGTTTTTCTTGGTGTGAATCACCAGCACCGCGTCTTTCAGGTCGGGATAGCGGCCTTCGAGGTATTCGGCCACGTCGTCGCAATTGCGTGTGTCGTCGGTCATCACGAATAGAATTGCCTTCTTGTCCAGTTTTTCGTGTTCGGCGTACGCCTTGCGCCACTCGATCACGCCCAGGTGAATGTAGTCGGCGTATTTCTCGGTGTACTTGGCGCTCTTCTGTTCCACCAACTTGGCGCGGCTGGCGGCATCGGGCAGAACGGGATGCTTGACAACATTTTGCTTGATGGCTTCCACCAGCGGGTAATCGGCGACAGTTTGCACGAAAATCGCGCCGTTGTTGTGCTTGGGGGTGGCAGTAACGTCCACTTGCAGGGCGAGGGCGCCCCCCTTCTGCTTCAGGCGGTTGTGGATGTCCTCGATGGATTTGAACCAAGCCATGCTCGGGTCGTGAATATGGTGCGCCTCGTCGTTCAACACCACCAACTCATCAACGTCGCGCACGATCATGCCCAAGTCCACTTTGGAGTCGGTTGTTGCACCCGTGGGCCGCTTGCCCAGGAAATAATCCCGCATGTCTTCATCATCGGGCGAGGCGGGAACGTTGTCCCCGGAATAGACGCGGTGGATGTTGGTCAAAAAGATGTTGCCGGTAGGGCGGGTGATTCGCACCTCATCCTGTACGTGGAGAGTCAGTTGGAAATCGTCGCGCCAATCGTGCCCGCCCACGCCATTGTCAGGCAAGACAGGGTCATCAAAAAAGATGCGCAGGCCCTCGAAATCCTTGCGGATGCGGTCCAGCACGATGATGTTGGGGGCGATCACCAAAAAGTTGCGCGCCAGCCCGGACTCCGGCTCATAGAGTTTGTGGTAAAAGCTCCAGGCCAGAACCAGGCCCAGCACCTTGGTCTTGCCGGTGCCGGTCGCCATCTTCACCACAAAGCGCCGCCAAGTCTCGTCAAACATGCCGCTGGAGACCGCTCCGCTGCTGTCGAAGCGCATCAGGTCGTACTTGTCCTGCACGCCCACCACGTCGTACAGATAGATGATGGTCTCCAGCGCCTCGCGCTGGGCGAAATAATACTGGAACTCGGCCATTGTGCCGTCGGTTTGGGGGAGTAGGTGCGGCGTGTTGAACCACCAGTTGAGCAGGCTGCGGCTGGTACCCGTCGCCCCCGCATAGCCGCTGTCCCGCCACTCCTTCACCTTGCGGCGCAGTTCCGGCACGAGCGGCGGCATGAGCTTGTCCATGCTGCTCTCGCGCAGGGCTTCATCCGCCGGAAACCAGCGTACTGCCGGGTCGAGAATGGCATAGGGCGATTCAGGAAAGTTGGGATGCAGCGCCATGACGGATTAGAACCTCCAGTCCTCAATTACCAGAAATCCCTCCAGCTTGACGCAAACGATCCCAAAATGTTCACATATGTTCGGAATCCGGGCGCCATGGGGAGGCTGATCTTCTTCGGTGACCACAATGGCGTCTTTGATCCTAGCCTTCGCGATGATGAAAGGGTCGGCGAAATAGCCTCCCTGAAGAAGCTTCTTCTTGTCGAGATTTTGCCGAAAGTGTGGGATGGAATATATATCTGTAATAAAGGACAGCTCTTCTACGGTGGGATCTTCAAAGAAATCTGGGTTGCTTATCTCTAATAGGCGAATAACGGATTCGTCGAATTTGCGCTCAAGCTCGAGCCTTGCCTCCCGTACAGAGATTACTTGTTTGTCCTTGAGGGCAACGTCGAACTTCTCCCAGAAGGAAGGGAACCGATCGCGGTAGTAATGATTGAGGACGTTTGATAGGGAGTTCGTATCGAAAATGTAGATCAGGGCTTTCCTCCCTCCAGAACAAAGTGTTCAAATGCTGGAAGGCTCCGTTCCGGGACATTAAGATATTCGGCAACTGAATCCGCCGCGATTTTGCTCTGGTAGTATTTGCCGTAGACAAGATTGATATACCTCTCCCCCAGGTACGCTTTCTGGTTGTAGTAATAATTTCCCCCACCGGACGGCTTTTCGCGATTCTCTTGGGCCTGCTTAGCCCACTTTGCCGCCAACTTTTCGTAGTAGCTTGCTGTAACTAAGCCGCGATCGAGGTACTTCCGAAGAATGACCTCACGGCTCACCGAAAAATATGAGGCAAGTCTGGCGAACTGCGCCTCCGATACTTCCGTTCCGGAAGTATCGAGCGCATCGCGAGGCACCAGGAACTCGCTGGCAAAGTGATTACAGGTTGTTTCGACATTGCGGTAGTATCCCTCGAAGGCGCGAACGACCGTTGTGCTTCTGAAGTCGATTCCGCCCGAGTGGAACAAGAGATGTGCCAGTTCGTGAAAGAGCGTAAACACTTGGCGAGAGTCGGGCATGCTGTTGTTAACGAAAATTAGGGGGTACTTCCTATCGTACAGGCAGAAACCTGAGAGCTCATCGTTCCGAAACGCATCTTTGAAGACGAATACGCCCTGGCCTTCCAGGGCTTCTCGCCAATCCTTGAATGCGGTTTCGGTGGAACGCCACGTTACTTGCTCCTCAATTGAGACACCGAGCGTCTGCCGGAGGGCCATGGTGATCGGTTCAATCTGGGAGTGTTCGCTCAGGGCGAATGTATCCAGCAGAGATTTCTTTACTGCCGCCTCACCTTCAAATAGCTCTTCAAGGTTGAGTTGGAAAAGCTTGGCCTTGCGGTATAGCTTAATAATCTGGGGTGGCAATACCGCTCGCATCGTATCAGGCAACGTCCTGAATTCCGTCTTGGGCGATTCCTCCTCCGGAACGGCCGGAAAGAAGAATACTGCCACGGGCCGTTTATAGATCTCGTGAGCTAGTTTCTCAAGCTGCGGATACGTTGGGGAGCCCTGGCCGTTCTCCCAAGCCAGAACGGTTTCGGTATTGAAGCGACCTCCAAGCCGCTGTGCCACATCTTCCGGGGATAAGGACAAAGATGTCCTTGCCCATTTAAGGACATCGACATTGATGGGCAATTTCTCTTTCATCCGGTCCTCCAGAGCTCTCATTGTGTTGCCCCCTTGCGCTCAGCTTCCCTTGGCATTATACCGGGTTCATTAATTGGATGAACCTGCGGTGATTCTGGCAACGGTATCTAAACCCATCGATTTCGATGGGTTTAAAGCATGAACGCTCCTACTTCTTCCCTCCCACAGTGACCTCCACAATCGTCATGGTGTCGTTGCCGAAGATGTCCACCACCTTCACGGCCAGTTTGCGCCGACCCGGCAGGCATTCGTGGTAGACGCTGGTCAGTTCCAGCGAACGGTCTTTCTTGGTGCGGAAGGACTGCCACTCGTTCTCGAAGATGTAATCCCCGGTCCAGACTTCCTCATATTCCGGCAGGTCCAACTGTTCGGGCTCCTCCATGCCAGGCATCCGGGCTTGTTTCATCCTGTCACGTGGCACGCGCACGATTTCGCGCTTGCTCTCAAAATTGAAGTCCACCGCCCAGTAATCAATCCAGTCGGTCCAGTTCTTGGTCAGCACCTCCCGCTTCACGATTCCCTTTGCGTCCTTGCTCACCTTCACGATCTGCCCCCGCTCCACCACGATCTTGCTGGCTTTGTCCTTGAGCGTGGCTTCGGCGGCGGCGATGGAGTCCTGCGAATAGAACACGGAAAAGTCAGTGAGCTCCACTGCCACGCTATTCCTCTTCACGTGCGGCGTGACCTCGATAGCCGCCACATCGTGGAATACCACTTGGTTCTTTTCCACCGCCCGCTTGTCGAACACCTCGGCGGGGATGTATTTGGGGGCGATGTCGATGCCCTTGGCGCGGGCTTCGTCCAGCACGTTGGGGAACAGTCCCATCTCGAATTCAAAGCCGAGGATGTCCACGCGGGTAATGTGCTTCTGGCGGCATTCCAGGATCACCTCTTCCACAAACAGGCGCGTCACCGGCAGGTTCACCGGCCCCACCGCCACCAGCCGCCCTGCCTTCTTGCCGTTAAAGGTATTGAACCCATCGGTCCTTTCGGCGCGGTAGGCGCGCAGGATCAAATCCACGAAGGCGGCTTCCTTTTCTTCCAACTGCTTCTGCTGTTCCGCCTCGCGCAGGTTGGGGTTGACGCCGATGTAGTGCTGGCGTTCGTACTTGCCCAAGTTGAGGATTTCAAAGGCGCGGTAACCCTTGCCTTCGGCCTTCAACTCCCGCTGCACGCCGATGAGGCGCTTGCGCGTGGTGTGGATGGCGAATTTGCCCAGGTCAGTAACGATCCACTTGCGCCCCAGCTTTTCCGCCACCGCCGCCGTCGTGCCGGAGCCGCAGAAAAAATCGGCCACTAGGTCGTTTTCGTTGGAGGATGCGCTGATGATGCGTTCAAGAAGCGCTTCGGGCTTTTGGGTGGCGTAGCCAGTACCCTCCGATGCCATAGGATTAACAAAGTTAATGTCGGCCCAAACATCGTCGATGACAATACCTTTTGTATCGCTAAGATATCTCTTGTAGCTGTAGTTTGCTCCTTGCGTCTTGGGCTCGATAAGGGCATTTTCTTTGCGAAGTCTTTCGAGAGTTGCGTTTGAATAAGTATTTAAGTCGCTTATTCGGTACAAGCCTTTTCCATCTTGATCATCATACTTAAATCTCTTGAGGTAATCCTCGCTATACGCGATATATTGCCGCTCGTATTTATATTTGCCGGGTAATTCTGAGAAAAAAAGTATGGTGTCATGGTTTGATGGGAATTTGTTGGATATAGCCTTGCTACTTCCTGTGCTTGTTGACCGCCTCCATATTATTTCTGATACCATGCAGGAGTCGCCAAATAACTCATTTAATGCAGCACGGATGTAAGCATTCACCCGCCAATCACAATGCACATAAATGCTGCCATCCTCCGCAAGCAAATCCCGCATCAATACTAGCCGCTCGTAGATCATGGCGATGAAGCTGTCGGTGCCCTTACCCCAGGTGTCGCGGAAGGCGATCTCTTCCAGGATGTTGGGCTTCTTGGTGAAGGTATCGTTACCAATCTCAATGTCCATCGAAAAATCCGCGCCCACGTCAAAGGGCGGGTCAATGTAAATCAGCTTGAGGCCGCCCTGCTTTTCGATCTCCTCCCGCAGCGGGCCGTTCTTCAGCGATGAGAGGATCAGCTTGTTGTCGCCCCAGATGAGTTTGTTGGTCCAGCCCTTGAGTTGGCGGCCCCGCGCGTCAAATAGACCCGATTGCAATGCCGTGTCTTCTGGCTTCTCGGCGCGCGGCTCGTCCACCTGCTCAATCACCTGAAAGGGCAGCACGATATTGCAGACCTCGCTGGTCTTGCCATTCCAGACCAGCTCCACCTCGCGCTTCTCCTCGAACAGCAGGAAGCGGTACTTGTCCGGCAGCGGCTTATCCGCCTCCAGGAAGCGGATGATTTCCTGCTGCTCCTGTTCCGTCAGTCGTGGCATGTAAGGTCCTCTTCGTCTCGGATTCTACCTGGTGTCAAGCCGAAGGGCGCGCTGGCAAACCGCTTACTGAGTAATGCGTTGTCTTCAATTCGGAGATTAAAGCACAAATCAGCCTCAGAGCCAAGGACACCGACATAATACTCCTGCGATGTGGGGAGTGGCCAGTGTTGGCGACCTTCCCCCAGTGGCCGCGCTGAATGCGTGCTTGCATCCCCACCCTTGCCTGCGTTCGAGGTCTTTAGGTGAAGGGAGCCGCTCAATTCGGTAGGCGTCCTGCTGGTCGGCGCGAGCGTAGTTCCAAAACCAATGCTCGCGCCCGTTGGATAAGATGACGAAGGGAGCACGAAGGTTCTCGGCGTAACCGCGCGCCTGTTCCTTGGCCTCATACGGGTCTTTATCCTCGGCCTTTGCCTCCAAAACCGCGAGGGGACCGCGTTGGCCGAGCAACACATAGTCGGCGCGTCCATCGCGTCCGCTCGACTCGAAACGTACACGGCGGGGGTTAAGCAGATCCCAGTCGCTGTCCTTGAGGGCCTGGTCGATTAGGACCCTGGAAAAGGCTTCGGGCTGCTTTGGCAAGGGAACACATCCTTAAGGGCGCATTGCCAAGTGGCGAACCTCTTTATACATTCCTGCAGGAAGAAACTCAAGTGCTTTTGGGTGTGCAGCGTTGTGCAGTAGAAAATCCTGTTTCAGGTCCGCGCCATCTGATTGGGAATCGGAGAACGCGCTCGGGGGGCACCAGCTCTTCCAGGTAGTCTGCGCCTTATGCTGGCCCGGGTCAGCCATGACCACGCGCCCCGTCGAAAAGGTCAGCGCGTTTACCCGCGACATGCGGCCGCACGGCATTTCCGTTTATGCCTACCTCAACCTGACCGAGTGTGGTGGGCCGGGCGACAAGGCTGGCGACGCTTCGGTCTCAGATCGGCTGCCCAAGGCCAGTCTCGCGGACGCCCTCCCGAAGGACCAGGGGTGGAAGCCGGCGGGCGGCGGGGCCGGCGGATTATAGGCTATAAGTATAGCCTATCAAGAAGAGGGCGAGCCGCCCAGTGTGGCATGATGCTACATACATGCGCTAATCGGTATATCCCCTGGGATAGTCCTAAACACTTGAAAAACATTGGGATAAGCTGCCGCCGAGGCAGAAAACTGCAAGAAAAATGCAACACGCGCGGCAAATGGAAATCTCGCCCCCCGGGGGCTATGTTATTTCTGGCCGCCCCACCCTCCTAGCCGGGGGTGGCACACCCATAGCCTTCCACGTATGCGCCCCGAGCCCGGCCTGCCCGCCTCCGCTCGGAGGGAGCCTTCCCGAACTCAGCCTCTTTGTACCAAGCCAGTGCCAAGTCGAGCCGGAGGACCGGGTCGCCGTGGACTTGCTCGAGTGCGGCGCGATACTGGGCGATGGCTTCGTCGAAACGGCCCAGCGCGACGAGGGCGATGCCCAGGTTCGCGCGCGCCGCGGTCATCTCCGGATGAAGTCGAATGAGTTCCTCATACTTGCTCACAGCAAGCGCCGCATCCCCGCGCTGCTGGGCCGCGTACGCATCCTGGAAGAGCTGTTGCGGATCAGGTCGCTGCGCAAAGGTGACGAGGGCGAAGGTCAGGATGGATAGTGCCCCGAAAAGACCAAGTCCCGCGATCGAAGAACGCGATGAGGAAAACATCAATGCCGCAATGTGCGGCGCCCTCCCCGATCGGCAAATCTGGCAACGCAAGAGCGCCTCCCTATGGTTTCGAGCTCGTAACACTGCACCCATAAGTTTAAGCCCAAAACCTCTCTTTGGGATACTCCATGACCGAGGTTCGATTATTTCTTCTGGTAGCCTGTCCGGGTTGGACGAACCTGGCGTATGATACGGGTTCCATGGCAAGCACCTGCTGCACCAGCCGGAAGAAGAGTCCAGGATCAAACACGGATCCGGCATCCGCCGTTCCGTGAACTCAGGAGCCCAATGATCACACGAATAAAACAATACGCCCTTCTACTTTCACTGCTGTGGTTGGCGCCGAGCGCCGTTGCGCAATGGAATCCCTTGAATCCCGAAAAGGGTATCGAGAGGCAGTCCGACGGCGTGCTCTTCACCATGCAGACCGGCCTGCTGCGGCTGGAGGTCTGCTCGGATTCCATCGTCCGCGTCCTCTATACGCCCACATCTTCTTTCCCGGACGTGAAGCATCTTGCCGTGATCAAAACGAGTTGGCCTGGAGCGCACTTCTCGGTGGAATCGACCGACAAAGAGGTGACGCTGAGCACCGCGCAACTTCGAGTCAATGTGGCCCGCAAGGACGGAGTGATTGTCTTCAGTGACGCGGCGGGCAAAAGGCTGATGCAGGACAGCAGCCGGGCGATGACTCCCGTCGTGGTCAACGGTGAGAAGACTTACCGCGCCGAAGAGTTCGTGGCGCTGTGGGGCTCGCCGGAAGGCTTCTACGGCCTGGGGCAGCATCAGGCCGGGGTGTGGAACTACCGGGGAGAATCGGTGGACATCGCGCAGGACAACTCCAACATTTCCCTCCCCATGCTGCTGTCAACCAACGGCTACGGCCTGTTCTGGGACAACCCTTCCCGCAGCCGCTTCAACAACCGCTTCATGCAGTCGCTGTATATCAGCTCGGAAGTCGCCGACCAGATCGATTACTACTTCCTCTACGGCCCGGAATTCGACAAGATCGTCGCCGCTTACCGCGAGCTGACCGGCGCGGCTCCCATGTTCGGCAAATGGGCGTACGGCTTCTGGCAGTGCAAGAACCGCTATCAGTCGCAGAAAGAGCTGCTGGAGGTGGCGCACAAGTACCGCGAATTGCACATCCCCGTCGATAACCTCGTGCAGGATTGGTTCTGGTGGAAAATCAAAGGAGACTTCGAATTCAACGACCACTATCCCGACCCGAGGGGTATGATCGACGACCTGCACCGCAACCATTTCCATCTGATGATTTCGGTATGGCCCTATTTCGATCCCGGCTCGAAAGTCTATGAGGAGGTGGACAAGCGCGGTTACTTTATCGACCGCACCAAGGCAGCCGCCTTTCATCCTGCAGGAATGGCCCTGTATGACGCTTTCAATCCCGCTGCCCGCAAGTTCTACTGGCAGTTGATGGACAACGTGCTGTTCAAGATTGGCGCGGATGCCTGGTGGCTCGACACGACGGAACCGGAGACGGAGGGGCGTGAAACAAACATCCTAGTGAGCGACAAGGTGGCCGCAGGTAACGGCGCCCGCTACGCCAACCTCTATCCACTGATGACCACCTCGGCCGTCTATGACGGCCAGCGCAGTGTGACCGACCAGAAGCGCGTTTTCATTCTCTCGCGGTCGGCGTATGCGGGCATCCAGCGCAACAGCGCGGCGGCCTGGTCGGGTGATATCAATTCCGATTGGGAAACCTTCAAGCGGCAGATTCCCGCTGGATTGAACTTGATGCTTTCCGGAATTCCCTACTGGACGACCGATATTGGTGGTTTTACGGATGGCAATCCCGACAGTCCCGCCTACCGGGAACTGTTCCTGCGCTGGTTCGAATACGGAACGTTCTGCCCCATCTTCCGCGTGCATGGAACGCGCACCACCAACCAGAACGAGCTGTGGTCTTACGGCGCCGACGCGCAGGAGATTCTGACCCGGTACGATACGCTTCGTTACCGCCTGATGCCCTATATCTACTCGCTGGCGTGGCAGGTGACGCACGCGGGCTACACCCTGATGCGCCCGCTGGTGATGGATTATCGCGAGGATGTAACGGCGCGCAACATCGGCGATCAGTTTCTGTTCGGGCCGGCGCTGATGGTCAGTCCCGTCACCGACTATGGAGTGGACCAGCGGCGCGTCTATCTGCCCAACACCACCTGGACCAACTTCTGGAGCGGCGAAAGTTTCTCGGGGGGCAAGTTCATCATGGCGGCGGCGCCGCTCGAAACCCTGCCGCTGTTTGCGCGTGCCGGTTCGATTTTGCCCCTGGGGCCAGCGATGGAGTACAGCAGTCAAAAACCGGAGGACCCCGTCGAACTGCGCATCTATCCGGGAGCGGATGCGGACTTCACGCTCTACGAAGACGATGGCCTTACTTACGAGTACGAGAAGGGCGCGTATGCGACGATTCCCATTCACTGGGATGACGCCAAGCACACGCTCACAATCGGCGCGCGCCAGGGCAGCCTCCCAGGCATACTCGAGCACCGCACGTTCAATATTGTCTGGGTGGGGCCGGGTCACGGCGTTGGCGTGAGCCCGTCCGGGACAGTCGATAAAACGGTTTCCTACAGCGGCACGGCGGTCACCGTCCAACGCTGAAGCAATCCGAAACAGAATTAGAGACCGTCCAGAACTATCGAAGGACAACACCATGCGTTACCTATTTGGCTTCGTCCTGCTGTTTGCATTTCTTGGGAATGCCTTTGCTCAAACGCCTGCTCCCGATTACCGCAACCCCATTCTCCCCATTGAGAAGCGTGTAGCTGATCTGCTGAAGCGGATGACGCTCGAGGAGAAGGTGGAGCTACTCGGCGGACGATACCGCCCCGGCGTCCTGGACACGACTGGAAAGTTTAACGATCGCAACGCCCTCGAAGCATTCCGCGCGTTGTTCAGCGTGGATTCGAAGATAAGCCCGCACGACGCTGCCGTCCTGCGCAACGCCGTACAGAGGTACCTGGCCGAGAGAACACGCCTGGGCATCCCGGCGATTTTCCAGGGCGAAGCGCTGCACGGCTTCATGGAAAACGGGAGCACGAGTTTCCCTCAGGCGCTGGGCTTGGCAAGTACCTGGGACCCGGAACTGGTGCGGCAGGTGTTCACGGCCGCTGCCGACGAAATGGCTTCCGCTGGTGATAATCAGGCGTTCACGCCCGTACTCGATCTGGCGCGGGACCCGCGGTGGGGCCGGACCGAAGAAACCTACGGAGAGGACCCCTACCTGGGTTCGCGCCTCGGCGTCGCTGCCATTGAAGGATTGCAGGGCCCGAATTTCCTCATCGACCGACACCACATTCTGGCCACTGCCAAGCACTTCGCGGTGCATGGAGAACCGGAAGGGGGAACCAACACGGCGCCCGGCAACTACTCCGAGCGGGTCATCCGCGAATCGTTTCTGGTGCCTTTCCGCGCCGCGGTGCAGGAGGCCCAGGTGGGCAGCGTGATGGCCTCGTACAACGAGATCGATGGCATTCCCTCGCATGTCAACTCCTGGTTGCTGGACAAAGTCCTTCGCCAGGAATGGGGATTCCGCGGCTACGTGACTTCCGACGGCGGCGGGCTCCAGATGCTGGTGACGATGCACCACATCGCTGCCGATAATGCGGACGCGGCCCGTCAGGCCCTGGCGGCCGGCGTGGATTTTGACCTGAGTGACGGGTCGGTTTACCGCACGGTCCTTGACCAAGTGAAAGAAGGGAAGGTTCCGGAGTGGGAAGTTGACCGCGCGGTTTCCAGGGTCCTGGCTGCGAGGTTTCGCCTGGGGCTCTTTGAAAACCCTTATGTTGATCCTGACTACACTCAGCGCATTACGAACAGTCCCGAGCATCGGCAATTGGCGCTGAAGGCCGCGCAGGAAGCCATCGTGCTTCTCAAAAACCAGGGCAATTTGCTGCCCCTGAACCTGGCGAAGTTGAAGACCATCGCGGTGATCGGTCCCAACGCGGCGGATGTCCACCTGGGTGGCTACAGCCGGGAGCCGGCGCACAGCGTGAGCATTCTGGAAGGCATCCGTGAACGCGTGGGCACGGCCGCTACGGTGGTTTACTCCGAGGGCTGCAAGATCACGGAAGGGACGCAGGGCTGGTCAGCGTGGTACCAGAATGAAGTCAAACTCCCAGATCCCGAGTCCCAGTTGAAGAGCATTCAAGCCGCTACCGAGGTGGCGCGGAAGGCGGATGTCGCCATTGTCGTGGTGGGTGAGAACGAAAGCACTAATCGTGAAGCCTGGGAGGAGAATCACCTGGGGGATCGGGACTCGCTCGATCTCATCGGCTACCAGGACCAGTTAGTCAGGTCGATCGTGGAAACCGGCGCGCCCACCGTGGTGTTCCTGATCAATGGCCGCCCGCTCTCCATCAACTACGCCGCGGGACACGTCCCGGCAATTCTGGAAGGTTGGTACCTGGGCCAGGAAGGCGGAACCGCCGCGGCCAACGTGCTTTTTGGTGATGTCAATCCGGGAGGGAAACTGGCCATCAGCTTTCCGCGCAATGTCGGCCAACTTCCCGACTATTATGACCATAAACCTTCCCTGAACCGCAGCTACCTGTTCAACGGCCGAAAGCCGCTATTCCCGTTCGGCTGGGGGCTGAGTTACACCACCTTTCGGCTCGACCACCTGCGCGTCGATCCCGCGGCGATCGGCACGGGCGGAGAGACTACAGTCAGAGTGGACGTGACCAATAGCGGCAGCAGGGAAGGGGATGAGGTCGTGGAGCTGTATATTCACCAGCGCGTGGCCTCGGTGACGCGTCCGGTGATGGAACTCCGAGGTTTCCAGCGCCTCGGCCTAAAACCCGGAGAGATGAAGACGGTGGAATTCAAGCTCACGCCGCGCGACCTTCAGATGCTGAATCAAGATATGCACTGGGTGGTCGAGCCTGGTGTCTTCGACATCATGGTCGGACCGAGTTCCGACCAAACGAGCAGCGTTCCCTTGCAGGTGGTCGCGAAATGAAAGAGACCCAGGCGAGTCTGAGGGAAATCAAAGGGCAGAAGTGTGCGCGCTTCAACCGCCCCTCCAGAAGGTGATTGATGAGGGTAATGGCGGGGATACCAACCAGGAGTGGGCAAGAAGGAGTGTGAAGGGGTTGTCCCGGAACATCTCGGAGCCAACCGCTAAAACATCAAGGGCCAGCCTCTAGCACCTGTCACCTGACCCCTGGCACCTGACACCTGCTCTTCTGCCTTGGGATTTAACCTTACGCCTTGGGGTGGGTTTTGTCGTAGACCTCGATTAACTGTTTGATTGAGACCTGAGTGTACTTCTGCGTAGTTGAGAGGCTGGCGTGCCCCAGCATTTCCTGGATTGCCCTCAGGTCAGCTCCCTCCGTGAGGAGGTGAGAGGCAAAAGCATGGCGGAGCGAATGTGGGCTGACCTTTACCGCCGGCCCGTAGTACCGGACGTACTTTTTCACCAGCCGGTCCACGGAGCGTGTGGTGAGCCGCTCCCCCCACACATTCAAAAACAGGGCCTGCTGGCCGGACTTCTTCCTTTCCTGGAGGATTCTTTGCCGGACCGGGAGGTAATCTTCCAGGGCCTGCTTGGCCTTTGAGTGGAACGGTACAATCCTTTCCTTTCGTCCCTTGCCGCGGACGAGCACCATGCAGTCTCCGAAGTTCACGCTGCGGAGATCCAGGCCCACCAATTCGCTCACGCGCAGGCCCGAGGCGTAAAGCATTTCCAGCAGCGCGCGGTCGCGCCGCATCGCGAGCTCTCCGGTTTTGGTGGCTTCGGCTACGGCGTCGAGGAAAGTGTTCATTTCTTCCTCAGTCATGATCCTGGGAAGGGTCTTGTCCTGCTTGGGAGTCGAGACTAGCGTGGAAGGATTCTCGGCCAGCACTCCCTCGCGCTTCAAGAACTTAAAGAATGCCCTCACCGCCGAGAGTTTGCGGGCGATGGACGATTTCTTTTCTTGCCTAGAGAAAAGAATGCTGAGGAAGCCGCGGATGCGCAAAGCGTCGACCGATCGGACATCAACAGCGGCGGTGGCGCGGCCCTCCGCCAGGTAATCCCGGAACTGTAGGAGGTCGCTGCGGTAGTTACGGACCGTGTGCGGGGAGGCATTCCGCTCGTACCGGAGGTAGTTGACGTAGCGCTCGATGAGTTCATCCATGACGACCATCCGTGACGCCGTAGGCGCTTTGGAGTGCGGCAGCTTGCTGCCGCTTTCCTCCTGCGAGCTTGCCCGCGCTTCACCGCTCCGGGCACCGCGCTCCTGTGCACGGCCAGCAAGCTGGCCGGCGGGGCGAGAGAAAGCGGCAGAAAGCTGCCGCCTTCCTCCTGCGAGCTTGCTCGCACTTCCACCGCTCCGGGCACCGCGCTCCTGTGCACGGCCAGCAAGCTGGCCTGACCAAAAGCGGCAGCAAGCTGCCGCACTCCAGAGCGCTTCACCCACTTTCACGCACCGTTACCCAAGGTTCCTGTAATCCTGGAATTCTATTATAAGTACAGAGTGTTTGAATCCACATCTGGAGGTCGGCAAGGGCTCTCTCACATTGTCTCGCGCGCCGGGCGCCACGGTCACGCGCGATGACCCTGGGCAGGTTCTCCAGGGGGGGAAGCAAATCGAAAGAAATGTTGGCAGGCTGATAGTTGCCGGGGTCGGCGTGCGAAGTATAGTGGAGCAGCGACCCGAGCGCCGTGGTGCGCGGGGGCGGCGTGAAGGCAGCCCCTGCCACCTGCTGAGCCAACGCCGCTCCGGCAAGGAACCCGGTGGCGATGCACTCCACGTATCCTTCCACTCCGCATAGCTGGCCTGCGATGAAGACGTTGGGCGCGGCACGAAGGCTGAGGTCGGCCTCGAGCAGCCTTGGCGCATTGATATAAGTGTTGCGATGCATCTGCCCGAAGCGCAAGAACTCGGCATTTTCGAGCCCGGGGATCATGCGCAGGATGCGCCCCTGCTCGGGAAACTTGAGATGGTTCTGGAACCCCACCAGGTTGTAGCTTGAAAAGCGCAGGTTTTCGGCCCGGAGCTGCACCACGGCGAAGGGCTGCTTGCCGGTCCGCGGGTCGAGCAGGCCCACGGGCTTCATGGGGCCGAAGCGAAGCGTGTCGTACCCTCGCCGCGCCAGTTCTTCGATGGGCAGGCAGGCCTCGAAGTAATTCAGGTCTTCGAATTCATGCGCCGGCACTGTCTCCGCGCCTCGCAGCGCGTCATAGAAGGCGCAGTATTCCGCTTCGTTCAGGGGGCAGTTCAGGTAGTCATCACGGCCGCCCTTTCCGTAGCGTGAGGCAGGGAAGAGGCGTTCATGGTTCAGCGTTTCGGCATCGACGATGGGACTGATGGAATCGTAGAATGCCAGGTTTTCGGAGCCCGTGAGCGCCTGAAGGCAGCGCGTCAAGGCGTCCGAGGTGAGGGGGCCAGTGGCGATTACTACAAGACCGTCGGAGGGAATTTCCCGCAGCTCTTCGCGGCGTATGGTGACGAGTGGGTGCTCGCCGAGCGCCTGAGTGACGGACGCCGAGAATCGCTCTCGGTCAACCGCCAATGCCCCGCCACCTGGAACGGCGCACTCACCAGCAAGCTTTAACAGGAGCGACCCGGAGCGGCGCAATTCTTCCTTCAGGAGCCACGAGGCGGCGCCCGGCGTGTTCGACTTCAGCGAGTTGCTGCAAACCAGCTCCGCTAAACGGTCCGTCTTGTGGGCGGGCGTCGAGCGCGCCGGCCGCATCTCATACAGCGTAACGGAAATGTCCCGGACAGCGAGTTGCCAGGCGGCTTCACTGCCTGCCAGCCCGCCTCCGGCGATCGTGACCGCCCTCATCAAAGGCCCTTCTGTGGCACTGGTTGCTATCTTCTTCGCGCACTGCGCAAAATTCTCTCCGCGTCACCGGCGTCTCCCTGCCCTCCGTGGCCAGAAGAGCTTCAACACGGAGGTCACGGAGGTGCTCCGTGTGCTCAATGTTAGAGCTCGAGAGGCACGGAGGACACGAAGAGCACCGATTTGGTTGCGGCCAACAACCACACTGTGAGTGATTATAGCAGCACAGAAGGCACTCCGCCTGCGGGTCGAAAGGGGTCCCATTCCAAATGACGCCACTACCCGTGGAAGAAGGCGAGCCGATTGTGCACAGGGAGCTTGGTCCAACCAAAGTGTCAACGGACTTTCGACCCTCGACTGTCGACTCTCAACTTATTCTTACGCCACCGCCCGCTGGAATTTACAGGCTTCATTCGGGCAGTAGCGGATGGGGGGGCCGTCCTTCTTATGCTTCTCGAGCAGGAGGGGATAGCCGCAATGGGGGCAGGGTTCGTTGACGGGTTTGTCCCAGGCGGTGAACTTGCAGTTGGGGTAGCGGCTGCACCCGTAAAAGGTCTTGCCTTTGCGCGTGCGGCGCGCGACCAGTTCACCCGTGCAGCCTTTTTCGGGACAGGGAATACCGAGGGTCTGTCGCTTCACGTATTTGCATTGCGGATAGTTGCTGCAGGCGGTGAACTGCCCGTAGCGGCCGTGCTTGAGCACCAGGTGGCTGCCGCATTCAGGACACTTCTCCTCCAGCAGCGTGTCGCTGACGACCGTCGCGGCGCCTTCCTTCATCACGATTTTCTTGGTGTTCCGGCATTCGGGATAACCCGTGCAAGCCAGGAAGAATCCGAAGCGGCCGCGCTTGACGGCCATGGGCTTGCCGCATTTTTCGCAGGCTTGTTCTGGGAGTTCGGGCGCCGGAGGCCCGCCACTGGCGTATTTCGCAGCCAGCTCAGGCGGCAGGTCGCTGGTTCCATCGCACTCGGGATAGCCCGTGCAGGAGAGGAATTGGCCGTTGCGTCCCAGCCGGATCACCATGGGCTTGCCGCACTTCTCACACTTCACCTCGGTCGGGATGCCTTCTCCCTTGATGTCCACCATCTCGCGTTCGGCGACCCGCAAATCTTTCTTGAACTTCTTGTAGAACTCACTGAGAGCTTCCGTCCAGGTGAGTTTCCCTTCTTCGACTTCGTCCAGCTCTTCTTCCATGCGGGCGGTGTAAGCCACCTCGAAGATGTCGCTGAAGTTCTTCACCAACAGATCGCTTACCAGCATCCCAAGTTCTGAGGGATAAAAACGGCCCTGTAGTTTCTCCACGTATTCGCGGTTCTGGATGATCGAGAGGATTGTGGCGTAGGTGGAGGGCCTGCCGATGCCTTTTTCCTCCAACGCCTTCACTAGCGTGGCTTCGTTGAATCGTGGGGGAGGTTCGGTGAAGTGCTGTTCCGGCAGAATCTTCCGCAGCTTGAGCCTTTCGCCCTGCTCAACCTGCGGCAGGCGGAGTTTCAGTTCCTCATCTTCCTCCATTTCCGCCTTCTCGTCCTTGCTTTCTTCGTAAACGGCGCGGAAGCCATTGAACTTCTCCACCGAGCCTGTAGCGCGCAGCAAGTAGTCGCCGGCAGAGATGTCGATCGTGGTCTGGTCAAAGACCGCCGGAGTCATTTGCGAGGCCACAAAACGCTGCCAGATGAGCTTATACAATTTGAACTCGTCCGGGCTGAGGTACCTCTTGATGGAGTCGGGGCTTCGGGTCGCGTCGGTTGGCCGGATGGCTTCGTGGGCGTCCTGGGCGCCTTTCTTGCTCTTATAGTGTATGGGTGCAGGGGGAAGATAATTCTTCCCGAAAGTGGTCAGGATGTAACCGCGCACGGCACTCAGGGCGCCTTCCGCCACACGAGTGGAGTCTGTGCGCATGTAGGTAATGAGGCCGACCGAGCCTTCGTCACCAATCTCCAGGCCCTCGTAAAGACGCTGGGCCAGCAGCATGGTTTTTCTGGCAGGGAAGTGGAGCTTGCGGACGGCTTCTTGCTGTAGCTTGCTGGTGATGAACGGCGGCACCGGATACTTCCGCTTCTCCGTGGTGGTCACCGACTCCACCACTAGATTCGCAGCCTTGATCGCGTTGACGATTCGGTCGGCTGTCGCCTGGTCGGGGATCTCCAGGTCTTTGCCCTGGAACTTCACCAGGCGCGCGTCGAAGGGGGGAGGGTTCTTGCCTTCCACGCGGGCGCTGATGGTCCAGTATTCCTTCTTCTGGAAGGCCTGAATTTCCCGCTCGCGCTCGACGATCAGGCGCAAAGCCACGGTTTGGACACGCCCCGCCGAGATTCCCCGCTTCACCTTGTCCCAAAGCAGCGGGCTTACCTGGTAGCCCACCAGACGGTCCAGAATGCGCCGCGCCTGCTGCGCGTCCACCAGCTTGGAGTCGATCTCTCCCGGAATCTTGAAAGCTTCGCGGATGGCGTCGCGAGTGATCTCGTTGAAGAGTACGCGAAAGAATTTTCGCTTCTTGCCGTTCAGTAACTCGCGCAAGTGGGCGCAGATGGCTTCGCCTTCCCGGTCCGGGTCGGCAGCCAGGTAAATGGCATCTGATTTTGCCGCCGCGGACTTCAACTCCGCGATGATAGCCTTGCGGCCGGGAATGGTAATGTAGGTTGGTTTGAAATTGTGGGCGAGGTCCACGCCCAGGTCCTTTTTGGGCAAGTCCAACACGTGCCCCAGGGAGGCCTTTACCAGATAGTTCGATCCAAGGTATTTGTTGATCGTTCTTGCCTTGGCCGGCGATTCGACAATGACCAGCGATTTACCCATAGAAGAACTTTCCTAAAGTTTACGGATAAAATTCTTTCCCGGCAACTGCCGGATCACTCCCGCCATTTCAAGCTCCAGGAGAGCCGTCATCACCCGCGGCTGTGGGATCGACGACGAAGTCAGTATCGCATCCACAAACAGGGGCTGGTCGGCGCGCAACACATCAAACACCGCTTTCTGGTCCGGCGTCAAGGACTGTTCAAAAAGCGACCCCGTCTGAGGTTGAGCTGCAGCTTCATCCGATGCTTCCACGGGAGGGAGAAGTTGCATGCGGATTTCCGCAGGGAACTCTTCGATTACATCCATCCATTCATCCACGAGCTTGGCGCCCTGCTTTATCAGGTGATTGGGGCCGAAGCTCTGCGCCGAAGTTATGTTGCCCGGCACGGCGAACACCTCACGGTTCTGCTCGAGGGCCAGGCGCGCTGTAATCAAGGAGCCGCTGTATTCCGCCGCCTCCACAACCACTACGCCCAGCGCAAGTCCGCTGATCGTGCGGTTTCGAATGGGAAAGTTCTCGGGAGCGGGTGAAGTGCCGGGCGGAAATTCCGAAATCAATGCGCCGCACTCGGTGACTTGTTCAGCCAGCCGCTTGTTTTCACGGGGATAAATCACGTCAATCCCCGAGCCCAGAACCGCCACCGTCTTTCCCGCTGCTTCGAGGGCGCCGCGATGCGCCGCAGAATCGATACCCCGAGCTAACCCGCTCACGATTACCAACTGCCTCTGCGCGAGGTCGTGCGCCAGCCGCTGCGCCACCTGGCCGCCATAAGCCGTCGGCCGCCGCGTGCCGACGATGGCCAGCGCATAACGCGAAAGTACCTTGACATCCCCACGAACATAGAGGACCAACGGCGGGTCGGGGATTTGTTTGAGCCGCGGAGGATAATCGTCGCTGGAGTACGCCACAACTTGGCAAGCCGCTTTGGCGGAGGCTTCGAGGTCTCTGGAGGCTTCCTTCAATCCCGCCTGAGCAAAGATCGACTGCGCCACTCGCGCCGGAATTCCGCAGCTTTCAAGCTCCGTCAGCGAGGCCATGTAGGCGGCCTGCGGCGAACCGAAATGCTCCACCAGCCTGTGCGCGCCGCGTACGCCCAGACCTTCGAGCTTCGTCAGCCCCAGCCAGAATTGGGTGTTCTCATCGCTCAAGTTTCCTTACCACCTTGCGCAGAGTTGTTTTCCAAGCTTGCGCCTTTTCTACGCACACGCCACGGCTCCGGACCGCCGACCCAACCCTTCGCCATCGGTGCTGGCGCTCCTCTAAAATCGCAGAACATGAGATGCGGAGGCAAGAAGAAAAGTTTTGCCTCGAAGCGCCGGCTCGGAATCCGGCCATGCTCCATGTCATTCTGAGGACCCCGTTCTTTGGGGGCCGAAGAATCCCCGCAGTTTGCTTGTACCTCCGGCCAGTGGATTCTTCTCGCGAACTGCCGACATCCTTCGCTGCCATGAGAACAGCTCCCCTCCTTAGCCAAGGAGGGGAATCACCGTTGGGCTATATCCGCCCGCGTGAAGTTTGACAGAGCCGAACGTTGGGATAGAATTGTGGTTTCCATTTGGCTGTGATCTATATGTCTACCCTCAGAATCTCCGTCGTTCAGTACCTTAATTCTGTGCCGCTGATTTGGGGCATGCTCCATGGCCCGCAGCAGGGCAAGTACGAACTCCAGTTCGCCACTCCGGCCCATTGCGCGGACGCGGTGCGGGACGGGAATGCAGATATCGGCATCATCCCCGTCATCGAGTACCAGCGCATGGACCGCATGCAGATTATCGCCGGCATCTCCATCGCTTCGAAATCGCGCGTCCGTAGTGTACTTCTTTTGAGCAAGGTTCCTATCGAAAAAATCCAGAGCGTTGCAGTGGACACCTCCTCGCGAACTTCCGTAGCCTTTCTTCGCATCCTGCTGGGCAAGTTTTACTCGCGCACGGTCCACCTCATTCCCTCCGCCCCGCGACCGCACGAGATGTTGAAGCGCGCTGATTCGGCGCTCGTGATCGGCGATCCGGCGCTCACCTATCGCGGCTCGGCGGAGGTTTATGACCTTGCCGCGGAATGGAAAAAGTTCACGGGATTGCCGTTCGTCTTCGCCTTCTGGGCGGGCCATGAAGACAAGAACCTCTCCAAGTGCCGGAAAGACTTCGAAGCGTCGCGGGAGTTCGGCCTTGCTCACATTGATGACATCGCCGCTGAATACGCGCTGAAGCTCAATATGGAACCTGCGGATGTTAAGGTTTACTTGACCGAGAATATCGATTATTCTCTGGATGAGGAGAACTGCAAGGGCTTGCGCCTCTTCTTCAAGCTGGCGCGCGAGGCGGGCATCATACCGGTCGAAAAGGCAATGTACTTCGTCTGAAACCCGTCGTAGCACCGGTCCCGCGCGGCGGGACCGGCAAATGCCGCCGGGACGGCGGCGCTACAGCGTCCACCCAATTATTGGTCACTGCACCAGCCCTGCGGAAATTCACCCGACGGAGAGGGACTTTGGCAATGGCTTTAACTCCTGCGCAAGCTCTCGACATGCTGAAGTCCGATGATTTGCTCGGCATCGGCTTTGAGGCTGACGCCGTGCGCAAGCGGCTCCATCCTGAAGGTGTGGTCACGTACATCGTCGACCGCAACATCAACTACACCAATGTTTGCACGGAGTACTGCTCGTTTTGCGCCTTCTACCGGCCTGTGGGTTCGCCTGAGGGATACATCCAACCGCTCGAGTCGATCTTCGAGAAGATCGATGAAACGCTCGCCCTGGGTGGCACGGGAATCCTCATGCAAGGCGGCCTTCACCCTGACCTCAAGATCGATTATTACGAGAAGCTGCTCTCCAGCATCCGGCAGCGTTACCCCCTCCTTCATTTGCACTGCTTCTCCGCTCCGGAGATTCTGAACATCGCCGAAGTCTCCGGCATGAATGTTCGTGACGCGATTATGCGTCTCATGGATGCCGGCCTCGATTCCATCCCTGGCGGCGGGGCGGAAATCCTGGACGACGAGGTGCGCCAGCGCATCGCGCGGCTGAAGTGCACCACTGCGGAGTGGCTCCTGGTGCATCGCACCGCGCACCAGCTCGGTATGCGCACCACCGCCACCATGATGTTCGGCTGCGGAGAAAGGCTCGAGCATCGCATCAACCACTTCGCGCGCGTGCGCCAACTGCAAGAGGAAACCGGCGGCTTCACGGCCTTCATCCCCTGGCTCTTCCAACGCGAGAACACCTCGCTCGGCAACTTTGTGAAGGAGGAAGCCAGCGCCGTCGATTACCTGAAAACGCTTGCCGTCTCCCGCATCTATCTGGACAACATCCTCAACGTCCAGGCCTCTTGGCTTACCCCGGGCCACAAGATCTGCCAGATTGCTCTGCGCTTCGGCGGCAACGATGTGGGTAGCATCCTCATCGAGGAGAACGTGGTTCGCGCCGCCGGCGTCACCCGCACTTCCAGCGAGGACCAGCTCCGCCGCCTCATCGAGGAGGCGGGTTTCCGTCCCGTCAAACGGGACACCCTCTACCGCACCTACTTCCTGAACTGATTGTGGGATTTCGTTGGCGAGCAACACCCAGCGAGTTCTGGAGTGCGGCAACTTGCTGCCGCTTTCCTTCGCCGGAAGCTTGCTTCCGGCAGCGGCTCGAGCAAGCTCGGGCCGCAAAAGCGGTCCCGCAAGGCGGGACCGCACTCCAAAGCGCTTCGCGCCAGCCACTTTTTCCGAGCGGAGTCTCGGAAAAAGCGTAGACCAGACCAAGACTCATGGGGCTGACTATTCCTCTTGACAATAGTCGTTATAACGCATATAGTTGAAGCATGGCAAAAGGAGGAAGCACCACCGAGTCACACAGGGCTTCACGCAGCCTGGAGCAGGAAGCGTATCTCAGCCTCCAGCGGACGGCGGACCTCCTGGCGCGCGGCGCAGAGGAGGCGATCAAGCGCTCGGGGCTTTCCGGCACCCAATACAACGTGCTGCGGATTCTTCGCGGCGCCGGACCCAGCGGCCTGTGCTGCGGAGAGGTGGCGGAGCGCATGATCACCCACGACCCGGATATCACTCGCCTGCTGGACCGCCTGGAAAAGCGTGGCCTTGTGGTGCGGGCGCGCGACAGCAAGGACCGGCGCGTCATCACGGTGCGGATCGCCCCCGAAGGTTTGCGAATCCTCGCCGAACTCGATGTGCCCATCGAGGAGTTCCACCGCCGGCAGTTGGGACATCTGGGGAAGCGACGACTCCGGCTCCTGATGGGCCTCCTGAATACTGCACGTGTAACCTCCGCCTAGTTTTTGCATCCAATACCTGTTGTAACGAATATCGTGATACGCTACAACTCGCTGCCCCCGAGCACGGCCGAAAGCGCAGGTTCGCAGGCCGCTGGCCATGGGCAGAGACCGAGGGGGATTCAATGATTAAGGAGGCTTTACCAATGCTTAGCAAATTGTTTAAGACCGACGCGGATTGGGTATTCACGATATTACGGGTTGTATTGGGAATTGTTTTCTTCGCTCACGGAGCGCAAAAGATGCTGGGCTGGTTTGGCGGCTATGGCTTCAGCGGCACGATGGGGTTCTTCACCAAGACGATGGGCATCCCCACTCCACTCGCTTTCCTGGCCATTGCCGCTGAGTTTTTTGGGGGGCTAGGCCTGATCTTGGGGCTCCTTAGCCGCATTGCCGCCTCTGGCATCGGCGTTAACATGCTTGTCGCCATTGCGATGCTTCACAGGCACTTCGGATTTTTCGCGAACTGGTCAGGGACCCAGAAGGGCGAGGGGTACGAATACCACCTGCTTGCCATCGCAATCGCCGTGGCTATCATCGTCCGGGGCGCCGGCGCGCTCTCCTTGGATCGAGCGATTTATCGCTTGCTGGCTGGAAGCTCTCCCGTCGCCGACACCGAGCCGGGGCCTTCCTTTCATTTGTAACTCGTGTCGTGGGAAGCGAATTTCGCCCTGCGACTGGGAACAGAAACTTGATGAGCGAGGCCGGTTATCGAGTAGCGTCCGGTGGGTGGTGTCCCATTTTGAATGCAGCGCCGGCCTCGCCGCGCGGGGCCAGCTCGACGAGTCGAATTAGGACAGTGCCAAATGCTGGGGTGTGCGATACAAAAGTGGGAGTCCTGCCGCTGGTGCATGACATATTTGCGAAAGCTTAGGGGCGGCGGCAGCAGGGTGGTCCGGAGCCCGCCTAGCGGGCGATAGAACTTAGCCCAGGGCGCGAGCCCTGGGAAACCAAGCCCCAGCGCCGGTCAAGCCCCGCAAGGGGCGGCAGAACCAGGGAGAGTTCCCGTGTCGAAACCTTATTCTTTCGCCCCGCTGGGGCTCCCGCCAACCAGAGGGCCTTCTGGACCCAGGGCTGGCGCCCTGGGCTATCCCGCAAGGCGGGATCGGCCCTCCGGGCCTTTCCCTAGCGCACTTAATACGCTCGGTAACACCCTCCAGACGACGAATTGCCGAAGCCTCACTTCTGCGTCGCGCACCCCAAACGCACCAGTTTGTTGACGCGCTCCCGCTGAGTACATATAATCCGCTGCTTGACCTTTTCGGTCAGAACTTCGCTCGCAAATATCAGGCCCTTATGGAGGTTGGATAATGTGCCGTCGTAGAAGCGCCGTGTGTTCATCTTTCGTGCTCGTTCTGTTCTTCGGCATTTCCACTATTTGGGCGGGAGAACAGCCCGTCAAGGTTCAGGTTCACTGGGACCGGGTCATCCGTGTTTCGCGGACAACGCCGACTCTGTTGGTAGGCGCGTCGCCAGCTTTGATGCGCGGCGCCCCGCTTCACGATCAAATACTTCAGAGGGTCAGGGATCTTGGTGCTGACGAGGTGCGGTACACAGGAGCGGGGTACGTTTATCCCCACCTCGGCGTCGCAGAACTGGAACCCCCGACTGCCACCACAACGTCATGGGACTTCTCTCTCATCGATCCGGTGACCGAGGATGTCATGAAAGCGCTCGAGGGGCATCCCGTGGTGCTGAACTTCACCACCATCCCGGCATGGATGTTCAAGACGGCCGAACCGGTCCGCTACCCGGCGGATCCGAGGAAAGAAGCGTGGCATTACGGGCAGGGTACGGAGCTCCGCGATCCCACTTTTCGCGAGGTTGCCGATTACTTTGCGCGCCTTGTCGCCTGGCATGTGAAAGGCGGCTTTACGGATGAGCTCGGGAAATGGCACCCATCAGGACATCACTACAAGGTGGACTATTGGGAAGTGTTCAATGAACCCGACCTCGAGCACGGGTTTAGTGCCGAAACCTACACCAAGCTTTACGACGCCGTGGTGCAAGCGATTCATAAAGTCTCACCGCAGACAAAGTTTGTGGGCATCTCACATTCCTATATCGTCGGACATCCGGAGTACCTTACCTACTTTCTCAATCCCAAGCATCACCAACCTGGGATTCCACTCGATATGATCTCCTACCATTTCTACGCCGTGCCGAACGCGGACGAACCCCCGGAAGCTCAACAGTTCACGTATTTCAATCAAGCTGACAAGTTCCTGGAGATCGTCGGTTACATTGAAACCATCCGAAAGATGCTATCACCGAAGACGGGCACCATGGTCAATGAGATCGGAACGATGCTTCCTGACGACTGGTCGCAGACGAGCCCCGATTACATCTTCAAACCCATCCGGCCCTCCTATTGGAGTCTCTCGGCGGCGACCTACGCTTATGTTTTCGCGGGGCTGGCGCGGCTCGGCATCGATGCGGCCGGCGAATCGGGCATACCCTGTGGTCCCGGATTGTGGCCGAGCATCGCCATGCTTGATTGGGACACTGCTCAACCCAACCCGCGATACTGGGTCCTCAAGTTAATCCTCGACAACTTCCGGCCCGGCGACAAGATTGTGGAGGCTTCCAGCGACTCGGGGTACGTGATGACGCAGGCGTTTGTGAGTCGCAGTGGAGAACGAAAAGTCCTGCTGGTAAACAAGCGCGATCGAGAATTCGAGATCAGCCTGCCCGAGGCCGGGGGAGGGAAGATCGAAATGATCGACCTGACGACCGGCTCGAACCCCCCAGCCTCAAGCTCGATTGCGGGATCAACCTTCAAGCTGGGCGGATTCGGAGTTGCCGCCGTGACGCTCGCGAAGTGACACAAGCACGGGTTGCATAACTGCGCTAACGTATTTGCGCGGAGGTTTGAGGGGTGAAGGGGATCGTATCAACAGTAATCAGCCTGCTTTCGAAAGGCGGAGTTACCTGGACTTGAGGTCGCGGTTGCAGCTTCGCTGGCGCGTGCCAAGGGACCAGCGGGAAGATGGCCTGTAACCAAGTGATTCTCTGGCGTGCCCCTAAAAGTCTTGAGGTTTGCAACTTGGTGTAAATGAGCCAACTCCTGCGTCCAATTCTAGGGGAAGGGCGGGGCTTGAGCCCCGCCGCGAGGCGCCCGTCAGAAAGGGGCTTCAGCCCCTGAAGCACTGGCCAGTGCCATTAGCGAACATGTGGTTTCAGCGGCTAAAGCCGCGACTCTCTGGCTCCGCGTGCGGCGGGGCTGAAGCCCCGCCCTTCCGATTCCTAGCGAGGCGTGACTCGTCGGTCTGAGGCAACCCCTCTTTAGTTTTTCAACTCGCGCCGAAATCACATGCTGGGGCATATGTGGCACTACGGCGGGAAATTCATGCGGCGCAGGAGGTCTTGGAAGCGCGGGTCGGAGCGAACTGAGTCCCACCCACGGAGTGTTTTCAGTTGGACCATATAGCAGTAGTGCTGTTGGTAGGCTTTTTCCAGCCAGGCAACTGCCTGACCTGCGTCGCCGAGGCGGGCATAAACCAGCGCGATTTCATAGGGGGCGTTGCGCCGTTTGGCCTCCGATAGTTGCCACCTCCAGTAGCCTTCGGGTCCCGACTTTTGGTAAGCGTGTTGGAGGCCGGCTAATTTTTCGGCAGGAACTCCCCGTAGTGTCATTACTTTTTTGCGCTCCCCAATGGCTTCTCCGTACATCTGCTTTTGTTCGTAGATCCCGGTCAGGAACCCGCGGGCTCTGGAATCCTCCGGCTCCAGTTCGGCAGTGCGCCGCAACTGCGCGATGGCCCGGTCGTCCTGGTGCGCCAGGAAGTAGACGCTGCCCAGGGCGAGATTGGCGGAAACAGAAAGGGGATCGCGCTCGACTGCGCGCTGTGCCTCGGCGACGGCGGCGGGGAAGCGGCCCATGGAGGACAAAAACCAGGCGTATTCGAATCGTGCCTCGACCAGGTTCGGATCGAGCGCCAGGGCCCGTTGAAATTCCCGATCCGCCTCCTCCCAATCCCAGCGGTAGTAGAACGCGCTCGCGGCCAGAGCGTAGCGCACCTCGGGATCGGCGTCATCAATGGCGAGCGCTGTTTTCAGAGCGGCCTCGAATCGAGGGAGCGCTTCCTGGGGTGGTAAAGCGCCCTCAGTCCAAAGCCAGCCGTAGGAGGTGGCGAGCCCCGCATAAGGCTTAGCCCAACCCGGATCGGCGTCGATCGCCTTCTGGAAGTACTCAATAGCCTTCCGAAAATCGTCGGGCGTCCACTTGTAATAGTGATATCGGCCCTTCAAGTAGAGCTCGTAGGCCTCGGGCTTGACCGAGCGCACCCTGGCCAAACGACTGGACTCCGCCGGGGAAATCGCGACCTTGATCTCCCGCGCCACGGCCTGGGCCACCGCGCTCTGCAAGGTAAGAACATCGCCCAAGTCGCGTTCGTAGGTTTCGGCCCACAGGTGGCGGTCAGTCCTCGCGTGGACCAAGTTGGCCGTGACTCGCACTCGGTCGCCGGATCGCTGGACCGTCCCTTCCACGATCGCGTCCACGTTCAGCTCACGAGCGATCTCCGGTAACGGCTTCTTCGACCCTTTGTAGCGCATTATGGACTGGCGGGAGATGACGCGCAGCGCACTGACCTTGCCCAGGTTGGTGATCAACTCGTCTGTCATGCCGTCCGCGAAGTATTCCTGCTCCGGGTCGTGCGAGAGATTCTCGAGCGGCAGCACGGCGATGGATTGGATTTGTAGGGGCGGTTCGCGAACCGCCCCTACAGCCCGTAAAACGCGCTCGCGCAGGCCGCCGACGTTCAGGGCGACCAGCAAAGCCATCAAGGCCACGATGATCGCGGCGCCGGCGACGACGAGCCACCATTTCCGTCGCGCCGGTGTCTCCGGTTTCTGGAGTCCGATGGTCCGATCTGATTGGGCCTGAAATCGGACCTCCCCGCCGCCCCCCGTCGCCGATAAAGTCACCGGGGGTACGGGCTCCACCGCTCCGATAAAGCGATACCCGTGCCGAGGCAGTGTCTCGATATAGCGGGGGTGCTCGGCGGCGTCGCCTAGCGCTTCGCGCAGTCTTTTGACCGAACTGTTGACGCTGTGCTCGAAATCAATGAAGGTGTCTCCCGCCCAGAGCTTCCCTCGAATCTCTTCGCGGGTCACTAGCTCCCCTGGATGCTCCAGCAGCATGGCGAGGATTTGAAAGGGCTGGCCGCACAGCTTGACCTTCATCCCCTGCTTGCGCAGTTCTGCCGTCCGAAGGTCAACTTCGAAAACACCAAAGCGCAGCGGGCGCGGTCGAGCGTTACCGTCCTTCATGGGACCAACTACCACTAGTTGAGGGCAAGTATACCACTCCAGGAGTTCCCTTGAAAGACAAGCCACTCAAAGTATATTAGGGGGCAAGCCCACTCCCCTCAGGAGGTTAGCCGTGTACAAACATTTTACCTCGCTGTTACCCGCCGTGCATTGACGCTCGCAAGCGCTGAGCGCGAACCTCGGGCGCGAGTAGCGGGCGATTCAGGCCCGAGGCGACTTTCTCAAAATAAGAAGGGAGAATTCCAACCATGCGGAACTTACTACGGAAGCTGTTATCGGTGGCTGTTTTGACGATAGGGGTGCTGATTCTGATTGCGCTCCCAGCCCAGGCTCAAGGTCAGTGTCAGTGCGAACCCTTCTCGGGCACATTCTACGGCGGCGAAACGGACACTTGGCACGCGGTGGCGGATATCACGATCGGCAACAAGGTTTACCATGCCACGATTCTCGTCGTCAACACATCGTTTATCGACGATGGGGACATCTACCTGGGAACCGAGACGTGGACCTTGGATTTTGGCAAGGGCAACACAATTCAAGTGATGACCCACTTCGTGACGGAGCACATGACTGACGCCGTCTCCGACTCCGGGGTGTTTGATGTGGTTGAACTAGGCACATTCGCCAACGGGACAGGAGTGTTCAAGCACGCCTACGGCAACCTCATCTCTTCGGGACCGTTCGGACCGGGTGTAACGTTACCCCCCGACATTACACTGCCACCGGCAGCAGCGGGTGCGTCGTGGTTTTGGATCGGCCCGGCTCAGGGCATGATTTGCGGCATGAAGGATCGTGACGAAAAACGAGACTGATCGCATAGTCCAAAAAGGGGGGCCCGGCTCACGTGAGGTGCTGTGGGCCCCTCAATTTCAAGATCGCGTGTGGAGCAAGCAAGGTAGCGCAGAGTTGTTCTGTAACTCTGCGGTTCGTACCTTGGGAAGACAAAAGCCGCAGACTTCAAGAACAAGTCTGTGCTAGCTGCTTAAACATGAAACGGAGAAGCGTGATTGCTCTCCTAATTCTTGGAGGTGATTCTATGCGTAAACTATTCAACATTGTGTTTTCGGCGGTGCTGCTGCTGATCGGCAGCGCACAACTGACCTGGGCTCAAAAACCCAACGTCTATGAACTCCCGCAGGCGCAAACACAACACAAGCACCACCAGTACACGCTTTATGATCTGGGCACCCTCGGAGGCCCCGACAGCGTCAATCAGTTTTTTGTAATTAGTCTTACAAACAAGGGAGTGATTGGCGGCGGCCAAACCGCAGCTCCCGATCCGTTCAACCCCCATTGCCTCGGTCAATTCCTTTACGACATGATCCAAACCGACTGCTACGTGATGCACGCCTTCCTGTGGAACCATGGCATCCTGACTGATCTGGGCGCCCTCCCGGGCAACGACGGCAACAATAGCAGCGTCGGTGGTGCCATCAACAACCACGGCCTGATCGCAGGGGTTGCAGAAAATGGATATCCTGATCCGGATACTGGATACCCAGAAGCCCACGCTGTGGTCTGGGATAAGGGCAAGATTAGGGACTTGGGCACCTTGGGCGGTACTCAGAGCTCCGCATGGGACGTGAACGACCTCGGCCAGGTAGTTGGGGTGGCCCTCAACGCCACCGAAGACCCGCTCTCGGCCGGATTCGGATTGGGCTACGGCATGATTTGGCCTGGCACAACCCAATTGCGGGCTTTCGTGTGGCAAAACGGCGTCATGCGGGATCTGGACACCTTGGGCGGCCCCGACGCCGCCGCAATAGCGATCAATCAGTTCGGTCAGATCGCCGGCGAGTCATATACGTCTTACGACATTAATTCGTGGACTGGAATCCCCACGGAGGATCCCTTTCTCTGGACTAACGGCAAGATGAGGGACTTGGGCACTTTGGGAGGCACAATTGGCTATTCAGTTTGGCTCAATGATAGGGGACAGGTGGTAGGCAATTCCACCCTAGCTGGCGACGAATATTCTCATGGATTCCTTTGGGACCGTGGAGTACTTCGGGACCTGCGGCCTCCCAAAAAAAATGGCGGAAACTATTCCTGGGTCTATTGGATCAACGAGCTTGGCGACGTGGTGGGGGGGGCTACCCTCTCCGGGGACCAAGGTAATGACGCCATCCTCTGGAGGTTTGGAAAGCCCATAGATTTGGGAACCATTGGACAGGACGTCTGCTCCGAGGCCACGGGCATGAATGATTTCGGGCAAATCGTGGGAATTTCAAACGAATGTTCGGGTGAGTGGGGCCCCAGTGGGTGGGCCACCATGCGTGCTTTTCTTTGGCAAAAGGGCGGCCCCATGGTTGACCTAAACGCGCTCGTTGAAAACCCTACAGACCTGCATCTGTACTGGGGAGCTTATATCAACGATTCGGGAGAGATTCTCGCCCAAGGCATGCTCTCCACCGGCGACATCCATGCGGCCCTGCTGGTTCCCAGCAGCGATTGCGAGCAAGCCTGCCAGCAGCGGATCGACGAAGCTCAGAATGCTTTGGTCGCGCCTACCCACGCAGGCTCGACGATTCCGGCACTTGCCGGACCAGGGGGCCGGTTGCGCAATCCGCTTGGACATGGCCGCGCAATACCGGGCCCGCGTTAGTTCTTTAGAACGAATCTAAATCGGTTCGGCTGGGCGCATAGAACGGGTCGAAGCAAATGCTAAGCCGTGTGATGCGCGGGGGGGGCTTTGCTTTCTCTCACGTAGGACTAAGGGCAGTTGTTGAGAAGCGCGGCCGGGACGCTTGCCACGCAAGGCAAGTCGGTCACCGCAGCCGGAACTTTCACCCACAAGTCCACCGATGGAATGGTGCTCGAGACAGGTGTCTGGATCGCGAGTGAACTTGTTAGCTTTGATTCCTACGGTATCGCCCCGGGTGCGCTCATGCGCGAAGGCCGCGCGTTAGGCCCCCCACAGTTTGGCCCCATGCGTATGCGAATGTTCTCTGGCCCCATGCCCGCAGGCGGCCTGGCCGTGCTGCGCATCCGCCTGCTTCCGGTGTTGGGGTTAGCAAAAAACGCGACGCTGCAAGTCAACTGCACCCTCGGCAAAGTGCCTCCCGAACACCCAGTGGAAGGGGTAAGACTAGCCTTTAAGGGAGGCGGTGTGGAATTCGATGAGGAAATCAGCGGGCGTACATTGTTCCTCTTGACGAGGCCCGGAGCCAGCGCCGCAGCGAAGCCCCCCGCTCCGGAGGTCGATGCAAACCCTGCGCCGGCTGAGGTACCGCAATGACGCCCGCGAAGTGACACAAGCACGGGGCTGCACAGGTGCGCTCACGCCGGCTGGCGCACAGCGAAGCTCTGCGACCGCGCGATCAGCAGAAAGCCCGTCCTGCCGAAATTGCCCGGCATCTTGCATCGGGCCGCAGCGGGCAGCGCAGACTCTCTAGAAGTGTAGCCTAGCATCAAGGGCGCGGGTCGGGGCGCGGGGATTATTTCAACTTTGCGTATTCCGCCTTGGCTTCTTGCAGGATGGGGATGTCGGGGTCGGCGTCTTTCCAGAGCGTGAGGAAATCCTGGTACGCGGTACGGGCCTTTGTCGTTTGGCCCTGAAGCGCGTGAGCGCGTCCCAACCCCAGCCGCGCGAGTGTATAGTGCAAACTCGTGGGGTCTATGCCGCGATGGTCCAGGATCTTTTGGTATTCGGCGGCAGCCTTCGCTCCCTCACGCGCCTGCAAGTAGGCCTGCGCGCGAGTATAGATGGGCAAGTAAGGGCCATTGCCAGGCCCCCAGCCAAGTTCGTAGGGGCTGGCAGCCTCCAGCAGCGTAAGGGCTCGCGTGGGGTTGTTGTGCTGGATCTCAATGATCGCCCGCGCTACGGGAATGGAGACATTGTTGAGCAGAGTGTCCAAGGGGAAATCTTTCGCCAACTCGTCGATGAGTTTCTGAGCCCGATTGGCGTCTCCGCATAGCGCTAGCGCGGTCGCTAATGTCATCCTCGTATCCCTGTCCACTGGGGAGGTGAGAGCTTCTGTAGCCTTTTGGTGAGCCTCTTGGATATTGCCAAGCGCGGCCTCCGGAATACTCTGCATCGCTCGCGCCTTAGCTGCCGCCTCTTTGAGGCCCTCCGACCCCATTAGACTGGCCGAGCGCCTGAATGTCTCGCGAGCCCTCTGCGTTTTCCCCAGCGAGTACTCAGCCGAACCCTCCTCAAAGAGCATGCCCGACTCCCCTGGCTTTGCGGCCGCCCACGCTATCTCGCGCTGCATGCCAGCGGCGTCGCCCCGGATGAAGGCAATATCATAGAGCGTCATGTGGACATCCATAGAGTCAAGATTCTGCGCGATGGCCTGCTCCGCAATAGCCTTCGCCTCATCGTAGCGATCAAGCATTTCGTAAGCGTCTGCATCATTCATGTAGGCGATGCGATCCCTCGGGTTGAGGCGCATAGCTTCGCTGCCGTTGGTTAAGGCCTTCTCATGCTGCCCGATAAGCGCGTAAGAGGCCACCAAGTTCTCGCGGGGAAGAATGTCGCGAGGGTAGATTTCTTTCCACGACTCATAGACTTCAATGGTCTTGTCAATCTGCCCCGTCACGTCCCCATAGTAATGCGCGGAGATGTATAACTTCTCCCGCTCACTCGCCCTCTCCTTCAGCTCAAACGCCTTCTTCAGGCAATCCGAAGCCTGCCCCCTACCCTGCATGCGATAGACCACGCCCAGCGTGGCATACGCCATGGCGAAATTGGGGTCGAGTTCGATGGCGCGTTCCAGATGCGGAATGGCTCTGTCAAGGGCGAGCTTCTGCCGTTCGGCTTGTCCAAGGCTGAAAGCTTTCAGCGCCTCCAGCGATGGCGTGGTCGCTTCCTCCACCGGCGTGGCGTACTTTTCCACCGAACTGAGCGACTCGCCCAGTTTGCTCCGCATACTGAGTGCCGCGTTGTCCAGAGCCTTGAGCACCGCTTCCTTGGCCGCCGCCTGCTCCTGCGCTTCCGCCAGCACGTCGCCCGTGTCGCAGGTCACTGCCTTCAGGCCAATCACGTATTGGCTGCCCAGCCCCGCAATCGAGCCGGTCAGCATGGCCTTGCTGCCCGTGCGCAGGCAGACCTCGTGCGTGACCTCCGGCGTCAACCGGTCGCCGGCCGGACGGCCCATCAGCTTCAATGTCTCGTTCACCTTGCGCTCGGAAACCAGGGCGAGAAAGGGCGATTGCTCAAGCTGCACCGAGAGTCCCTGCTTCAGCGTGTCGTCGAATACGCTGTCACCGGTCTTGTTGTCGAAATCGGAGAGGATGATAGTGTCTTTGTCGGTCAGGCGGGCCATGGCCTGGCGCGAGCGGAAGTAGACCGTTCCCCCGATGGCAGCAGCGACAAGTATCAGGGCAGCGGGAACAAGAACCTTCCAGAGTTTCCTGCCCGCCACAGGAACTTGGGTCGCTCTCGCCTCGCTCGATGGCGAAGGCCGCCCGGATTCCGTGTCGCGCTTCAGGCGCTGCAACTCGGCGCGCATGTCAGAGGCGTGCTGATAACGCAGCTCCCGGTTTTTCTCCAGCGCCCTGTTGACGATGCGTTCCAACTCAGCAGGACACTCGGGATTCAGCCGCACCGGTGAGGTCGGCGCATTGTGGAGTATCGCGTCAAAGATGAGCACGCAAGGTGTCCCGGAAAAGGCCGGGTGACCTGTCGCCATCTCGTAGAGCACCGCGCCGAAGCTGAAGAGGTCCGTCCGTGCGTCGAGTTCTTCCCCCCGCGCCTGCTCCGGCGACATGTAGGCGACCGTTCCCATCACCTCGCCGGGGCTGGTGAGCTGCTCGGGCTCGATGGAGGCGGTGGGCAGCGCAGAGAATCCCACCGTTTCCGCCGCCCGCCTGGGCTTTGGTGCCAGCTTGGCCAAGCCAAAGTCCAGAATCTTCGCTTGGGCCGTCCCGCCTCGCGGGATGACGAAGATGTTCGCCGGCTTGATGTCGCGGTGGATGATGCCCTTCGAGTGGGCAGTGTCCAGCGCGTCGGCAATCTGGATGGCCAGCTCGAGCAGTTCGTCTGTGGGTAGGGGCACGGTGCGCCGTGCCCCTACGGCGATCCGCTGCTTCAGCGTCTGCCCTTCCAGGAATTGCATTACGATGAACGGCTGGCCTTCGTGTTCGCCGATGTCGTGGATCGTGCAGATGTTGGGGTGGTCGAGGGCAGAAGTAGCGCGCGCCTCGCGCTTGAGCCTCTCCAGGGCCTCATGATCCTTTGCCAATTCCTCGGGCAGAAACTTGAGCGCCACGAAGCGGCCGAGCTTGGTGTCCTTGGCCTTGTAGACGACGCCCATGCCGCCGCCGCCCAGCTTCGAAAGGATGCGGTAGTGGGAAACGGTCTTGCCAATCATGCGAGGAACCAGCCGTTGCGTACCATCTTAGGGGGCCTTTGCAGCCAAGTCAACGCAATAGGGGGATAGGAGACAGGGCGATTCAAAAGTGCACCCCCCTCCCCTTTTTGCACAATTTTTGTGCAACTTTCGCGCTTCGAGCGGATGCGTGCGCCATCGGGTTAGCTGTGCGAGGGCGATACAAAACCTGCGCCCACTGAGGCGACGCCGTGACGCTCGCGAAGTGACACAAGCACGGGGTTGCACAACTGCGCTAACGTATTCGCGCCGGCGATTGAGGGGTGATCGGCAACACCGCGCTGTTGGGTCATGGCCTCCCAGGTTAAACGATGCCGGCCCCGGGCGCGGAGCATTCCTCCCGAGTGGGTACGACGATACGCCCGGAATGTGCCGCGCGAGAACGGCACTTGTACGAATAGGCAGTTATACGGCCAAGTGGATTGTTTCCGGGTGCCCCTTGAGCCACGCAGAATCCCGAAAGCCCGAGCAAACCCGGAATCAGCAACAATCGAATATTGGCCTCCGCAGAGCCCATCTGGCGTTCACACCCGCATTCGGGGTGGGCCGACGAATACCGCCACGACCACCGCGAGACCGCCCCGTGGCATTACATCGACATACCCCTGGCGGATTCCACGATCGACTTGGCCCGCGAGTGCCGTAACGGTGATTGCGTAATCGCCAAGACGGAACAATTCCTCGCCGTCCTGAAAGACCCGAACGCCGACAAAGACGCGAAGGCACAGGCCCTGAAATTCGTGATTCATTTCGTCGGCGACTTGCACCAACCATTACATGATGAAGACAACGGCGACAAGGGCGGCAACACGCGGCACGTGATCTTTGAAGCAGCGCTGCCCGGGTTCGGAACCAAGCTCGGATTCTAAACAACGCGGAAAATAGGGAAGTGAACATAAGGTCGGAACAGTAGCAATGCCTTCCGGTAAGATCAATGGTTTCAATCTGAACGGGATTTTTGGTACGGACAGGTTCCTACTAAGTTTGCCAACATATACGCAGCCCCGACCGGCACTCTAAGGAAATGTTATTCCCAGGTCCTTCCGAATCACCGGCTCTACCGCGCCGCTAAGATCAGTTGGATCATACGCAGTCACGTATTCTAGTGGCATGATGTAGGCTAGCGCAGACCATTCCCAGAATGGATTCATGCCATTCCCTTTGCCCGTATCCGCGTCGTAATATTCTCGAGTCACCGGATTTTCGTCCAGAACCAAGCGGAAGGTCTTGAGCGCCAATTGCTTTGCGATTTCGGCGTACCCATACCGAAGCAGGCCGTGAAAGATCATGTAATTCGTCGGGATCCATGTTGGGCCACGCCAGTTACATTCTCCGTTACGGGTTCCCTGATAGTAGTCCGCCTCGGTCTTGGCATAACTGGCGACAGGGTACCTCAGCCAAAATTCCTTTGGGTTCAAGAGATGCTCATAAATAAGCCTTTTCGCGCGCCGCGGAGTGGCAACCCCAGCCCATAGTGGACCGAATCCCGCAATTGATTTGACCCTGACGCTTTCACCCGTTTTTTCGTTCCGGTCGTAGTAGAAACCCTCTCTTTCATCCCAGAAGACTTTATTGATCAAGTCGGAGAGATGACGAGCGTGTTCTCTGTACATCACTTGATCCGAGGTTTTACCTAACTTGCCGGCGATAACCGCCATTGCCATGAGTTCTCGAACCAGATAGCAGGCAAGATCAACTCCTTCATCCTGATAGGAATCCAGGTCGCCGGCACGGGAAATTTGATCGTCCATGCCGCTAGCGTCAGAACTATTCCAAACGGGCAGCCCATTGTGATCTGCATCGTACTGAAACCATCGCTGAAGGTATTTCTGCAGGCGCGCGTAATACCGCGCACGGAGCCACTCGTAGTCATCTCCATTTTGCTTTGAACCTAACGCTGCAATTTGAGCCAGGAAGGGTTTGAACATCTGGGCAGGTCTTGGATAGGTAATCCCGATGGTGCGCGATACGAAACCATCAGGCTGTTGTCGATCAAGAAACACTTTGAAATTCGTGAAATTATATCGGCTTATTGCGTAATAGGACAGATATATATTCCCGAAGTATAAGTCTAAGTCGTAATATTCTACATATGCATATCCAGTAAGAAGCTTTCCGTCGAATCAGGGAAATCATGCAGCCCCTTAGTTGCAATGTCGCTGTTCAGACTCTCCAATCGTGTGATAAGCCCTCGATAATCCGCTTTCCCGATCATTGACTTCAATGCGTTGATACTTCTTGCCCCGCGCAATGCTTCGCTTGGATGCGTTGTTTGTAGAGCTAGAAACACCAGACTCAGAACAATCGATTTGAACATTGTTACTCCTCTTTAATGGCTACTTGTTAGTCGGTGGCGCCCCGGTGCAAGTCCTGCATCATCCAGGAATCCTCTGCGCCCGGACAATAAATCTCTTGGGCGCAGGGCCCACAAAATAGAACGGGTGACAGGTCACCGGGGTCAGGATTGCTTCACCAGAATCGGCGAGCACTTCGACGTCCTCCGGCTGCACAAATTCGGTAAAGTCCACACCATCTAACGTCGTCAAGATGATTTCATCATCCTTCAAAATGTCGCAAGAGAATCGCGTGGTCACCACTCGAAGTCAATGCGTGCCCGGCGAACTGAAAACTCTTCATACGGCGCCAGCGTCGGCGGTGGCCGCGCCCACGATTTACCGGGCGCGGCAGGGCGGCCGCCAGTACATCGTGATCGCCTCCCGCGGGCACGGGAAGGCTCCCGGCCCCAAGCTCGGGGACTCTGTTGTCGCCTTCGCACTGCCGGAGGCTAGGAGGCCGCTGAAACCATGCCCATCAACGCCGGGGCTAACGAATCGCGCGCCAGGCCTGCCAAGGCGCAGCGATCGCTTTCAGGGTGTTACGCTGACCGCCTTCCCGTCGTAGGGAACGACCTTGTCGGGCCCGGACGTTGGATCAATACCGACGCCGTGGACCTCAACGCTCTCTGGTCGATGGACGCCTACTATCTATCCCTGATTGCGGCTGAACTGGATGAGCAGGGTGACGCATCGCGATTTCGTCAGGAGCACGTCGATACCAATGATCGCATCAATCAGATTCTTTGGAACGAGGAGCTTGGGCTATATTGTCACCGTTTCTGGAACGGCCACACTCGTCACTGGGTTACAGACGACCATCGCCAGGAGCGTGGCAGATGGGAATGCCCGAGGGGTATGGATAAGTGGAGGGCCAAGAACGCTTCCCACTCTTGCACACCCCCGGCTGCGGTGGCGGAATAATTCAAACTCCCACCGCGCTGCTCTAACACTCTCCGCGGTACGAAATGGCGGGCAGTTCACCGCCCCCGAACCACCTCCGGAGTTGCATCTCCACTCCACGCCTTCGCCCCGGTCTGTGTCAATTTTTGGGCGGCATCGTCCCAGTGCAGGTGCGTGATCTGGCGGTCGCCTTTCTCGTACGCATATGTCTGCCCATCATCATTGTAGAGCGTGAAATCCCCATCCGCCCCCGAATAAACCCTCACACGCGCGATGCTCTGCTTGTCATGCGTGCTCTCGACGGCGCTCCCCAGCGGCACAATCGAACCCGCCTTTACAAAAAGTGGAATCGTCTCGATCGGCGCACTCACTTGGATCGTCTGCCCACCCTCGAACCGCTTGTTTGTCCAGTAGTTGTACCATACGGCTCCAGCAGGAAGATAGACCATGCGGTTCGTCGCTCCCTGATCCGTAACTGGAGCCACCAGAAACGCAGGACCGAACATGTATTCATCTCCGATCCCCGCGACACTCGGATCGTCGGGGAAATCCATGAAGAGGGCCCGCATGTAAGGCGCACCGGTTGTGTATGTGCGATACCCAAGCGAATAGATATAGGGCAACAGCTCGTAACGGAGCCTGAGATATTTCTCCAGGATCGGCTCGGCCTGCTTCCCATACGACCAGATTTCGTTGTAGTTGCGCGTTCCGTGCGTACGGAAGATAGGCTCGAAGACTCCGTACTCGTACCACCGGACGTACAGTTCCGGGTAATCGTCGTATCCGCCTACGTTGTCCCGCGCGTCGGAGGGGTCGATCAATGGCGGGTGAAGGGGATGATGCACCTCGGGCAGGTTCAGGAATCCAGCGACGTCGTTGCACCAGTAAGGCAACCCTGAGGCCGTGAAGTCGAGGCCCGCGGGCACCTGCCGCTTCAGAGTATCCCAGGTGGGATAGATATCCGAGGACCAGAAGATCGTCCCGTTGCGCTGCGCCCCCAGATAGGCTGCGCGAGCAAGGATCAATACCCTTTTCTGCGTGTCGCGACGGAAACCCTCGTACACGGCGCTTGTATGGAACAGGGGATACACGTTGTAGTACCGTTGGCCTGGACCAATAAAGAAGTAGCTGTTGTCGGGCGGCAGGTCAGGTTCGGTTTCATCCAGCCAGATTGAATCGAAGCCTTTGTGAACGAATTTGTCTCGAATGGTCTCCCAATACCAGCGCGCCGCATCGGGATTTGTCGTGTCGATGTCGGAACCAACACGATCCCTGGGATCGTTGTTGGTCGGGGTCCCATCCGCATGATGTTCGAACCAACCCTTCTGCAACAGCATGTCATAGTACTGAGAGCCCACAGCGAAGCGCGGCCAAATACTGATCAACGATTGGTAGCCCATGGCATGAAGCTGCCGGTTCATCGCCTCCGGATCGGGCCACTTCGCGGGATCCATATCCATCTGGCCCATCTTGGTGTAATACAGAAAATCGACCACAATCACATCGGCGGGAAGATGCCGGTCGCGATAGCCCTTGGCTACCCCGAGTATCTCGTCTTGCGAGTCATAGCGCTGTTTGCTTTGAATGAAACCATAGGCCGCTTTGGGCAGCATGGGGGTAGGTCCGGTGAGTTGGCGATAGCCCGAGTAGATTTCATCTGTATCTTTACCGGCGATCACGAAGAAGGATACGCGATCGCCCACCTGCGATGTCCACTTGGTCCGCTCGTTGAAACCGGCCTCTATCCTAGTCTTGGAAGGGTTGTCCCACACCAAGCCGTAACCGCGATTCGATACCAGGAAAGGCACGCAAAGACTTTCCCCGCCCGGAGCAAAGTAGTCGTGCCAACAATTGACTGGATGACCCCGGTGGTCGAGAAAGCCTTCCTGGTTTTGTCCCAAACCATAGTAGTGCTCGTCCGCCGGCGAAGTAAATGTGGCGCTGACCCGATAAAATGGTTCATCCGATGGGCGCCTGTCGTTCAGTATCTCCGTGTTTCCGTCGCTGTCATTCGGTGCGGACATTGACCAGCCAAGCATGTCCAGCAGCGTCTTGCCTTCGGGCGTGCTGATCGTGATATGTGCCCGTGGTTGCGTGAAAAAGTCGAAGAAGAACTTCGCAACTTGCAGGTCGTTGGCCGAAGGCTTTGGAGGCTGACTCGCCGCGACGACAACCACAAGCCGGGTGGAAGTGTAAATATCGCCACGGCTATCTTGCTCGTGCTTCCAGCCCGCGGCGGATGGAGACCCGACAAATCCATACCCGGGAGCCGCGGTAGCCTTGTCTTTCACTTTGCTAAGCGTCAGCCGAACAATGTTCGGCGCGTAGGGCTCAAGAACAATCGTACTTCCATCCCGCTCAAGAATAACTCTGGCCTCTTGGGCATGCAGGGCCGCACCTTCGAGCAGGATAGCGGCCACATAGAGCAGTATGCTGACTCGACGAACGAATGAGAACATCTTCGGACCTCCTTCTGATGCGTACTCAGGTCACGGCCCCACGCTGCGGCATAGGCAAGAAGACGCAGCGGAGACGAACTTCCCGCCAACTTGTTCATTTCAAATTGGGAGAAGTGATGGAAAGGACGTGGTTAAAAGAGGGACACGCCGCTAGCCATCACTTCTCCCGGGGGCGCGCCTAGCTCAGAAAATGGCGCGTATGTGTATTTGGAGACTGCGCGGAGGTAATTGATTCGTCGAGTGCCCAAACAGACCACTGGATAAATCTGAATTCACTCCGGTAAGATTGACGCGATTGAACAGATTAAAGACTTCACCCCTTGCCTCCAGTCTCAACTTCTCCCCGGAGAACCAGGGAACAGAGAAGAATTTCTCAAAGGTGAAGTTAAGGTTGTTATATCCGGGCTGGTTGTATGTATTTCGACCGAGGTTCCCTTCCTGTCCCAGAGCCGGCGCCGGAAATGCAGACGCAGCAAACAGTCCGTTTAGAAAGTTCTTCTTGTGTTGACCACTCAGGTGGTTACCGAAACTTGGTGCGTTCGGCACATCGTAGTCAACTCCGTCCGCATTGTAGTCGCCTCCGGTATTGCCGATGACATTGCCGCTGGAGTTGAAGACCGGCTGAAAAGGCGCGCTTGTGTAAACCGTGAAGGGCAACCCTGTCTGTAGTATCCACACGCCGCCAAACTGCCATCCGCCTAGAACGTTTCTGGCTAAATGAGAGGTCCACGGGTTTGGCACCGTCCAAGTGCCATCGGCCGAGAATTGTTGTCGTATGTCAAAGTCGGCCCGGCCACGCTGTGCATTCAAATCAAACTCCTGGATGACTGGAGTGGTTGTTGTGATTGATCCCGTATCCAATGAACCCGAAGAGCTGAAAGTATCCAGGGCCTTCCCATAGGTGTAGACGCCCCTCACCCCTAGCCCATGGGAAGTCCTGCGCGTTAGCGATACAGAGCCATAGTTGCCGATCGAGTTGCCGTCGGTAGTGCCGTACTCAATTGGGCCAAAATTCCGATTGAGGCCCTTCCAAGTCCCTCCGTTGACAATTAAGTCTCCGGCATAGGTGTTAATATTCGAGTAAAGCATAATCGGCAGGTGATGGGCAGCCGACCCCAAGTAGTACACCTCAAGAATGAGATTGTTTTGCAACTGCCGCTGCACGCTAAGGGTCCAGTCCTCGACCTGAGTCATTGTTATGCCGGGAGAGAATCCGTAAACAGTCGACGGCTGAATAACACCGTTGACGAGGACTCCACCGCTCGAGTTCACAGTAACATTGCTTGTGTTCACTACGGGGCAGGTTTCGTGCCAGCCAGATGGAGGGCTGCAAAACTGGAATACCGGTGTCTGCCCATACTGCACGCTGACAGACGGCAGAAAAATAAGGGGAGGATTGCCTGTCTGGGAGGTCATGTCGATGAATGGCGGTTGATCCGCGAACAGGCCAAAACCGCCTCGCACCGCTGTCCTGCCATTTCCGAAAACGTCCCACGCAAATCCGACGCGTGGGGTTATGTACCACGGATTATGGTCAACGAAATAATCATGCGGAGTGAGCGCGACGACACCGTTCGCGATCCGTTCATCCAGGGTAGCACCTTGTCCAAATGTGAAATTGGTCAACGGAGGGCCTTCTATTGAAAATAGATGCGCCATTGCGTCGTACCGGACGCCAAGATTCAACGTAAATGTTGGCTTAACCTTCCAGTCGTCCTGGAGGAATAAACCTGTGTAGAGTGCGCGGCGGTAGTAAGCAAAGGCTGCTTGTTGGTGCGTGGCAAGGTTAACAGGCGTACCCGATTCTGAAAACGGCAGACCCTGAACAAAGTCGAGCAGACTGTTGAAATTATACCATGGACGAGCACCCCCACCCATTTGCTGTTCATCGGCCTCGCGGATGTTATACTGCTCAAAGCCGAACTTAAGCGTGTGCGTTCTCACCATGTCGGTCATGATATCGCGCCAACCGACCGTCGTTTGGGTAAAGTTCCCAGGTCCCCAACTTACAAATCCGCCCATTCCTATCACATTGATGTATGGAATCTGGAACGCGGGCAATCCACTATACTGGCCATATGGACGTATCATGCTCGCACCCGCTTCATTCAGGAGATGTGACGAAAAGGTGTGTGTCCAATCAAAGTTCACAAAATCGGAATAGTTGAATTGGGGATTGTTCATCGCAGGCCGCGCCGTGGTGGTTTGCTGCGAAGTGTCCGCTGTGCGCATTGCATCCACATAGAGGCGATCTTTTTTCGTGAGATAGTCGTCAACCCGGAAGCTCCACTGGTAGCCGTTTTTCGGAATGGTGAAGCTGATGTTTGCGGTGCCAAGGGCGTTCAGCGTGGCAGGGATACCCGTCGGCAGCGGGTAGTAACTTCCAGTGATCTGGCCGACGGTCACGAACCCTGTGGTTGGGAAACTCTGGGGCGGAGCTGTCTCAAGGACCTGAGTTCCAAGGCTATTGGGGAGATTGGTCTTAGCCCAGGTATCGAAATCCTGCGTCTCAACCGTGGCTTGGTAGGATTGGGCACTGCTGGAGCGCAGCACGTCAATGGCTCCAAAGAAAAACAGCTTGTTCTTGATAATCGGCCCCCCCAGAGTGGCGCTGTACTCGCTGCGCTTGAACGTCGGAACCGTAGATTCAAATTCGGTGCGTGCAGAGAGCGAGTTATTCAGGAAATAGTAATCGACGGTTCCATGTAACTGGTTCGAGCCTGAATTGGTAAAAACTTGGACCGTCGCGCCGGCATTTCTTCCTTTTGCGGCATCAAAATTGTTTGTTAAGACGTTTATGGATTGCACGATTTCGGGATTGGGGGAGATGGAGGTTCCGCCGCCGCGGGACGGGGTGTCGGTGTACGCGCCATCGATCATGTAGCCGTTTTGTTCCTGGCGCAGTCCGGCGGCATTGATGTTAATGGCGTATTCGTTGGTATAGTTGTCGTACGATGTGGTTCCCCCCCCGGCTCCCGTTATTCCCGGCGCCAGAGCCACCAAGCCGAAAATGTTTTGACCTGCAAGCGGGATCTCGCTCACGGTACTTTCCGCAATGGTAGCTCCGGTTTTCGCTGATACCAGGTCGACTGACTGCTGCAGCGCGGTAACAGTGACATTTGTGGATACTGCTCCCACCTGCAGTACGGGCGCAAGGGTTCGAATCTCCCCAACCTGAAGGGTAAGGCCCTTCTGCACCCAGGTCTTGAAGGCGGTCACTTGGATCTGCACTGTGTAAGTGGATGCAGCTATAGTGTCGATGCGGAAATAACCAGCCTGGTTGGTTGTGGTAGTTTTTACTACCCCAAGCCGGGTATCCGTAATGGTGACCGTAGCGCCCGGGATTAGAGCTCCGGATGGATCTACTACCGTGCCCTCAATTCCGCTCGAATAAGGACTCGAGAATTGAGCAAATGCCGATGATCCCCGCAGGCTCAATACGAGCATGACGAGGATGGAAATTCTTGTCGCAGACTTCACGCTGGTCATAAACCCTCCTTTTCAAAGGTCGAAATTCTGGTTCACACGCACCCCCTTCTGAGGGCGCTATGTAATCCTTGCTTGCTTTTCCAGACCCGGCGCAAAAGTAAAATCTCAGCGAGTACAATGCAACGGGACGGAGCGTAAGAGTGCCGCTTGGGACCTGTCAAGGCATCGTACAGTTCGGTACAGTGCGGCGAGCACGGAACCGCAACGTGGGCTTAGGTTTAGAGGGTGCGCAGCAGGCCGCAGGCGGATCGCTAGTGGGGCAGAATCTCTATTATTCGACGACCTGCATCTCTGGTTTGGCGCTAACCCAATTTCCGCGCTTTTCGAAAAATGCCATTGAAAAATAAGGGGTTATGATTTTTTCCGTCACTATAAGCAGTTCCAGCGGAGACTACTCTGACTGATGTGCGGTCTAACGGCTTGCCTTGGAGCGTGTTCCATCTTCGTAACTATACTGTCCAGAGCCCCAGGCCCGTCAAGAGAAAAATAGCGGACCAATGCTCTTTTTCGAAACAATATTTTCGTCACTATTTTGTGAGATGGTAACACCCTCATTGAAAACACAAAGCTTATTGCTGCCGATAACCGCAAAACGGGTGAAAAGCGCGGAAGTTGGGCTAACCGGCAGGAGCCTCCACCCTGGGGAAAGTCGGGGTATATCATCACATGGCCCAGGATGGCTGGAACTGCCGATTGTCGATTGCTGATGGACATTAGAGGGAGTTGCCACACCACTTTTTCAATCGTCAATCCTCAATTAAAACCAGATCTTTGGTTGCACCTATGCCGCGCTGTATAGATTGTATGCCAGGAAGCAAGACCAGTAGCACACCCTATCGAGCGTCTGGTTCGCAAAGCAGCGCTTGCACCTTGTCAACGTATGGTGTGGTTTGGTACACTTCACTAAGCAAGGATTGGCAAAGTGAATTCGGGCTCAGAGGCAGGGCGGCAGGCAGAGGCCGCCAGGAGGATGTACGACCTCCGCCTCAGTGCCCGCAGGCGTAGTGGTCCGGCCCGCGGCGGCAGGGGGAAAGGCCATGAAAGTCAGAGCTGAATCGCAAGCAATTCCCGGTCCGCAAGCAGACAGCACTTCAATTGATGAACTGCACAGGCAGGCCGTGCTGCGCGAACTGGAAAGCATCCTGAACAGCCAAGCCTTTCGTGCCAGCAAGCGCAGCCAACAGTTCCTTTCTTTCGTTGTCCAACGCAGCCTCGAAGGGCACACGGACTCTTTGAAGGAGCGAATCATTGGGGCCGAACTGTTCCACCGTCCCACAAGCTATGCGACGGGTGAGGATCCGGTGGTTCGACTCAAGGCGAGCGAGGTGCGGAGAAGGCTGGCGCAGTATTATCACGAGGAGTCGCATTCGTCACCCGTCCGCATCGAACTCCCGGTGGGCTGCTATGTCCCGGAGTTTCATTGGAATCCGGCCGCGCCTCCGGTCGTTCTCGCGACACCCCGGCGGGCGGAGAATCGCAGCAAGCTACGGCTGGCAACGACGATTGCGCTCGGCCTTGCCCTGGCCCTGGTGCTGATTACCATCCGCATTCACTATGCGAGGCCACGAGAGTCCACCCTGGACCAGTTCTGGTCCCCGGTTTTTGCGACATCACAACCCGTCCTGATCTGCTTGGCGAAGCCGGTCCTCTATCGGCCGTCCCTGGACCTCTACCGGAGATTCTCAAAGGCTCATCCCGGGGCCTTTCAGACAGAGGTCGAGAGGTCCAATAAGGTACTTCCCTTGGATCCGAATGAGGAGTTGCGATGGCGCGACATGATCCCCTTTTCGGAGTTTGGTGTGGCCATGGGGGACGTCTATGTGGCGACCCAGCTTTCTGCCCTGTTCGCCCGGATCAACAAACCGAGCCAAGTCAGGATCGGGATCAATTACTCTTTTGAGGACCTTCGCAACTCTCCCGCCGTCCTGGTGGGAGCATTCAATAACCGCTGGACGCTGCAAATGACTTCCGACCTGCACTTCGTGTTCGCGGAAGACAATGAACGCATGTGGATCGAAGAAAGAGGGCCCTCACGAAGGGTCTGGTCTATGCGCCTGGGCCCACAGGGCGGGGTCGCGGAAGATTATGGAGTCGTCACCCGGCTGCTGGACTCCAAGACCGGGCAGGTCCTGATCGCCGCGGCGGGAATCGCCGCGAACGGTACGCAAGCCGCGGGCGAGTTCGTCTGCAGACAGGACTTTCTCACCGAGGGCCTGCGAACCGCCCCGCCGGACTGGCAGAAGAAGAACCTGCAGGTCGTTGTCGCGACCACCGTAACCGATTCAGTCGCCGGCCCGCCACGTGTCGTGGCCACATACTTTTGGTAACCTAAACGCCGTTCCTTAAGCCGGGGTCGCGCCGCTCCACTGATTTCATCGCCCAAGATGATCCGGTCCTGGCAACAGCCCTACGCATGATGCGTGACCACTCACGGCTGGGGATTGGAGTGCCCGGGGTGGTAGAACGCGTGGGCGTCCCCCGGCAGTTCAAAACGACCGGCCGGGAGGGAGGGGACGGAGAGGTGTCCGAGAAATCGCTTGGAAACGGAGCAATTTCTGGTTTTCCCTTGCCCGGAAGAGACAGGGCTGGCCCCTTCCTGTCCTGCCGGAGTCGCACGGGGTAGAAAGGATGAAAAAGCGGCCCAACGGAGGCGACGGGGAGTATACTGGCTCGTGGCCGGGAAGGCAAAATGGAAATCCTGGCTCAATCTGTTCATAGCGTGAACGCGAACCCGATAGGGCCGGCTTGCCGGCGCTTGCGCATGCGAAAACACTGGATCGTCGTCCTGGGTACTCTGGCGGCTTCCCTCTGTCTCGCCCAGCTCCCGTCCTCTACACTGCCGTCGCCCCGCACCAAACGCAGTCCTGGCCAAACCATCTCAATCACGTCCTCCAAGGCCCCCATGCACTTTCGCGACATTGCTGCGCAGGCAGGACTCACGAGCATTCCACGCTCGTCGTCCGAGCGCCGCTATCTAGTGGTAACCATGGGTGGGGGCGGCATCGCCCTCTTCGATTGCGACAACGACGGCAAGCTCGATATCGCTGTCGTGAACGACTCCACCATCGAGCAATATCTTCGCGGCGGCGATCCGATGATCACCCTTTACCATCAGGATGCGGTTTCCGGGAGTATTCACTTCACCGATGTGACCACGTCTGCCGGCCTCACAACCCGCGGCTGGGGAAATGCCATCGCTGTGGGAGATTACGATAACGATGGCTTGCCGGACCTGTATATCACCGGCTATGGTCACAACGTGCTCTACCATAATCTCGGAGGCTGCAAATTCGAGGACGTAACCGAAAAGGCCGGGCTCAAAGTCGGGGGGTTCAGCACCGGGGCGGCTTGGGCTGACTACGATCGCGATGGGTATCTCGACCTGTTTGTAGCTCGCTACGTTCACACTGATCTCCACCACTTGCCGCCGCCCGACCCCGACGCTACCGGCTACAGGTCCGTCATCCTCGAAATGCCCGACGAAATGCCAGGGGAAACTGATTATCTGTTCCGCAATCGGGGCGACGGCACCTTCGAGGATGTGTCTCAAAAAGCGGGCGTCAGCGATCCCGGCAAGCTTCATGGTATGGGTGTTACTTGGGGCGATTACGACAACGACGGTTGGCCTGACCTCTTCGTCACCAACGACGATGGCCAGAATTTCCTCTATCACAACAAGCGCGACGGCACATTTGAAGAAATCGGAGTTTTCTCGGGCGCCGGTCTGGGACCCAACGGGGAAATCTTCGGCAACATGGCCGGGGATTTCGGCGACTTCGATCGCGATGGCAAGCTCGACTTGGTTGTGACCCGCTACCGCGCACAGCCCGCGAGCCTCTATCGAAATGACGGGAAAGGCTTCACGGACGTGGCCACGCAAGCCCAAATCGCTCCTCTGACCACCACTCCCATTAAGTGGGGGGTGGGCTTCGGCGATTTCGACAACGATGGCTGGCCCGACATCCTCATTGCCAACGGCAACTTTTCCTCCTTGATGGATGCGCTGGAAAACGAAGTCAAGTATGGCGAGCCGATGCAGTTGTTCCGCAACCTGGGAAACGGGACTTTCGAGGAAATTGCGGATCGCGCCGGGCTCAACGATGGCCCCCTCAAGTCGCGCCGTGGCACCGCCTTTGGCGACGTCAACAACGACGGCAATCTCGACGTCATCGTCTTCAATGCCGCCGGTCCGCCTTCCTTGTTTCTCAACGAAACGCGCAACCCCAACCATCGCGTTCTGTTTCGTCTCATCGGCACCAAGAGCAACCGTGCTGCGGTTGGCGCGCGCGTCACCGTCTACACATCCAGTATGACTCAGATTGACGAAGTCCATGGGGGAGGAAGTTACAACTCAACGAATGACACGCGCCTCCATTTCGGGTTGGGCCGCGACGCCCTGATGAGCAAAGTGAAAGTCCAATGGCCCAGCGGACTGGAGCAGGAGTTCCGCAACGTTGCGGGAGACGCGATCTATGAGATTGTCGAAGGGCAAGCCATGAAGAAAACGCTTGCGCTACGCCCGCCAGGCAGTTGAATCACGGAAGCGCAATGGGTAATATATGCCTGCGCATTTAAGAAGCAACGCTCCTGAACGTTTACACTGTTCTGAGCGTTCACGCATGGGGATCGGCGGTTCTATGTTTCGTACCAGATGCGTGGTGCTTTTCATCTTGGGTGCATCTTTCGTTGCTCAAGGGCAACAAACCAAAGTGTCTATTGCGTCGATAGAATCGTTGATTCGTTCTCAGGAGTACGACCAAGCTTTACAGATTACCAGATCCGCCTTGCACGAGACGCCCAACGACTTCCGACTTTGGACATTGGAAGGGATTGTACTTTCGATCAAGGGCAGCAATCATGATGCGGTAAATGCCTTTGAGAGGGCACTGAGTCTCTCCCCGAACTACGCTGCAGCTCTGAGAGGCGAAGTGCAACTCCTCTATCAGGCACAGGATAAACACGCAATCCCGCTACTCGAAAAGATATTGAAAGCCGATCCGAAAGATGAGACGGCGCACGAAATGCTCGCGACCCTCGAGGAAAGACAAGGAAATTGCCAGGCTGCGATTGACCATTTTCTTCTCAGCGCGAAAGTGATCGGGACTCATCCTGACTCGCTGGAAGCATATGGTTATTGTTTCGTGCAAACGAGACAACCTCAGAAAGCGATCTCCATATTCGAACAGCTTGCTGCACTACTTCCACGGCGCACTTATCCAAAATATGATCTCGCGGTAGTACTGGTCGAAACGAAGCAGGATGAGGCTGCCATCAAAGTACTTGACCCTTTACTCGCGACGGGCCAGTCAGACCCGGACCTCTTGAGCCTGGCATCCGAGGCATATGAGGCTGTGGGCAATACTCCTAAAGCCGTGTCCCTTCTTCGGCAGGCGATCGTTCTGAGCCCGGCGAATGCAAGCTACTATAATGCTTTTGCTACGCTCTGTCTGGATCACGAGTCCTTTCAGGTTGGGATTGATATGATCAATGCTGGTCTGAAGCGCATTACGGACGATCCATCTTTATATATCTCGCGCGGCTTGCTCTATGCGCAACTTGCGCAGTACGATACGGCGGAAGCCGATTTCAATACGGCCGAGCACCTTGATTCAGCGCAAAGTCTAAGTTCGTATGCCCTGGACCTTGCGGAACTGGCAAGGAATCATTCCGTTCATTCCGACAAAGCATTATTACAGGTACGTTCGCAGTTGAAAGCTCATCCAGATAGCCCCTTACTGCACTGCCTGCTCGCCAGGTTGCTTGTAAACCAGGGATTTGCCATAGATAGTGAAGAATCTGGAGAAGCAATGAGATCTGCACTGCTAGCTGTGAAACTGAAACCGGATTCGGTAGAAGCAAGGGATATCCTTTCGGGCCTGTACGCGCGTTCTGGCCAGTACGGCCTTGCGATTGAACAGTGCCGGCTTGCGCTGCAATATGCCCCCTCCGACCGGACCGCAGTATATCATCTCATCACTGCGTTGCGGCACTCCGGACAGAGTGTACAGAGCGACGAAATCCAAGCACTGCTAAAGCGTCTCTCAAATTTGCAGCAGGCCTCACTTAAGCAGGAAACTGACAGGAAGCGATTCAGGCTGGTAGAGCAGCAATCCGTGCCTCTGAAATAGAGCGGACCTCTCTTGAGGTTTGTACGAACGCCACGGCCCCACATCCCTCCTCATACCGGTAGACCCCGCCGCTTTTCACATGATCGTGACCTGCACCCGCGGATCCGTGAAGATGCAAGAACCTCCAACACCGAGAAATTCCCTATACCCAATGCTTGGGCACGGGCGCACCGTGCGCCGGCCCTGCCTTTTAAGCCCCGGCGTTCTCGCCAAGCGGCAGAAACGCCTTAGGGAAGCAGCGGGGAGGGGGTTCACCCCAACGACCACACGGATCACCGCTGGGTTCGTGGACGGCGCGCCCCCCTCCTGGCTCGGCGACTACAATGCGACGGCACGGAGCGTAGGAGTCCCGCTTGCGACCTGTCAAGGCATCGTACAGTTCGGTACAGCATGGCGAGCACCGAACCGCAACGTGGATTTAGGTTTAGAGGGTGCGCGGCAGGCCGCAACCGGATCGCTAGTGGGGCAGAATCTTTATTATTCGACGACCTGCATCTCTGGTTTGGCGCTAACCAGCAGGAGCCTCCACCTTGGGGGAAAGTCGGGGGATGTCGTCACACTCAGCGAACGGTCTTGCCCTGACGCCCAACCGCAGCGGATTCCAGGGCGGAGAGGGTACCGCTAACCGCCGCGCAAATGCCCAAGGTATTCTCAATCCCTACGAACGGATCGTCTGGGAAAGTCGGACACTGAATGACACCTCCGCATTACTAAGCCCGAAAGTCTTTGCAGCGTGCGACGGTTTTTTCCAGAACGGGACTATCCTTTGGTTGCGGCTATGCCGCGCTGTGTAAATTGTATGCCAGGAAGCAAGACCAGGAGCACACCCTATCGAGCGTTTGGTTCGCAAAGCAGCGCTTGCGCCTTGTCAACGTATGGTGTGGTTTGGTAGACTTGAGTAAGCAAGGATTGGCAAAGTGAATTCGGGCTCAGAGGCTGGGCGGCAGGCAGAGGCCGCCAGGAGGGTGTATGACCTCCGCCTCGGTGCCCGCGGGCCCAGTGCGCTGGTCGGCGGCGGCAAGGGGAAAGGCCATGAAACTCAGAGCTGAATCGCACGCGGTTCCCGGTCCGCAAGCAGACACCACTTCAATTGATGAGCTGCACAGGCAGGCCGTGCTGCGCGAACTGGGAAGCATCCTGAACAGCCAACCCTTTCGTGCCAGCAAGCGCAGCCAACAGTTCCTTTCTTTCGTTGTCCAACGCAGCCTCGAAGGGCACACGGACTCTTTGAAGGAGCGAATCATTGGGGCCGATCTGTTCCACCGTCCCGCGAGCTATGCCACGGGTGAGGATCCGGTGGTTCGACTCAAGGCGAGCGAGGTACGGAGAAGGCTGGCGCAGTATTATCATGAGGAGTCGCATTCGTCACCCGTCCGCATCCAACTCCCGATTGGCTCCTATGTACCCGAGTTTGATTGGAATGCGGCCGCGCCTCCGGTCGTTCTCGCGACACCCCGGCGGGCGGAGAATCGCAGCAAGCTACGGCTGGCAACGACGATTGCGCTCGGCCTTGCCCTGGCCCTGGTGCTGATTACCATCCGCATTCACTATGCGAGGCCACGAGAGTCCACCCTGGACCAGTTCTGGTCCCCGGTTTTTGCGACATCACAACCCGTCCTGATCTGCTTGGCGAAGCCGGTCCTCTATCGGCCGTCCCTGGACCTCTACCGGAGATTCTCAAAGGCTCATCCCGGGGCCTTTCAGACAGAGGTCGAGAGGTCCAATAAGGTACTTCCCTTGGATCCGAATGAGGAGTTGCGATGGCGCGACATGCTCCCCTATTCGGATTTTGGCGTGGCCATGGGCGACGTCTATGTGGCGACCCAGCTTTCCGCCCTGTTCGCCCGGATCAACAAACCGAGCCAAGTCAGGATCGGCAGCAATTACTCTTTTGAGGACCTTCGCAACTCTCCCGCCGTCCTGGTGGGAGCATTCAATAACCGGTGGACGCTGCAAATGACTTCCGACCTGCGTTTCGTGTTCGCGGAAGACAATGAACGCATGTGGATCGAAGAAAGAGGGCCCTCACGAAGGGTCTGGTCCCTGCGCTTGGGCCCGCAGAATGGCGTCGCGGAGGATTTTGGAGTCGTCACCAGGCTGCTGGACTCCAAGACCGGGCAGGTCCTGATCGCCGCGGCGGGACTCGCCGCGAACGGTACGCAAGCCGCGGGCGAGTTCTTCTGCAGACAGGACTTTCTCGCCGAGGGCCTGCGAACCGCTCCGCCGGAATGGCAGAAGAAGAACCTGCAGGTGGTTGTCGCGACCACGGTAATCGATTCAGTCGCCGGCCCGCCTCGCGTCATCGCGACCTACTTCTGGTAGTCCGCGCGTCGTCAAGAGGGGCACGCCGGACGAAACCGGAAGTCCCATGCGCAAAGGCACGCCTCAATGAGTCTCGCTGTCTCCTGCCCGCAGTTTTTCTGAAGAGTCCGCCAAGGGCATCCTCCAATTTATCTGGACACGCCGGTCTCTGGAGTTTGAATCTGCACGCCGATTGCATTCGCATACTACTCGAACAGTCCAGATGGCCCTGAACTTCGACGGTCTCCTTAGCTCCGAGGCGAGTATCTGGAATGCTCGTGATGGTGGTCCAGCGCAGGGATGGATTTAGATCCCCGGCGTGGTTCCTTTGCGCAGCTCGGTCAGCGCGCACCACGCCGCGTTCGAAGAGGTCTTCTTCAGCCAGCTGCAGAGTGCTGTGCCTCCTATTAGGCTTTGAGTTGAATAACCTAAACGAAGTTCCTGTGACCTATGTGATCTACCGACAGCTGGGTGAGTTTTGGCAAGTCAGCCGCAGGTGGGCGAGGCGCTGGGCGCTGCCGCGGCAAATCAAACGCTGCGAAAGTTGAAACGCGCTTTAGCCATCGGAGTGCCCAGCACCTCGACCTGGTTAAGGTCGCGAGTACCCACGCCCAGTTGTTCCGCCAGCCGCAACGTACTATCGGAAGTTTCAAACGGAGGAGTACCGCGGTCCGCCATGGGGTCGAATCCCATAAGCGCCATGCCTACCGCATCTGTGGCCACGCAGTTCGTTCCCGCGATCAGCAGGCGGGGTTGGACGTGGCGCCGTCCCGTGGCCCAGGGACCTTCGCCACCGCTCATGGTGTGGATTCCATCGATGATTGCCAGATGGATGGGCCGTGCTGCCACCAGGTCCGCCACCACTCGAGGCACGCTGTACCCGGGATCCCTCGGGGCATTGGGATTAACCGGAGGGGGCGCGCTCTTCGGAGGCAACCGATTCATCGCATGGAAAGGCCCACGGCCGCCCCGTGGAAAAAGACCCGGCTCATCCACAGCGCCGAGCCGCGTCCTTCTCACTCACGCCGTCGCACGCGTTTGAAGAAACGCATTGTCCACAGCCGGTCTGTCCCTCGAACTGGTCTATGACGTTGAACCTTTGCAGCAGCGGCTGGTGAAAACCGGCGGACGGCTGGTGAAACACGCCCGGTATTCGTGACTGCTTTTGGCGGAGAGTCATCGGACACGACGGCTCTTTGGGGCCATGCTGTTCAGGATAGCACGCGCTACCATCGCCATCGGGGTAGGCAAAAGTGCTGGTCGGAGGCGGAACTCGGCGGCAAGGTAGGCGTGGTCAGAGAGGTGTCGGAGTTATGGGTTGCAAAGGCGGCAGTTAAGGGCTTTGGAACCCTCCGAAGAGGTAGGACGAGAGCTTTGTGGGATCGCTGAGGCGCTCGACAGCGAAAACCCGCCCGTGCAACCCGCCCGTGCGATTGCATTCAGGGGCAGTCAGGTGTATGTCATGTGTCCGTCAAGATTTGAAAACGGAAATGTTGAATAAGGTAACCGAATTAGCTACGACTCAGGTTCTGCAGCCACATTTGTCAAATCCAACGGAAGAAGGAGAACCGCATGTTGAGTCCCAAGATCCAGGATGCAATGAACAAGCAGCTTAACGCTGAACTGTATTCGGCTTACCTTTACCTTTCCATGGCGGCCTATTTTGAGAATGCCAACCTTCACGGCATGGCGCAATGGATGAAGGTCCAGGCCCAGGAAGAGGCTGGTCATGCGGCGAAGTTCTTCAAACAGATCTGCGAGCGGGGCGGGAGAGTGACCCTGACATCCATCGCCGCGCCTCCCACCGAGTGGAAATCGCCACTGGAGCTCTTTGCGGGGGTTTACAAACACGAGTGCCACGTGACCGGTCTGATCCACGGACTCGTGGACTTGGCCGCGGCGGAGAAGGACCACGCTAGCAGCCCCTTCCTGCAGTGGTTCGTGAGCGAGCAGGTCGAGGAAGAAGCGAATGCCGCCGAGATCGTCCATCATCTCAAGATGATCGGCGATTCGAAAAACGGACTGCTCATGCTGGATCACCGTTTGGGTGAGCGTAGGACCTCGGCCAGCTAACCTTTTCCATCCGACCGTGCAAACTGCAAGAGTATTTCCCTGATCAGGGAACGGGAAGGCGCACGGGGTTGCACAACTGCCCTCACGTATTCGCGCCGGCGATTGGGGGGTGATCGGCAACACCGCGCCGTTGGGTCATGGCCCCCCAGGCTAAACGATGCCGGCCCCGAGTGCGAAGCATTCCTCCCGAGTGGGTACGACGATACGCCCGGAATGTGCCGGGCGAGAACGGCACTTGTACGAATAGGCCGTTTAACGTCAATGTGGATTGTTTCCGGTTTAGGGGTCACTTCCGCCGCCCGCCATCAGGTACCGAGGAGCCGCGCACACCACAGACCACTCCGCGGTTCTAAACATCACTAGCGTCCACAAGTTAATCGACATTCGGGACGAAAGGCCGCGGCGTACTGCGTTGCGCACACAACTCCGCGCTCCCGCTGGACGCTACCCGCTGGTGGGTTTCCTAAGCACGATTATTGATTCGCGCAGAAAATGATTGCCCGAGAGCCTCCGGCGGGTGTTTCGGGCGATTATGATTCGCTCCAACTGAAAACCTGTTGCCTTGCCGAGCTGTCCGACCAACAAATCTGTTGGAATCAGGTAGGCCTTGCCAGCGCAACCGTGCAGCGAGTTCCCTAAGACCAAAAAGGCTCGCCCTCCTGGGCGGAGGCATCGATACTGTTCCCTCAGTGAGACCCACACATCGGAGAAGTAGGCCAATGCCAACTTATTCCGCCATCTCTCCTTAAAGGCCCGGGTTCTTTCGAGAAGGGGGTCGAAAAAGCTTGCCAGCGGCTCTCTTGCGATGGCGTCTAGGAAGTCGGTTTCCGGCTTGGTGTCGAGATCGCTCGTAGGGTGGCTGCGCAGCGTGCTCTTTCGGAGTCGCAAGAACTCGTCGCTGTTGTTCACGAAACCTAAGAGCCACAGCTCCAGCTTGTACACTTCGGAATAGTCAATATTGTTCAGATATGGGGGCGACGTAAGGACAATGTCAACGGAGGCGGGCTCGATCCCTGCGGCGTTCAGCGCTCGTCCGTCTCCCTCCTTGATCTGGGCGTCTGCAACGCGCTTATGTTTCGCCTGCATAGAGGTCAGGTCATGCTGAATCTCGGTCCATTTCTGCCGCAACATTGGGATCACGTGCCGGCGCGGGCGGTCTACAAGGCGCAGTGCCCTTCCGTCCTTTCTCACCCTGCTCAGGGGTTCAACCGCTGCGGCAAGACCGAGCAACAGGGCATCGCGTGTAGAAGAATTGGGTAAATCGAGTATCGAGTTACGGACGGATAGGAGCCGGCCTGCAATGTGTCTTGTGATGCACCTGCCAGTCCGAACACTGGAGAGTTCGGGAAGGGCCGGCCGTGGCCCTGCCGAGGCGGAGAGAACGGCGGTTCCGATGCGGCCTAGCTCCTCTGCGTCAGTCGATGGCCATGCCAATTTCGTCCGAGCAACAAATGCGACGAACGGATTACGTTCAATCCCCGTGGCGGAGCGTACGGCGTCGGGATTGGTTTGGGCACTCAGCAGAGCTGTTCCGACACCACAGTACGGGTCTAGCAGGGCAAGGCCTCCCGTTGTGTCGAGCCTCATGTAGGATAAAAGCTGGTTCAACAGTTCCCCAGAATATGATTCTTTATAACGAAACCATCGATGGACTGGTGATTTCTCATTTTCGCTAGACACGACGAGGGACCCAAAGGCGGGCGCGCTCTCCAGCGGCAGATTCTCTTCCAGGCGGCGATAATTCTCGAGTTCCGGAAGGTCTTTATCTGAAATCACAGTTGATTCCTGGCTCCGTGGACCGTGACCGTAGTTTCGCGCGTCGAGCCGCTCATGGCAAGAGATATATCATACTGGCCTGTTTTCTGCCTGGATTTCCTGGTATATATATAGCAAATGGTGAACTTCCCGGTTCTAATTCGGTTGGACATCCGTGGGTACGGCTTGTTCCCTGGTTCCGAGGCCGCCGGGGCGGGCCTGCAGGTTGAGTTCAAGCCTGGACTAACGCTCGTGATTGGCGCGAATGGCCTGGGTAAATCCACATTGGTCAGCATTATCTACAGGGTGCTGAGCGGACCTTTTGATATTCCGGGAGTTACCGGTCAGGTCAATCTCGGAAACGCTGCTTTAGATGCGACGGAACTGAACCGCGCAGAACGGGCCATATTTGCGCAAAGGGTCTCGGACGGCGCGAAGAATGCTATTGCTCGGCTCGCCTTTAAACTCGGTGCGGACGTCGTTGTTGTGGAACGTCGACTGAGTAATCTCACCTTGACGGCCTTTGAAGTTAATGGCGCGGCCCTCGATGTGAGGGAGGAGGTGTTCCAGGCCGAGATAGCCCGCATTGTCGGGCTATGGTCGTTCGGCGATTGGATCTTGCTGTTACGGCACGTGATGTTCTATTTCGAAGATCGGCGTGCGCTTGTCTGGGATGCGTCCGCGCAGCGACAGATTCTGCGATTCCTGTTCCTGCCCGTGGCCACTGCAAAGAAATGGACGGAAGACGCAAGGGGAATCCTTGAGCTCGATAGCCGGATGCGCAATCTGAGGGCGGCGACCACGCGTGAAGAACGGGCACTCGCGGCCAGCGAGTCAAAAACACAATCAGGCAAAGATGTGAAACAGAGCCTGGATGAATTGGAAAGGGACCAGAAGCCTGACGAGGAGCGGCGGGATCGGCTGAGCGACAGCTTTGCGGGGCTGGAAGCACGACGACAAGGGGCCCGGCTCAGGGTGCTACAGGCGGAACAGGAACGCGAAGCTCGCTTCCGCGAAATGGAGCGAGCCAAGCTGATGTCCATAGGCTCGCGGTTCCCCAGCTTATCAGAAACGGGGCGCTACATCCTCTCCCAACTCCTTACAGATCAGATGTGTTTGGCGTGCGGGACGGTTGTCCCGTGCGTGGCTGCGCAATACACCTCGCGGATTGACCATAAGATGTGCGTGGTCTGCGGGACAGACCTGTCTGCCGCCGGCGTGGGCCTCCCGGCCACACCGGCGGCCGATGAACAGGTCGAGACGGCGACGGCGGGTCTCGCAAGCATAGACAGGGAGCTCGATGACAGCCGAGGAATCCTGGATGAAGCCAAGCGCGACTACGACGCTCATCTTGCGGAAATCCGGCTATTGAACGCAAAGATCGCAAAGCGGTCAAGTGAGATTGAGGATCTGGTAAAGCGACTTCCTCCTGCTGAGGCTGAGTTGCATCGTCAGCGAACTGAATTGGCCGGCATGAGAAGTCGCGTTGGAGTACTGCGAGCAGAGCTTGGGGTTAAACGCCAAGTGTTCAGCACATTCATGGAAGAAGCAAGGCGAGAAATGGCCAAACAGTCCGAAGGGGTGAAGCGCGCGTTTGACCAATTTGCGGAAGGATTTACGCTGGAGATGTGTCGCCTTGTCTGGTCCTCGCGAAAGGACGCCCTGGGCCAGACTGGAGAGCTTATCGAATTCCCAGCATTCGATGTGGAAATGACTGGTTCAGATTTTCAAACTGCTGTTCGCCGAACTGGTCCTGAACAAGTATCAGAGAGTCAGCGTGAGTTCATCGATCTCGCGTTCAGAATGTCCCTCATGTCGGCCTGTGGAACCGATGGCGTCGGTAGCTTGATCATTGACGCTCCGGAGTCTTCATTGGACGCCGTCTTCGTGTCGCGCGCGACGAATGTCCTCTCACGATTCGCTGAAACGGTTGGTAGTGAGAACCGACTGATGGTTACGTCCAATCTGATCGAAGGGCAGCTACTGCCCGGCCTGCTCAAGTCGGCGAGGACCGCCGCTGATAAGCGTTCGCGCGTCGTGGACCTTTTTTCGGTTGCCATTCCAACCGCCGCGGTCACTAAGCTTAGGTCGGAATATGAAGGACTTCTGGCAAAGCTGTTCAGCGATGCTGAGGTAGGTACATGACGGAAATCACTTCACGGGGAGATGCTTGGAATGCCGTCCGGCGGCAGGTCAGGTTGGTAGTCCTGATTCATAGTGCCGAAAAAGCCGGACTTGCACCGTTGTCTGTTCTTCGTCTCCATGCGTTCGCATTCTTGTCGAATGTCCTAGCTCCCGTGTGGGAGATGCCCGTGCTAGAGGGAAAAGTTCTTAAGCGAAAAGGGGGCCCCTTCTACCCCGCGCTTCAGCGGGACCTCGACAGACTTGTGGGATTAGGGGTAGTGATAATTTCTAATCTTGGCCATGTTTTGGACGAGCAGAAGCGGTGGCGCTTGGAGGGTTCCTATCGGCTACATCGGTTATTCGCTGACCACATACTAGAGCGGGTCTCCCAATTCGAGGAAGAACGGAGATTTTCGGCTTTCCTTGACGAGCTGGCTTTCGCAGTTTCGGCGTTGAGCGATGACGACCTTGATAAAGCATCAACGCAGGATGCCATTTACTCTGATCCTATCGTTGATTTTGGGAATGTCCTTGACTTCGCTGAGTGGCAGCACAAGAACGCCGCGGCCACTGCCGCGGCGCGGCTCGGAAGATCTGTACCCGGCGGCGTGCGCCCGAATCCCGGCGAGGAGATTCACCTGTACCTTCGCCATCTGAAAGCGAGGATTCACGGTGGACGGTGACGACCAAGAAATGGCGTCCCTCGGTGCGTGGGAGGGAGACAACCTCCAGTCCACGGCACTCGCGAATGCCGGTATTGGGGCCGACGCGGGCTTGCCTCCAGAAACTCGGTTTTTGTCCGGCGTGGCAAAGCTTGTTCGCCGGAGAAAAGCAACGCAGGGGGCCGATTCCGATCCGATCCGCCCGGCTATCTTTCTGCTGGCGTCCACCAGTCGTGTGCATAATTTGGGCGGTGTGGCGAAGCGGGCTCCAATGATCGATAACGGCCTAGAGGTTTTGTCAGGTCGCCTCTGGTCAGTAAACGAGGGGGTCGTCAGTGGACATTATGTTGAGCTCGAAGAGCTCGATGACGATGGCCTATTCAAGCTTGTAGCTGACGAGCTGAAACTAGGCAATGTGCCAGCTATCATTTTCGATCCCCGGACGATACCAGTCTCAGTTCGTTACTATCAAGACGGGCTGCGGTCTCCCGACACGGTGGAGCTCCTAAGCGTGACCGGAGCCAACGTAAACCTAGATCGGATTTTCAAAGTGATCGGACAGGTGCATAGGAAGTGTCTGATAACACCGGAGGCCCAGGTCCGCGCCGGTAAGCTCTGGAAGGACGCATCCAAATGGTGGGCTTCGGAGGACGCTGAGGATCTGGTTCAATTGCACCTCCGCGTCGGCCTGACAACTGCGTTTCCGACCTGCACTGTTAGGCATGAACAGACGGATGTCCCCGGTCGTCTTGACCTTGAAATTGAGGAATGTGACCCACTGGATCGAAGCCGAGTTACGAGATTTGCGATTCTGGAATTAAAGGTTCTGCGCAGTTTCGGCAGCACCGGCAAGGGGTACCCAAGTCAATATGTCCTCGACTGGGTCGATTCAGGGGTGCGACAAGCAGCGACGTACCGTGACGAACGAGGTGCTCGAGAAGCCGCCCTCTGTTGTTTTGACATGCGTAGGGAGTGCACGGGGGAAGAGTGCTTCAATCACGTGAGGGATTTAGCCAAAGAGCTTGTGGTCGTCCTGAGGGTATGGTTTATTTTCGCTAGCTCAGCCCAGTATCGTGATTTTACGACTGAGCATCGGTGATTGATTTCTCGAAGCGCTGCCCCCCACGGAAGCAAGCGCGGAGCAGGGGCGCGGAGTTGGGCTCGCGGCGCTCTAGTCCGTGGCTCTAAACACGACAAACATCCACACGTTTATTAATATTCACGATTAAAAAGCCGCAGATTAATCCGTCAGCCGACGGATAACTCCGCGCTGCTGTACTTTGCAGCCTGCAACCACTTGACGGTTAGTCGGCAAACCGGAGATGTGGTCCGCCTGCTGGCGCAGAGCGAAGCTCTGCGACCGCACGATCAGCAGAAAGCCCGTCCTGCCGAAATTGCCCGGCATCCTGCATCGGGCCGCAGCGGGCAGCGCAGACTGTCTAGAAGTGTAGCCTACCATGAAGGGCGCGGGCCGCCGAGTGTGTCAAGATGACACACATATGTGTTAATGCATATATATCTTTGAATCCTTCCAATCCATTGAAAACCAATGGGATAATGTGCTGCGGAGACAGAACATCTCAAGAAAAATAACACGCAAGGGAAAAATGGAAAACCCGCCCTTTGTCGACTCGGACGGTCGATTTCGCCGTGCAGAGTAGCCTCCTCTTTGAGCATCTCTACAACGCTCAGACTTCTGGCACAAAAAAAGAAAATTCGCCGATCCCGACTGCCGACCTCTGCCTTTCTTCTACTCCCTGTCACTTTCCTTCCAGCAGTTCGGCGCGAACGTTTTTGAGCACAAAGGCTGCGCGCTCGACCCCAACCTCGCCCGGCAGTATCGGGTCCTCGTTTTCGATGCTCATGATGCCCTGGAACCCGATGTCCATGTAAGCCTTTACGACATCCTTCCAGAGTTGCGCGCCATGGCCATATCCAACCGCGCGGAAGATGACCGAACCTTGCGCGAATTTGGCCGGGTCGGCTGAGAAATTGAGGACGCCGGTCCTGGCGGCATTGTCCTTGAAGACCACCGTATCCTTCATGTGGGCGTGGTAGATAGCGCCTTGTTTGCCAAGAAAGTGGATGACCACCACCGGGTCGCAGCCCTGCCAGAAGAGGTGGCTAAGATCGCAATTCGCTCCGATTTCCTCTCCCACCGCCTCGCGCAGCTTCAGCAGCGTAAACGGGTTGTAAACCACAAAGCCCGGATGCATCTCGAGGGCGATCCGCTTGACTCCGTGCTGGCGCGCAAATCTCACCGCTTCCCGCCAGTAAGGGATTACCACCTTCTCCCACTGCCAGGTGACGACTTCCTCATAGTCGGGCGGCCACCGGTACGTAACCCAGTTGGGATGTTTCGCTGTCGGTGAATCGCCAGGGCAGCCCGAAAAGGTGACGATCACTGGAACTTCCAATCGTTCCGCCAGCAGGACGGTGCGGCGGAACGAGTCGTCGTACTGCTTGGCGATCTCGGGGTTAGGATGAACAGGATTTCCGTGGCAACTCAGTGTGGCCACGAGAATGTTGCGGTCCTCGAATTTCTTTTTCCAGGCTTTGGCCTTGGCAGGGTCCGCCAGGAGATCGGCGACGGGGCAATGCTTGGCGCCCGGATATCCGCCCGTGCCGATCTCGACTGCTTCAATTCCCAGGGCGCTGATCTTCTCGAGCATCTCGTCGATTGATAGGTGGTCGTAAACAGGATCGAAGACGCCGATTGGAATTTTGCGAACTGCCTTTTCGGCGGCGGGAGCGGTCGGAAAAGCCTCCGGCGCTTCCCCTGCCTTTGAGGCCAGGGCGCCAACGAGCGGGGTCGCCGCGAGCATGCTGCCCGTGGTGGCAAGAAAACTCCTACGACTTACCGAGCCAGAACCAGTACTCTCAGCCATGAATGATTCCTCCTTGACGAAGTGGGGAAAGTATACGCCAATTCTTGCCGCCTGGGACACTCGGCGTATGGAAGCGCGACACGCGGGTGACCCCCTCACCCGGCCCGCCCCGGCTGAAGAAAACGCCGGGGGGCGGTCCACCCTCTCCCCCAAAGGGGAGAGGGCAGGGGTCTGCGCAGGGCCGAAAAAATCGCAAAACAAATGTAGAAACTCCAGGGCGCGGCCATCCTGCCCTCACCCTCTTGCAGGCGGCAGCTGCGCAGGCTTCGCTGCCGCACTCCAAGGCGGTCGCTGCGCTCCCGCATTTGTAAGCTTCTTGCGTGCGGGAGGGTGACGCTCCCGCCACTGCGGGCGAGACACCCGCGCTATAAGTGTTAGAATACAAAACGGCGAACGCATCACCAGAGAAGGGCCGCGGACCTCAATACCGGAGGTCCGCGCTACGTTGGACGCACGTTCATGGCGCGAAATTTCAAAGACCTCTCCGAACGGGAAATCCTCGCCCTGGCCATCGCCCTGGAAGAGGAAGACGGCCGCATTTATGGCGATTTCGTCGACGGCCTGCGCGAGAGTTACCCTGCCACGGCGCAGATGTTTGAGGAGATGCAGAAGGAGGAATCCGGGCATCGCCGGAGCCTGATTGAGACTTACCGGCAGCGCTTCGGCGAGCATATTCCCCTGATCCGCCGCCAGGACGTGAAAGGGTTCGTGGATCGCCGTCCCGTCTGGCTCATCCGGCCGCTGCGCATTGATGTAGTGCGGAAGCAAGCGGAGATCATGGAACTGGAGACCCGGCGGTTTTACGAGCGCGCCCTGGAGAGAGTGACGGACGCCTCCACCCGGAAGCTGCTGGGCGACTTGGCGGAGGCCGAGCGCAAACACTCTGCCCTTGCTGAATCACTCGAGATGAAGCACCTCACGCCGGAGACCCGAGCGCAGGAGGAAGCGGCACAACGCCGCCTGTTCATGCTCCAGATTGTCCAGCCGGGTCTGGCGGGTTTGATGGACGGCTCCGTTTCCACTCTGGCGCCACTGTTCGCCGCCGCCTTCGCCACGCACAAGAGCTGGGACGCTTTTCTGGTCGGCCTCGCCGCCTCCGTTGGGGCAGGGATTTCCATGGGTTTCGCCGAGGCTCTCTCGGACGATGGCTCCCTTACCGGGCGCGGCCGCCCTTGGGTGCGGGGACTTATCTGCGGGCTGATGACCACCGCCGGAGGGATCGGGCACACGCTGCCTTTCCTTATTTCTGATTTCAGGGTCGCCACTAGCGTGGCTGTTGCGATCGTGGCCGCTGAGCTCGCGGCCATCAGCTTCGTGCGTCACCGCTACATGGATACCCCCTTCCTTGCCGCTGCGTTCCAAGTTGTTGTGGGTGGAGTGCTGGTGTTCCTCGCTGGAATCCTGATCGGCAGTTCGTAAGGGTTTTCCCCCTAGTCCTGCCAGCCGAAGAGTCTGACTTTTTCCATCGTGCGCACCCCGCCGCGTTCGCCGCGAACCCTGGGAAAGGCAGAGGATGTTTCCGATCCCGCTGAGTAAGGGCCTTCCGCAAGAGGTAGATTCTCTTTGGCTTCCACCAATGCCTAATGAAGCCGCAAGGCACTCCTGGCGCATAGGGTAGCAGTCTGCGCGCGAAATTTTGAGTATGAATAAAATAATAGTCGTTGTATATTAAGACCTTGCAGGTATTACACGTGGAACTCCGGCATTTGCGCTATTTTGTTGCGGTCGCAGAAGAGCTACATTTTGGCCGAGCGGCTCAGAGGCTGGGTATGGCCCAACCGCCCTTGAGCCAGCAAATCCGCCGGCTGGAGCTGGAACTAGGAGTTCAGCTCTTACACCGCACCAAACGGCGCGTCCAGCTTACCGAACCCGGTCGGGCCTTCCTTGACGAAGCTCGCGTGACCCTCACCCAACTGAATCACGCTGTCGAGGTGGCCCAGCGGGCGAGCCGCGGGGAGTTTGGGAGGCTGGCCATCGGATTTCTGGGCGCTGCAACCTATAGCCTGTTGCCTGCCTTCCTCAAAGTCTTTCGCGAGCGCTTTCCTGGCGTGGAAATTGAGCTCCACGAGATGAAAACTTCCGAGCTCATCCAAAGCCTGCGCCAGAGGCGAGTCCATGTGGGCCTGTTGCGGTTGCCGGTCCGTGACGATCTGCTCTCGTTTGAGCCGATCCTGGAAGAAAGGCTGGTTGTAGCGCTTCCGGAGCACCATCCGCTCGCCGAGAACGATCATATTACCTTTCGCGATCTGGCGGGGGAGGCCTTTCTGTTGCCCCCGCGTCAGCTCGCCCCCGGCTTTTATGATCAAGTGGCTGGGCTGTGCAGGCGGGCCGGATTCAGCCTTCGCGTAGGCGCGGAAGCGAGCCAGCTCCAGACGATTCTCAACTTGGTGGCGGCCGGAATGGGCGTCACCCTGGTTACGGAGTCCGTCACCCAAATGGGCGGCCGGGGTGTAGTTTTCAAGTGCCTACCCGAGCCTGCGCCCACTGTTGAAATCGCCGTTGCCTGGTGCCGGGATGACCAGTCTGAGGTTTTACACGCGTTCCTTCAGGTGGTTCGCGAAACGGCACATCAAAGTGCCTTGGTGAAATAGATCCGGCCGAGGTTCGGTAGCGATACAAGGAATGTGGGAGCAATCTTAGCGTTATGTGGATTGTCCGATTAGCCTTACGACGGCCATACACTTTCATAGTGATGGCTATAGTCATCATGATTTTGGGCGACCTATCGATCATTCGCACCCCCGAGGATATTTTTCCCAACATCAACATCCCGGTTGTAACCGTCCTGTGGGGCTACACGGGCCTCTCTGCTGACCAGATGGCGAACCGAATCGCGGTTATCAACCAACGTGCTCTCACCTTGACGGTGAATGACATTGAGCACATCGAGTCCGAATCGCTGAATGGCATCGCCGTCATTAAGATTTTCTTCCAGCCGGGCGCCAACATTGCCATGGCGATGAGCCAGGTGACGGCAATGTCGCAGACACAGCTTCGGCAATTGCCGCCCGGCACCACCCCTCCGTTTATTATGCAGTACAGCGCATCCACGGTGCCCATTCTGCAATTGGGACTTTCCGGGCAAGGGCTTTCTGAGCAGCGGTTGTTTGACTTGGGCGCGAACTTCATCCGCGTCCAACTGGCCGACGTGGAAGGCGCCGCCATACCATGGCCCTACGGGGGAAAGCAACGCCAAGTGCAGGTGGACCTTAACACTGCCGCCTTGCAGGCCAAGGGACTCTCTCCGGCGGACGTCGTCAGCGCCATCAGCACTCAAAATCTGATTCTTCCTTCCGGGACTTCCAAAATAGGCCCGTATGAGTATGATGTGGAGACCAACAGCAGCCCGCTGACTACGGCAGAACTCAACGATTTGCCGGTAAAAACCTCCGGGAACACCGTCATTTATATTCGCGACGTCGCCTATGTGCGCGATGGTTTCCCGCCCCAGACCAACATCGTGCGCGTCAACGGCCAAAGGGCGGCATTGATGACGGCGATGAAAACCGGGAATGCCTCGACTCTGGATATCATCTCCCGAATTAAAGCGGAGCTGCCGGCCATTCAGAAGGGTTTGCCGCCGCAATTGCAAATCCACTATTTAAATGACCAGTCCATTTTCGTGAGGGCCGCCATTAAAGGTGTAGTGAGGGAAGCTCTTATTGCCTCTCTCCTTACCGCGGCGATGATTCTGCTGTTCTTAGGGAGCTGGCGGAGCACCATCATTATCGCGGTCTCCATCCCGCTTTCCATCCTAACCTCCCTGGTGGTGCTCAGTGCGCTCGGGGAAACCATCAACATCATGACGTTGGGGGGATTTGCTTTAGCGGTGGGGATTCTGGTGGATGACGCCACGGTTGCAATCGAAAACATCAGCCGCTACATCGCCATGGGGAAAGAGCTTCAACAGGCAATTCTCGATGGCTCGGCGCAGATTGCCGTCCCGGCTTTTGTCTCGACCCTCGCCATCTGCATTGTTTTCGTGCCCATGTTTTTCCTGACCGGGGTCGCCCGGCACCTCTTTATCCCTCTGGCGGAGGCGGTAAGTTTCGCCATGCTGGCGTCTTACCTCCTGTCCCGGACCTTGGTGCCGACCATGGCGCGGTATTTGTTGCGCGGGCACGAGCATGATGCGGATGCGGCGAGTCTGGCGGCGCAGGCCCAGCGCCACTTTTTGGCACGCCTGCAAATCAGATTTGAGCACGCCTTCGAGCGCTGGCGCGGAAATTACAAGCGTGGGCTGAGGGCTTGCCTGCACCATCGCGCCTGGCTGGCGGTGGGGGTTTTAGGCGCCGCCGCGGCTTCGTTTTTGCTGATTCCCTGGATTGGCCAGGACTTTTTCCCCAAGGTTGACAGTGGTCAGTTCACCCTGCACTTGCGCGCTCCTACCGGCACGCGCATCGAGGAGACGGCGCGGCTTTGCGATCACGTGGAGAGTTCCATTCGGGAAGAGATTCCTCCCAAGGAAGTCACCAGCATTATCGATAACATAGGGTTGCCGTACAGCGGCGTGAATCTTGTTTACAGCAACTCGGCTCCTATCGGCACTGGGGATGCTGACATTATGGTGGCGCTGTCTGAAGACCATCACCCCACGGCGGAGTACGTCCGCAGGCTGCGGCTCAAATTGGTTCAGGAATTTCCTGGCGTAACGTTTTACGTCCTGCCCTCGGACATGGTCAGCCAGATTCTGAATTTCGGCCTCCCTGCGCCCATCAATGTTCAGGTGGTGGGCCAAAACCTGACCGCCAATCGGCGATTCGCCGAGGGGCTGATGCGTAAACTCAAATACATTCCCGGCGCGGTTGACTTGCGCATTCAGGAACCTTTCAACCTGCCCCGGCTCCAGGTTGACATTGACCGAACCCGGACGGCGCAGGTAGGTTTTACGACCAGCAACGTCGCCAGCGACTTGCTGATTTCCCTGAGCGGGAGCTTCCAGACTTCTCCCACCTTCTGGTTGGACCCGCGGACCGGCGTGAGCTACAGCGTCACCACTCAGACGCCACAATACCGGGTGGACTCGCTCCAGGATCTCCAAAACATTCCCATCTCGAATTCCAGCGGTGCTCCCCCCCAGATCCTGGGTAATCTGGCCACCATCACCCGCGGCGCTTCGCTGGCCGCGGTCTCGCATTATAACGTTCAACCTGTAGTCAACATTTACGGTTCCGTGCAGGGGAGGGACTTGGGGGGGGTGGCGGGCGACCTCGACCGCATGGTGGGCGAGAGCCAGAAGGATCTGCCGCGCGGCTCGCGCACCATTGTGCGCGGGCAGATTGATACCATGCGCTCATCCTTCTCGGGACTGCTGGCCGGGCTGGTCTTTTCGATTGCGCTGGTTTATCTCCTGATCGTGGTGAACTTCCAATCCTGGCTGGACCCGCTGATCATTATCTCCGCATTGCCGACGGGGCTGGCGGGGATCCTCTGGTTCCTGTTCGCAACTCACACTACCTTCAGCGTGCCGGCCATGATCGGCGCCATCATGTGTGTGGGAGTCGCCACGGCCAACAGCATTCTGGTGGTGAGTTTTGCCAAGGAACTATTGCAAGAGGGCGTCAATGCCACGGTGGCGGCGCTGGAGGCGGGGTTCACGCGTTTTCGCCCCGTCATCATGACGGCGCTGGCCATGATTATCGGCATGGTGCCCATGGCACTGGGCATGGGTGAGGGTGGCGAGCAAAACGCCCCACTGGGCCGGGCGGTGATCGGCGGCCTGCTGTTTGCCACCGTGGCTACGCTTTTCTTTGTTCCCACCGTGTTCAGCGTTGTGCACGGCTCACGAAAGGATCGAGCCATTGAGCCATCGGGTCATCGGGCCATTTAGTCATCGGGTCATTTAGCCATTGATTCATTGGGTCATTGGCTGATCTGGCCATCGAGCCATCTGGCCATTGAGTCATTGAAGTACTCGGGTGATCTGCCGGTGGTGTGATTGACCAATTACGAAGAGTTCAGTAGTGTTCAATTGCAAAATCGCCAAATCAGGAAATCACTAAATGACCCGATGACCCGATGACCTGATGGCCCAATGATCCGATGACCCAATGACCGGATGACCCGATCCTGGGAGGACGTAATGAGCGTTGAGGAAAGTTTCGACATTGAGAGCCGCGACGGGCAGAACGCGGGTCCTGGCCTGCCGGGCCAAAGGCCCCCGTCATCCGGGGTGGGCAAAGTCATCTTCGGGCTGGCGGTTCTCTTAGTTGTCGCGGGCGCCGTCGTTTACAGGGGCATTACCACTCGTGCCCGTGCCGCTGCCGACGTGAAAACCGACACGCGCGATCTCGCCGTGCCCGCGGTTTCGCTGGCTCAACCCAAGCGAGGCGCGCCGCAAGAAGAAATCGTATTGCCGGGAAACATCCAGGCCTTCATCGACGCGCCGATTTACGCGCGTACGAACGGTTACCTGAAGCGCTGGTATGTGGACATCGGCGGGAGGGTAAAGGACGGCCAGCTCCTGGCGGACATCGATACTCCCGAACTGGATCAGCAACTCCAGCAGGCGCGGGCAGATCTGGCGACGGCAAAGGCCAACTACGACCTGGCGCAGACCACCGCCGCGCGCTACGAGTTCCTGCTGAAGAGCGATTCCGTGGCCAAGCAGGATGTTGATAACGCCGTGGGTGACGCTCACGCCAAAAAGGCCATGGTGGACTCCGCCACGGACAACGTGAAGCGCCTGGAACAGTTGCAATCCTTTGAAAAGGTTTATGCGCCTTTCGACGGGGTGCTCACGGAGCGCAAGACCGATATCGGCCAGCTCATTGATTCCGGAAGCGGCAGCGGCGCCAAGGAATTGTTTCATGTGGCGGCCATTCACACCCTGCGCGTCTACGTCAATGTGCCGCAGATTTATTCCCCCGCGGCGGTCCCGGGCGTCCAGTCCTATTTGACGATGCCGCAGTTTCCCGGACGCCGCTTTCCCGGCAAGCTGGTGCGGACCGCCGAAGCGATTGACCAACCATCCCGCACCCTGCTTGCGGAGGTAGACGTTGCCAACCCCACGGGCGAAATCCTCCCCGGGGCTTACGCGGAAGTCCATTTGAAGCTTTCCTCTGCCACCTCGACGGTCGTCATCCCGGTAACCAGCCTGATTTTTCGCTCGGAAGGCTTGCGCGTGGGGGTGGTCCGCAACGGCCACGCTCTCCTTATTCCGATAACCTTGGGCAGGGACTTCGGTACGGAAGTCGAAGTGGTATCGGGCCTCGACGGAAACGAAAGGGTGATCACGAACCCGCCGGATTCGCTGGTGGAAGGTCAGGAGGTCCGCAGCGCTACCCCGGGCGCGGGTTCTTGGGGCGCGGAGTGAGATGGGTGGAGGCAGGAATTGAATTCGTTGAACGTTATGTTTTGTGAAGAGGGACGGAGGTCGGCCCCTTCAGGGCCGGATTCATCTTGGAGGTTGCGTTCCCGTAGGTTTCACCTACGGCTACTCACGGTTTCCCGCTTCGCGGGAACGGGGAACGCGGTCGGCGTTTGGCCATTCGCCTTCCTCGCCGCGGCCCTTTTCATGTTCAACGCTTGTACCCCCGGCCCCAAGTACGCAAAGCCCACGGTTCCGACGCCACCCGCCTACAAGGAGCTTGCGCCCAGCGCGGCCGGTCCGCAAAGCGAATGGAAAGCGTCCCAACCTCAGGACCAGGTGATTCGCGGAAAGTGGTGGGAAATCTTCAACGATCCGCAGTTGAATGCCCTTGAGGAGCGCGTCGACGTCTCAAACCAAAACCTGAAGGTCGCGGAAGCGCAGTTTCGCCAGGCACGCGACCAGATTCGAATCGACCGGTCGGGGCTGTACCCGACGGTCAGCGCCGGACCTAACATCACCGGAGCACAATATTCCAAGAATGCTCCCAACCCCGGCCCCAAATATGGCCAAACGCAGGGGGATTTCGTATTGCCCTTTGACCTTTCCTATGAGGTGGACGCCTGGGGGCGAATCCATCTCACAGTTCAAGCTGCCACGGCCAGCGCCCGGGCCAGCGCGGCAGATTTGGAAACCGCCCGGCTGAGTATTCACGCTGAGTTGGCTGCGGATTACTTTTCGCTGCGCGGGCTGGATGCGCAGAAGCAGTTGCTTGACTCCACTGTGGTCGCCTACCAGAAAGCTCTGGACCTCACCACCAACCGGTATAACGGCGGGCTGGCGGCCAAAGTGGAAGTGGCGCAAGCGGCGACGCAGCTTGAAACCACCCAGGCACAGGCCATCGACGTGGGAGTGCAGCGTGCCCAATTCGAACATGCCATTGCCGCGCTCGTAGGCCAGCCCGCATCGACCTTCTCGATCCCCGTCTCGCCGCTGGATATGCCCCCGCCCAAGATCCCGGCGGGAGTCCCCTCCGATTTGTTGCAGCGCCGGCCGGACATCGCCGCCGCGGAACGGCGCATGGCCGCCGCCAACGCCGAAATCGGGGTGGCCAAGACGGCCTATTACCCCACGCTCACTCTCAGCGCCGCGGCTGGCCTCGAAGGGTCCTCGATCACCAACTGGTTTGCCTGGCCCAGCCGCTTTTTTGCCGTGGGCCCGACGTTGCTGGAAACGCTTTACGATGCCGGCCGCCGCCATGCCTACACGGACCAAGCCTGGGCCGCTTACGATGCGAACGTGGCTTCTTATCGCCAGAACGTCCTCACCGCCTTCCAGGAGGTCGAGGATAACCTGGCCGGGCTGCGCATTCTCGATGAGGAAAGCAAGAAGCAGAGTCAGGCCGTGCAGTCAGCCGAACTCTCACTGGCGCTTTCCACCACCCGTTACAAGGGCGGACTGGTGACTTATCTTGAGGTCATTACCGCGCAGAGCGCCGCCCTGAGCAACGAGCGCGCCGCCGTCGATCTCCTGACGCGCCGAATGACTTCCAGCGTGCTTCTCATCAAAGCGCTGGGCGGCGGATGGGACGTCTCCAAGCTTCCGCAGATTACCGAGCACGAAGATCACCCCCCTGTGCACGGCAGCAAATCTTAGGAGAGGTTGCTTTCCTGTAACAGAAGTGCGTTGAACCCGAATTCCGAAGTTCAAGATGCGGCGGATCTTCTAATTGCCCCGCTTTCGAGGTAATCGCCTTCTACTCGTCCCCGATACCTGTCACCTGACTCCTGAATCCTGACTTCTCTGCTCCCAATGACATACCAATACTTTTTTTCCGAACCCAAATAAGAAACTCCTCATCCGCCAATGCTCCGCTGCCGATAAGCAGAGGACAGAAAGATTCACCGGTTCAGTTTGACCCCGGGTCCGGTGGCATCGGAAGTTGAGGGAACAGGGAGTAGGTGAATGTGAGATTCAGTTTTACTCCGGGTTCCCATGGCATGGGAGGAGAAGCCAATGTCCCTCTTTGCGCTCGTCACTCGCCGTCGCGCCAGCGTATTCACGTTCGGCTTATTCCTTCTGTTTGTCGCCCGCGTTAAGGATGACCCCAACCGCGCCCTCGTCGCCGCCGAACCAGTTGGCCACGCCCGGATTGCCCATGCCAAACTCCTGCTGAGTTTTGAGCCCAACCTAGGTCAAGCCGACCCGCGCGTGAAGTTCCTCTCGCGAGGACCGGGGTACACGCTCTTCCTTGCGGAGGATGAAGCGGTGGTAGCACTGCGGAAGTCAGGAGCCGGAAGGCGGGAGCCAGAACGCAGAAGTCAGGAGTCCAGACTTAGAAGTCATAAGTCAGAAGAGGAAAGACGTCAGTTCTCCGTAGTCCGTGGTCAGTTGCATGAAACAAGGGAGGGGGATCGTAGCGCGTCCCTTGTCACGCCGCACTCGTCACTGCCATTTCCAGTGCCCAGTCCCCAGCCCCCTTCTTTTCTCTGCCTAAAGCTGCTTCGCGCGAACCCTGCTGCCAAGGTCATCGGCGTAAATGAATTACCCGGCAAGAGCAACTACCTGACCGGCAATGATCCTAAGAAGTGGCGCACCAACGTGCCAACTTATGGCAGGGTGCGGTACGAGAACATCTATCCAGGGGTAGATCTGGTCTATTACGGCAAGCAGGGTGGGCAGTTGGAGTATGACTTTGTCGTGGCCCCTGGGGCCGACCCCGGCGCGATCGCACTGGCAATCGATGCCGGCGGGCAAGTAAGCAGTAGGCAGAAAGCAGCAGGCAGCAGTCAACCGTCCGTGGTCAGAGGTTCCGGCAGGGCGGGATCAGGGGTAACGGACCACGTACCACGAACGACGGACAGCACCCAATCCAAAATCCGAAATCGAAAATCCAGAATCTCTTCGTCCCTGCGCATCGCGGCGAATGGCGACCTGATTGTGACCGCCGAGGGCGGGGAGGCGCGGTTTCACAAGCCGGTGGTGTATCAAGAACAGTCGACAGTTGACAGTTCACAGTTGACAGGCGAAAGCGAGGGCGCACTGGACTGCACGTCTCCGGACAACGGACCACGGACATCCGCCAATCCAAAATCCGAAATTCAAAATCCAAAATTGATCGACGCCTACTACGTCCTCAAGTCGGACGGCGAAGTAACCTTTGAAATCGCACCCTACGACAGGACTCGGCCCCTGATCATCGATCCCGTCCTCAGCTACTCCACCTATCTTGGCGGGAGCGATATGGATTATGCCAATGCCATTGCAGTGGACCCTTCCGGAAATGCCTACGTGACAGGTTACACGGCTTCCATCGATTTTCCGCTTGTCAAGCCGGTTCAGAGCTCCCCCGGTGGCGGCACCTGCACAGATGGTGTGGACACTATCGCTTGCTTTGACGCCTTTGTGACCAAGCTGAATCCCGCCGGGACTGCGCTGGTCTATTCCACTTACCTCGGCGGCAGTGGTGAGGACTATGGGACGGGAATTGCGCTCGATGCGAGCGGCGATGCCTATGTGACCGGGTACACAAATTCCACGGATTTTCCGGTAAAGAAGGCGCTCCAAGCCGAGAACGCCGGGGGGTACGACGCTTTTGTTGCCGAACTGAGCGCAGACGGAGCCTCCCTGATCTACTCGACCTACTGGGGCGGAAGTAGCGATGATATAGGGACTGGCGTCGCAGTCGATTCTTCCGGCAACGCCTATATGTCGGGCTACACCGCCTCGCCTGAATTCCCGGTCACCCCCGGTGCCCTCCAGGCCAGCTACGGCGGTGGCGACCACGATGGCTTCGTCGTCAAATTCAACTCGGGAGGCGCCGAGCTCGGCTATTCAACATTTCTTGGTGGCAGCGCGGACGATTACGCTTACGGAGTCGCTGTGGACTCTGCCGGCGATGCCTACGTCACCGGGGCCACAAACTCCGCGAACTTCCCGACCGTAAACGCCTTCCAACCGAATTACGCCGGCGGCCTCTGCGCTGTAGCTCCGAACACCTTCCCGTGCTACGACGCCTTCGTTGCGAAGCTTAACCCCGCCGGATCAGCGCTCATTTACTCTACGTACTTGGGAGGAACCGGCAGCGATTACGGCTATGCCATCGCCCTTGACGGTTCGTCCAATGCCTATATGACTGGGTACACGACTTCCACAAACTTCCCGACAACGGCGGGAGCTTTCCAGCGAGTCTTCGGTGGCTCGTACGACACCTTCGTTACCAAGCTCGATGGCGCTGGTTCCGCACTTGTCTATTCGACCTACTTGGGCGGTCCCGGAACTCAGGTTGGATATGACGTTGCGGTAGATTCATCCGGGCATGCTTTCGTGACGGGATACAATTACGGGGGCGGTTTCCCAACCGTGAGCCCCACGCAAGCTAAGAACGCCGGATTCTACGACGCCTTCGTCAGTGTGCTTAATGCATCTGGAAGCTCGCTCGATTTTTCCACCTACCTCGGTGGAAGCTTAGACGAAGTGGGACGCGGAATCTCCTTGGACCCCTCAGGGAACGCTTACGTTACCGGCGGGACTTTCTCGTTGGATTTCCCCATCACATCAGGCGGCTACCAGCCGACATATGGGGGCGGACCCTACGATGCCTTTGTGACCAAGTTTAGTCTTACGCCGGGGCCTTTCGTGGCCCTCTCGCCGTCATCGTACAACTTTGGCAACCAGGTTGTCGGGACGACGAGCTCCGCCGCGCCCATAACGCTCACCAACACCGGTAACGTCACGCTCAACATCACAAGCGTGACCATCGCCGGGACGAACAGCGGCGACTTTACTCAGACCAATAACTGCGGCGCGACCGTGGCCGCGGGCGCCAGTTGCACCCTCAGCGTCACCTTCACTCCCACGGCGAGCGGCTCGCGGAGCGGCTCTTTAACCATCACTGATAACGCCAGTCCTGCCACGCAGACCGTCAGCCTCACGGGAACCGGCACTGCGCCCGTGGTAGGCCTCTCCCCCGCTTCCTTGACTTTCCCGGCACAAGCGGTGGGCACCAGCAGCAGCGCTCAAAGCGTCACCCTCAGCAATACGGGGAGCGCCACCCTCAGCATTACCAGCATCACCGCCAGCGGCGACTTCTCCCAAACCAACACCTGCGGCGCGAGCCTCGCGGCCAGCGCCAGTTGTACCCTCAGCGTAACCTTCACTCCTACGGCGAGCGGCTCGCGGAGCGGCTCTTTAACCATCACTGATAACGCCAGTCCTGCCACGCAGACCGTCAGCCTCACGGGAACCGGCACTGCGCCCGTGGTAGGCCTCTCCCCGGTAGTGACTCAATTTGAAATTTGGAGGTTCGCATGATGGCAACGGATTTGCTTATATCTCCGCGCAAGGTCTATAATCCCCCATCTCCGAGGCGACCAAAAGATAACCGGGGAAAAGCCGTGACGATTGGGATTGGGATAAGATGCACGGACGGGATTGTCCTTTCTGCGGACACGCTCATCACCGTTCCTGGCTCCCACAAGTATTACGAGTCCAAAATCTTCGCCGTCAGTTACCCGCCCTTGCGCGACCGCAGTTTTTTTACCTTCGCAGGCTACCCGGAGCTAATGAAAACATTCAGAGACAAATTCACCGAAGCCGCACTTAGAAGCGATTTTGATTTATCTGTCTCGGGGGTTAAAGATACGACCGAAGACATTTTACAGGAAATGGAAGGAGCAATTCTAAACAGTCTTGATAGCACAGGAGGATTGCAGATGCTTTGCGCCAGCTTCATTGGCGGGAATCTCTCCTTGTTGCGAACCTCGGAAACCTCGGTTCATAAAGTTGGTTTATATGACTATGTGGGAGCCGGAGATAGTTCGCTTCTGCGCTACCTATCTAGCTTACTCTTAACTCAAACGGTCAGCGTTAAAATCGGCAGCATAATAGCTTCCTACCTTGTCACCAAAGCCAAGCAACTCGTTGACGGGTGCGGCGGGGAAACTGATTTGGTTCAGATAATGGCAGATGGGAAAGTTCACTCCTTCACCGGAAGTTTTAAAGACAGGGAAATATTAATGGCGGAATTCTATATCAAGCAGTTTATTGGAACGGTTTTCATTCCGAGTATTTCCGACGATCACAGGAACAAAGTCTTTGAAAGCCTCTCTACTTCTTTCCGCGACCTACTTCGCTCATAAGTGCAACGATCTCTTCAATGCTCCACATGTGGTCTGCAACCCCTGCTTCCATCGCGGGTGTAACCCTCAAAGTCTGATGAATCCGGCAGAAGTTATAGTGCATGTAATAGAGGGCCACCATATAAGCGTGATTCTCGACTTTCTTGCTAAAGCCATTTGTAAGCCGCGTGAATCGGCGCATGCCCATCCTCATGCTGAGATTCTGCCGTTCGACGTAACTTGTTGATACGTGCCTCATGTCGGGCCTTCCTTGCATGACCTTCGCTTCGGCGCTAACGCACACCGCAGGACTGTAACGGGTTTCCTCTTGCGTAGATTCATACATCTTTACTAATACAGCATAATCTATTTCACATCCGAACGCGCCGTCAACCGCATCCAGGTAAACGCGCAAGCCATCCGTTGTAAGCTGAATTCGATTTTTTAGCCTACCAGCAAGATCATCAATAAACATACGGGCGCTTCGCAAGTCTCGATTGCCAATCATAAACGAAGGAACTAGCTTTGTGTCAGCATCAATGGCTACCCACGTCCATACGTCGCCATAGCCGAATTGGCCGCGCTTTTCTTGAGGGACATTCTTTTGCTTGGCGTAAACAAAGCTCCAGCATTCGTCGCACTGAATCCGCTTGCACTTCAGATTGCGCAACGTGCGGTCCTGATAGTCGGCGCACGCGCTTCCGATTCTCGGTAGAAGATGCAGGACAGAGTTAAAGGCCACGTCGCACATGCGGGCAGTCGCGCGAAGCGAATTGCCCTCAATTAGTGCGGCAATAATTTGCGTTTGCTTTTCTTGGCTCAGCTTGTTCATAATGCAATTATGCATGAGCGGAACAAGCATGTCAAGTAAAATCTTTGGGCAAGGCAAACTTTTTTGGGTGTAAACTTTGCGATGCCTTTTTAATGTTGCGCTCAACTCCTGCAAAGATGGCCGGAATCCGAACTGATGACCAGATGCCAGTTCTTTCGCCGTTTCAAAACCGAAGCTGTATAGCCAGAGGAGAAACGTGAGAATTTCACTAAAAGAAGCGGTTGAGCTATTTAGAGACTGGAAGGAACGGCCAATCCTTGTCAAGGTCACAATGGCACTGCGAGAAAGAGTTGGTGTTTTCGACTGGTATATTTGCAAGGTATCACCCTCTGGTAGGTTGATGTTTCTTGACCCTAATAATGGCAAACGCGAAGCAGTTAATTTACAGGGAGCAACTTGGACTCTTACCAGTTCGACTGATCCAAGATTGGGAGAATCGGTAGCTGCTCGCCTCGCTCGCGGAATGGTTACGCTTTCGGAAATAAGATGATCTGACATAGGCTAAATTCTGGACAAAGGGGACACATATGGCATCTAAACTTAAAGACCCATCGGAGCTACCTGTTACCGCAGCCGATATGTTAGCTCTTAATAAGCAAATCTTCGCCAGCGCACAAGAGATCAACAAGACCCTCGAAAGGTTGGCTATTGCTATCGAGAAATTGGTTGAAAAAACTCAAGGCTAACTCCGGTGTGCGCGGCAAGCAATACCGCTAAAGCTTCGTTTGCCGACACATTTTTCTCTTTCAGAAAGTCGAGAACTTGTTGGGCAAGTTCAAGGGTGGATCTTTTTGAAGATTTTTGGTTTGCCATTGGGCACACTCCTATGCTAAGGTTCAAATCGGAGTGTGAACCCTACAAGGCCCCGACTGACATCGGGGCTTTCGCTTTTCTGCTATCTTACCACAGTCAAGTTGGAAAGGGGGGGGCAAGATGAGTCCAACTGTCTATTTAATTCTTTTCGGAATGTTGGTGCTTGCGGGATTCTCCACCGTTGTATCACGACTCAATCATATTGCCGATTCTCTCGACTCACTCCGAAGTGACCTTAAACCCTTAGCGGAAGAGGCTCGCGAAAGGCAGCACGAAGCACAAAGAGTCCAAAGGCTCCGTGAGCATGATCTTATGGTGTGAATCGGCTAGACCTACTTCTTCCACCGTGCATTCGCCGCTTTCGTTGCGATAGTAGACCGCTTCCTAGCCGAAAGCGCTTGTGCCCTGGCAACCCCTCCCCTGAGTCCACCCTTGCGCCCGATGTCAGAAAGGTATGCCGACACTGCCGATCGCTCAGGCTCAGCAGGAATCTTAACCTCTCCAGTTAGGAGTTGGGCAACTTGATGCGCCCGTTCGTTGGTATCACGGGGTAGTTTCTTTGGCTTTATCATGCGACCATTGTCGCATACTAGGAAGGCGAGTCAAGAGGCAAGAAAATCAAAATGAGTCACTACCCTCTCCCCCGCTTCCTTGACTTTCCCGGCACAAGCGGTGGGCACCAGCAGCAGCGCTCAAAGCGTCACCCTCAGCAATACGGGGAGCGCCACCCTCAGCATTACCAGCATCACCGCCAGCGGCGACTTCTCCCAAACCAACACCTGCGGCGCGAGCCTCGCGGCCAGCGCCAGTTGTACCCTCAGCGTAACCTTCACTCCCACGGCGAGCGGCTCGCGGAGCGGCTCTTTAACCATCACCGATAACGCCAGCCCTGCCACCCAGACCGTCAGCCTCACGGGAACCGGCACTGCGCCCGTGGTGAGCCTCTCCCCCGCTTCCTTGACTTTCGCGGCACAAGCGGTGGGCACCCGAAGCGTCGCTCAAAGCGTCACCCTCAGCAATACGGGGAGCGCCACCCTCAGCATTACCAGCATCACCGCCAGTGGCGACTTCTCTCAAACCAACACCTGCGGCGCGAGCCTCGCGGCCAGCGCCAGTTGTACCCTCAGCGTGACCTTCACTCCCACGGCGAGCGGCTCGCGGAGCGGCTCTTTAACCATCACCGATAACGCCAGCCCTGCCACCCAGACCGTCAGCCTGACAGGAACCGGCGTGGCCACACCGCTGGTCAGCCTCTCCCCCGCTTCCTTGACTTTCCTCACACAAGCGGTGGGCACCAGCAGCAGCGCTCAAAGCGTCACCCTCAGCAATACGGGGAGCGCCACCCTCAGCATTACCAGCATCACCGCCAGTGGCGACTTCTCCCAAACCAACACCTGCGGCGCGAGCCTCTTGGCCAGCGCCAGTTGTACCCTCAGCGTAACCTTCAAGCCGACGGCTACTGGGACCAGAACCGGGGTCGCGACCATCACCGATAACGCCAGCCCTGCCACCCAGACCGTCAGCCTGACAGGAACCGGCACTGCGCCCCTGGTGAGCCTCTCCCCCACTTCCTTGACTTTCCCCGCACAAGCGGTGGGCACCAGCAGCAGCGCTCAAAGCGTCACCCTCAGCAATACGGGGAGCGCCACCCTCAGCATTACCAGCATCAGCGCCAGCGGCGACTTCTCCCAAACCAACACCTGCGGCGCGAGCCTCGCGGCCAGCGCCAGTTGTACCCTCAGCGTAACCTTCAAGCCGACGGCTACTGGGACCAGAACCGGGGTCGTGACCATCACCGATAACGCCAGCCCTGCCACCCAGACCGTCAGCCTCACGGGCACCGGCACTGCGCCCGTGGTGAGCCTCTCCCCCACTTCCTTGACTTTCCCCGCACAAGCGGTGGGCACCAGCAGCAGCGCTCAAAGCGTCACCCTCAGCAATACGGGGAGCGCCACCCTCAGCATTACCAGCATCACGGTGAGCGGCGACTTCTCCCAGACTAACACCTGCGGCGCGAGCCTCGCGGCCAGCGCCAGTTGTACCCTCAGCGTAACCTTCAAGCCGACGGCCACTGGGACCAGAACCGGGGTCGTGACCATCACCGATAACGCCAACCCTGCCACCCAGACCGTCGGCCTGACAGGAACCGGCGTAGACGCACCGGTGGTCAGCCTCTCTCCCGCTTCCTTGACTTTCCCGGCACAAAAGGTGGGCACCAGCAGCAGAGCTCAACTCGTCACACTCAAGAACACGGGGAGTGCGACCCTCCGCATTACCCGCATCACGGTGAGCGGCGACTTCTCCCAATACAACCCCTGCGGCTCGAGCGTGGCGGTTGGCGCGAGTTGCACCCTTAGCGTGACCTTCAAGCCGACGGCTGCTGGGACCAGAACCGGGGCCGTAACCATCACCGATAACGCCACCCCTACCACCCAGACCATCAGCCTGACGGGAACCGGCACTGCGCCCGTGGTGAGCCTCTCCCCCACTTCCTTGACTTTCCCCGCACAAAAGGTGGGCACCAGCAGCAGCGCTCAAAGCGTCACACTCAGCAATACGGGGAACGCTAGCCTTACTATTACGAGCATCAAAGCGAGCGGCAACTTCTCCCAAACCAACACCTGCGGCTCGCGCGTGGCGGCCAGCGCCAGTTGCACCCTCAGCGTGACCTTCAAGCCGACGGCTACTGGGACCAGAACCGGGGCCGTGACCATCACCGATAACGCCAACCCTGCCACGCAGACCGTCAGCCTGACAGGAACTGGCGCGTCCGCCGCGGTGGTCAGCCTGTCTCCCGCTTCCTTGACTTTCCCCGCACAACAGGTGGGCACCAGCAGCAACGCTCAAAGCGTCACCCTCAGCAATACGGGGAGCGAGGCGCTCGGCATTACCAGCATCACGGCTAGCGGCGACTCCTCTCAGACGAACACCTGCGGCTCGAGCGTGGCGGCCAATGCGAGCTGCACCCTCGGCGTGACCTTCGAGCCGACCGCCGCCGGGACCATAACCGGGGCCGTGACCATCGCCGATGACGCTGTGGGAAGCCCGCAATCCGTCGCACTTACGGGCACCGGTGAAGACTTCACTTTCACTGCGCCGCCAGGTTCGTCCACCTCTGCGACCGTCTCACCGGGAGGCACGGCCAGTTACACATTGAGCGTCGTTGCAGGGGGTGGATTCAATCAAAACATATCCTTCACTTGCACGGGAGCACCCTCGGAAGCCGCCTGCACGGTTTCACCGAGTTCATTGACCCTGAGTAGTTCCTCAACAAACGTCACGGTAAAAGTAACCACGACTGCGCCCTCGGTTGGCGCGCCGCGGCCCAATCCCCTCCCTCCCCCCGGACCCGTCCAATCCTGGCCTTGGCTTCTCTGGACAGTGGCTCTGGCAGCGTTGGGAAGCTTGGCTCGGGCAGCCCGGGGCTGGGTGCAACCCGGAGTGGGACGAAGCCGAGCGGGGTTTGTCACTTTCGCTGCTCTAGTGCTCGTGATGGGGGCAATGGCAGCTTGTGGTGGTGGCGGAGGTGGTGGTGGCGGCCCTGCTCCTCGGGGCAGTTTCGGCACGCCGCCAGGCACATATACCCTGACGGTTACTGGCACGTGTACGTCAGGTTCCACCAACCTCAGCAACTCTATAAAGCTGACATTGCAAGTGCAGTGAGGTTGCTGAGCGGGAGTGGTTGTAGGCCCCGCTCGGCATAGCGAGGGCGGCGCCCGCCCCTCACACCGCCCCACCATGCATACGGCTCTGTAGGCGGCGGCCCGATCCCAACCGTTGGATGCCACCTGATCGCGGCCAGTATTCATACGGCTTCGGCGGCGGGACTAGCCCAGACCTGTTCTACAAGCCTGCCGCCTGTGCCGCACTTTCTTGAACGAACCGCGGGCCTTCAAAACAGGTCTTCGCTACCTGCTTCTGCTTGTCCCTCGTCACTGATTTCCTGGCACCTGGCACCCGGCGCCGGGAACCCGCTTTCCGTCCTCGTCATTGCCCTCGATGTCTTTCATTTACTTTTGCCGTTGCCTGTGATAAGAATGCGCGTTTCGGTAAGACTATATGCATCTACATTTTGTCGATTACGCGATTATCGCCATCTACTTCATTTTCGTCCTGGGAATTGGCTTCGCCTTGCGAGGCCGGATGAAGACCAGCGATGATTTCTTCCTCTCAGGGCGCTCGATCCCGGGCTGGATTACCGGGCTTGCCTTCATGTCCGCGAATCTCGGTGCGCTCGAGGTCATGGGTCACGCTGCCAACGCCGCCAAGTATGGCATGTTCGTCAACCATTTCTATTGGCTTGCTGCCATGCCTGCCATGTGCTTCGTGGGCGTATTCATGATGCCTTTTTATTACGGCAGCAAGGCGCGCAGCGTCCCCGAGTACCTGCGTAAACGTTACGATGAGAAGACGCGGACGCTCAACGCCTTATCCTTCGCGCTTATGACGCTGCTGGTCTCAGGCATCGATCTTTATGCCATGGCGATTCTCTTCCAGCGACTGCTGAACTGGCCGTTCGGCGCCAGCGTAGTCGCGTCGGCGGCGGTGGTGGCGGTTTACATCTACCTGGGTGGGTTGACCTCGTCGATCTACAACGAAGTGCTCCAATTCTTCCTCATCGTGTTCGGGTTCCTTCCTTTGGCGATCCTGGGGTTAAAGGCGGTAGGCGGCTTTGCAGGGCTCAAGGCGAAATTGCCGAATGCCGGCTACGCGCACACTTGGGCGAACATCTGGCATGCCAGCCAGAATCCCATGGGGATCAACTGGTTCGGCACGATCTTCGGACTGGGCTTTGTGCTTTCCTTCGGCTATTGGTGTACGGACTTCCTGGTGGTCCAGCGCGGCTTGGCGGCGAAGGACATGCCCGCCGCACAGCGCACGCCCCTCGTGGCGGCTGTCCCCAAGATGTTCTTTCCGCTGATGGTTGTTCTTCCCGGCTTGGTGGCCATTGCGCTTGACCCCTCCCTGACGAAATATCTCAACGGCCGCTACGACAATGCGCTCCCGGCCATGCTGGGCAGGTTTTATCCCTCGGGCCTTTTAGGCATCGGGCTGACGGCGCTGCTGGCCAGTTTCATGTCAGGCATGGCCGGGAACGTCACCGCCTTCAACACGGTTTGGACTTTCGACATCTATCAGACGCACGTTAACCCCGGCAAGCCTGACCGTCACTATCTGAATATGGGCCGTTTCGCAACGGTTTTTGCCGTGGCGGTGGGAATCGGGACGGCCTTCATCGTCCTGAAGTTCAACAACCTGATGGATTATCTCCAGCTCCTTTTCGCCTTTTTCAACGCGCCGCTGTTCGGTACCTTCCTCCTGGGAATGTTCTGGAAGCGCACCAGCGCGCATTCCGGCTTCTGGGGATTGCTTTCCGGGATTCTCGCCGCCGCCACCCACTACACCCTCTACCGCTTCCATGTGATTTTCTACCCCACCGATATGGCGGCGAATTTCTATCAGGCTATCTGGGCTTTCTCGGTCTGCGTTGTGGTGACCGTCGTGGTGACTCTGTTCACCGAACCTCGAAAGGAAGAAGAGCTGGTGGGGCTTGTGTACTCTCTGACTCCAAAGCTGAGAAACCGGGACCTGCCCTGGTATGAGAGGCCTGGCATTCTTGCCATTGGCATCCTCGCGCTCTGCACGGTGTTGAATATCATCTTCTGGTGAAAACCATGGGTTTGGACATTCGCTTACCAATTGGAATCATCTTCAGCATTTACGGCGGCATTCTTATAATTTATGGCGCGGTGGCCGATCCAGCCATTTTCGTGAACTCTCTGGGAGTGAACATCGATATATGGTGGGGCGCGGCGATGCTGCTCTTCGGCCTGTTCATGGGCATTCTCGCATTCAGGGCCTCGCACCGTGGCGCCTCATGACTGAACTCCGCTGGAATCCTGCTGTTCGTGAATGGGTCTCAACGGCCTCCCATCGCCAGGACCGACCGCAGATGCCGGAGGATTGGTGCCCCTTCTGCCCGGGCTCGGGGAGAGTTCCGGACAACTATGACTGCTATATTTACCCCAACGATTTTCCCGCCTTCTCCATTCCCCCGCCGCAGCCTGCCATCCAGGGCGACGACTTCTATCGAGTGGCGCGGTCGTATGGCAAGTGCGACGTGGTCCTTTACTCTCCGGACCATCATACTTCGCTGCCGCAACTTTCGTTGGACCACATTGTGAAGCTCGTCCAGATATGGCGAAAGCGCTTTGCGGAACTCAAAGCCACTGCGGGGATTCGCTATGTTTTGATTTTTGAAAACAAGGGCGCAGTTATTGGCGTGACCATGCCTCACCCCCACGGGCAGATTTATGCTTTCCCGTTCATTCCGCCGCGCCTCGAAAGGGAGATTGCATCGGCGCGCGCTCACCAGCGCGCCAAACGCAGATGCTTGTTTTGTGACATTCTCAAGAAAGAGCGCGGTGAGGGGCGGCGAATTGTTGCCGAGAATGAGGCCTTCACGGCTTTCGTGCCCTTTTACGCGCGCTGGCCCTATGAAGTCCACATTTTCTCTCGCCGCCATCTAGTCGCCCTGGATGCCTTCCGGCCCTCCGAAGAGCGCGCGCTTGCCGAGATTCTGAAGTGGGTCACACTGAAATACGATAATCTTTATCAGATGTCGTTTCCTTACATGATGGTGCTCCACCAGGCGCCTACGAAAGGGAAT
>Ga0208689_1000067_pt1 | contig 108881 bp, 90 predicted proteins | sample June2015DPH_8_15_FD_184700 | JGI IMG/M metagenome (GOLD analysis project Ga0208689, IMG submission 184700) | Peatland microbial communities from SPRUCE experiment site at the Marcell Experimental Forest, Minnesota, USA - June2015DPH_8_150... | ecosystem: Environmental > Terrestrial > Soil >... | reverse complement strand
AAGACAAAGACCAGCAAAAGCCCGCGACTCCTCCGCCGCCGACTGCTGCGCCGCCTGCCAGCGCGCCGCCTCCTCCTCCGTCGCCGGATGCTGCAAAGGCGTCCGCGCCACCGGAGACCGCGAAGGCGTCCGCACCAGAGGAGCCGATCGAAGATCCGAATCGGCCCCGGTTGCGACGTGGAAAGCCAGACTCAAGTGCGCGCCGCGAACCGTTTACAACGTTCGACGCCCTGACAGGCACACCGCCGGGCACATCCTCGACAGGCACTGAGAAGCCCGACGCAACTGCAAAAGACTCCGCCGCAGCTTTGCCGCAGATTGTCATCATCCCGGCGATTTCCGATGCCGGCGGGCCTGATCCGCGCCCCTACACTTACGATGTGAAGCCGGCGGAGGAAGCGATCTACCGCAACAAGATGCTCGATCTGGCGGCGACGCAGCTTCAGGCGCAGGCAAGCGCTGCGACAAAAGAGGCTGCACCCACGCGCAAGAAGTCATCCGCGAACAAATCCGCCGGCAAGTTGCCCAAGCCTGCTTTCGACGATGTGAGCTTGCGCATCTTTGATCTCTCCAATTCGAACGAGCCGGTGCTGGTGCTCTCTGCGAAAACTCAGCCGCCTGCTGCGAGCGCGACCGGAAACGTCGAAGACCCAAAAGAGATCACGCTGATTGCCCGCACCAACCTCGAAGGCGAGCTGCGTAAACTATTCTTCTCGCAGACGGATTCGCGACATCTCGACGTCACTCCGCGGATGGAACTGATCGACGCGGTCGATGCCGACGGCGATGGCCGCGGCGAATTGCTGTTCCGGCGCACCTCCGACGATGGCAGTGCCTACGCGATCTACCGCGTTACCGCCGACCGGCTTTGGCCGCTGTTTGAGGGGACGCCGTAAGGCAGGTCTCAGGTCTTAGGTGTCAGGCATCGGTGTGACGTGGTTTTCCTGAGACCTGACACCTGAGACCTGACACCTTTCCATTTACAATTTCAGCCTCTCAGGGGTGTGGGCCTATGCGCTCTGCGTTTCGTATTGCGGTACTCGTTGCTGATAATTTCGAGTGGGCCGAAGGAAGTCAGAATTCAGAAGCTAGCTAGTTGGGTTTCTTCTTTCCAAAAAAGTCGCCTAGGCTGCCCAAACCTTTCAGTTTACCGTTTACCATCCCTTTCACATCGGGCATGAAGGTTGGGTTCGAAGTGGTGCCGCCAATGGCCACGGGGATGCCGCCCGCGCCGAGGCCGGCGACTTTCGTGAGACCGGCGCCGGCACCGGCCAGGTTGGCCAACATCTTGAAGTCGAGTGCATGGTTGGGGCTCACAGTGCCGGCGCCGGTGACGGTTCCAAGCGACGGGATCACCAGGTTGATCTTGTCGAGGCGCGTGCCTTCGGGCGCGTACCGCAAATCGGAACTCAGGTTCTCGATGCTGGTGTCATTGCCGGTCTGCTTGCCGGTGAGGGCGGAGATTGCCGATAGCTTGGATCCGAGGTTGAAACCGGCGAGTGCAGTGTTGCTCATCTTTACCCAGCCGGTTGAGACCAGCTCGTCGAGCGGACCAGCGGAGTCGAGTTCGGCCGAAAGCGTTCCTCCCTTGAGCCGCGAACCGGTGGGAAGAACTACGCCGAGTGCGGGAAGCATGGCTTCGAGGTCGTCGACCGGCATGGCTTGTCCGTTCAGTTTTGTTTGGATCAAAGTGGTTTCGCCGTGCATATCGTAAGTGCCGGTCAGTGTTGCCAGCGCCTTGCCGATAGCGACGTCGCCCTGCACCACCTTTCCGGACTCATTCTGCAGGTCGTGCTCGACGGCGAAGACAATCTGGATGGGCACTCCGGCGGGAGAGCCCTTGGGAACCAGCTTTAACGACGTGGCCTTCAAGGTTCCGCCGGCTTTCGCGATGTGGCCGTCGGAACTCAGCGTGCCATCGAAATCAGCCGAGCCGGTGATGCCCAGCTCCGGGTCCACGAGCGCCGAACGGGAGAGATCGAGTTTCTTGAGGTTCACCTTTGCCTGCACCGGCGTGAGCGAAGTATCGGTCGAATTGATCGGACCGGCGGTGCCGTCTATTTTCAAGCTGCCGCCGCCGGGAAGGCGTGCGGAAACGATCACGGGAAACGCGCTGGTAAAAGAAAAATTGCGCACTACAATGTTGACCTTGTCGTACACGATGGGCGTACGTTTGCCGGAAATGGATCCGAGGGAGATGGTCCCGTCGGTCAGGTCGAGCTTGGCCACGTTCACGTTCGCGGGTGCGCCGGACGTTTTTTCGGCTGCTTTGGCTGGTTGCGCCGACTGATTTCCGAGCTGGTTTCCGAGAGACGAGAAATTCCAAACTCCATCGCGGTCGCGCAGCAAAGTGATTTCCGGATGGTCAATGACGATCTTGGTGACGTTGAGCTGCTTGCTGAAAATGAGCGGTATCAGTTCGACGCCTACTTGGAGCGATTTCGCCTGGATAAACGGTTCGCTGCTGAATTTGGGATCGTCGGCGATGGAGAGCTGGTCGGCGCCCACGCTGCCGGAGAAGATGCCGAGGCTTAAATTGCCGACTTTCACCGGCCGTCCCAGAGCCGAGCTGAGGTTCGACTCAATCTGGGGACGGAAATTGTTGACGTTCACCAGGAACGGGAGCGCGATGGCGACCACAATCAACAGGACGATGACAATGCCGACAACTCTTACAACGGGTTTCACTGCGATACCTCCTAAAGGCGGGTGGGGAACGAAGTCTATCGAGAAACTTGGACAGTCTATCAAAACCAAGCGCACATGGTCCGCCGAAGGCCGTGAACCAAGTACTCGCTCGGCGTCCGTGCCGATGTTACGCGTCCGACGTTACGCCCTGACGTTATAAGATAGGCGCAAAGGATGGAGTCGATTCCGCAAGTGGCAGCTTCTGATTCGTATCCCCCGGTGCAGAAACAAGTAGCGCGGCTCGCCGGCTCCCCGCAAGTGCGCGCTGCATTCGACCGGTTCCGCTCGCAGGAATCACAGTTTGCGCTGTGGCAGATGGAGTCGACGCGGGTTGCCGCGCCTCCATTCGGAGAGGCAGCGCGTGGTGCCTGGCTGGCCGACCGTTTTCGCGAGTTCGGGCTCACCGACGTGCAGGTGGATGAGGTCGGCAACGTGTTCGGCGTTCGTCCCGGCTACGGAAGCCGTTTCGTGGCGCTCAGCGCGCATATTGATACGGTGTTTCCGGCGGCGACCCCATTGAACATCCGCCAGCAGGGCAGCCGGTTGTATGGCCCGGGAGTCGCCGACAACGGCGCGGGCATTGCGGCGATGCTGGCCGTGGCCAGTGTGCTCGGCAGCGCGCGAATTTCGCATGCGCTGCCGTTTCTGTTCATCGGGAACGTCGGGGAAGAAGGCGAAGGCGATCTGCGCGGCATGCGGCACGTTTTCGCGACGCCGCGCTGGCGCGACGCGATTGCCTACAGCGTGATTGTCGATGGCGCCGGAGCGGACACCGTGGTGGCCGAGGCCCTGGGCAGCCGCCGCTTCGAAGTGATCGTGCGCGGTCCGGGCGGGCACTCGTGGAGCGACTTCGGCGCGCCTAATCCGATTATTGCGCTCTCCCGTGCGATACAGGTCTTCAGTCAAACGCCGGTGCCGGCCTCGCCGAAAACAACGTTTAATGTCGGCGTGATTCGGGGCGGGACTTCCGTGAATTCGATTCCGGAATCCGCCAGCATGAGGGTCGATCTGCGCTCCACGTCGACGGCGGAAATTGACCGGCTGGAGCGAGCCCTGCGCACCGCGTTGGTTCAGGCGGTCGCGTTGGAAAATCGGGCCGCTGCTCAGCACGGAACGCGTAGGCCGCAGGTGGTGCAGAGTGAAGTGGTCGAGATCGGGAATCGTCCGGCGGGCGAACTGGCGCCGGGTGCGCAGCTTCTGAAAGTGATTCGCGCCGTGGATGCGCATTTGGGCAATACGGCGCAGGTGCAGCGCGCGTCGACCGACGCCAACATTCCGCTTTCGCTCGGCCGCGAGGCCATCGCGATCGGTGGTGGCGGCTCCGGTGGCGGCGCGCACACGTTGCAAGAATGGTTCGACTGCAATGGACGAGACCTAGGACTAAGGCGCATTCTGCTCACAATGCTGACACTGTCGGGAGTAGGAGAATAATGATGACGCGAATCGCTCCGATTTTGCTGTTGGCCGTGGCCTCTGGCGTGTCGGCTCAGAACGCGGCTCAGAAGCCGAAAGCGGATCTGATCTTTACCCACGGCAACATCTACACCGGAGTGGTCGATGCGGCGGCGTTGGGCGCGAGCAAGCGCGCGGAAGCGCTGGCGGTGCGCGGCGACCGCATCCTCGCCGTGGGCACGCGCGACCAGATCATGAAGTTGAAGGGGCCAGAGACGAAGATCGTGGATCTGGATGGTCACTTCGTCATGCCCGGATTCAATGACGCCCACATACGCTTGGCCAGCGCAGGGCTGGAGAAGATGAACGTGAATCTGGTCGGCGTCAAAACTCTTGATGAGTTCCGAGAGCGGTTGCGCGCCAAGTGCGAAACCGCCGGACCCGGGGAATGGGTGGTCGGTGAAGGTTGGGACGAAACTCTGTGGCCCGTCAAGGCTTTGCCCACACGCTGGGATCTGGATGAAGTGAGCGGCAAACACCCGGTTTACCTCGAGCGCGTAGACGAACACATTGGCGTGGCGAACACGCGCGCCTTGCAACTGGCCAGCATCACCGTCGCTACTCGCGATCCGGAAGGTGGAAAGATCGACCGCGATGACGCCGGCACGCCTAACGGCATTCTGCGCGAGATGGCGCTTGCGATGCAGGCGGTGATTCCCAAACCGACGCACGAGAAGCGGCGGCAAGCCATCGAACTAGCTCTTGCGGATCTCGCGAGTCACGGCATCACCTCCGCGCAGGATTACTCGCAGTGGGAAGACTTTCAGATTTACGAGGAACTCGAGCACGAGGGAAAGCTGACGGCAAGGATTTCAGAGTGGCTGACTTTCGACGACTCGATCGAAGACCTGAACAACAAGCGCAACTCGCATCCCGCGTCCGACAACCTGCTCCACACCGGAATGCTGAAGGCCTTTCTGGATGGTTCGCTCGGTTCGAAGACGGCCGCGTTGCTTGAGCCCTACAGCGATGATCCGAAGAACAGCGGTCTGCCGCAATACGAAGCGGCGAAGCTGAATGCAATGACCAAGGAGCGGGTGCTGGCGGGATATCAGATCGGCTTCCACGCCATCGGCGACAAAGGGGTGCAGTTGGCGCTCGACGCGTTCGCCGAGGCGGAGAAGGCGGCCAAAGAAGGCAAGGTGAAAGCGGCCGACGGTGGCGCCGATTACCGGCTTCGCATCGAGCACGCGCAAGTCACCACGCCGCAGCAGATTTTGCGTTTCAAGGATCTCAAAGTGATCGCCTCCATGCAGCCGAACCACCTGCTCACGGATATGAACTGGGCCGAGGCGCGTCTGGGACCGAAGCGCGCGGAGCATTCCTATGCATGGGCTGAGTTCCTTCGCCGCGGAGTGGTGCTGGCCTTTGGCACGGATTATCCGGTCGAACCGGTGACGCCGTTTCGCGGGCTCTACTCTGCCCTTACCCGTCAGAGCGAAGACGGAAAGAAGAGTTACTATCCCGCGCAGAAGCTGAACATCGAGCAGGCGATCGCCGCCTACACGACGGGCGCCGCTTTTGCCGAGTTCGCCGAAAAGCAAAAAGGCAAGCTGGAGCCGGGCATGCTGGCCGACTTTGTCGTTCTTGATCAGGACATTACGGCAGCCCTGCCGCCGAAAATTCTGGAGACGAAAGTTCTGCGTACGGTGGTCGGCGGCAAGACCGTGTACAGCATTGAGTCATTGAATCATTGAGACATTGAATCATTGGGTGACCCTTTGATGATCCGATGACTCATTGATCCCATGACTAAATGGTTCAATGACTCAATGACTCAATGATTCAATGACTCAATATAAAGAGCGGGAACGCGCGTTCATGATCGGTGCCCCCCTGGCCATTGTCCCGGCCTTGGTTTTCCTTCCTGCCGTGATGTTCCTGATCGTTTTTCCCCAGGTGGCGCACGGGCGGGCGATTGGGCTGTTCGTGTTGCCGGCCTGCGCGCTGGCGGGTAGTTTCGGACTGTGGAAGCTGGCGACGGGCGCGGTGCAGAAGCCGTGGGGAATATTCAACGTCCTGAGTTTTGGGGCGCTGCTGGTGTTGCTGGTCATCGCCGGCTATACCGGATTGTTCCTGGCGCTGATGACGCTGAAACTGTAGAGGGTTGTGTGGGGACGGGGCTTCGACCCGTCCCGGCGGGGCAAAGCCCAACACCCTTCCCTTGGCTCCGGGCGTTCGTGGCGAACGCGATCTAGGTTTTCTGCGTCTAACGATTTGACGGCCTTCGAACCGATCCCTGCCTGGGGCGAAGGTATAATAAAAAGTTAGGCAGTTTTAGGAGGAAAGAAATGGATTCGCGCGAAAGCGCTTTTTGGGTGCGTCTCAAAGCCAACCGTTGGGCGTACACGTTTACGATTCTGGCGACGCTGGCGGTTGGAATTCTGATTGGCACGATTGTCTCCTATGGAGTGAAAGGCAAGGAGGGACAGAAGTCGTCGGATGCGACCCCGCTGACCATTCCCGCTCCGCAACAGCTCTCGACCGCCTTCTCCCAGATTTCCAAGCAACTGGAGCCGAGTGTGGTGAACATCAATACCGAGTCGACCATTAAGAACCCTCACCGGCGGCGCTCCGTGCGTCCCGATCCGGACCAGGATCAGGGCAACGGCGATGAAGACTCCCCGTTCCAGGATTTCTTTGACAAGTTCTTCGGCGGCCAGGGCGGTCAGGGCGGAGAAGCAGGCACCATCCGCCAACGCTCGCTCGGTTCCGGCGTGATCGTGGATTCCAAGGGCTACATCGTCACCAACCGGCACGTGGTCGAGAAGGCCGATCGCATTCGTGTGAAGTTGCAGGATGAAAACCCGGCTTCTCCAGGCCACGATGCCAGGTTGATCGGCATGGACCAGGAGACCGATCTGGCGGTGATCAAGATTGATATAGATCGTCCACTACCGGCCGCGAAACTGGGCAACTCCGACGGCATGGAAGTTGGCGACTGGGTCCTGGCCATCGGCAGTCCCTTCGGACTGCAGGAAACTGTGACTGCGGGCATCGTGTCGGCCAAGGGGCGCAACATCGTTCCCAACCGGCAGTTCCAATCCTTCATTCAAACCGATGCGGCGATTAACCCGGGCAATTCCGGTGGACCGCTGGTGAATATGGCAGGTGAAGTCATCGGCATCAATACCGCCATCCTTACGGAGACGAGTTCGTACGCGGGCGTGGGATTTGCCATGCCGTCGAACACGGTGACGCAGGTCTATAACCAGTTGATCGGGCCGGAACACCGTGTGGCGCGCGGCTCCATCGGCATTGAATTTTCCGCCCAACCCAGCCCGGCCATCGCGCGCGTTTACGGATCGGGTGTGACGGTGTCGAACGTGGTATCCGGCAGCCCGGCCGACGAGGCGGGCCTGAAGATCGGCGACACGATCACCTCCGTGGATGGCAAGGACGTGAAGAGCGGCGACGATCTGGTGGCTGACATCGCTTCCCGCAAGCCGGGCTCGAAGGCCAAGCTCACCTTTGTGCGCAACGGCAAGAAGGAAGACGCGACGGTGACCATTGCCGATCGCTCGAAATTGTTCGCTTCCCGTCTGGGCGAAGAAGACGAAGGCCAGAGCGAGGAGGCCCCCAAGGCCAGCAAGTTCGGGGTTACGGTTCGCAGCATCACTCCCGATCTGGCCGATCGCCTGGGCATTGCGGCGGCCAAGGGCGTGGTAGTGCAGGACGTGAAGCAGGGATCGTTCGCCGAGGATCTCGGTCTGAATCGCGGCGACGTGATCCTGGAAGTGAACAAGCAGCCCGTGAACAATCCCGACGACTTTAAGAAGATCGAGTCGTCGCTGAAGAGCGGGCAGGATGTCGTGTTCCTGGTGCGTCCGCGAGGTTCAAGGGCTCAGGATGGAACGATCTTCCTGGCAGGTACACTTCCGTAACCGATAGGAAATCCGGCGAGACTGGCGCTCCGTCCCCGTTTCGGGGACCATAAGGGTGGGCTGGTCTCGCCCTTTTTTGTTAGAGCGCAAGATTAACTGGATTCTGAAGATGCACCGGGCTGATCAAATTCGGCGTTGGCGATGGGTCGGGCTGTGCAGCCTGCTCTGCCTAGCCGTGCATGGGCTCGCAATCGCAGAGACACAGACGTCGACTCCGCCAAAGAAACCGGCGCACGCTTCCGCGGCGACAGCCGAGAGATCAAAGCATCACACTAGCGGGCACGCGACCACCAAGCACACTTCGGCTCACAAGCGCACCTCAGCTCAGAAGAGCAGAAGCTCCCGCGGCAAGAAGGGCTCCAAGCAGGTCGCGACGAAGCGCGGCCAGCAGGCGATTGACTCGGCTCGCGCGCGGGCAATTCAGAAAGCGCTCATCCGCGAGCACTACATGCAAGGTGAGCCTTCAGGATCGTGGGACAGCGATACGCAGGCCGCGATGCAGCGTTATCAGGCAGATCAGGGATGGCAGTCGAAGACGACTCCAGATTCCCGAGCGCTGATCAAACTCGGATTAGGCCCCAGCCACGATCACCTGCTCAATCCGGAAAGCGCGATGACCGCCGCGCCAGCCGCGGGCGATCCGAAGGCCGGGGTGAAGCAGACTCCGGCGGAAAGCAACCTTCCCCAGCAGTAGTCGGCACTCGTCGAATCCAATTTTAGCTGGAACCTACTTGGCTTCCCGGAATTTCATGGCAAAAGCCATCGTCTTCTCAGCAATCGGCTGAAAAAACATCGCTCACAGCCTGCCTCGTTGCGTTATAACCATTCCAATGTCGATGCGCCCCGGCTGGCGCAGCGAGCGGGTGAGATTGATCGGGTGAGGTTTTATGTCATTCGCGTTTCAGGAGGTCACGCGGTTTCCGCCTAACACAGTCGCGATCAAAATCGCTATGGCTCTTGCGGTCGGCATGCTCGTCGGGTTTGAGCGAGAGTCTGCCAACAAAGACGTCGGGACACGCACGTTTGGGTTGACGGCCCTGCTCGGAACCTTGAGTGTGCTGATCTCAGCCGAGTACGGCTTGACGGCCATGATCGGCGTGATCGTGTTGATCGCTTTCCTCAACGCTCGCAGCATGATCGGCAGTGGCTCTCTGGAGATCACAACTTCTGCCGCGCTGCTGGTGACTTATGCCTTGGGCGTACTCGTCGGACTCGGCCACACGTTCACGCCGGTCGCATCCGCCATCCTGATGACGCTTTTGCTGGCGTGGAAGGTGGAATTGCGCAGGTTCGCCGGGGGCGTGAGCTTGGAGGAGTTGCGCGGTGCGGTGCTCCTCGGCTTGATCGGGTTGGTCATCTTCCCAGTCTTGCCCAACCGGTTCATTGACCCTTGGGAACTGGTGAACCTGCGGCAAGCGTGGGTCTCGGTCGTCGTGATCGCCAGCATAGCCTTCGTCAATTACGTGCTCCTGCGCTTGTACAGCACGCGGGGGTTGTACTGGACGGCCATCCTTGGCGGCTTGGTGAACAGCCGTGCCGCAGTCGCCGAACTCATGACCGTTATCACCGACTCCAGGACCACGGTGCTGGTAGTTCTACTGGCGACCGTCGCCATGTTCCTCCGCAATATCGTCCTGCTGGCGCTGTTCGCGCCGCGAGCGCTGCTCACCGCGGTCGGCCCGCTCTTCGCGATGGCATGTGTCGCCTTGTTGCTGCGGGGCGGCCAGCCCGAGGACGAGCCTGGTAAAGAACTGACTCTGCGTTCCCCCATCTCCTTGAGAAGAGTGCTGGGCTACGGAATCTTGTTTATCGCGATCCAGGTCGTCGGCACACTCGCTGAGAGGGTATTCGGCAACATCGGCTTTATGCTTGCGAGCGGCATCAGCGGCGTGGCCAGCAGTGCGAGTGCTACTGCGGCAGCCGGAAACCTCAGTGCCAGCGCAAAGATCACGCCAGAACTGGCGGGAACGGCGGTCGTAATCGCGTCCATGGCAAGCGCATTGACGAATGTCCCTTTGGTGTTCAAACGTCTGTCCGGGACGGTCTTGTTCAGGATTGCCAGTTCTACCGCGCTGCAGATAATCGTCGGAATCACGGTACTCGCGGTACAGCACCATTTTCTATCGCGGTAGCTGGAACCCACTGTCCCAAGTGCGAGAAACAACCTTCTCAGTGGGTGAGTTTGCAATAGCTGTCGCAAAGAAGCGTTTACACCGGTCATTTATGAGATAGCTGGTAGCTTGCAGCTCCAATTCTCGCTAATCCAGCACCGGCCGCGGACAGAAAGGGATCGGCATCCCTCTGACAATCGCCCCCGGGTTGCCCTCGACCAGCGCTTCGGCATACTCGGCTCCAACGATTTTTTCTGCTACATCGCGAGCCGCGGACAGATTCGGGATACGGCGCTTTGTGTCGTGAGCGTCGGAGGCGAGGATGTGGACGGCTGCGCGGTCGAGCAACCAGCGGGCGACGATTTCGGGCCGTTCTCCCCAGAATCCCGTCAGCGCCGAGGCCGTGACCTGAATCAGACAGCCCTGCTCCGCCCACTCCAGGATGCGCTGCGGCTTTTGCTGCAGGATCGGGTTCCGTTCGGGATGGGTCAGGATCGGCGTAAGCCCGCAATCTCCCAAGCGGGTGAAACACTCGGAAAGCCGTGTCGGGACACTGAAGTTGCTGAGTTCAATCAGCAGATAGTTCGTTTCGCCAATCGTGTAGGTGTGCGGCTGCTCGAGCACGCGTTCCAGATTCTCGAATGAAAGATGAAAATCGCAACCCAGGCTCAATTGCGGCGCGGGACCAACCTTCTCCCGTAGCTCGCCGAGAAGCCCGGAGAGGTATCCGCGATCGTAGGCGTAACGATCGTTGGCGTGCGGGGTGGCGACAGCATGGGTAATGCCGTCAGCCGCCGCTAGGCGGCACATTTCGACGGCTGCATCCCAGGACTTGGGGCCGTCGTCGACCTCGGGCAGAATGTGGCAGTGGATGTCGATCACGACGTAATCTTCACTTGAAATGCAACTTGCAACGCGCTCATTTAGCCTACAACGATTAGAACACATACCGCGGGCCGGCATCGCGTGCCTCGGGCGCGCGCAGTTTGGCGGGCGCCGACGCAGTCTCGCGCCCTCGCCTGCGCATCCAACCCAACGGGTTCCAGTTTTCGAAGGTTGCGTCGCGCCGGGCAAGGCGCGCAGTTGCGTTGTTCCCGCCTTCTCGTGCACGATAGTGAGCACGACCTTTCGTTTTCATCTTGGATATTGAGGAGCAGGTTCGCAAATGAGCTTTCTGAGGGCGGCGCGTGCCGCACTGGCAGGTCAAAGTGGTCTTCCCTGGATTCTTCTGGCCGTCGTCGTTATCCTGGCCGGACTTTCCCTTTCCTGCGGCAACAGCAGTCACAACACCCCGACGGGGCCGAACCATAATGCCTACGTAACCCTGCCAGCGAGTGGCTCGGTGCTTCTGCTGCAGATTAACGGCGCAACCGGCGCCATCACCACGGGAGCGCAAACGCCGCAAGAGGAGGATTATTCGCCCACCGGCCTGGCGTTGCTTCCGTCAAAGAAGTTTCTCTACGCGGTCAATTCCCGCGCCAACACGATCTCGATTTTCAACGTCGCCAGCGATGGGACTTTGACGCTCAGTGGCACTCCGACTCCGGCCGGCGGTTCCAGTCCGAATGCCGCGGTCATCGACCCCTCAGGCAAGTACCTGTTAGTGACGAATAACCTGTCTGACAACGTTTCCGTTTTCTCCATCGATCCCGGCACCGGCGCTTTGTCCCCGGTCGGATTGCCCGTCCCTGCGAATTCGGATCCAAGCGAGATTCTGATCACGCCTTCCGGCCAGTTCGTTTACGTGACCAATCCGAGCCTCGGTAGGGTTACTGCTTTTTCGTTTTGCCCGCCCCAGCTGGCTTCAGAACCGCAGTGTTCCGGCGCGACAAGCATCCTTGCTCCGGTGCCGGGGTCGCCGGTCTTTTCCGGGGCGGGAGCCTTCGGCCTGGCCGTGGATGCGACTGAACGATTCCTCTACGTGGCGAATCCTTCGGCAGCCAACCCTGCCCCGTATGCGTCCACCATCGGCAACATTTCCGGGTTCAACATCGACTCCGACACCGGCGCACTGAGCCCGATACTCGGCTCGCCATTTACCTCCACGGTCGGCTCCGGCCCCACCCTGGTCACCGTCGATCCCAGCGGCAGGTTTGTTTACGCGGTGACTCCGGGATCGAGCGACTCCATCTGGTGTTTCACGATCACTTCTACGAACGGACAACTGGTGGCAGTAACGAAGTCGCCGTTCAGCGTGGCCGCGGGCGGGCTGTTCGCCCTCTTTGACCCCAGCGGCAACTATTTCTATATCGGCAGTCCGTCCGGAAACGGTATTGAGGGCTATACCTACAACCCATCGACCGGCGCTCTTACGGTCATCACGGGTTCGCCTTTTTCCACCGGAACGGCGCCCTGGAAGATGGTGTTTTCAGAGTAGAAGCCGGTGTTCAAGTTCGGATCCAGGCTTTGTAACGTGTGATTTACGGGCTGGCACTTTGGTGGGACAACTTTGGCACTCGCGTGCTATTTTCAGATTCGCCGCTTAGTCTTACATTCCCAGTTGAGCAGTTCTGGGGGAGGGCTGCCCGGGCGTCCTGGGTTCGAAGAATCCGGACGCCCGTTTTAATTTTACGCAGAACCCCACACCGCCGATTCACTCCGCTGGCCCGTTCCAGTTGGATCGATGCCTACTTCGATCCAGCCCCCGCTCAATTTGTCGAAATGGTGAAGTTCACCGTGATGCGGGCCTGAGTTTCCACAGGCTGCCCGTTTTGGAGGTACGGCTTGAAGCGCCACTGCTTAACGGCCTCGCGAGCTGCGGTGGCCAGGATGCTAGGACCACTGAGAATCTGCAACTCCTGGATCGTGCCGTCTCGCGAGATGAGCGCCTGCAAACTGACTGCGCCCTGCACCTTCATCTGCCGCGCCAGCAAGGGATAATCCGGGGGCACCGAAACGCTCACGCTCTGCGCCGTTTGCGGCGAGAGCTGCACCCGATCGCCGGCACTAACCAGCGCATTTGCCGATGCAGGAGCGCCGGATGCGGAAGACGTCGCGCCCGACCCCACATCCAGATGGATGGCATTGCTTTTCGCGGGTACGTTGATGTGGCGGTTTCCAGCTACGACTTCCACCTGCAGAGGAGGCAGCGCTGCGCGCTCGGTGGTTGCCGAGAACGGAACTTCGGCCGCGGCGGGTGCCGGGGACTTGGCTGGCTTGCGTTCCCGCGCGGGCGTCGCCGGCGTGCTCGCAGTTGCCGCAGCCGCCGCAGCCGCGCTCTTAATCTTGCTGCGAACGGCGGCTTCCTGAACTTCACCGCTGGGCGGAAACCAAAAATCCCAGTCTCTCAGAACCACCGCCACCAGCGCCACCAGCAGTATCCCCAGCGCGATAAGCATCCGCTTCCGCTGCACTTCCGCATCCTGCGACGTGGGTTGCAAGGGGAGCGGTGTCGACCGCTCCAGATGGGTCTCGGGCTGGGTTTCGTGTTGAAACATGGGCACAGAGCCTCCTCGAAAATCGTAATCGGTCGAGGGGGAGTGCTGATCTAGTATGCCCTGAAACCCGCGCCAATGCCAAGCGAATCCCGCTCTGGTGGTAACTCTTGGTACAGCGGCCTGTCGTGTGCAAAAGTCTGCCTGTCGTGTGCAAAAGTCATACCCAGATTAAGAAAAGGGGAAGAGCGCCAAGGCGCTCTTCCCCTTTTTCCCTTCCGCGCCAGCTCAGGAACCCTTCGAAACCTTATAGTTGAGCTTGTCAAGAATGCCGATCGCGGCGTCAAGAATTTCCTTATCCACCCGACGATTCGAAGCGATGGCTTCCGTCAGCGGGATGGAAATAATCTTGTTCCCCCGCAGCGCCGCCATCTGCCCGAATTCGCCGCGGTGCACCATGTCAATGGCGCCCAGTCCGTAGCGCGTGGCCAGTACGCGGTCGAAAGCGCTGGGCGTTCCGCCTCGCTGGATGTGGCCGAGTACAACCGACCGCGACTCGAAGCCAGTCCGCTTTTCGATCTCGCGCGCTACGGTCGAGCCGATTCCGCCCAACCGGAGATGCCCGAACTCATCGCGCCCTTCTTGCAGAGCCAACGCTCCACCGTTCAACTGGGTGCCATCGGCAAACTTCGCGCCTTCGGCTGCCACCACGATGCTGAAATATCTTCCGCGGGCGTGGCGCTGCCGAATCAGTTCGGCCACCTGGTCAATATCGAAAGGAACTTCGGGGATCAGTATGACGTCGGCGCCGCCGGCGATGCCGCTATAGGCCGCGATCCAGCCCGCAGCGCGTCCCATCACTTCCACCACGATCACGCGATTGTGCGCTTCGGCCGTCGTATGCACGCGGTCAATGGCGCCGGTGGCCACATTCACGGCCGTGTCGAAGCCGAAGGTGTAGTCGGTGCCGGCCAGATCGTTGTCGATCGTCTTCGGAACGCCAACCACTTTCACTCCGTTGGTAAAAAGTTTCTGCGCCACCGAGAGCGTGTCATCGCCGCCAATGGTGATCAGTGCCTCACAACCATGTTTCTTGAGGTTCTCGGCGCAGTGCTGCAGGCCGTCGGGATGCTTGGCTGGATTGGTGCGCGAGGTGCGCAGGATCGTGCCGCCGCGCGGCAGGATGCCACCCACCGAGGAGAGGTCGAGTTCCATGATCTTGTCTTCCAGCACCCCGCGCCAGCCCTCCATGAATCCCACGAACTCGTCTTCATAGTGAAACGTGCCCTTACGCACCACTGCCCGAATGACCGCATTCAGCCCGGGACAGTCGCCCCCGCCCGTCAGCACTCCAATTTTCATCGCCTGCTCCTCATACGATTTTTTGGTACGAGTTATGAGTCCGCTCGTATCGCTCGTTTCCCTGGGCCACAATTTACTTAGGTTATCATGCTGCCTGAGCGCACGCGCGTAGGGACAACCGCCCTCGGCTGTCCAGCCGAACACAGCTCGGCGGCGCGCTTTCTAGATCGGAGCCGTCTGGAATCCTCACCCAACGCCTACGCCATCTTCCAGCAAGAAAACGATCAAGCCAAATCCCGAAGACCAAGATGCTGTTGAGAGCGAAGAGCGAAAAGCGAAGAGCGAAGAGCGAAAAGCTGAAAGCCGAGAGCTGAGAGCTGATCGCTCTCCTGCTACACTTCCCCCATGCGCGTCCTCGGCATCGACTGCGGCACCGAATACACCGGATACGGCGTAGTCGAACTGCTCGCCGACGATCGCCTCGTCTGCATCGTCTGCGGCGCCATCAGAGTTTCTCCGCGCGACCCCATGCCCACGCGCCTCTCGCGCATCTCGATCGGCCTTCAGGAACTCATCTCCCAGCACCGCCCCGACCGCGTCGCGATCGAAGACGTTTTCTACGCCGCCAACGTGAAGTCCGCCTTGAAACTGGGCCAGGTGCGCGGTGTCGCCATGCTGGCCGCTGCTTCCGCCGGACTCGAAGTCACCGAATACTCGCCACTCTCCATCAAGTCCGCGGTGGTCGGATACGGCCGCGCCGAAAAACATCAGGTCCAGCAAATGGTGACGCGTCTTCTGAATCTCGATCAGATTCCCGAGCCCGCCGACGCCGCCGATGCGCTCGCCATCGCCATCTGCCATCTGCACACTGCAGCCACCCATGAACGCCAGAGCCATCTGAGCAGTATGACTTGTCATCCTGGCCAGTCTTGTCATCCTGAGCGGAGCAGCCCGCCTCGCTTGCGAGGCGGGCTGCGGAGTCGAAGGACCCCTACACCCTAAGCATCTCCTCCGCCGCGGCAAGGCATTCTCCCCATGCCGGCCGCAGGCCTGACATAACCAGCCCCCATCGAAGCTCGGCGCCTGTCATGGGATCGACCTGAGCTGACGGCTACGAGCGACGAGCTGCGAGCCAAAAGCCAAAAGCCTGCCTCCCCTTGACACTCCTAGTTGCCATCCCCAATCATTACAGCGGCCCATGCCACGTCCATTTCAGCTTGTCTGCCTGCTCATCTTTTCTTCGATCCTCGCTTATTCGCAAACCGAAGTTCAAGCCCCGGCCGTGGTCACCTTCACCCTCGATTTCCCCACCTCCCAGCCGGAGCATTACTCGATTCGCGTTCCATCCGATGGCTCGGCCCGCTACCAGTCCAGCGGCCGCCTGCCGCCTGATTCCGACGAGACCGACAGCTTCGATCTTGACTTCACCGTAGCTGCACAAACGCGGCAGAAAATCTTCGAACTGGCGGCGAAGGCCGACTATTTTCAGAAGGACGTCGACTTCCAACACAAGAACCTCGCCTTTACCGGAAAGAAGACGCTCACATACGGAGACGCGCGGCGCAGCGGTGAGTCCACCTATAACTATTCCGCCCACCCCGCCGTGCAGCAACTGACCAGCCTGATGCAGAGCCTCTCGGCCACGCTCGAATTCGGACATCGCCTCCAGTACGATCTCCACTATCAGAAGCTCGCGCTCGACGAAGAACTCAAGCGTATGGAGGAAATGGCCCGCACCAATCAACTGGTCGAGGTCACGGCCATTCAGCCGATTCTCGATCAGATCGTCGCCGATCCGTCCGTGATCAACCTAACCCGCGCCCGCGCCCAACGTTTGCTGGCGCGCGCCGGAGTTCACTGATCGTTTATGCGCGGGGATTCTCCGCCTGTAGAGACGGGGCTTGCCCCGTCCCCGGAGACGCAGCAAGCCGCGTCTCTACGGGAAACCAGATGCCCCTTTACGGCTGGGCATTGCATCCGACTTTTTCCGCCGCCGCAATGGGCCCACTGCCCAAAATCCCCCTTGACTTAAGCTCCGCACCCTCGCAGACTCAAACCAGTCCGGGAGAAGCATATGGCGATCGCAAGACTCGGAAAGATGCTGGCAATGTGGGCCGTGCTCGCAGCGGCGTTTCTGGTGGTCTCGGCGTCGGCCGAGTCGAAGGCGCGCATCGTCCGCTTGAGCGAAGTGCAGGGCACGGTGCGGATCGACCGCGCCGCCGGCGACGGTTTTGATAAAGCCTTTCTCAACCTGCCGGTGATCGAGGGCTCGCGCGTGAAGACGGGCAAAGATGGCCGCGCGGAAGTGGAATTCGAAGATGGCAGCGCGCTTCGCCTTGCTCCCGACAGTGAAGTGGACTTCATTCATCTTGCGCTCGGTGACGATGGCCAGAAGCTAAGCACCGTGCAACTTGTCTCCGGCACCGTCTACGCGGATCTTCACCCGAAAAAGGCTGGCCAGAAAACGGGCGACCAGTTCCTGCTGAATTTTTCCCACGAGTCCGTCACCGTGCCCGAAGCCACGCACTTCCGCGTGGAACTCGACGACGCTAGGGCGACCGTGGCCGTATTCAAAGGCAAATTGAGCGCGACCACGCCGTCCGGACAGTTTGACGTCGCCGAGAAGCACAGCGCAACCATCGAACTTGCGAATGACGACCTTGCGAATGGCGATCCCGCCAAGCCCGCGAAGAAAGACACTTTCGTGATCGCCAGGAATTACGAAGCGGATCCCTCCGACGCTTGGGATCGCCAGCAGACCGACTATCACGATCGCTACGCTTCCGCCGGCGGCTCTGGCATTTCGTCGCCGTATGGTTACGGCATGAGCGACCTGAATTATTACGGCAACTTCATGATCGTGCCCGGCTACGGCAACGTCTGGCAGCCCTACTTTATCGGCGCCAACTGGAGCCCGTTCCAGGATGGCGGCTGGGCCTTCTATCCCGGTGCTGGCTACATGTGGGTGTCGGGCTATCCGTGGGGCTGGATGCCCTACAATTACGGCAACTGGGCCTTCGCTCCCGGCTTCGGTTGGATCTGGCAGCCGGGCAATTGGAATTCGTGGAATGCGCTTCCGCTGATGGTGAATGCGCCGGTCAGAACGAAAGTGCCGACAGCGCCCGTGAGCGGGCATCAGACAGTGATGGTGGGACTCGGCCTCGCGGCAAACCCGGCCACGGGAGCGCCGCGTCGCCTGACCATCAATCCTGGCTCCGCCGGCTTCGGAGTGCCGCGCGGATCGGTGCGCCACCTCGATCGCCTCTCGAAAACAATGGAGCGGACTTCTCGCCCCGTCGTAGTCGCGACGGTTCGGCCAGTTCCGGCCACGGCGCCGGCAACCGGCTTCGGCACGAGTCCAATGACGTCCACGGGTGGGGCTCCGACGGGTGCGCCGCACCGGTCGGCCGCGCCGCCGCCGCCACCGCGTCCTCACTGAAACAGAAAATTATTTCTGAAAAAAAAGGCGGCCCCAAAATTGGCCGCCTTTTTTCTTCACCGCACTCTTGTTCTTACTCCACAATTATTCCCGCGTAACCAACCACTGACTCGTAATCGCCGGAGACATCGCCCGAAGTTGCATACTTGACCAGCGTGGCTGAAGTCGCTCCCAGAAGCTTGGCTGCAGTGAGCATGACAATCGTTGGCCCGAACCCGCACATGGTGATGTCTTCGTTCATCACCACCTCCCAGAGTCCGCGCGCATCCATGGCCAACACGCGTTCGATTGCTTTGTGGTCTTTGACGCGAGTGATCGCGTCGGACTCGTAGTGGTTCATGTCGCTGGAGGCGATGATCAGGACTTTCTCTTCTCGATCTTCTTCTTGACCTTCCTCTTGACGACCGGCAATCACATCCGCCAGTGCTTCGCCCAATCCACGGAGCACATCAAAGTCGCTGGTGCCGATGACGATCGGGACTAGATTCAATTCCGGCTGTTGCGCCTGCAGGAAAGGAAGCTGTACTTCGATGGCGTGTTCGGCGCGGTGCGCGGCGCTGTCCTCTTGCAGCGCAGGGAAACGACGCAGCAACCGAGCGCCCATTTCCGCGTCCGCCGCTACCTCACCGAGCGGAGTCTGCCAAGTTGTATTGGCCATGACCGCAAGCGCACGTCCCTTGCCCGTGTGATTAGGGCAAAGAATCACGCAGCGCTCGGGGATTTCCAGGCGCGAATACACAGCGCCTGCGACACCGCCCGAGTAGATGTATCCCGCATGGGGAGCGACGCATCCGATGGCGGCGATGCGGCCGGTCTTGACGGGAGAAGTGTAGTCTCGAATTTCGCGCAGCAATTCTTCCGCGCGGCCCGGATAAAACCTGCCGGCGACGGCGGGAGTTCGTACAGCGGAAGTCATCAGTGGCCTCCTCGCGGAGACGTGTGGCGCGGGCACTCTTGCCCGCGAAAAGTCAGTTCGCGAAAATCCTGCCTGCGAAAATTATGAACTGCCGTCGCGCAGCGCGCGGAACAAAGCGGCGGTTCTTTCCAGCGGCAGCGCTTCGGCCCGGATCGCAGGTTTCACGCCGCTTTTCGCCAAAGCGGCACGCAGCGCATCTTCATCGTACCGCGTTTTCAGATTATTCCAGAGAGTTTTGCGTTTCTGCCCAAAGCAAAGTTTCAGAAACGCAATAAACTCGGCCTCGGAAACCCGAAGCGACTCCAGCCGCGGCTTGATCGTAATGCGAACCACGCTCGAATGAACCTTGGGAGGTGGAGAAAACGCTCCTGGCGGAAGCGTGAAGAGTAGCTCGACCCGGCCGTACAGTTGCGCCGTCGCCGAAAGCAAGCCATAGTCGCGGTTTCCAGCCGAGGCCGCCAGGCGATCGGCAACTTCTTTCTGCACCATGATGACAATGGTCGAAAAGTAACGGTGATACTCCAGCAGCCGCAGCAGAATATCGGAGGTAATGTAGTACGGCAGGTTGCCGATGACGCGGGCCGGTTCGGGCGCGAAGTTCAGGCCGGTGCGAAGGCTGCCAGGCTTCGCCCCGAAGACGGTATCCAGTTCGATCGTCAGGATATCGCCTTCGATGATTTCAACATTGGGTTGCATGGAGAATTTCATCCGGAGCTGCGCCGAAAGGACGCGGTCCAATTCCACTGCGATCAGCCGCCGCGCTTTCCGTGCCAGCAAATCCGTGATGGCGCCGCGGCCAGGGCCGATCTCAAGCACCGTGGCGTGCGAAACATCGCCCAGGGCCTCTACAATGCGCAGAGCCGCCGGTTCGCTCGCCAGGAAATGCTGTCCCAGTTTGGGCTTGCGGGAAATCGTTTGTACGGTAGCGCCCCTGGGCACGTTGACCCTCTTTCTTTCCGGCATTAGACTGGCGGAGTTCTCTTCCTGTGCGTCTTGCTCATGGCCGCGCAGCGGAGAGACGCGGCTTGCCGCGTCTCTACAGAATCTTAATCATAACGTGAGCGAGGCATATCGAGTTCTGGCTCAGGAGGCTTCTTCCTCATGCATATCGCTTTCGCAGCATCCGAGTGCGTTCCATTTTCCAAGACTGGCGGACTGGCCGACGTGGTCGGCGCCTTGCCGCGCGCACTGGCCAGCCTGGGACATCAGGTGAGCGTGTATGTTCCGCGCTATCGCCAAACCAAACTGGCCGATCCGCAAACGGTCGTGCGTAGCATCACCATCCCTTTCGACGACAAGTATCGCTTCTGCTCGGTGGTGACGGCGGGGAGCGGCGCCGGGGTTCGATTTTATTTTGTGGATTATCCGCCGTACTTTGACCGGGAGGCGCTCTACGGAGGTCCGGGCGGCGACTATCCGGACAACGCCGAGCGCTTCGCTCTGTTTTCGCGGGCGGTGCTCGAAGCCTCCAAGGTGCTGGGCGTGCCGCATGTGTTCCATTGCCACGACTGGCAGTCCGCGCTCGTGCCGGTGATGCTCCGCACGCTCTACGCCGAGGATCCCGCGTTTCGCGAGGTCGCCACCGTTTTCACCATCCACAACATGGGATACCAGGGTTTGTTCCCGCCCGATACTTTGCCGCTGCTGACGCTGCCCTGGGATTTGCTCACGATCTCGAAGATGGAATTTTTCGGCCAGGTGAATTTTCTGAAGGGCGCCCTCGTGTTCTCCGACTTCGTCACCACGGTCAGCAAGAAATACAGTCAGGAGATCCAGACCACCGAATATGGATTTGGCCTGGACGGCGTGCTGCGTAATCGCGCGGCGACCGTGACCGGCATCCTGAACGGCGTGGATTACGACGAGTGGAGCCCGCAGACCGACAAATTCACCGTCGCGAAGTATTCGCCGCAGGATCTGAGCGGCAAACTCAGATGCAAGCAGGACTTGCTGCATGCTTTCGGAGTCGCGAACGCCGACGCCAAAGTGCCGGTGATCGGCATCGTTTCGCGGTTCGCCGCGCAGAAGGGCTTCGACCTGATTGCGCAGATCATGGACCGGCTGGCGCGCGAAGAGATAATCGTGGTCGCGTTGGGAACGGGCGACAAGCCGTACGAAGAAATGTTCCGGCGCCTCAACAAGCAGTTCCCGAATAAGATTGCAGTCAAGGTCGCCTACGACAATACCATCGCACACAAAATTGAAGCGGGTGCGGACATGTTCCTGATACCTTCCCGGTACGAGCCCTGCGGGTTGAACCAGATTTACAGCCTGAAGTACGGGACGGTTCCAATCGTGCGCGCGACCGGCGGCCTTGACGACACCATCGAGCCTTGGGACGCGCGCACCGGCAGGGGCACGGGCTTCAAGTTCTCCGACTACACGGGCGAAGCGCTGCTCGCGACGGTCAAACAAGCATTGCTCGCCTACCGTGATCCGTCGTCGTGGCAGACGCTGATGCGCAACGGGATGAGCCGCGATTTTTCCTGGGGCGCGTCGGCGCGCGAGTACGGCAAGATCTACGATCGTGCGCGACAGGCGCGGGCCAGCGCGGACGCAGTCGCAGTAGCGGACTTGAAAAAAGTGCCGGTGCTGGGTTAGCGAGCCGCGCATCGCGGGCAAAAATGCCCGCGCCAGTGATACGAACTATGGGGTGCTGCCCCATAAGCGCTGACTTAGGGCAGAATTCCTTCCGCATACCCGTGATCCGGGCACAATCCCGAGAGGCCTCGCTAATCGACTGCGAAGGGGGGCACTTCTACGAGACGGCGGCTACACGGCCAAGTGGCCGGACACGACCACCCCTCAGCCTCCGCGCATTCTGTGCGCAATGTGTCTGAGCCAGACGGTTGGCAATGATGGTGTATACCGAAGAATTAAAAACCAGGCCGATGTGCGTGCCTGAAACTTGGAAATCGGCATCTGGGTTGTCTGTCTTGCAATACCGCCAATCAACCACTCCGTCATGGGGGGTGTAAACCGCAGTTTCGACAACCGACGGAGGCACGCTGCGCTGCAGGGAATCCACAAAATCGCAGGTGCAATGCCCGGTGTAGCAAGCGGGAAGCACTCCAGTGCCGTGCTCTTTCAGGATACGCCGGCGGACCGTTTCGGCTGCGCGCAGGATGCTGGAGTGAGCCACTGTGCCGCGGAACGGCGCGCCCAGCGTGATGACGGAAGCGATGTCCTGTGGCCGTTGCCCCGCGATCGAACGGGCGATAACGCCTCCCAAACTGTGGCCGATCAGATGGATCCTGCGGCCGGTCTTGGCAAGCGCCTTCTCTATGGTTTCATTTAGGCAGCGTTTAATCAGGAGGTTGGGGCACTCTGCGTTCCAACGGATGCCGGAAAAGAAGGCTTCGTACCCTATCCGTCCCAGCCATTTACGCAGCGGGAATAAGTAATGATCGGGACACAGGAAGCCGGGGATGAGGACCACTCCTGAACCGTCGCCGTGAGGTGTTCCTAGTCCGTAATAGATGGGCGCGGCATGCAGCAGAGCTAATTCGACCGCAAACAGCACTTCGCTCAAAATGGGGAGATTAGCTTCCTGATACTCCCGAGTGAGAACAGTGGGGCCCCGATCCTCAGAGCGAACGTTCGTTTTTCTCATTGACCCTGCTGTCTTGTTGTTGGCGCCCTAGCGGCCCTTGGTCCAGACCGTCTCACTTTAGCGGGCGGACTAAGAGAAACGTACTTCAGATGAACTGACTTAGTTCAGGGGACCTGAAAGAGGAGAGGAAGTGCTCACTCAATACAACACTACGCTGAATCCTCTCGCGTGTCCAATTTGGAGGTGACCGCTTGCGGCAACTCTCGATCCCAAGGCACGTATTCTCGCGGTACACTTCTGCAAGGCATTTCGGACTCCGATGAGCACCTCCTCCCCGCGCACCATTTTTCACGTCGATATGGACGCCTTCTTCGTGTCCGTCGAGGAATTGTTTGACCCATCGCTGAAAGGCAAGCCGGTGGTGGTGGGAGGGCAGCAGGACGAACGGGGCGTGGTCTCGGCCGCATCCTATGCGGCGCGGAAGTTTGGCGTGCACTCGGCCATGCCGCTGCGGACGGCGGCGAAACTTTGTCCGCAGGCGATTTTTGTGAACGGGCATCCGGAGCGCTATCGCGAGTATTCCGAAAAAGTGCACGAAGTGCTCGGCCACTTTTCTCCGCTGGTGGAGATGGCTTCGGTGGACGAGGCTTATCTCGACATGACCGGAACCGAGCGCCTGCACGGCCGGCCGCTGCGTTCGGCGCATCAGCTTCATGCGGCGATGAAGTCGGCGACGCAATTGAACTGCTCGATCGGGATCGGCACATCGCGGCTAATCGCGAAGGTTTCCTCCGCCAAAGCCAAACCGAACGGGGTGCTCTGGGTGCTGCCCGGAGAGGAGGCGAAGTTTCTGGCGCCGCTCGCCGTCGGCGACATCCCCGGCGTAGGCAAGGTGATGGAGCAGAAGCTGCATGCGATCGGCATTCAGAAAGTGGGCGACCTCGCGCGCCTCGAGGACCGCGATCTGGAACACCGCTTCGGAAAATGGGGGCTCGCGCTGGCAGGGAAGTCGCGGGGTGAGGATGCAGGTGGATGGTTCGACAACGAAGTGGGAGAAACCATCGATCCCAAATCGATCAGCCACGAGCACACCTTCGACGAGGACACGGGCGATGCCGAGCGCTTGCAGTCCACGCTGATGCGGCTCAGCGAGATGGTGGGACGGCGGCTGCGCGAGGGCGGATATTTTGCGCGCACCCTCCAGCTGAAATTGCGCTACAAAGATTTCACGACCATCACGCGAGCGCATTCTCTGGAGCAGCCGACGCAGATGGACAACCAGATTTTTGAGCAGGCGCGGCGTTTGTTTTTCGACAACTGGAAGCCGGGCGCGCCGGTGCGATTGCTGGGAGTGCAAGCGTCGAATTTCGAATCGGGCTCAATCCAGCTCGATCTGCTGGAGCCTTCGCGGCACGAGCGTTGGCAGAAAGCCCTGGCGGCCGCGGATCATCTGCGCGACAAGTTTGGGGAAGCGACGATCGGCCTCGCGAGGGGGATGAAAGGCGGATTCCGCGAGCGCACGCACGAAAATCCGGTGGGCCTGCCGGGCAAGCGTGGCCAAGACAAGAGTGCCCAAAAGAAGAGTGGCCAAAAGAAAAGCGACTAAAGAAGCCGTGAAACTTCTGGGCTGCTCAGCAGTCAGACACAGCTGGCGTGATGGCACGTTGTGGCTGTGATCTCACGGACGACCCTACGAAATATATTCCCGAATGTAGTCGTCACGCGAAGTGGCGAGCTGTTGAGCGTCGCCATCGAAGATGACCTTGGCGTCGCGCAGGATCAGAAAGCTCATGGGCACTTCGCAATGCTGGCCTTTGGGTAGAACGACCATCTGGTTGGTGGCCTTATCGAACTGGTGAGTCGCCATGGTGAAGGCGTCCTGAAGGCGATGGGTCGCCATGAGGGCGCTGGTTTTGTAGACGTCACGTTGCTTCACGATGAGTTCGACGATGGTGTTCGAGGTTACCGGATCGAGTCCGCCGGTAGGCGAGTCGTAGAGCAGCACCTCGGGCTCGGTGATGATGGCGCGGGCGATGGCCACGCGCCGTCGCATGCCACCCGAGAGTTCGGACGGAAACATGTCGTAGGTTTGTTCCAATTCCACGAAGCGCAGCACCTCGCGGACCCGCCGCTCGATTTCCGCTACGGAGATATGCTCTTCCATCAGGCGGAAACCGACGTTTTCGTACACTTTGAGCGAGTCGAAGAGCGCGCTTTCCTGGAACACGATGCCCACGCGCCGGCGCAGTTCGAACAGTTCCTGTTCCGACATGCGCGTGATTTCCTCTCCCAGCACGAAGATGCGGCCGCTATCGGGCCGCAGCAGCCCTATGGCAAGCTTGAGCAGTGTGCTCTTGCCCGACCCGGCGACGCCGAACAGCGCTTTGGTTTCGCCGTGCGGCAGTTGGAACGAAATGCCGTCGAGCACGACGTTTTCATCGAACGCGATCGAAACGTTGTCGAACTCGATGGCGTAGCCAGATGGACTTGCCACCGCAGCAGCCGGATTTTCGCTGGGCAGAGTGGGGGCCGGCATGCCTTACCTGTAACCGAAGATTGCGAAGATCAACTTGGTAACGAAGAAATCCACGATCAGAATCAACACTGAAGAAGCGACCACGGCCTGAGTGGTCGAACGGCCCACCCCCTGCGTGCCGCCCCGCGTGGACATGCCGTAATAGCAGCCCACGGTGGCGATGATGAACCCGAACAGCACCGGCTTGATGAGGCCGGTGAAGACGTCGCGGAAGACAAGGGTCTGCCACACGGAGGTCCAATACTGCTGCGTGTCGAGCCCGAACAGCAGATGTGCGACCCCATAGCCGCCGATCAGCCCAAGCAGGTCGGCGATGATGGTCAGGAAAAACAGCATGAAGGCGGTGGCCCCCACTCGTGGCGTAATCAGCTTCTTGGTGGGGTCGGTGCCCAGGGCACGCATGGCATCAATCTGTTCGGTCACGATCATCGAGCCCAGTTCGCTGGCCATGCCGGAGGCGTTCCGCCCGGCCACCATCAGCCCGGTGATAAGGGGACCCAGTTCGGTGACCATGCCGATCGACACGAGTTGGCCGATGAGAGTGACCCCGCCGAATCGTTGCAACGTGCTGGCTGAGTTCAGCGCCAACAGCGCACCGACGGAGAGTCCCGTCAGAATCACAATCGGCAGGGAGCCGACGCCGACCAGATCCGCCTGCTGCAGCATGTCGCCCATGTACAGGGGACGGCGGAAGAAGTTCGCCAGGGATTGCGCCGACAGCAGGGTGTATTCCTGAACCGCCAGCGCAAAGTCTTTAGCGACTTCAATGGGCGAAATCAGTTCGAGTTCGAACGCCATGTCTGCTCAGGGAACTATAGCAGAGCGGAAACAAGGTTGGAGTCGCAAACCGTTTCCGGAGGGATTGGCCGCCGCGCGGAAGACCTGGACATCATTGCTTTCCCGTAGAGCCGCGGCTTGCCGCGTCTCCGTAGAAGGGGCAAGCCCCGTCCCTACAGGCGGAAGAACGAGCTGACTACTCGCGATTCTTCTTCTTGATCTCGATGGCCAGCCGTTTGATTTTCTGATTCAGCGTGGAGAGCGGGACGTGGAAGCTTTCCGCCGCTTCGGTCTGGTTCCAGCCGCACTTCTCCAGCATGTCGATGATGATCCGCCGTTCGCAGTCTTCCATGATGCCGAATAGCGTGGCTCCCGCATTCGCGTCCAAAGCCGGAACCGAGCTGCCCCGGCCCACAATGTGGTTGGGCAGCAGATCGAGCCCAATGTCGGTGTCGGAAGATAGCACCACGGCGCGTTCGATCGTGTTCTCCAGTTCGCGGACGTTGCCGGGCCAGGAGTAGCTCACCAGCGGGCGCAACGCCTCGGTAGTAATGCGGCGCCGGGGCCGTTCATTCTCCTCGGAATACTTTTGGAGGAAGTGCTGCACCAGCAGCGGAATATCTTCGCGGCGCTGGCGCAGCGGCGGCAGATCGAGACTGATTACGTTGAGGCGGTAGAACAGATCTTCGCGGAAGCGGCCTTCTTTCACCATTTGGCGAAGATCCACGTTGGTGGCGGCGATGATGCGCACATCCACTTGAATTTCCTGCACGCCGCCCAGATGCATGAACTTGCGGTCCTGCAACACGCGCAGAATCTTGCTCTGCGTGTCCATGTTCATGGTGCCGATCTCGTCGAGAAAGAGCGTGCCCCGGTCGGCAACTTCGAACAGCCCCTTCTTCGACGCAACCGCGCTGGTAAAGGCGCCTTTGACGTGCCCGAACAGCGTGGATTCGAGCAGATCGGGTGGTGTGGACCCGGAGTTGACGGGCACGAACGGGCGGTCGCGCCGCGTGGAATTCAGATGAATCGCCTTGGCGATCAGTTCCTTGCCCGTCCCGCTTTCGCCTTGCAGCAGTACCGTCGAGCGGCTGGGCGCCACCTGTGCGACCAGATCGAAAATCTTCAGCATGGGCTCGCTCTTGCCCACGATGTTTTCAAAGTTGTAGCGCTGTTTGAGCGCGCGCTTCAGTTGAATGTTTTCTTCTTCCGCCTTCTGGCGGGCGACGGCGGCGCGCACGTCGGCCAGCAGTTTCTCGTTGTCCCATGGTTTTTGGATGAAGTTGGTGGCCCCGGACTGCATGGCGCGGACCGCGTTCTCTACCGTTCCATAGGCGGTGATCATGATGACTGCCTGCTGCGGATGCAGCAGCCGAATCTCAGCGAGCACGTCCATCCCGTTCTTGTCGGGTAGCGCCAGGTCGAGCAAAACCACATCAAAAGTGCGCTGTCCAATCTGCGTCAGACCTTCCCGTCCGTTTTCCGCAACCACGACCGTGTAGCCTTCGAGCTGAAGAAGAGTCTCCAGCGACTCCCGGATTTCCGCTTCGTCGTCAATGATGAGGATTCTGCCCGCGCTTTGCGGCTGCGTGTTTTCCGGTGTGCTCCGGCGCGGGATAGGTGTCACTTCAGACATTGCTACTTCAGACATGGACTGCCTTCCTGATCAACGGGAAATCCAGGGTGAAGGTGGTGCCTTCGCCCGGGCGGCTCTCCACGCGGATATTGCCCGCGTGTTCCTGGATGATGCCGTAGGTGACAGAAAGTCCAAGACCGGTGCCGCGATTCTGGCCCTCCGCGGGCGACGTCTTGGTGGTGAAAAATGGATCGTAGATGCGCTGAATGTGTTCCTGCGCAATGCCCGAGCCGGTGTCAGAAACGCGCACGCTGACAAATTCGCCGTTCAGCGTCGCCACGTTCAGGACTCCGCCCCCGGACATCGCGTCCTTGGCATTCAGGAACAAATTCAGAAACACTTGCTGCAGGCGCCCCGCGTTGCCCTGAATCAAAGGAAGGTTCTCGTGGAGCTCGCGCTGCACCTGGATGTGCGCCACCTTGAACTGGTGCTCGAGCAAGGCCAGCGTATCCGCGATCACCTTGTTCAGACTGACTTCCGTCAATTCCGTGCCCGTGGTGCGGGAGAAGTTCAGCAGGTTATTGACGATCTCCGAGGCGCGGAACGTCTGCCTGGTGATTTTTTCGAGCAGCCCCACTTTCTGCGGGTCCGACTGCAACTGCTTCGCCAGCATCTGCGTGTAAGACGAGATCACAGCCAGCGGCGTATTTACTTCGTGGGCAACGCCGGCGGCCAGCAGTCCGATCGAAGAAAGTTTGTCGGCCTGGGTGAGCTGGACTTCCAGTTCGATCCTCTCCGTGATGTCGTCCATGATCACCAGTCGCCCCACCACGTTGAACTTGCGGGTTACCAGCGGCGCGATCGCAACATTCACAATGCGCGATTCGCCGGTGGGAGTCGCCAGCCGGAACTTATAAAGATTGTGGATGCCTGGATTCTGCCGAACGCGATAGAACTCCTCGACGAAGGCGGCCGGAAAAACCTCGCTCAACGAACGCCCCACCACCTGCCAACGCGGCTGGGCATACATTACTTCCATCTGCGAGTTCCAGCTCTCGATGCGATCCTGCAGGTCCACGGCCATCACGCCGACGTTGATGGATTCAACAATGTTCTCGTTGAAATCCTTGAGCCGCTCGTACTCGCTAACCTTTTGCTCGAGCGAGGCGTACAGCCGCCCGTTCTGGATCGCGATGCCGATGTATCCCGCCAGCGCTTCGAGCAACTCCACATCTTCGCTCGAAAGAAAGTCGCCTTGCATCGTCTTGCCCAGTCCGAGGAAGGCGATGGTCTTTTGCCGCGCGTGGCAGGGAATGTAGTAGTTCAGATCCAGGCGTCCGATGGCTTCTTGCGCCGTGGCATTCTCACGCGGCAGCTGGTGCGTATTTTCGAAGAAGATATGCCCGGCAGCGTCCTCGATTCGCGGTTTCGCGAGGAACGACAGGTCGAGACCGGTGACGTGGGCGATCCCAAACGATTTCGACAGTTCAAAGCGCGAAGAGTCGCTGTTGCCGAGGAAGATAGCGATGCGATCCACCAGCAGTGTGCGTGCCACCCGGTCCACCAGCGAGGAAAGCATTTTGTCGAGGTCGGTCTCCGAACTCAATTCCCGTCCGAACTCGATCAGCGTGCGCCGGTAGTCGTAGCCTGTGCGGTAGAAGAATTGGTCAAGCTTCTCCTGAATCCATTTCCGCACTGGATCGAACAGCAGCGCGGTGACCACGACCGCCGCCACCAACCCGTAAGGTCCGGAACTGGGCACGCGCGTGTGCACCAACTCCGCAATCGCGGCCACGACGGCGAAGTACGCTCCTACAATGGCCGCCGCCGCCAGCGTATATGCCATGCCGCGTTTGAAGATCAGATCCACGTCCATCAACCGGTAGCGGAAAATGGCGTATCCAAAAGTCAGCGGCAGCAATCCCAGCGATAGCACCGACACCTTCATGGTGAGCGAAGGCATCACTCCAAACAGATACGGCAGAACGTAAAAAAGCGTGAACGGCGTGATGGCGAGGATGGTGCCGCGCGTAATCCACTTGAGTTGCTGCCGCAGAATCGGAGTGGTGGCCTGGCGGTAGCTGCGCCACAGAACCGCCGCCGCCGAGACGAAGAAGATCGTCAGATAAGCCCAGTGCACCCGGTTCAGATTAAAGAGCAGCGAAGCGCTGGCTTTTAAAAACTCCAGCGCCAGCACCTGTATTCCGAGCAGTATTACGCCTGGCAGGTAGAGCAGCGGAATCGACCAGCGATGCTTGCTGACGAACTCCCGCCGTTCCGGGAAGGTCAATACATAGTGCAGAAACAACGCCGGCTGCAGCAGCCACGCGACCTCATTGGCCCACAGGACGATCCAGTCGAAAGCGTTGAACTTGCCGGTGTAGTGCAGCGAGTAGAAAACGAACGATACCAGGCAGAAAATGTAAAAATGCGTGGAACCCACCGCCGTCCAGCGCCGCAGCAGTACATAAAGTCCAATGCCCAGGTAAATGAGCGCGATCAGCCGCAGCCAATCGTTCATGGAGCGCTCGGCCGGAGCCAGCACCACTTCCACATCCAGCGGAACCGACCCGCGGATCAACGAGTAGGTCGCCTTCGACCAGACGCCGGAATAGTAGATCTGCCGCGTCACCGCCGCCGAAGTGTCTACCGCGCGGCCGTTGACGCTGACCACCTCGTCCCCGCGGCGGATTCCGGCCCGCTCTGCCGGACCGTTCGGCTCCAGCCGATCCGCTACCAGGCGGCCCTTCCGCTCCATCCACCACGCGCCGTCGTCGGGAACCGCAGACTGGTGCTCGATCTTGTAGTTAAAACCGGCGAAAAGTACCGCCGCTACTGTGAGGAGAGTCAGCAGGATGGCGGTAAATCGGGCCTCAAATTCGCGGTTCATAGTTCGCGATTCATGGACTGGCACGGTCGCAGCGGCGGCGCGGCCAGATAATCGTCGTCGATCAGGCATAAGCAACTTCACTGCCACCCTCCAATCTTGCCCAGTGCTGGTAAGTCACGTCCATAGAGTAACTTCCACAATTATAGAGAGGATCCGGGATAGCGGCTATGAATTATGGAAGGTAGCTTCTGCTTTTTGGGATGCCATTTCGCTGGCGGGAAGAGGGTTCTGGGTGCTGGGTAAAGCTTGAGGGAGCTAGCGGATTTTGTAGTTGGCCTGTTTCTGAAGTGAAGTGAGGTGACCTGACCAAACCCTTAATTTGCATTTGAGGGGTTCGAAAACCTTCCCCGATTTCCGAACCCCCCACTTACTGGGCTCACCTGACTCGCCTAGGAGAGGTGAGCAAATCCCGCAAGTGAGTGTGATCTTGCGCCTGATTTCTGGAAACGTACATGGAGCCAGTCTGAAGCCGTCTGAATTGATCTGAAGAAATTCACCATCGCCCGCTGTGGCTCAACGAAAATAGCGGTCTGGGCGGGAAGCGAGGGCCGCGATGACCGAGACTGCGTGGACATGGATAAAGCCTGCGCGGACAGAGCCTGCCCTGAGCGAAGCCGAAGGGAGTGTCCGCGCCACACTTAGATTTCGGACCTTGCCGCACGCGTCATTAGTTCTTCGATGGCCTTTTGCGGCGACTTGCCCTTTTCGAGGATGGCGAACATCTGTTCGGTGATCGGCATCTCGACGTTCTTCTTGCGGGCTAAACCAACCGCGGCTTTGGTGGTGAAAACCCCTTCGGCGACTGCCCCGCGCATGCCGGCGATGATGTCGGGCAGTTTGCGGCCTTTGCCTAGTTCAACGCCGACGCCGCGGTTGCGCGAGAGATCTCCGGTGCAGGTTAGAACCAGATCGCCCAGTCCGGCGAGTCCAGCGATGGTATCGAGGCGTCCACCGCACGCGACGACCAAACGCGCCACTTCGGCGAGACCTCGCGTGATCAGCGCCGCTACCGAATTGTGGCCAAGGCCGAGGCCATTGCAGACGCCGGCGGCGATGGCGATGATGTTCTTCAGCGCGCCGCCTAACTCCACGCCGATCACGTCGTCGTTGGTATAGACGCGAAAGCGGGAATCGTTGAACGCCTGCTGCACGGCGCGCGTTACTTCTCCGTCGACGGACGCCACGGTGACAGCGGTCGGATCGCCGCGCGCGACTTCCTTAGCGAACGAAGGGCCGCTGAGCGCCCCCACGCGAGGAGTGAACCTGCGGCTTCGCAAAACATCGCTAATCACTTCCGTCATACGCAGTAGAGTCCCGTCTTCGAGTCCTTTGGTACAGCTGACGAAAAGTATCTCCGGGCGGAGCGCCGGCGCCATGCGTTCGAACAGAGCTCGACAATGCTGCGAGGGCATCACGCTGACGACGATCTCGGCGGCCTCGAGCGCGGTATTGAGATCGCTCGTCGCTGCAATCGATTCTGGCAGGATGAACCCCGGCAGGAAGCGCTCGTTGATTCGGCTTCTTGCGATGCTCTCGGAAACTTCAGGTTCGTTGGCCCAGAGCCGGATATTGTGCGGGACATGGTGCGTCCCTTTGCGTCCCAGGACGATTGCCAGTCCGGTGCCCCAGGCACCGGCGCCGATGATGGCAATGCGGCTCATCTGCGGGTTGCTCCTAACGTTCCCGACTTTGTTCCTGATTTTGTTCCTAATTTGGATTCCGTTCCGGCGGCGAGACGGCCGATGTTTTGGCGGTGCTTCCAGATGACGAGCGCCGAAACCAGGGCGATAAAGACCAGTTGCCGCGGGTCCGCGTATTCGTGCAAGGCCCACGCCAGCAGCGGAAAAGCCGCCGCCACAGCGACGGACCCGAGCGAGACGTAGCGGAAGGCGACGGCGATGATCAAGAACAGGCCTACCATGCACAAAATGGATTTCGGGGTGAGCAATATAAAAGCTCCGAGGCTGGTGGCCACGCCCTTGCCGCCGCGGAACTTGAGCCAGACGGGGAACAGATGGCCGAGCACGGCAAAGAACGCCGCCGTGGTCATGATGAGCTGCTGATGCGGCCCGCTGAACAGCACCCGCGCCACTAGAACTGCGGTCAGGCCTTTGGCGGCGTCGAGAAGCAGAGTCGCAACCCCGAGTGCAGGCGACTTGCGGGCCACGTTCGTCGCGCCAATGTTGCCGCTGCCGCTCGTGCGTACATCCTCGCCCTTGAAAACCCGCACCAGCAGGTAGCCAAATGGGATGGATCCCAGCAGGGAACTCACGGCGGCGGTGATGAGGTACGGATTCATCTTCATCTATCTAGAAGCTATCTCATAAATCGGCTTTGGGTAGGGCACGGCTTCAGCCGTGCCGCTAAGAGCCAATAAAGAAGCGGGCTTTAGCCCCTGAGGGAGCCAGCGGCTTACTCCTTCGGCCCATTATGAGATCGCTTCTAATGTTCATCGAACTATTCCGCTGTGTTGGCGGGCGGTCGCATCGGAAATCGTTGCAGCTTCGTGTACTTCGATCCTCCTGGTGAAAGCTGGCTCTGATAGAGAATAAACTCGTGGGCCGTCATGGTACCGAAATCAAGCTCGCCCATCGCGGCGAGCCGCTTTTCGAGCACTGCGAACGTTGCGTTGGGGGCGTCGCCTTTGCGCCATTTCGGTGAGCCCGATCTGCCGCCAGCGCGCGCCAGAGTCAGATGTGGACTGAAAGGCCGGTCTTCGCGGGGAATGCCGAGTTCGGCTACGGCCATATCGATGCTCGCGGCCAGTTCCGCGAATTGCGGTCCAGCGTGGATTCCGATCCAGAATACGCGCGGAGCCTTTGCGGTAGGGAAGAATCCGTATCCGCCGGAGCGAATTTCGAACGCGCCGCTTTCAACCCGCCGCAAACGTTCGCTGATGGCCTCAACCCGATCTGGCGATTGTTCTCCGATGAACTTCAGCGTAATGTGCAGCGACTCCGGACGCACCCAGCGGGCATCGGGCGCGAAGCCCTCAACGCCTTCGAGGAAGCGCGAGATCCGCGCGCGGACTTCAGGGTCGAGATCGATGCCGATGAATATTCGCATCTCTTAATAACAGCGACTTACAACAGCGCCCTGCGGATCATCTCCAGCGCCTGCTGCGTTGCGAACTGGCGGATGCGCTTGCGGTCGCCGGGGAAGTTGCGTTCGACAACCTGCGTGCCTTCTTCTCCCGCGAGTGCGATGTAGACCAGGCCCACGGGCTTCTGCTCGGTTCCGCCGCTCGGACCGGCGACCCCAGTGATTCCGACTCCGTAGCTCGACAGGCAGCGCTTGCGGATGCCTTCGGCCATGGACGCCGCCACTTCGCGGCTGACCGCTCCGTGCTGGTCGATCAGGGCCTTGGGAACGTTCGCAAATTGCGTTTTCAATTCGTTCGAGTAGACCACGGCGCCGCCTAGAAAATAGCGCGAGCTGCCGCTGAGCGAAGTGATGCGCTCGGCCAGCAGGCCACCCGTGCACGATTCGGCCACGGCCAGCGTCAGGCTGCGCATCTGCAGCAGATAGCTGACGATCTGCTCGATGGTTTCACCTTTGCGAGAGAAAATGGCGTCGCCGAGTTCGTCCTCGATTTTTTCGGCGAGTTCTTCGACGCGCGCTTCGGCATCCGCTTGCGAATCTTTCCGGCAGCGCAGGTGGAGTTGAATCTCGCCCCCGCCCGCCAGGATGGTGGTCTGCACGTCGGTATAAGTTTTATGGATGGGCGCGACCCGTGCGTCCACTTGCGATTCTGGCATCATCGCCATTTTGAGCGTGCGAGTCGCGATGTGCCGGGGCGGGATCCGGGCGCGCAATCGCGGGATGCATTCACCTTCAAACAGCGCCTTGAGTTCGTAGGGAGGGCCGGGGAGCAGCATCAGAAGTCGTTCCTGGCCGTCGTACTTCCCGCCGATCCACTGGCCGGGCGCGGTGCCGAGCAGATTCGGCAACATCGTGGCGCTGGTCAGGATGTCGGCCTGCTTGGCATTGTTTGCCGACATCTTCATGCCGCGCTTGGCGAAGCGCTCTTCGAGCTTCGCGATGATGTCGGGATCGCGTTGCAGTTTCAAACCCAGCGCGTCGGCCACCGCTTCGCGCGTCAAGTCATCTTCAGTGGGGCCGAGGCCGCCCATGAAAATGACGATGTCCGAACGCCGCATGGCAAGTTTGGCGGCCGCGGTCAGTCCTTCGGCGTCGTCGCCCACAATGCACTTGAAGCGCACTTCAACGCCCAGTTCATTCAATTTTTCGGTGAGGTAGAGCGAGTTGGTGTCCTGGCGATGGGGAGTAAGCAACTCAGACCCCACGGCAATGATCTCGGCGTTCACGGGTAAAAGTGTAAATGATGAAGGAGATGCAAACCCTTCATAAATTGTCATCCCGAGCGAAGCGAGGGATCTGCATTTTGCGGCGAACTACAGATCCCTCGCTTCGCTCGGGATGACAAGGTCTGAAGAATCGAACGCCAAAGAGCGGGATCTCCCTTTCGCTACCGAGCTGCGGGCTTCGAGCTTCATCTTCCCGGTTGCTGCTGCGTCATGCAATGCAGGGCGCCGAATCCCCAGATCAGATCGCCGGAATAGATCGGTACGATTTCGCGTGTCGGGAACAGTTCCGCGAGCGAGTTGAGCGCAATGCGATCGTTCGGATCGTTGAAGACCGGCACCAGCACCGCGCCGTTCGCGATATAAAAATTGGCGTAGCTGGCAGGCAACTGGCGGCCTTCGAACACGACTGGACGCGGCATGGGAATCTCGACGACCTCAAGTCTCTCGCCGTCGGAAGTGTGGGCGTTTTTCAGGCGGCCCAGGTTCGCATGCAGGGCCATGTGGTTTTCGCTCTGCTCATTCGGCTCGATCATCGTGACCACGGTATTGGGAGCGACGAAGCGGGTGATGTCATCGACGTGGCCGTGAGTGTCGTCGCCCGCGATCCCGCTATCGAGCCAAATGACGGACCGCACGCCAAAATAGTCGGCGAACAGTTGCTCGTATGCCGCGCGGTCCATGAGCGGGTTGCGCTGTTGCGTGTCGGAGAGCAAGCATTCTTCAGTGGTAAGCAGAGTGCCGCAGCCGTTGACGTCGATCGATCCGCCTTCGAGTACAACGCGATGTTTCTCACCAAGCGGATCGGCAAAGATCGGCTGCACCACACGCGCCCCGGCGGCCTTCGCCATGCGCTCTCCAACTTTTTCGTCGAAATTGTAATTCGGATACTTGGCCCAGGCGTTGAATTGAAAGTGCAGGGCGAGCGGCCCGGCATCTGTCTGCTCGGCGGGCGGCGTCAGAAAGATGCAGCCCGAGTCGCGTGTCCAGACGCGATTGGTGCGCCAGCGGTGAAAAGAAACATTATCGGAGAGCGCGTCCGCCTTTTCGAGCACCATGCGCGCGCGTTGTTCCCAACTCGCGTCGTTGACGATCACTTCCACACGCTCATGCCGCGCCAGAGTGCGGACGATTTCGGCATACACCCACGGGATTGGCTCGAATTTGCCCGGCCAATCGCCGCGGAAATGCGGCCAGGCGAGCCAAGTGGATTCGTGCGGCTCCCACTCGGCGGGCATGCGGTAGCCCTGCGCGGCGGGCGGAATCTTGGTGCGGGAGGCGGATTGTTTGGTCATTAGTCTTCAGTGTCTCAATCTCATCCTTACATGACAGACTAGCGACGACCTTGAGGATAGTCCGACCTGAGTGGGGGAGATGGACGGACACTAAGACTCGCCACCGTAACAAGGCCCCCGCAGACAAGACATGCACGGAACTCTTTTATGCTGTCCCTCCCTGGCTCGCCCATCGGAGCCTCGATATTCTTGGCGAAGCATTTCACACAAAGCCGCTGGTCGGGGCGGTCTTTGTGGTACCGGAACGGGTTGCGAAACACGTAGTCATCACTCTTGAAGCGCAACTTTTCTCGAAGATCTCGGTTCTGATCTTCCAGTTCTGAAGCCGATTGCTTAAGTTCGCGTAGCTTGTCTAGGATGTCGTCAACCTGTTGCTTCGCCTCACGGTCTTTTAGATTCTTACCAAAGTCGTACAGTTTCTTCGAGATTTCTCCCGCAGTCTTTGCGATTGTCCAAGCGGTTGTGACCGTTGAAATTGGTTCCATGATTGAGATTGTACAGCGCAGCCATATTGCAATTCACCCATACCTTCGTGTTGCAATCGTCATTTCTCGTCGAGCATGCGGTTGGTGATGGGAGCGTAACTGTCGATACGGCGGTCGCGCAGGAAGGGCCAGTTGCGGCGAATGTCCTCCAGGTGATGCAAGTCTACTTCGCCGACCAGGATCTCTTCCTGGTCGTGGGAAGCTTCGGCGAGCACAAGGCCGAAAGGGTCGCAGAAGAACGAGCCTCCCCAGAATTCGAGGCCTTTGCCGGGCACCGAATTGCCGCGAATGTTTCCGGTCTCGAAGCCGACGCGATTCACCACGCCGACATAAACGCCGTTCGCGATCGCGTGCGCCCGCTGAATGGTGCGCCAGGCATCGTGTTGCGCCTCGCCGAATTCGGCCTTCTCCGCGGGATGCCATCCGATGGCCGTGGGGTAAAACAGAATGCTGGCTCCCTGCAGTGCCGTGAGGCGCGCTCCTTCGGGATACCACTGATCCCAGCAGACGAGCGTGCCGAGTTTTCCGGCGGAGGTGTCGAAGGCCTTGAAGCCGAGATCGCCGGGCGTGAAATAAAATTTTTCGTAGTAGAGCGGATCGTCGGGAATGTGCATTTTGCGGTAGATGCCGCGCAGCACGCCATCGGAATCGAAGATCGCGGCCGTATTGTGATAGAGGCCGGGGGCGCGCTTCTCGAAGAGCGATGCGATCAGCACGACTTTATTTTGCCGGGCGGTGGCGGCGAGCTTCTCTGTGCCCGCGCCGGGGATCGGCTCCGCGAGATCGAACAGGGCGGCGTCTTCGCGTTGACAGAAGTATTGAGTCTGGAAGAGTTCGGGCAGGCAGACGACGTCGGCACCCTTTCGTGCTGCTTCCGAAACGCGATCGAGCGCCTTGGCCAGATTGTCGGCGGGCTCGGGGCCGCACGACATTTGCACCAGGGCGACGGTGAACTTGTCTCGCACTTGTTTCTCCGTGAATTCGCTAGACTTTGTTATCCCTTAGATTTTGTCATCCCGAGCGAAGCGAGGGATGACAATTCATGAAGGGTGTAGTTCATGCAACACTCCAGCCTGACTTTCAACACGCGCTCTAGAATATCAAAGTGCGAGATGCAGGCGTGAGCGTTGCAACACCGCGGTAAAAGCAAGTCGCCGCGTTCCCTCACTTCTAGTAAATTGTTTCTTCGATCAAAACCGGTTTTTATTCTGGAGGTTCGTCCCTTGAAGCAGAAAAGTGTCGCGAAGCACGGCAATCATCACGACGGCAAGCGTCAGGAAGGCGTGGGAATCGACCGCAAGCTGCACGATCCGGTAGCCGACCGTCTGATTCCACTGGAGCCGCTGGATCTCGGCAAGATTCGATCCATTGACGACCTGGTGCGGGCGATGTCCAGGACAGCGTTTACGGGCCGCCAGCTCGGCGAAGCTGCCGACGTGCTGGAGGCCATGGCGCGCGACCAAGACTGCTTCGTCGTTATGACGCTTGCTGGCGCGATGACCGTGGCCAAGCAGGGCCTGGTGATTGCCGAGCTGATCGATCGCGGCATCGTGAATGCGATCGTTTCTACCGGCGCGCTGATGGCGCATGGGCTGGTCGAAGCGACCGGGCGCGCTCATTTCCGGCATAATCCCGAGCTCAGCGACGAGGAACTCTACGAGGCCGGATACAACCGCGTCTATGACACGCTCGAACCCGAGCAGAATCTCGACGACGTGGAGCGCGTGATGGCGGCGGTGTTCGGCGGCTGGGACGCGGACGACGTGATGTGCTCGTATAAGTTGAACCGCGCAATCGGAGCGCATCTGGCGAAGCATGCCAAAGGACAGCGCGGCATTCTGAAGTCGGCCTACGAAAAAAATGTTCCGGTATTTGTGCCCGCGTTCTCCGATTCCGAGTTAGGCCTGGATTACGCGTTAACCAACCGTGAACGCGATAAGAAAGGGAAGCCGCGATTCCGCTTCGATCCCTTCGAAGACCTGGAGCACTTCGCCGCAACCCTGCTGCAGCAGAAGCGGCTGGGAATCTTCACCATCGGCGGAGGCGTTCCCCGCAACTGGTCGCAGCAATTCGGCCCGTTCATCGAATTGCGCCACCGCCGGGGCGGGGAAGACCTGCCGCTGAAACGCTATCACTACGGACTGCGCATCTGCCCGGAACCGGTGTACTGGGGCGGCCTTTCGGGCAGTCCCTACAGCGAAGCCGTTTCGTGGGGCAAGTTCGTGCCCCCGGCTGAAGGTGGGAAGTTTGGGGAAGTTTTTGTGGACGCTACAGTAGGATTGCCGCTGATCGTAGCGGCGGTGCTGGAGCGGCTGAAGAAGAAACCGGCTGCAAAGAAGATGGTTGCCGGAATCGCGGTAAAAAAGTAGAGACGCGACAAGCCGCGTCTCTACGCCACAAGCTTAATCAGTCCAAGCTCGATCAGTCGAAGATCAGCACCGCCGACGCGATCACCGTCGTCCACAGCCCGCGTTTATCGCCTACCGCCGATTGCGTCACGTTGGCGGTGCGGACGATCTTGTTGGAGATGCGATAGATCTCTTTTTTCTCGTCCCACGATCGATCGGAATCGAACTCCACGTTCAGAGTTGTGGCCAGCATTTCGGCGGCGAGTTCTTCCGCGTAGTCTCCGGCAGCGTCTTCGGTCTCGCCGAACGAATGGTGCTCGCTCAGATATCCGTAGGTGGTGCGATCGGCAGGGATGGCGACGCCAATCGAAGAGGCTAGCAAGCGGTGCGGTTCGTGCGTGGAATTTTCGGCAACCACCGCAAATACGACTTCCCCGGGGTGCAGATACGTGAGTCCCTGCGAGCGTGGGACCAGCTTGCAGTTGGGCGGGAAGATGGAAGAGACACGCACCAGGTTTTGCGCCGCGATGCCGGCGTCGCGCAAGGCGAGTTCGAAAGAGGTGAGGCGCTCCCGATGTTTCCCCACACCTTTGGTGAAGAAGATTTTCTTGGGGACCATGTCCTTGCCCAATTCAGTTTCCTCCAGGAAATTTTGAGTTGATCTGAGAAGGGCAAATCTAACACAGCGATTTGTGAAGATTGTATGAAAAAAACAGGGATAGCCCACTTCGCCCCACAACCGCTCGCTTGGCGGCTACGGGCGCTGCTGCCGATGGCCATGAGACGGCGACCGCTTCGCGCAGGGAAAGAGCCCGCTCCCGCAGCACTCAAGCCGCGTGAATATGGGCTCTGCCCGCCGCCAGCGGGATGATTACCGGTTTCACTAAATCGCGAAAATCGGCAAATCTCATGCGCACCAGTTCCCGGTGCGAACCCGCGTTGAAGGCGATTTCCTTGTCCTCGGCCAGAGTCTGGTCCGCGAAAACATCCATGCCGTAGAGATTGCCGAAGGGTGGCATAGACCCGGTTTCGCAGTCGGCAAAACGACCGCGAAATTCGAGCTCGCTGGCCAGTTCTACTGACTCTGCCCCCAGATATTTTTTCAGCCGGTATAAATCCACCCGGAACGAAGCCGGCACTACCGCCATGGCCAGACGTCCGTCCACCATGACCATGACGGTTTTCGCTAGTTCTTTCCCGGGTGTGTGGGTGAGGGCGGCAATCCCCTGGGCCGTGTAGGCCACCGAGTGCGAGATCACCATGTATTGAATGCGGTTACGATCCAGGAATTCCCGAAGCATGGAAAGAGGCACAGACACCTCCCGTCCGAACCGCATGCGCTAACGCTTCTGAAGGACTGCCGAAGCATGCTCTGCGGGTCGGCGCCGATTCAATTATGCGCTCATCAGAGGCTGGGGAGTTAGTGAAATTTCCAGCAAGTGCATAATTCCGGAAATTTGGGAGCAGGTTCGCGGCTGACCAAAAACGGGAAAACGCAGAGCAAAATTTGGCACGGGCTAGCGAAGAATGTTCACTTTTGGCCACGAAACGCCTCGAAGAATGCGCTGGGAGGGAACAGCGCGGGTCTTTTCGTAACCCTTACGCGGCTTCTTTCGTAACCAAGGAGTGCGCGGCCTCTCTTGCCTGCGATCCCACGATCCTCATTTCTTGCCAGTCGTAGCGGAATTCTTTGCCGCAATCCAGGCACGCGACGTAGGTACCCGTGCGCTGAGCCGTCGGGTTGCGGCGCGAACCGGCGCGCACCGTGATCGGAAAGCTGTAGCGAGCGTGCCGGCAACCAAACATGGCGTCCATCAACTTCGAAAACATCGGGTAACCTCCACAGAATAAAAGCGACAAAACTGGCTCATCCCCTTCGCCTGAATATCAAGACGAGCTCTATCTACTTAGATTCGAGGAGTGCGGAAAAGGTTCGCACCACTGATAACACAGCAGGTACACGACCATAGGCGCTCCGAAATCAAGCACTTGCGAGCGTTCAGAGGAACGACAGCGGGGGCGACGGGAAGAGCAGGAAGAGCACTAAGAGCGAGACTCGGCGCCTATACCGGTTTCACAGTTGGTGTAAACCTCGCCATCGGCGATCCTCAGGGGCTAAAGCCCGCATTTCCGGCGCTCATGTGCGGCACGACTGAAGTCGTGCCCTTCCCGAAACCGACCGCAGTCTACGGTAACCGTGAAACCGGCTTAGCCACTCGGCGGGTCGGACTTCTTGTGTCCCGAACACTTGGTCATGATGGCCGACCGGAGCCGCACGCGCAGATCGTCGGGCAACTCGTAGAGCTCCGAGTTGCGGTAGATTTCGATGGTTTTGCGAGTGGTATCGCAGACGACGTAGCAGTTGTGGCACCACGCCAAGTGATCGTCGAGTTCGGACTTGGTCCGGGCGTCCAGCGCGCCATCGAGGTAATTGGTCAGTTCGTTTAGAAACTCAGAACACTTCACTGGTCGCCATCTCCACTGGCCCGTCTCTGAAAGAAGCGGTTGAGCCGCTCGCGCAATTGCAGGCGCGCGCGCAGCAAACGCGACTTCACCGCCGGGGTGCTCAGCTCCAGCGCTTGGGCCGTCTCTTCAGTCGAGAGGCCTTCCACGTCACGGAGTACGAACACCGTCCGGAATCCCGCCGGCAACCCCTGAATGGTGCGCGTCAGAATGTCCCGCAACTCCGCTTGGTTGTACATCTGCTCGGGATTGGGGCTCCAATCCGCAACCTCACGGGGAAGCGAGTCATCCTCGGTTCTTACGTCCTCGTCCAGAGAGACCGTACGTTCCGGCCTTCTCCGGCGCAACTTCATCAGTGCTTCGTTAACCGCAATCCGCACCAGCCAGGTATAAAACTTGGACTGTTCCTGGAACTTCGCCAGGTTCCCATACGCCTTGAGAAACGCTTCCTGGACCACATCTTCAGCGTCCTCGCGATTCTGCGTAATGTGCTGTGCAATGCGGAAAACGTTGCGATCATAGCGTCGCACCAATTCTTCAAACGCTTGATCGTCGCCGCGCTTGGCCCGCCGGACCAGCGCCATTTCTTCGCTGACCGGTTGCTCTATGTTGGGTTGGATGGTACTCATTCGTAACTTGATGCAGATTTTTCCGACGGCGCGACTGAATCTGCAGTGCTATTGTACTTGCTGGCCGTGGTTTTCGGTGCGTTGTTTTGACGCGCACTTGCCAGAAAAGTTTCCCCCGCTTGGCGATCGGCTGCTTCAGACACCAGTAGGGCACGTACCAAGGTGTCCTGAGAGCGCCCGCAGGCGGCCCTATAATCAGAGGTTAGAAGGGTTACGCCCTTCTCCCCCCAAGATCTTTACTTCGGAGTACGAATGAAGGAGCGCGGTTGGATTGAACCAATTGTGGAACGGGTGGTTGGCGAGGTTTTGGACAGCCATGCGGCCCAACTACGCACCGAGATTGTCCGCCGCGTGATGGAAGAGATCGCAGCCGGAGCTGCGACCGCCGAAGCAACCGCCCACGATGCGGCATCTGCGTCCGGTTCGGCAGATCTGGCGCGTGCCGTTGCCGAAATCCAGTTGGGCACGTCTCAACGGGAAATTCTGCGCGCGTTGCTCGATACCAGCGCTCGCTATGCGGCTCGAGTCGCGCTCTTTGTCGTGAAGGGCAGCCATGCCACCGGGTGGCAGGGACGCGGCTTCGACAATAGCGATGCGGTGAAAGATTTCGCTCTCGACGAAAACGCCCCTGCCGTCGTTCGTGCGATCGGCCGCGCGATCGGCGATCGCGTGGTGGCGAGCGCTCCGCTTGCCGACCTCGACTCGCGTTTCCTGCAGGAAGTTGGAACGCCAGCGAGCGGAGAAGGCCGGATTCTTCCCTTGATTTTGAAAGACAAAGTTGCCGCGCTGGTCTATGTCGACAGCGGAACCGGCGCGGCGGGTTTGCTCGATGCCGGCTCGCTTGAACTGCTGGTGCTCTCGACCAGCGCATGGCTCGAGGTCAACTCGCTCCGTAAGCAAGCGCACAAAGAACCGTCCGCGGCGCATGTGGACAGTCACAACGTGGACAGTGGCGCCCCGGCGGCCGAGGCGCCGTCATACCAGGCGCCGCACACCGTGTCCGCTTACAACGACCCCTTTGCCTCGCATGCTTCTGACCACGTCATGGCCGCCGCGGCGTCAGCGGCAGCGGGCGAAGCCTTGGCGTCAGTCGCCAGCGCCGCAGTTGAGGCCCCGGCGCTGGCCGAAATTGAAGCCCAGAGCGCGATCACCGAAGTTCAGTCTGCGGTTGTTGAATTGGATCCTGCGCTGGCCGAGCCGCTCCCGGTCGGCCATGCGGAGACCGAGGCAACACCCGAGACGTCACCGGTTTCCTCGATCTCGCCCGAGCATCAGGACGTTCACCGCAAAGCCCAGCGTTTTGCCCACCTGCTGGTCGACGAGATCAAACTCTATAATCAGGCAAAGGTCGCGGAAGGCCGGAAAAACAAAGATCTCTACGACCGTCTGAAAGAAGCGATCGAGAAAAGCCGTGGGACGTACCAGAAACGTTACGGGAACACCGTTGCAGCTTCCGCCAATTACTTTCAACATGAAATAATACGAAGTCTCGCAGAAGACGATCTTTCCATCATGGGTGCCAACTTTCGGCAGTAGGTAGGGTTTGAGTGCGCCGTTTTGCAGTCGTAGTTTTCGCTGGAATTTTCTCCCTGCTCTGGCTCAGCTTTTTGCAGCCCGCGGTCGCCCAGTCCAAGTCGTCCACGCCAGTTGAGAGCACGCCAGCTAAGCGCACGCCAGCTAAACGAAAAGCCGCCGCTTCCACCAGCACCAAGAAAAAGCGCAAAACCATCTCTCCGCGCGTGCGCCGGGTGCGGCGGGCCTTTGTCGCTTCCGCCAGTCTTCGTCCCATGGCGCAGCAGTTGTTGCAGGACCGCACTCCCACCGCCTATGCCGGAGTCGAAGCCTATGCGCGCCGTCACGCCAAAGAAGATGCCGGCGCACTTGCATGGCTCGTCGTCGGCTATGCCCGCACCCTCGATCACGACTATGGCAAAGCGATTGACCCGCTCAACCGCGCCAAGGCCGGCGCCAGCGAACTCGGAGACTACGTTGCCTACTACCTCGGCGACGCCTACCTGAAAACGGCGCACAATGCCGAGGCACTCTCCACGCTCGCGGATTTCAGCAAAAACTTTCCCGATTCACTTCTGGTCCGCGATGCCGACCTGGTCTATGCGAACGCGCTGCTGGAGGAAGGCCGTGCGCAGGAGGCAGCGGCTCTGCTGCAAAAGGAACGTGCTCCGGTGCGCGGCGATGTGGAACTCGCCGTTGGGCGCGCCTATGAAGCAGCGGGCGATAGTCAGAAGGCCGCGAGCGCTTTCCGCAACGTTTACTTCAACCTTCCCACGAGTTTCGAGGCGGATGTAGCGGGAACGGAATTGCGCAAGCTCGGGATCTCCGGCGATATCGCCGAGCGTCGCACGCGCGCCGATCTGCTGTTCAAAGCCAGGCATTACAGCGACGCGGCCCACGATTACAAGGATCTCGTAGAAGAAGTCAGTCCGGCGAACCGGCCGGAGGTGCAACTGGCGCTGGCGGGAGCGCTCGAGAAAAGCGATCGCAGTCACGATGCCCGCCAGATTCTGACTGCCATGGGAGTGCAGAACGGCGACGCCGAAGCCGAGCGCCTTTACCTGCTGAGTGAGACCGAACGTTCCACCAGCGATGAAGAGGCTGTGCAACGCACTCTGAACGAGCTGCGGCAATTTGGTCCGGCGAGCCCGTGGCTGGAACAAGCGCTGTTTTCGGCCGGAAACATGTATCTGCTGAAGCGCGACTACGATCGCGCCATCGACTACTTCCGCGAATTGCAGGAGCGCTTTCCGAACGGCGGGCGCGCATCCTATGCGCACTGGAAGGCTGCGTGGCTGAGCTTTCGGCAAGGCCGAACCGATGAGGCCCGGCAAGAATTCGAACAACAAATCGCGCTCTATCCCGACTCCGCGGAAATTCCCGCCGCGCTCTACTGGCGTGCGCGTCTCGCCGAAGAAGACGGCAACCCGGCGATGGCGCAGGCGTTCTATCAGAAACTTACCGATCGCTTTCGCAACTACTACTATGCGGAATTCGGCCGGCAGCGATTGAAAGGCTTGCCGCGCGGAGGCGGGCCAACCGAAGCCCCGCCGCACTACGCGCTGCTCGACCGCGTCGCCTCGCTTTCAACCGCGGGAAAAATTACCGCAACCGATCCTCCCGACGACAACCTGCGCTTCGAACGGGCGCGTCTGCTCTCGAACGGCGGGCTCGCCGATGCGGCGGTGCGCGAGTTGCAGGCTGCCGCGAGCCAAGAGGGCGGAACCTGGGCGCCTCCCGAGATGGCGCGCGTTTATCAGGACGGCGGACGCTACGATCGCGGCATTGAGATCATGAAGCGCACCACGCCCAATTATTTCGCCGTCGACATTCCCGACCTGCCGCGCCCGTACTGGGAAGCGCTTTTTCCCAAAGCCTATTGGACCGATCTGCGCAAATATTCGCTGCTCAACGGGCTCGATCCCTATCTGGTCGCATCGCTCATCCGGCAGGAGTCCGAATTCAATGCGCTGGCTCTCTCCCGCGCCAACGCCGTGGGCCTGATGCAGCTTCTGCCGAAGACCGGCAAGACCGTCGCCAAACAAGTCAAGCTCAAGGGATACAGCGCGCCACAACTCTACACGCCGGCCGTGAACCTCGAACTCGGCACCCGCTATTTCAAAGAGATGGTCGACAAGTACAACGGACAGTTCGAGTATGCGCTGGCCGCCTACAATGCCGGCACCGACCGGGTCGGAGACTGGCTGGGACAGGGTCACTACCGCGATCCGCAGGAGTTCGTCGAGTCCATCCCCTTCACCGAAACCCGCGAATACGTCCAAGCCATCCTGCGGAATGCGAATGTGTACCGCCAGCTCTACGGGACGCCGTAGCGCATCGGGCGATCTGGTGATCGGGTCATCGGGCGATCGAAAATTCTGAAGTCTTGTAGTCGAGTCGTTGACCGACGAACACCCTGAAAGGCCTTCAAAAATGGGACTTCTGCGTTCTCGTCATCATCTTCGTTCTCGCTCTGCAACCCAGTCCCCAGAAGCCTCACGTCACGCTTCTCAATGAGTAGTTGCCTCTGGTCAACCGCAGCAGCGTCCCTTAGTGGAAGTGTCACGCCGAGTCTTACGAGTTTATCGGGAGATGTTGGGGTTGCCGGGGTCTTTCAGCCATCCCTGTAGGAGCGCGGTTAGGTCCCTGATCCTGAGCTCTCTCACTATTTTCTGAAGGGCCCGGGTGAATTCGAGCGTTTCATATGCCACTTGTATCACATGGACCACCGCTGGCAGCGACTGTCATTGCGCCGGTTGGGGCTTTGGCCCGCCGACCCATTTTGTGCTCCTTTACCCGTACAAGCCCCGCTTGGCGGGGTTTCACTTCCGACTCCTGATTTTTCATCACATCCCTTCTGTGAGCCCCGTCACAGACACGCCCACCGGTCCGGTGCGACAATAGCCATCTGATCGGGGCAGCATGAGTGTGTCCGTCTCCCAAGACGGACCTCGAAGCTGCCCCAAAGCCATTTTCAGCGCTCTTTGACAACGTAAGTCTTTATTCCGGAGGTAATTATCCCTTGACAACAAGTTAACGATATGGTACAGTTTTCTTACCATGAACCGCAGACAAACAATCCCACCAGAGTTGCGCTACACAATCCAGCAGTTCAATGAGCAGTATCCCACAGAGGACGCTTGCCTAGAAACGATCAAAGAACGGCGCTTTCCCGGTGGCGTCACGCATTGCGAGAAGTGCGGCGTAGAGCGCAAGCACCATCGTGTGAGCGGACGCACCGCCTATGCCTGTGATCGTTGCGGGAATCACATCTTCCCTTTGGCAGGGACGATCTTCGAGAAAACCACAACCAAGCTGAGACTGTGGTTTTACGCGATGTACCTCATGTCCTCGACACGTTGCGGAATCAGCGCAAAGCAGATTCAGCGCGAGACTGGTGTCACCTACAAAACCGCGTGGCGGATGTTCAAGCAGATTCGCATTCTCCTTTCGGAGGATGTGAAACTGGAGGGTTCATCAATCGAGATGGACGAGATGTATTACGGAGGAAAGCGCAAGGGTCAGTCTGGCCGTCCGATGCGTGGCGACAAGAAGAAATCGCCAGTGATTGGGATGGTAGAACGCAGCACCGAGAGCAAGGCCGGACGGATAAAAGCTCTCGCAACGCCGGACGTAACGACGAATCAGGTATTAGGCTTGGTGCGTGAGTACGTGCTTCCCAAGAGCACCGTGTTCACCGATGAATACCCGATCTATGATCGCCTTGGCGCACGTGTGAACGAGCACAAGCGCATCAATCACAGCGCGAAGGTCTATGTGATGGGCGACATTCACACAAACACGATTGAAGGATTTTGGAGTCTGGTAAAGCGTGGGATCGGTGGAGTTTACCATTCGGTTTCGCAGAAGTATTTGCAGACCTATCTTGATGAGTACAGTTTCAGGTACAATCGCCGCGATTGCGGGAACCTGATTTTCCATGACGTTTTGGCGAAGGCTGCACAGCCCTTGGTTTCGCGGCCCGATCCAGTAATGTCTCGAATGATGAGCGACGAATCGGTTCCATTTTAGCCGCCGTTTCAGGCAATGGAACTAACGGTTGTTGATGGGTTTCACTCTGAGCATTCTTGGCGGAAGGTCTTGAGTGATTCTCCATTTGTCACGACCTCGGGATACATATGACCATAGGCTAATCCTAGGGTAACACGGGTGGCCAAAATGCCGCAGCCAATTTTTTTCCGCGTAGGAACTGAGCGCCAAATCGACCTCTCCACGTTCGTGGATTCTGTCCGAGATTTTCTATACATCCTCAAAGATGTGGACGCCACCCTCTCTGAAAAATCCCATGGAAGCGTGAAATGGATGGTCGAAGTGCTAGAGAAGCCTGCTGCCCCAGTAGTTGGCGTTTTACCCATCCCTCGTAAACCATTATTTGATCGAAGTTCTGCGGTGAAATCGCAGGTGATTGAGAACACCAGCCTATTGTCTACAAAAGGTGAAAGAAACAAATTCTTTTCTGATGGTGCACTTTCGCATGTAGGTAAGCTGGCGAACCGAACGCCGAAAATTGGTCCGATGGCGATTTGGACGCCGCAAAACGGACGGCCAAAACAGGAGAGTGAAATTTCTCAAGCCACGCTCCGAAATGTCGAGGAATTGACTGGCCCCAAGTATTCTGGCTTTGGCTCTGTTACTGGAAGTTTGGATGCGATCTCTGTTCACCGAGGAGCTGAATTTCGCATTTGGGACAAGGAAAGTGGAAAGCCAGTTCGATGCGTCTTTAAGCCTGATTTCGAGGGGAAGGTGAAGGACTCTCTTCGCAAGGTCGTGGTTGTAACTGGGGAAATGCTGATGAACAGTGCAGGCAACCCACTTTCAATAAAGGTGGACGATTTAGAAGAGGCTCCGCCAAGAGCCGACCTGGTACCAATACAGAGTCTGTCAGGAATTATCAAGGATTTCACTGGCGGGGTGTCCTTGAAGAAATACCTAGAGGAATCTGACGATGAGTGATTTCCGCAAACTATATTGGGATACGACATGTTTTATTTGTTTTCTCAATGATAGTGACCATGAGAGGGAGCGGCACTATATCTGTGAAGATATACTCCAGCACTCCGCAAATGGTACTGCTGAAATTTGGACCTCATCCTTCACCATCGCAGAAGTGATACGCCCACGAGACAAGTTCATCGCGAAGCCACTTCCAAGCTGGACCGATGCGGTATTGGAGAAATTCCCACAAGTGGAAATCCCTCTTCGGAATTTATGGGACTTCCACATCCAAAGGACGCGACCGACACGTCTGCTCACGAAAAAAGAGATGGATGGGATAAGCCAACTTCTACATCCTGACCGAATACACACGATTAAACTTGATGATCGGATCGCTGCATCGGCAGTTGAGATTTCTCGCAATTATGGACTCAAACCTGCCGATGCGATTCATGCGGCCTCAGCCATAGACCTACACAAGCGTAAGAAAGTTGAGGTGCTTCAGCATTGGGATAAGGACTACGACAAACTTAAGGATTTGATTCCGGTGGAATTTCCAACCAGAATTTCACCACAACATGCCTTCAAGGAATTTATTAAACCGTTGGGTGAGTCTGGATAATTTGGGGAAGTGGTCGGGATACCGGGAATTGAACCCGGACGGGTTGCCCCAGCAGTTTGGCTAGCGGCCCACTTTCGAGGACAGCTAACAAACTGCCGCGTCTGCCAATTTCGCCATATCCCGACCCATCCATTTTACTATACTTGGTCTGGGGGGATACTTACCATTCCGGAATATTTTACGTATAACTCCTTTAAACTCAAAGATTTTGCGGAATTTTTTGCGTAACCCTATGATTCCAAAAGACCGGGGGGAAGAGTTTTTTCTGTTCTAACTATACTATTACCTTAATAGTAAACAGGCAGGAACACGGAGGAATAGGCGAACACCTGAAGCTGGATGAAACCCGTTCTAGGCCGACCGTTGGCTGGGCGACTTCGTAAACACGATTTCAAACACCAGCAGCCCCGCTCCCACCACAATCGCGCTGTCGGCGACGTTGAAGGCTGGCCATTGGTGTTGGCCTACATAGAAGAGCAGAAAATCCACCACGTGCCGGCTGACCAGGCGGTCCCACAAATTGCCGACCGCGCCGCCTAGAATCAGCGCCAGCCCGATTCCGGTGGAAGTCAGGCTGTGGCTGTTTTTCCAGAGCAGCAGGGAGACGATCAGCAGCGCAACCACAGAGAACGCAATCAGCAGGCCGACTTTCCATTGCGAGGGAGAATCCGCAAAAATCCCGAACGCAGCACCCGGGTTTTCAGCGTGGATGATTCGAAAGAATCCGGGAATGACCGGAATGCTGTCGTGCAAGGAAAGCCTGTGCGAGATCGTCCACTTGGTGACGCGATCGAGAGCGATGACGAACAACGCGATCAGGAAATGATATTTGCGCATGGGCAGAAAAAAAATGACCGAAAAAACTTCTTCTCTATACTTTATCGCGTTTGCGGAAGTCGCGGTCACGCCCCGTCAATTTCTTTGAGCACGGCGCTGCAGCGCTCGCACACCGTGGGATAGTTCTTATCCTCGCCCACGTGGGTCGAGTAGTTCCAGCAGCGCTCGCACTTTTGGCCTGGAGCTTTGCTCACCTGCACCACAACCGGCGCGTTGCCATTTCCCGATCCCTCCTTTACTTCGACGGCCGAGACGATGAAGAAGTAGCGCAGATCGTTCTGAAAGCGCTCAAGCGCGGAGAATACCGGGTCAGCCGCGGTCAATGTAACGTGCGCTTGCAGATTGCCTCCGATCAGTTTCTGGTTGCGCGCCTCTTCCAGCGCTTTCAGCACCGATTCGCGCACGGCCAGCACTGCCTTCCAGTCTTCGGTCTGTTTCGGATCGGCTGCGATTGCAGCTTCGTTTGTGCCCAGCAAGTCTGCCGCTTCCGGGAAGGTCGTCAGATGCACGCTCTCCAGCCTGCCCTCGACTCGTGGCAAATACTGCCAGACTTCTTCGCAGGTAAAGCTCATGATCGGCGCCAGCAACCGCACCAGCGCTTCGCCGATGCGCCAGATGGCAGTTTGCGCCGCCCGCCGCGACACCGATTTGCGCGCCGAAGTGTAGAGCCGGTCTTTCAACACGTCGAAATAGAAAGCGCTCAGTTCCACGCCGCAGAAATTGTTGATCCGGTGATAGATCTTGTGAAACGCGAACTCTTCGTACGAGCGCTGCACCTCCGCCGACACTTCCACCGCCTGCCGCAGCATGTATTGATCGAGCGGCTGCAACTCATCGAACGCGACCGCATCTTTTGCGGGATCAAATCCATCGAGATTGCCAAGAATGAACCGGAAAGTGTTGCGAATGTCGCGATAGATTCCAGCGACTCGCTGCATGATCTTTGGTGAGCAGGCGACATCTTCGCGGAAGTCGACCGAAGCCACCCACATGCGCACGATTTCGCCGCCGAGCGTATCGGCGATCTCAACCGGATCGACCGTGTTGCCGAGCGACTTCGACATGGCGCGGCCTTGCTCGTCGAGCGTCCATCCGCTGGTTGCGACCATGCGATAAGGAGCGCTGCCTTCGTAGCCGATCGCGCAGAGCAGGGAAGAATGGAACCATCCGCGGTGCTGGTCGCCGCCTTCGAGATAAAGATCGGCGGGCCAGGGCAGGTTCGGCTCGTGGCCGAGCACGGCGGCGTGGCTCGATCCCGACTCGAACCACACGTCGAGAATGTCGGTTTCCTTCTTGAACTTCGTTCCGCCGCAGTGGGCACACTTGTGGCCGGAAGAAAGAATCGCATCGGCCTCGGGCGTGTACCACGCATCAGCGCCGTGCTTCGAAACGAACTGCACCACCTTCCGGTTGATGTGCGGATCGTTTACCGGCTTGCCGCAGTCGTCACAGAGAAACACCGCGATCGGCACACCCCACACCCGTTGCCGCGAGATGCACCAGTCCGGGCGCGTGGCGATCATGTTGGCGATGCGGTCTTCGCCCCAGGCTGGGTCCCACTTCACCTTGGCGATCTCCGCCAAGGTGCGGTTGCGCATGGTTTCGCCGTTTGCGCCGCCCTTCATCGGTGTATCCATGCCGATGAACCACTGTTCGGTCGCGCGGAAGATCACCGGGTTGTGACACCGCCAGCAATGGGGATACGAATGCTCCATTTTTTCGGAATGCATCAGCACGCCGCGCGATTTCAATAGTTCGACGATCGGAGCATTGGCATCGAAGACGCGCTTGCCCTCGTACTCCGGGAGACCGTGGCGCATGATGCCCGCTTTATCCACATTGCAGGTCGGATCGATCTTGTATTTCTGACCGGTGATGAAGTCTTCGGCGCCGTGCGCGGGAGCGGTATGCACCACGCCGGTGCCCTGGTCCATGGTGACGTAATCGGCCAGCACGCCGACGACTTTGCGATCCAGAAACGGATGCTGGAAGTCGGCATACTCGAGCTTGCGGCCGGGGAAGCGGGCGATCTCGCGCGCCGATTGCAATCCAGTTTTCTCTTGCACCACCGCCGCGAGCCGGGCTCCGACAATGAACACGTCGTTGCTGGTTTCGAGCGCCACGTATTCTTCGTCCGGATGAAACGCTACCGCCATCGACGCCGGCAGCGTCCAGGGAGTCGTGGTCCAGATGATGGTGGAAACTCTCTTGCCTTTCAGCGCCGCATCGAGCGAAGTGGGATCGCCCGCGAACGGATACTTCACCCACACTGTCGGGCTGGTGTGGTTCTCGTACTCGACTTCGGCTTCCGCCAATGCCGTCTCGTCGAACACGCACCAGTACACCGAACGCAATCCCTTGTAGACGAAGTCGTTCTCTAAGAAACGATAAAGAATGTCGAGCACGGCCGCTTCGTATTGCGGCGTCATCGTGGAGTAGGGCTGGTCAAACCGGCCGAATACGCCGATGCGCTTGAACTGGGAGCGCTGCAGGTCGAGAAACTTTTCGGCGTATTTCCGGCACTCGCTGCGCACATCGACCGCAGCCATCTGCAGTTTCTTGCCGCCCAGCATCTGGTCCACTTTGATCTCGATCGGCAGTCCGTGGCAGTCCCATCCCGGAACATACGGCGAATCGAAGCCGGCCATGTTTTTCGACTTCACGATGAAGTCCTTCAGGCATTTATTCATCGCCGTTCCCAAATGTATGGGCCCGTTGGCGTACGGAGGTCCATCGTGCAGCACATAGGTGGGCGCGCCCTTACGCACTTCCCGGATGCGGTCATAGATCCGCTGCTCCTCCCATCGAGCCAGTATTTTGGGCTCATTTTGGGGCAGACCTGCCTTCATGGGGAAGCCGGTTTTGGGTAAATTGATGGTGGATTTCAGATCCATCGGCACTCGTAAGGTTCTCCCAACTGGTTGAATCTTTTCATTATATAGGGAGCGCGGAAGGACACGTCTATCGGAGCTGCCTCACTGGGAACGAATTCAAAAAGTACTGTTTCCCGTCAGGGAAAAGCGTGTACAATTTTCAGTAGATCGAAGTCTGCGCGCATCTAATTGACTAGGAAATATTGTGGCGGGTAGGTTCGTCCGTTTTGCAAGCGACCTTGAGGAGCGCTTAGGCATCTAAATCAGCGGCTCCCCATACCGTGAGCTTGGGGTTACTGCTCGGGAAAATATGGCAGAATTCGAAATACCGCAGAATCCACTGGGTCCAGAGCCCGAACTGCATCTTCTCCTGAACAACCAGACTCTGGACGAGCCGCTGTGGAAATCCCTGTTCCGCAACATTGACGACTTCTTCTTCCCCAAGAAGCTCCCTCCGCTGGTCCTGACCTCGAAGCCCATCCCGGTGCGCGACATCTGGGGCTTCTACAACTACAAGGGACGCGGAGCCGCTGGTTCAACCGTCATCCACGTGCTGGCCTTGGCACTTATCATCGCAGGTACCTATCTGGGACGGAAGATCGTCGACGTCGCCAAGCCGAAAGAAACGGTTTTGTTAATCGCGCCCGATGACCTTCCCGTTCTGCCGGTTTCGAAGAGCGCGAGCGGCGGCGGCGGCGGTGGTGGTGATCGCGATAAGCTGCAGGCATCGGAAGGCCGTCTGCCCAAACAGTCCATGCAGCAGATCACTCCGCCGATGGCAGTGGTGCGCAACCTGGACCCGAAACTGGTAGTCCCCCCGACAATCGTGGTTCCCCCCGACATTCACCTGCAGCAGCCGAACATGCCAGAACTGGGCGATCCGCTTTCGCATCTGCCCTCTGTGCCTTCGAATGGAACTGGCTATGGCGGCGGCATTGGCTCCGGTAGCGGTGGCGGCGTCGGTTCGGGCGAAGGTCCCGGATACGGCCCTGGTCACGGCGGCGGCACTGGAGGCGGGGCGTTCCGCGTTGGCGGCGGTGTTTCCGCTCCGAAAGCGATTTATGCGCCGGACCCTGAGTACTCGGAGGAAGCCCGCAAGGTTAAGCACATGGGCACAGTCGTATTGTGGCTGGTGGTCGGTCCGGACGGTAAGCCGCGCGACATCCGAGTGCTTCGAACTTTAGGATTGGGTCTGGATGAAAAAGCCATCGAAGCGGTAAGAACCTGGCGCTTCGAGCCGGCCATGAAAGATGGCAGGCCAGTCGCCGTGCAGATTAACGTCGAAGTCAATTTCCATTTGTACTGAACCCGGCTGTACCGAAAAAGTTTGGGAGCCCAAAAGGCGGCCGCGCAAGCGGCCGTTTTTGTTTGAGTGTAGGTGCGAGCATCTCGCCCGCACGACCTCGCCTATTCTTTCAAGTCCACATGCGCCACATCTTCCACCGGAAGCCCCAGGAAACGCGTTCCCATCTTCCTGAATTTCTCCGCCGAATCCGTCGCAAAGAACTTGAGCTTGGGAACGCCTCTCCGCTCGCTCTTCGCTGAGGGCAGCGGTTCGATCTGCAGTTGACGCGCCACTGCCTGCGCAGTCGACTCGGCGGAGTCCACGATCGCGACGTGCTCCGGCGCCACTCGCCGCAACAGTGGCTTGATCAGCGGATAATGTGTGCAGCCGAGCACCAGCACGTCAGCATCGCGCGCGTCGTCCGAAAAAGCTTCCGACAAATAAATCTTTGCCACCTGCTCGGTCACCGGATGTTCCACCCAACCCTCTTCGACCAGCGGCACAAACAGAGGACAAGCCTTCTCGCGCACTGCGACTCTCCGGAATTCGAGCGCTCGCCGGTAGGCATGGCTGCCGATGGTCGCATCCGTGCCGATGACGACCACCTTTCGCTTGCGGGTGGCCGCCGCCGCGGCTTCCGCTCCCGGTTCGACAACGCCGATCACCTCGACGCTAGCCGCCGCTTTGATCTCGTTCAGCGCCAGCGCGGTTGCCGTGTTGCAGGCAATCACCAGCAACTCCGCTCCCTGATCCTGCAGATAGCGCACCGCCCCGACCGCGTAATGCGCAACCGTGGCCGCTGACTTCGATCCATAAGGAAGGCGGGCCGTGTCACCGAAGTAGAGGTAGTCGGCGTCGGGAATTCGCTCGACCAGCGCGCGGAGAACGGTCAGCCCGCCTACGCCGGAATCAAACACTCCGATCGTCGGCCTGCGTGAATTGGGCATAGTGGACAGACTTCAACCTTCCGCAGTGGTTGGACCGATGACCGACCGGATTGCGGAGATTCGATTTGCCGGAAAACCTCCCTGGCGGGCGTGTTCGCGGATCATCTCTTCATTCGGAGCGATATAGACGCAATAGATCTTGCCGTCGGTGACGAAACTTTCAAGCCACTGGACCTGTGAACCAAGCTTCTGGAGAACGCTGCAGGACTTCTGCGAGATGGCCTGGAGTTCCTGCTGCGTCAATTTGCCGGCGTTGGGAATCTCGCGCTCGATTACATATTTCGGCATGGTACGCTCCTGCTGTTGAAGTTCTGGCTGCTGCAACTGCGAACCCGGATTCTAGCACTGCTCGAAGGTTCCGCTCGAGGCGTGCACCGCAAAGTTTGGAATATAGTTTCGCAGTCTGCCTGTTGCACTCGCGCTCTGTCAAATCCCGCCCGAGTTGCCTGACCCGACCATCGCCCGTTATCCTTCTCGCCATGCCCAGCACTCTTGTCGAATGCGTTCCTAATTTTTCGGAAGGCCGCGACCCGGCCAAAGTCGATGCCATTATCGCAGCCATGAAGATTCCCGGCGTCTATCTCCTCGACCGCGAAATGGATTCCGACCACAACCGCTGCGTCATCACCCTGGTCGGCGAGCGTGAAGCCATCCAGGAGGCCGCCATTCGCGGGGTCGGGAAGGCCGCCGAGTTGATCGATCTCACCAAGCATCAGGGGGCGCACCCGCGCATGGGCGCAGCCGATGTCGTGCCCTTTATCCCGATTGACGGCGTCACCATCGAAGACTGCGTCGCCATGGCGCGCCACGTCGGAGCCGAGATCTCGAAACGCTTCCAGATCCCGGTCTATCTTTATGAAGCCGCCGCGGCCACGCCCGAACGCCAAAACTTGGAGAATATTCGCCGCGGCCAGTTCGAAGGCATCCGCGCCGAAATTGCGACCAATCCCGCGCGCAAGCCCGATTTCGGCGAGCCTCGCGTGCATCCCACGGCCGGCGCAACCGTCGTAGGCGCGCGCAAGTTTCTGATTGCCTATAACGTCTTCCTGAATACGCCCGACGTCGAGATCGCCAAGAAAGTCGCGAAAGCCGTGCGTTCTTCGGGAGGCGGCCTGCGCTTCGTCAAGGGAGCCGGATTCCTGGTGCGCGGCCTGGCCCAGGTCTCGATGAACCTGACCGACTTCGAGCAAACTCCCATCCACCGCGTCTTCGAATTCGTGAAACGCGAAGCCGCGCGTTACGGCGTCATCCCGGTTTCAAGCGAGATCGTTGGCCTGATTCCGAAGCGGGCCTTGGAACAGGCCGCGGAATGGTTTCTGCAAATCGAAAACTTCGATTCCTCGCTCATCCTGGAAAACCGCCTTACAGCAGTGATGAGCGGCAAGGTGGCCGTCGGCGGCCTGCGCGCTGGAGTCGAGCCTTTCATCGAACAACTGGCCGCTCCCACCGGGACTCCCGGAGGAGGCAGCGCCGCCGCCGCCAGCGGCGCCATGGCCGCCGCACTCGCAAGCATGGTCGCGTCCATGTCGCGCGGCAAGAAAGCGTATCTGCAATACGAAAGCCAGCTCAGCGAAGCGATCGCCAGGCTCAGCCAGCTTCGCGAAGAACTGAAGTCCGCGATTGACGCCGACGCCGAGTCTTACAACGTCGTCATGAAGGCCTACAAGTCGGCCAAGTCGTCAGATGGCAAGGCTTCCGATGGCGACGCCGCGCTCAGCGCCGCGCTCAAACAGGCGACCAGCGTCCCTCTAGGCGTCGCCGAGGAAGTAGTCGAGGTCGCACAGATCGCCGCTAGTCTGAAGCCGATCACCAACCCGAACATGAAGTCCGACCTGACGACCGCGATCGCTCTGGCAAGAGCTGCCCTCGAAGGCGCGCTCGCGAACGTCGAGATCAACCTTGATTCGCTGGAAAAAGATTCTCCGAAGGACGAGGTGTTTGCGGCCGGGACACGCAAGCGGGTGGCAGCTCTGGAAGGCTCGTCATGATTAGAAAGCTAATCCTCGTGCTGATCGTGGCCGTTGGAGTGGTCGCCATCGGCAGTCTGTTTGTAAACCGGCTGCGTTACCACCATCAGGATCTGAAGTCCTGTTTCAATGATGCCGGAGGGCTCCAGGCGGGTGCCTCGGTTCGTAGCGTCCGAGCCAACCCGCAGAATAAGAATTGCCCAGCAGAAGTCGAAATGGTTCTGGCCACAACCTACGAAATCGGGATTCCGAACGACTCGGTCGCAGGAATCGAGCCGGACGGGCTACTCGGCCGACCCTACCTGAGTATCGACACTACCCAGGCATCAGGGGTGTCGATCAAGGACTACGGCTATCTGAAAAGCAAACCAAGCAAAGCCGCGCTACCCATTGGAGATCAGATCAAGGCGGCAGATGTATTGCTCCGTTTGTTTCAGGCAGCAAAGGAAGCTGATAAGGAAATCCCTAAGGACAGCAGCCCCTCTCCTCGGCAACCCAGCCGATAGCCACCTCTCGACAACCCTGAGCCCGAGCTGTCTGTTTTCCACGCAAACTACCCCGGTTCCAACGTTCTAAGACCAAGCGGGGCGGACGCACTTTAGTTACGGTCCTGCCTGGCGAATTAGGGACTAGAATAGGTCAGAACAGGTGAAAGACCGCCAAGGATTGCCAACGCATGGTTCGCGGTTTGCATCTAAACGTTGCAGACTCCCTTAGAGGATTTCTATGAAGAATTTGTGTTTTGCGGTTTTGCTTCTGTGCGCAACGGCTGGCTACGCCATGCCGATCGCATCGTCGGCGCGTTCCATGATGCCTTCTGAGATTCAGCAACTGATCGGCGTCGACTATCGGGCGCTTAAAGATTCGCCCACCGCGCAGGCGCTCAAGCAACAAGTCCTGCCCGACAACCTGAAAGAACTCGAGACCGCGCTGAAAGGGATCGGCATTGACGCCGACCACGATCTCGATCAGCTCAATTTTGCCTCTTTCCGCACGGAAAAGAAGGGCATTCAAACCATCGGCGTGGCGCAGGGATCGTTCTCCGCCAAAGCCGTCCTCAAGAAGATGAAGCGCAAGAAGATCACGGCCGCCAAGTACGGCACGACCAGCATTTACCCGATGGATAACGGTCTAGTGATGACCTTCCTGGACGACAACACGCTGGCCTTCGGTACTCCGGCCTCGTTGCACAGCGCGCTCGATACCCGCGACGGCAAGCGCCCTTCGCTCGATTCCAATTCGGTGATGACCGACCAGATGGCCGCCGTCGATGGTGCGCCGCTATGGAGCATCCTCGACCAGCAGGGAACCCAGGCCATGATGTTCTCGGTGATGGGCGATGCCGCGAAGATTGCCGACTACGACAGCCTCAAGAAACGCATTCTGGCTTCTCGCTACACCATGAACTTTCAGAACGGAGTGAATTTCGATTTGAGTGTGCTCACGGCCGACTCGATGACGGCGGCTACGCTTTCCACGGTCGTCAAGGGCGTCATGCTTTACAAGAAGATGAGTGCCAGCCCGATCGAAAAGACTGCCATTGACGCCACCACTGTCGATTCCGACAGCTCGAACCTGCAAGTCCACTTCAAGAGCGACGATCAGAAGTTCCAGTCCTTGATCCACGCGCCGCTGTTTGCCGCCGTTTCGCACTAACGTCGCGCGCTAATCCGAAGCAGAGAAAGAAAACGTCCCGGATGTTTCCTCCGGGACGTTTTCCTTTATGCGGAGTCCGATCGCGCTGCAACGCTGGGAATACCTTGGGGAAGACGACGACCTCCGCGCCATCGATAAGCAGAGACATTGAGGCGGTTCCGTTTCATCGGGTCCCTTTTGATACGCTGTTTACAGAACTCATCCCAACGAATGGATGAAACGTGTTACCAATAACTAATCTTCTGGACGAGTGTACCTTCTTGACAACGTTTTATGCGCACTATACAAACACGAGTGCGTTCAAGGTTAAGCGGTTGCATATGCGCGTGAATGGTCTTAGCCGGAAACCCTTGTTCCAAGGGCACTCCGGGGCTTGAGCCCGCGAAGGGAAGTTGGACCGAGCGATGATCGGCGAAACCCGCAAGCCCCGAGCCGCGACAGGGGTATTGATGAAATGCGTTGCAGCGGCTGGGGCAACGCCCGGTCCATATCCAGACGCCTCTTTGTCCGGCGCTGAGGGGAGGCGGTAAGCTACATGCGCCCACATCCACATTGGATTGATTATGCGGTAATCGGCATTTACTTCACATTTGTTCTGGGCATCGGTTTCGTACTGAAAAAGTACATGAAAACCAGCACCGACTTCTTTCTGTCGGGGCGGTCCATTCCTGCCTGGATCACGGGATTAGCCTTTCTTTCCGCCAACCTCGGCGCCCAGGAAGTAATCGGCATGGGCGCAAGCGGCGCCAAGTACGGGATTATGACCTCGCATTTTTACTGGGTGGGTGCGATTCCCGCAATGGTTTTCGTCGGCATCTTCATGATGCCGTTCTATTACGGCTCCCGGGCGCGGTCGGTGCCCGAATATCTGAAGTTGCGTTTCGACGAAAAGACGCGGGGAGTGAACGCGATCTCGTTTGCGGTGATGACCGTCTTTTCTTCGGGCGTATCGATGTACGCGATGGGAAAGCTGCTGCAACTGTTGCTCGGCTGGAATTTCAACGCTGCCATCATCGTGTCCGCGCTGGTCGTGCTGGCCTACACGTTTCTCGGCGGACTCACTTCGGCGATTTATAACGAGGTGTTGCAATTCTTTCTGATCGTGATCGGTTTTATCCCGCTGACGTTTCTGGGGTTGAGGGATGTCGGCGGATGGGGCGGCCTGAAGACCCGGATCGGGAACGACGCCATGGTGCATTCCTGGAAGTATCTGGGCAGCCCGAGTACGAACCCCATGGGCGTGGAATGGTTCGGCATGTTGATGGGACTCGGTTTCGTGCTGTCGTTCGGCTACTGGTGCACTGATTTTCTGGTGGTGCAGCGCGCCATGGCGGCCGACTCGATGACGTCAGCCCGCCGTACTCCGCTGATTGCTGCCTTTCCGAAGATGTTGTTTCCGTTCCTGGTGATTCTGCCGGGAATGCTTGCCGGCGTGGTTTCCGCTGCGAGCATGAGCGGCAGCATGAGCGGCGATGTTTCGGCAGACGTTCCGGCAAAGCCGGGATCGGCCGTGGTCTCGCAGCGAGCGGCCGGCGGCGGAATCAGCTTGGAAGGCGGAAAAGGAATCATTCCACCGAAAGTCGACGAAAGTGGAAAGCCTCTCATCAAAGACGGCAAGACCGTGCTGGATTACGATTTGGCAACTCCCATGATGCTGGTCCGTTATTTTCCTTCGGGATTGCTGGGGTTGGGATTGTGCGCCCTGATGGCTTCGTTCATGTCCGGGATGGCCGGCAATACGACCGCCTTCAATTCGGTTTGGACTTACGATATTTACCAGAGCTACATCAATAAGAGTGCGACCGACCAGCATTACCTGTGGATGGGAAGGGCGGCTACGGTTTTCGGTCTGGCGATTTCAGTGGCCGCCGCATACGTTGCCCGCCAGTTCAATAACATCATGGACGTGCTGCAGCTGGTCTTTGCGTTCGTGAACGCCCCGCTGTTTGCGACATTTTTGCTCGGCATGTTCTGGAAGCGCGCTACGGGCAACGGCGCGTTTTGCGGACTCCTCGGAGGCACCGCTGCGGCCGCCGTGCATCATGGCATAACGCTTCCTGCGGGCTCGGTACCCGGCGTCAAGGGTGGGTTCTTAGGCGTGGTGGCTCATCGCTACCCGAGCGAGATGGCGCAGAATTTCTGGACGGCGATCTTCGCCTGGACGACCTGCTTCACGGTGACGATCCTCATCTCCCTGCTGACGAAGCCGCGTCCGGATGGAGAACTCAAGGGATTGGTTTACGCGCTGACGGACAGGCCGAAAGATGTAGGGCTGGCGTGGTACCAGAAGCCAGCGTTGCTGGCGGTGGTGGTGCTAACCGCCCTGGTCGTCCTCAATTGGATTTTCTGGTAACTGAGATGATGAAACAAGGGAACGTGTATTCGCCGCAAACACGGGCGGGAGAGTTCTGAGGAATAAGCATGGGATTCGATATCAGATTGCCCATCGGCATGATGTTCAGTGTGTTTGGTGTGCTGGTGGGTGGATATGGAGCGGCGACGCGAGGCAGCGAGATGTATACGCGTCATTCGCTGGGTATCAATGTCAACTTCTGGTGGGGAATTGCAATGCTGATGTTCGGCGCCGGAATGCTGCTACTGGCGCACCGTGGAGCAGTCGCGGCGCGCTCGGCGGACAAGAAGCTCAAGGGCGGTATCATCAAATAGGACTGCAAGCCGGACCTGGGCTTGCCGTGAGTCTTCATGCATAACACGAATTCAGCGGTCGAAAATCGCGCCCCTGCTCTGGAGCAAAGGTTTGTCCAGCTATTTGGAGAGTCTCCACGCATTTACCAGGCTCCAGGACGAGTCAATTTGATCGGTGAACACACCGATTACAACGATGGATTCGTCATGCCGGCAGCGATCGGCTTCTATACCCGAGCCGCCATTGCGCCACGCCGCGACCGGAAGCTCGTGATTCATTCTGAAAATTACTCCGAGCAGGTCGAGTTCGATCTCGATCGTTTGCCACCCGCGCGCGCCTGTCACTGGAGCGATTACGCGATTGGCGTTGTGAAAATGCTGGAGCGGTCCGGCAAGAATCTGGGCGGGGCCAACCTGTTGGTGGATGGGAACGTGCCAGGGGGTGCGGGATTGAGCTCCTCCGCTTCGATTGAAGTAGCCGTCGGCTACGCGCTGCTCGATCTGGCCGATCAGGCGAATGATCGAGCGGAGATCGATCGAACCAAGGCCGATCAAACCAAGATCGATCGAACTACTCTTGCCTTGCTCTGCCAGCAGGCGGAAAACGAGTTTGTCGGCGCGCGCTGCGGAATCATGGATCAATTTGTTGCCAGCCACGGGAAACGCGGTCACGCTCTGCTGCTCGATTGCCGCTCTCTGGAATACCGGCAGTTGCCGCTGCCTGACGATGCGGCCCTGGCGATCTGTAACACCATGGTCAAGCACAGCCACGCCAAAGGCGAATACAACCAGCGCCGGTCCGAATGCGAAGCGGGTGTGCGCGGTCTGTCGAAGTATCTGCCAAACGTGCGGGCATTGAGGGACGTGACGCCAGCGGATCTGGAAGCCTACGGGCGCGAACTGCCGGATACAGTCATGCGGCGCTGCCGTCACGTAATCGGCGAAAACGCACGTGTCCTCCAGGCAGCGGCGGCGCTTGAACATGGGGACTTGCAGGCATTCGGGAACCTGATGCGCGAATCGCATCGCAGCCTGCGCGACGACTTTGAGGTGAGTTGCTCTGAACTCGATTTGATGGTGGAACTGGCTGAGCAAGCGGAAGGCGTTTACGGATCGCGAATGACGGGAGGCGGTTTTGGCGGTTGTACCGTCGCGCTTGTCCAGACCGGTTGCGTCGAAGCGTTCCAGCGGACGGTGCAGGAAGGATATGAACGCTCGACCGGCTGCAAACCGGAGATTTACGTCTGCTCCGCTGCCGATGGGGTTGGCCAAGTAGCCTGAGAGGTCGCCTGAGAAGCAGACTGAGAAATGGGCACGAGTCCAATGAGGGTTCTAGTCACAGGGGGAGCGGGCTACATCGGCAGCGTGGTTGCCGAAGAGCTCTTGCAGGCCGGACACCAAGTTGTCGTCTTCGATAACCTGAGTCGCGGCCATCGCCAGGCAGTGCCGAAAAACGCTGAGCTGGTAGTGGGCGACTTGGCGGATCGCGCTTGTCTTGACCAGCTACTCCGGTCTCGCGCGATTGATGCCGTCATGCATTTTGCGGCGCTGATCGAAGCGGGCGAGTCGATGAAGGCCCCCGAAGAATTCTTCCGCAACAACACCGCGAATGCGCTGACCCTGCTCGAAGCGATGCTCGCCGTTCGGGCCAAGCGTTTCGTTTTCTCGTCGACGGCGGCGCTGTTCGGCAATCCTGAGCGCACTCCGATTGAGGAGGACGATCCCGTCCATCCCACCAATGCGTACGGCGAATCGAAGCTGCTGGTGGAGCGCATGCTGACATGGTTCCATCAGATTCACGGCCTTCGCTATGCCAGCCTGCGATATTTCAATGCCGCCGGTGCGTCCCGTCCCGACCAAGGTGAAGCCCACCAACCGGAGACGCATCTGATCCCCCGGATTCTGCAAGTCGCCCTCGGCCGTGCGCAACACCTGAACATTTTCGGCACGGACTACTCCACGCCGGACGGCACCTGCATCCGCGATTACATACACGTCAGCGATCTGGCTCGCGCGCACCTGCTGGCCCTCGAAGCGCTGGCGCTGGAGAATTCCAGTCCGCTGATCTACAACCTGGGCAACGGACAGGGCTTCAGTGTGCGCCAGGTAGTCGAAGTGGCGCGGAGAGTCACCGGGCATCCGATTCCGGTGATCGAATCGCCTCGCCGCGCGGGTGATCCAGCGGTGTTAATTGCCAGCTCGGAAAAAATTCGGCGCGACCTGGGCTGGCAGCCGAGATTCCCTGATTTGGAAACCATTGTTGAAAGCGCCTGGCGGTGGCATCGCACACATCCTAATGGATACCCAAAATCATTGGAGTCATTGACTTCAACCCATGAACTTCTCTGAGCTTGCATCGCATCCGCATCGCCGCTTCAATCCGCTGACCCGGGAATGGGTACTGGTGTCGCCGCATCGCACCGAGAGGCCCTGGCAGGGACAGGTTGAAAGCGTTCCACCGGAAGCGCCGGCAACTTACGATCCCAACTGCTACCTTTGCCCCGGCAATGCCCGAGCCGGAGGAGTGAGAAATCCCGCCTACACCGAGACGTTTGTTTTTGACAATGATTTTGCGGCGCTGAAGCCAGATACGCCCGCTGGGGAAATTCAGGAAAAGGGACTGCTAGTTGCCCGCAGCGAAGCGGGGCGGTGCCGGGTAGTCTGCTTCTCACCGCGACACGATCTCACCATAGCCCGCATGAGCGTGCCCGAACTGCGGCAAGTGGTCGATACCTGGGCGCGAGAGTTCTCTGCACTCGGGAGTGATCCGCACACCCGGTCCGTGCAGATCTTCGAGAACCGCGGCGCGATGATGGGATGCAGCAATCCCCATCCTCACGGACAGATCTGGGCCAACCAAACTCTACCCAATGAATTGGCGAAGGAAGTGGCCGCGTTTCGGGACTACCGGCAATTGCACGGCACAACTCTGCTGCACGATTACCTGCAGCTTGAGCTCGAAAAACAGGAACGGTTGGTATGCGCCAACGACCATTTCGTAATGCTCGTGCCGTTCTGGGCAGTCTGGCCCTTTGAGACCCTGCTCGTCAGCCGGAGATGCGTGTCCGCTCTGGATGAACTGAATGACGACGAGCGCACCGCCCTGGCCGAGATACTCCGGCAGGCCACCATTCGTTACGACAATCTATTTCGCACGTCGTTTCCTTACACCATGGGTTTTCATCAGCGGCCCACCGATGGCGGGGACTATCCGGAATTTTACTTGCACGCGCATTTCTATCCGCCCCTGCTGCGCTCGGCGACGATAAGAAAATTCATGGTTGGTTACGAAATGTTGGGCACGCCGCAGCGGGACATCACCGCTGAAACCGCGGCGCTGCGGTTGCGTGATGTGCCAGCCCAGCATTATCTGGACCTCCAACCGCCCCCGCCCATGGCTTAACGATCATGGCCTGACTAGATCGGCCTGACGACGTCGGCCTAACGATGTCGGCCCAGAGCAGGGAATGGGCGCACACGAAGAGCCAGGCAAATTACCGGTCCAGTGGCCAGCGCTGACAGAATGGAATTAGTCGCCAGGACCGCTACCCGCCGGTCCCACCAATGGGTTCACCTGCCAAGTTCGATAAGGCGATCGCGGCCTATCCACAAGCGCTTGGGATTCTTGCGGCGCCTCACACACGTTTGGGCTCGCGCTCGGGCTTAATGGCACATTCTCCGTGCTCCCGGCCTGATCCGAACCCGCGTAGGTAAATTGCGGTACGATTTGTTTGAGTTGGGCCAGGATGGAGGCTCGCTTGCCGAGCGATACGGCGACAGAGAGTTTGTCGAGACCACGCTTCAACGCCGGCCAGTCGAGCTTTACACTTTCCGTACAGGCTATCTTTTCACAGGCGCTCGGAAAAACCCGCTCGTCGGGATAGAAGAGTTCCTCGAAGAGCTTTTCGCCCGGACGGAGGCCAATGAACTTGAATTCCTGGCGGGATTTGCCGGAGAGCCGAACCAGGGTTTTCGCCAGCTCCGCGACCCGAACCGGTTCCCCCATGTCGAGCACAAGGATGTCGCCGTTCCGGCCGATCGCGAAGGCCTGCAACACCAGGCAAACCGCTTCCGAAACGGTCATGAAAAAGCGAGTCATTTCGGGGTGAGTGATGGTGATGGGCTGGTTTTGGCGTATCTGTTCCTGGAAGAGCGGAATCACGCTGCCGTTCGATCCGAGGACATTGCCGAACCGGACCGACACCGAGCGCATCCGCTCTCCGGGCCAAGCGGCGAGAATCAATTCTCCGACGCGTTTGGTACAGCCCATGACGTTGCTTGGATTCACCGCCTTGTCGGACGAAATCATCACGAAGGTTGAGCAATTCGCATTCTGCGCCACATTCAGCAACGACAGCAGGCCGAAAACGTTGTTGCCGACCGCTTCTTCCACATTGGATTCCATTACCGGCACGTGCTTGTACGCGGCGGCGTGGAAAACGATCTCGACCCCGTAGGTCAGGAATATTTTGCGCATGCGCTCCGGGTTGCAGAAATCGGCGACACAAAATACCTTTCGCTCGTCACCGTCGCCCTGGGCAAGCTGGTGCTGCAAGTGAAAGATCCCGGTTTCATTCTGGTCGAGGCACAAAAGAAGTTTCGGTCTGTACGTCCTGATTTGCCGGCATAGTTCGGAGCCGATGGATCCCGCGGCGCCGGTCACCATGACCACGCGGTCCCGAATATGCTCGCGCACCGATTCCAGATCGAGGTCGACAGGGATACGCCCCAGCAGATCCGTAAGTGAAACTTCTCGAACCTGCTGCAGGGTGACTCGACCCGCGATCAATTCCGCCATTTCGGGGACGGTCCGGAAGGCAGCGCTCGCCTCTTTACAGATTTTCACTAGGCGGCGCATCTGGGTCTGGGTCGCCGATGGAATCGCAATCAGGACTTCGTCGATTCGGTGCTGGCCGACTGCTTTCGCCAGAGCCTCGACCGGGCCAAGCACCGGCACGCCCAGAATTCGCAGCCCCTTCTTGAGTGGATTGTCATCGACACAACCGATCACCTGATAGCCGGTCTCCACTTCCTGAGTTTCGCGAATGATCATCTGGGCGGCATGTCCTGCACCTACCAGGAGTAAACGCTTCGAGGTCGAGTCTGCCCGCACGGTTTCCGCGAGCATGCGGGAGAGTACGCGTACGCCGGTCAAGAGCGTGAAAGTGATCAATGCCTCCAACGCATAAATCGACAGCGGAAAGACTTTCAGTCCCAACCCATAGCGCACGATGAGCAGGAAGACGAACGAACCGGTGAGGATGGCTTTCAAGACGTCCACCGCATCGCCGATCCCGGTATAGCGCCACCAGCCATGCATAAGATTGAAAAACGGCATGACAGCGAGGCGAACGATAATCAGTATGGGAGCTGCGGCCCACAGCAGGCTCGGGTCTGGCACCTGGAACTCGAAGCGCAGGAGCCAGGCGCATACCAGAGAGCAAAGGATAAGACCCATTTGCAATAACAGCACGAACAGAGACCGGCAACGTAACAGCGCGGGAGACTTCTTGTTGATTTTTCTCATAGCACGAACAGGTCACTCCCTTAGTTGTGGACACCTATGTTGTTGATCGTCATTGGTTGGTAGTTCCTTGAGGGCGCGGCACGATTTGATTGGCAGGGTAAAGCGGCGCGGCGATTCCCGGCGCTGGGCGGCCCGGATTTCAAGTCAGCGTATCCTCACCCCCGAAAATCAAATGGGGGACGAATGGAGGCTAATGTTGCACGCCTTCCGCATTGATCACCCTCCACAGGGTGAGCGTCATGATCTTCAAGTCCAGGGGAAGCGACTGCGCTTCCATGTATTCGGCGTCGTAATGAACCTTGAGTGGAATCTCCAACTCATCGCGGCCATTGACTTGCGCCCAACCGGTAATTCCGGGAACTAATCGATGCACGCCGCGCCGGGTGCGAAGCGCGACCAGATCGTCCTGATTGAAGAGCGCGGGACGCGGTCCCACCAGGCTCAGATCGCCCCGCCAAACGCTGACCAGTTGCGGCAATTCATCAAGGCTGGTCTTACGCAATAGGGCTCCGATCGGGGTTAGATAGCGCTGCGGCTGCTGCAACAAATGCGTTGCTACCTGCGGCGTGTCGACGCGCATCGTCCTGAACTTGGGCATGCCAAAAAGACGATTGTCTTTTCCCACGCGCTCGGACCAATGCAGGGCGGGGCCGGGAGACGTCAACCGTACGGCGGCCCAGCAAAGCACGAAGAGAGGGCTGGACAGGATCAGGAGTATTCCCCCCAGAACCAGATCCATGCCCCGCTTCCATGCCGGCAGTCGGTACGCCGAAAGACTGAAAGTTGTCGTGACCATGGTCGTAACTGCTGTCGTGACTATGAGAAGAGCCCCTCCATCCGACGGAAGGCGATGTTTTCGGAGAAGTTTCGTTTCGAGAATGGGAGGCTACGAAGAAGCCGAGGCCCGTGCCTTCGGAGGCGCGCCGGGTCCCTTGATCACTCGCTTATCGGAGCTCAGGTAGTATTCCGCGCGCTTGAAGTAATCGCGCGCCTTCACCGCGAGACGAACCAGGAGCTTGCTGGCGCGACTTTTGCCAAAGTAGTCGTAGGCTTCGTTGAATTCGATCAGCGCGTCGTGCAGTTCGCGAAGCGAGCTTTGCGGGTTCTGATTGACGCTTTGACTCCCGAAGTGGACGACCTCCGCGCAAGGCGTGTAGTGCACCGGATAGCCCTTTTTCCTCAGCATGAAGTTGTAGGCCAGGTCGGAGACAAAAAGCCGGAAGCGTTCATCCAGCATGCCCGCATTCTCCCAGGTAGAGCGCCGGACGATGTAGGCGGTCGTACCAATGCTGTCCACCGGCTGTGCTTTGGAGTAGTCGAAGTCGGTAGCATAGTAACGATCCGTCAGCCGGCTTCGGGGAAACAGTTTGTGCCAGTTGAGGGCTTGCAGCACCAGGGTGCCGGGCCCGGAAAAATGGCGGATGCAGTGCTGTACCGAGCGGTCGGGGTTCAGCAGCTTTGGACCGCAGGCGGCCACCTGGGGATTCTCGTCCATGTACTTGACCAGCGCTCGAAAAGCATTGCTGATCAGCAGGGTATCGCTGTTCAAGTGGCAGGCATAGCGCGCCCGCGACATTCGCATCCCGAGATTGGTGTTTGTGACATAGGACTGGTTAACCTGGTTCCGGACCAGGATTACCTCGGGGAACGCTTCGGCCACCATGTCCGCGGTGCCGTCCTGCGAATTGTCATCGATGCAGATAACTTCAAAGGTGATGCCGCGCGTGTGCTCGTAAATTGAGGAAATACAATCGCGCAGCAAGTGCCTGGTGTTGTAGCTCGGGATGATGACGGTAAGATCCAACAGGGGTTCCATCCATTTCTCCTGGTCTTTATTTCGCTATCTCGATGTCGTTATTTCGATGTGGTTGTTTCGATATTTTGCGGGCGGGAATGCCAACCACGGTGCTGTCGGGTTCGACCGAATCCAACACCACCGAGTTCGCGCCGACGGTCACGTTGTCGCCAATGTGGATGCCGCCCAGAATCTTCGAGCCTGCGCCGAGCACCACGTTGTCCCCGATTTCGGGGCGTAATCTGAAATCAAAACCCAAGTCCATTCTCTTGGCGCCCAGCGTAACGCCCTGGAGGATGGTCGCGTTGCTGCCGATGCGCCATGCTCCAATGACGGTCCCCGACGGGTGGGGAAAAAAAATCCCCGGCCCGATCTCGCAGCGCGGCGTAACCTCCAGGCCGAAGAGCACAATATTGAGATAGGTCAGCAGTTCGGGCAGGACCGGAATCTTCCGGAGCCGGGCCGCCCGGCTCACGCGGCACAGCACGATGGGCAGAAAACGGTGATGCAGCAGGCGGCGGAGCAACCCGCGCAAGCTGGGTCGCGCCACGGGCCTGCCCTCGAGTTCAGCCTGGCGTGCGAGATCGCTATACAGAAGCTGCTTGATGTTTTCCATGGTTGTTTGCTCCGCTTGGAATAGCCGCTATACTTTTCACTTACTCCCCCCACTGCGCGCTCCAGCAGCGGATTGCCTTCTCAGATCACACGCCCTTCGCAACCAGTGGCCATATCGCAGCGCGGGTGCGTAGCGATACCCGGAGAACGCGAACGGGATATTTCACCGTCTCCGTCCAAATGCCAAAACAATACTGCACCATGCTAATCTTGCCCTCATTGATCAGCTTCTTTAGTGCGAGCATTCTTCCTAAATGCATTCCCTTTACGTCCTGGCTTAGGCCCGACGCACCGATGGTGCTCTTGAATCCACCTGCCAGGACACGTCTAATATAGACAGCTCTGCACCCAGGCCTCGAGAGCAACTCCATATACAATGTGAAGTCTTCGCCTCTCCGCAACGACGTATCATATAAAACCATGTTCTCCTTCAATACCATCACTGAATTTGTACTGTCGTTCCGGAGCAGAGGTGTCCAGGAGGAAAGCGAAGAAAGAGATAGGGACGACCTGTCATTTCTATCCTCGCTATCGCATCGTAAACGGGTCATATCGTGACAATACCGGTGCATCGAAAAGTCAAGATTGCGGCTCGTCATTAGCCCATATTGGATTGCGATCTTGTCCTTATACCAAACGTCGTCCGAGTCAAGAAATGCCAGATAACGTCCCTGGGCGGCCGAGATGCCGATATTTCTGGCGCTGGACGGTCCCTGGTTCTTATCCATATGAATAAAGCGAATCGCTATGCTATCGGGATAGGAAGTTGCGATCAGCCTGGACTGTTCCCAATCGTCACTGCCATCATCCACGACAATGATCTCCCGAGGAAGCGATGACTGGCCATAAATCGAGTCCAGCGCCCTCCTGAGTGTGCAAGACGAGTTATAGGTTGGCGTAATAACGCTTACATCACAACTCATAGGTTCTCCTAATTGGCTCTGGCCCACAAAATGACAAGGAATGAATGCGGATGTGTTCACTGACTTCTCCCTGGGGGACAATATGTAGATCTCTCGCCGTTATATTCCTGTGCACTTCTCCAGCGTCAGCTCGGCACGCGGTTACGGGCAGGCGACGGCGTCCATCTGGGGCTCGGTTCGGGTGGCGAGTTCTTGCGCCGTTCTTCCGACAAAGCCCAGAGCGGCCAGGAAGATCGCGTAAGACAGGAGCGTGTTAATCGCCGCTCCCCGAGCCCCGTAACTTGGGATGAAGGCGAGATTCAAGACGATGTTGCTGGCCGCGCCGATTCCAGTGCAAAGCAAGATCTTCTTCTCCATGCCCCAGGCGATAAAAGCGTTGCTCAAATAGGAGGTCATGAAATCGAGTGGTATGGACCAGGCCAACAGAAACAGCAGGGGGCATGCCGCCAGGAACTGATGTCCAAACATAATGGTCAGCACCATCCGGCGGGAAACCGAAACGACGGCCGCGATCAGGATCCCCGTCCCGAGCAGGGGCAGCAGGATGCGCGCCCGCAGCATGCGGGCGCGGTCTTCGATACCATGCCGGGCAAACCGCGGATAGAGGACCTGTGTCAGCAGGTAGTATGTGACCAGCACCTGATTCAAGACGCGGTAGGCGGCGCCATAGAGACCGATCTGTTCCGGGTTCGACATGAGACCGAGCATCAGAACATCGATGGTGTTGAAGGCCAGGTTGCATAGCCATGCGAGGCCCATAATGCGGGTGCGCCGCCAGGCCAGCGACTCGCGGATGGCGTCCAGGGTCTCGCCGTATACCGGCCGCGATGGTTGCCTTCTCCACCACGTCCAGAAGATCGCGCCCTGCAGCAGGTACCCAAAAGCATTGCCGGCTACCGCCCACCACAGGACCCGCTCTCCTGGTGCCCTGCCGATCGCGAGAAACACCAGGATGCTGAGGGGAACGACGGATCTCGCAAGGCCCAACAGATACAGCCGCTCCTGACCCCATGCCACCCAGTCCAGAGAAATGGCATAGAGTGCGCCCACTGCCGAAAAGGCGAACAGGAAGATCTTCATTTCCGCAGGCAGTTTCGCGCATGCGGCGTAAAGCGCGATCAGCGGTAGGACTAGGACTGCCGTCCCCAGGCGCCGGCGCTGCACCCGCTCGACAATGTCGCTCGCAGCGTGAGGATACAAGGCCAACAGCCGCGCTCCCACCTGTCGTAGGCCGAAGTCGATCAGCGGCTGCAGGTACTGGTTCAAGCTCTGGGCCAGCGCATAGATGCCCAGGATCACGACCCCATAGCGGTGTCCGAGCAGCACCGCGATCGCAATGCCGCATAGGCGGCTCAAGAGTTCGCCCGACCCGAGGCGAAGGACATTCTTGAACAGCCCGCGAAATGGAATCTTCATGGACAATTGGGGGATGGAATCGCGCGCCCACTATTGGCCAAGGGGCGTGGCGCGGCGGCTTAGATCGCGCGGACCGGAAATATAGCCGACCAGTTGACCCGCCCCGCGCAGCACATACACCGATGCCTTGAACAAGTCACCCTGGCACAGCCTGACTGCGGCTCCGCCAAAGGATCGGATAAGATCGCTGCCCACTTTGTGCAGCGGATAGCGGTACATTCTCTGCACACAACCCTCGCTTAAGGCGTACGCGTAAGTGGTTTTCTTGAGCCGCTCGATAGAACCAAACGGTGGGTGGTGGACCGTGAACGAGGGTTCGTACCAAAATTGGAAGCCCTTCTGATGCGCTCGCAAGACGTAATCTCTTTCCTCGCCCGCCTGATATTTGGAGGCGGCGCCGATGCCGAGGTACTCATTGAAACCACCGACCGCGGTCGAGACCGACCGTCGCATGAACAGTGCCGCTGATGCCGCCAGGCATGTCGAGACGTCGCTCTTTGTGCAGCGGCGTGCCGTGGCCGGCGTTTTTGGTCCGGAGGGCGTGTTCTCCGCAGTCCGCAAGGCCGTGAACAGCAATCCGAACTCAGAATGGGACTCGAACCATGTCGCGACGGTTGCCAGCAGTTCCTTGGGATACCAACAGTCATCGTCGGGAATAGCAATGATATCGCCCCGCGCGACACGAAGACCGACGTTACGGGCACGGGAGAGCCCGCGTTCCGACCGCAAGTGTCGAATCACGAGGCGGGCATGAAGGCCCAACACGGGGACCAGCCGGTCGTCAGGATTCTGGTCCACCACAAGGACTTCAAAATCGCGGTAGCTTTGCTCCTCGAGGCTCCGCAGTAAGCGGTCAAGCTCGGTTACGCGGTTGAGAGTAGCAACAATGAGTGAGATCATGGATTTCCTCCGGATAGTTCCTCAATGGCGAGTACTTGCCTTGGAAGTTTCTGCACGCGGTGGTCGAGCGCGCAGTTGCTTCCCCATAGAATGCCGCCGATTCGGGCGATGGCCTGATAGAAATACCAGCCGGCCAGCAGCAGGAGAACCGAGATTCCAACTCGCAGCGACGCCGATACCCAGTCCAACAGCCCGCCTCGAGGCATAAGAAGCACGTCAGGAAGGATCATCGCGACCAGGAAGAGCCCGAGAGGATTCCTGGCATACACATGCATTCCGTGGAGGAGAGCGCCCAGTAATCCGGAGACGATCACGACTCCCCAGAGGCCGCCCGCCAAATAAGCTTCCGCCAGATACGACGAGCCGCTGCCGGACCCCATTTGATATGCGGTTGGATTCAAGAAAAACGAAACATCGGCGTCAAAATTCTTTCCGGCAACGTACGCCATATGATCGGTGGGGAAGAACGCCGACCGCAATTCGTCGGCAAGATTGGAAACGATGTGCGGGGCGAAAAGCCGCCGATAGGCGATTGCGACCTCGGTGATATTGATCGACGAACCCTGGCCGGCAATGAATTGGGAAGGGCCGGCGAGCGCGTTGGACTCGACATTCCCGGCGCGGAACGAGCCGATCACGGAACCGGCCAGAACGAGTCCGGCTGCGAGAAGCCCCGCCGAATACAGGTGGGAGCGCTGCCCGGACTTCACTTTGGCGACATACCAGAGAGAAAGCACCAGGCTGAAAATGCCGCCGCGCGAGCCCATCAGCAGAATCGGCGCCGCAATCGCGAAGTACACGGCGGTTGCGGTGCGGAGGAATTGCTTCCGCCGCTCCAGAACAAAGATGCCGACGAACGCGGGCAGGCTGATCAGCGAAATGGCCCGAACCGCCATGGGTATGCTCGCAGCCATACCTCCATGGTCAATAAAAACCACGAGATATCCGCCATGGTCCTTCGCGTACTGGTAGTAGCACAAATTCTTGTACAGTTGCACCGGCACGCTCAACGAGAACAGAAAGTAGAGATAGGGGAGGAAGCGGCCGAAAGATCCGCTGCCCGGCGGATAAGAAGAGTGGTAGTTCCATCGGCAAGGCGCATAAATACAGATGGCGGACAGTGCAATGGACAGCAGCACCAAGGCCGCCACATCGCGGGATACGTCGAATGGATACGCAGTCATCAACGTGACCTGGAATATGTCGGTCGCCCCGCCGGCACAGTATGCAATCAGCCGGCCGGCTTGGAACAGCGTCAACATGCACAGGAAGAAGAAGCAAGGATGCCGTCCGCCATCGAACCGTTTCCACGCGAGGCCAATCAGCGAAACCAGCATCAGCGCTGTGAGAACCTCGGCTCCCTCGCAGCTCAGCCAACCCATGAGGAAGCAGAGTGTGGCGGCAGCGACGGCGGTCAAAGATCCGAGCAGCTCGAGTGCGGCTCCGAACTGGGGAGATGCAGCCGCGCCGGCTGGGTATGTTTTCGGGGAAGAGTTCATCGCATGGGCATGGGGCTGGGCTAAGTGCGTGGCTGGAAATGGGGCTGAAGAACGGCTGTCTTCAGCATGGTCAAACGCTCATTGACATCTGGGTTCAAACGCATGCGGCCGAGGGCTTCGGACGACAAAACGTACCCGACCGAACCGAAAAGCCCTAACAGGGTCGCGATCACGACCATCCAAGTCCGTTCCGGCGAGGATTTCCGGTCGGGTTCGATGGCGGGATCGAGGACCTGGATCACGGCCGCGGTTTTTGCCTCATCGAGCCGGGCGGCTTCGTACTGTTTTGCCAGAAGTTCAAACATGGCCTCGGCGTACTTCACCTCGCGCAGTTTGCGGACATACTGCAGGCCCGCCTCGGGGACGTTGCCGCTGGGGACACTGCTCGCCGAAACTTGGATATCGGCCGGGCCGCTGCTTTGCTTTTCCATTAGGGCCAGTTGCGCGCGCAGGCCGGAGAGTTGCTGTTCGCCGAGCATGACGTCGGGATTCTGCTCCGTCGAAAACAGCCGCATGGCGTGCAATTCGACTTCTTTCGCGGCCATCAGCGCCCGCAGTTTGACCACCGACTCGATAATTGCCTTGGCCTGACCATCCAATTGGATCAGTCCGGTCTTCTGCTCGGTCTCTTTCAGCGCCTGTTCCGCGTCGGCCAGATTGTTCTTGGCCAGCTCCAACTGCCGCTCGAAAAACAGCCGCCGCTGTCCGGCTTCGGTCACGGCGAGGTCTTGCGTCAGCTGGCGCAACTCGTCCACGTAGGCGTTGGCGATTTGGGACGCGCGGCTCGGGTCTTTGTCCTCGACCGAGATGCTGACGAAGCCCTCCTTGCCGAGTACGATACTGCTGGCATTTTCCAGGTCATGGCGGGCGTCCGACATCTTTTTGTCGCGATAGACACGGCGTAGATCGAAGCGGCGGATCAACGCATCTTCCGCCGTGCGGCTGCGCAGCATCCCGACATAGAGGTCGTTCGGATTCTTCAGCCCCAGATCTTTCTGGGCCATCGCCGCCATCGGCCCCAACGGGCCCAGTTGCCCGATCATCGAGGCGGCCAGCGACTGGCTTTGCTGCGGCGGCAGGATGTTGGCGGTGGCGGTGTAGCGATTGGGTAACAACAGCGAAACCATACCGGCCAGAAGGGCTGCGGCCAAAGTGGCCCGCAGGATGAGCGGCTTGCGCCGGGATAGAATGATGAGTAAATCGAGCACGCGGCACTCGTAGGGTTCGCCGCGGACGGCACGCGCTGCCGGCCGCAAAGCGGCGGTTTCAAGACCGCGGGCTTCAAGCTCAAGAGTGTCATCGTGCATGGTCTCAGTGTTCCCGGTCTGCACGTCCATGGTCTGAACGTCCGTGGAATTCTCGCGGCCCGCATCCGCCGTGCTCATCCTGTTCATTGAATGACCCTCACGGCCGCCGCGCCTAGAGCAAATTGCGAGAAGACCTGACTCCAATCTTTCAAGCCCCTGAGGAAAGAGCCGTGGGACAAGCGCTCCGGCACTATGATGGCATCGCCCGGCATGAGGCGAAGGGAGGCGAAGCCGCCGTTCCATAATCCCTTGACCGACTGCTTGCTGAGGACGGAGCCGTCGGCCCGAATGACAAACATGCGGCTCGTGTCCGCGTCGCGCGTGGGCCCGCCCGCCCGCTTCAGATAGTCGTCCACCCGCTCCTCACGCCGGTAGAGGAACGAGTTCTTGTTGTAAACCGCGCCCAGCATCTCGACCGTCGACGGGCGGTACGGGACCACGAAGCGGTCGCCATCTTCGAGTGCGATTTCCGGCAGGTCGCCCACCGCCGTGGAGTCCGGTTTCAGATCGAGGACCACGCGTCCGGTCGCCTTTACTTCCCGGAGCTTCTCCACCAATTGCCGCTGCGCTTCCAGCTTGGCGCGGTTGTCGGCAACTTCGTCGGGATTGACGCCGGAGGGCGCCATCGCATTGCGGGAGATGTCTTCCTCGAGTTTCTCGATCAGCTGATCCAGCCCCTTCTGCTGGTCGACGCGCACCGATTCCCGCGTAAATTCGGTCCCGTAGAGATAGGCGTTGGGAGTAAATCCGCCGACGCGTTCGACCAGATGGCGGACGGTCTCGCCCGCTTCGGCCTGGTAAACGCCGGCGGTTCGAAACTCTCCCTCCAGGCGCACGAATTTGCTTTGTTTTTCGAGTGGGACCGCGAGATCGTTCTGCGAAAATATGGTGATGACATCGCCCGGCTCGAGGACCAGGTTGTTCTGCTTATCTCCCTGCAGCACGAGTTTCCCCAAATTGAAAGGGAGCAGGCGCGTCGTCAGGTCCTGCGGGTTCAGCCGCTGAATCACCGCGTAGTCCCAGTTGATCTCCGGAGCATTGCGCGTGATCTGGTTTCGCAGTTTCGCAGTCGTGGCCTCGGTAGCTGCTCTTGCCGAGGCCGGTTGCCGCTCGAGCTGTTGGTCAACACTCTCGCCCGCGTTCGCAACCGGGTTGGTATCACGCCCGTAGTCGGTGGTGATCGGTTGGTCCCCTCTTTTGCCCGTGTTCGCGAGCGGGTTGGTGGCCCGCCAGTAGTCGCGGGTGTTCTGTTGGTTGCCTCGCTCGCCGGCGTTCGCAGCCCAGTTGGTGGCGCGCCAGTAGTCGCGGGTGGCCAGAGCGTCCTGGTTGGGGATCACGTCCTTCAGACGCATGCCGCTATGCCATTCCGTGCGTCCGGGATGAGCGACGTTTCCCCGCAGCGTCACCGCGTTTTGAAAACGGGGAGAAAGCGAGAAGATGCGGACCAAGTCCCCATCTTTCAATGCCCGCTCCAAACCTTTTCCATCCAGAGGAAATTCTTCGACCCGGCGGGTGTTGTGGTTTTCGATGCGTTCGACCACCGCCTTTTGTCCGTCCGCGGTGGTAGCGAGACCCCCCGCCATCTCGACCGCGCTGCCGAGAGTCGTCCCCTCCCGCAGTTCGTAAATCGCGGGTACATTCACGCTGCCCGCGATGGCAATCGACGGCCCGGCGGGCGGAATATAGATAACATCTCCGGGCAACAACCGCGCGTCTTTCGACTTGTCCCCTCTTAAAAGCAGGTCATAGAAATCGAATTCTGTGACTACGCTGTCATTTCGCTTCAATTGGATGCGCCGCATGGAGCCGCTGTTCGAGGGGCCGCCCGAGGCGAACAGCGCGTTGACCAGCGTGCAGAGTGAACTGACGGTGTAACTTCCCGGACGCCGCGCCTGCCCCACGACAAACACTTGAATGGATCGCAGCTGTCCGAGGCTGACCGTCAAATCGAAATTACGGAACACTCTCCCAATCGCGGTCCGGAAGTATCCGGGCAGTTGCTGGTATTTCAAACCGACCACGGAAAGCGCGCCCACCTTGGGCAGAAAGACCTCGCCTCCCCGGTCGACCACCAGTTTGCCGTTCAGATCGATCTGTCCCCAGGCCCGGATCAGGATCTCGTCTCCCGGTCCGATCAGGTAATCGTCGGTCACCGGAATCCGGTCGACCGGAGCGAAAGTTGCGGGGACGTGATCGAACAGGCTGTATCCATAAATAGGCAACCTGCGGCCGACGGAACTGGCGACAAATTCCTGAAATTCGCTGGGTGGCGGTTCGGGAATCGCATCCGTCTTCAAAGGAAAACCTTGCTTCGGATGCCGGGCTGGTTCTGCATTCTGGTCTTGTTCCGCATTGTTGTTATTGCTATTTCCCCACACGGTCTCACCGGGACGCGGTGCCGTGCCCGCTTGATTTCCCGCTCTGCCAGGCGCCGGATTGTCGTTGCCCTCGGAGGTTCTGGGGGTGGCCGGGCAGTCGTTCTCTAGACATTGCGGATCGTCAGCGGCCGGCGTACTCAGCGTGGTTTGAGCTGATCCGAGACCGTGCAACGCGAGCAGGCCGACCAGCGCCGCTATCGTCCAGCGCAGCATCCGGCTGGCCGGAATGGCAAAGCAGCAGCTTCCAGCCAGTGCGGACGATTCGGCTCGGGGCTTACAACTTCCGAGGATCAGTTTTTCGGAAGTCATGATTGTTATTTCCGGGGTCGTCATTTCCGAGGTTGTTACTTCGAAGAGCGTTTTTTCCGGGATCATAGTTTTTGAGATCATTGGAAGTTCAGCGCCTTCCTCCACTTCGGATGGTAGGTGAACTCAATCGAGGCCACCGTGTTCGGTCCGGCGAGCGGGGAGAGAACGGGGAAGTTCCAGCGTTCGTACTGGAGAAATGTGGCAATCTCCATTTCCGGGCGCAGTCGAAAAGTCGCTCGCACAGAGAAATCCTGAATGTTGCCGCCCGCGGGAATAAAGTCCCGGTCGACATGGGCTTTCCGGTATCCCACTTCGACCGAGTTACGGGGCGAAAGCCAATAGGTGCTCCAGAGTTGAAGACCGTGGCCCTCCCGGGCCCACCCAGGAACCGAGCAGGTGCCCGTCGTTGGTGTAGCAGTCGCGGTAGCCGGGGTCGTAGTAGAAGAATTTGCCGCCAAAGTTGGACACCTTCGGAGCGTCCGACCACACCACCTCGGCGCGGAAATCAAGCTTCGGGATTCGGGGAATTTGCGGCAGGTAAACGCCCGGATTCATCAGCGAGCGTCCCGGAGCACTCAGAGGCGAAGGGTCATCGTCGGTCATCCCATCGTTATATAGGACCATCCATTTTCGCAGGCCGGGAACGCGATAGCTGAAATCAAAGCCACCACGCCGGTCGCCCACGTAGGCCGCGGTGCCGGGTATCGAATTCTTGTTGTTCCCGAAACTGATGAAGCCACTCCAGAACTTGCCGAGCGTCACCGGACGGAACGTGATGATGCGCGAGAACCCGAATTCCAGGTTGGGCGTCGGCTTGAAACTCAGCTTCTAGCCATCAATCGCTGGAAGTGGCGGGTAGTGGTGCCCGGCCATCAATCCGAAGAAGGAGTCCCAGCGCATGGGCCCCAGCCAATGGAAGAAACTCGGAAGCCGCCAGGGAGATGGATTGGTCAGACGCAGCATGTCCATAGGTTGCGCGTTGTCGCTCAAGTTCGGCGGCCCGCCCTCGCCCGGTCCCCACCACAGACTTTGCCGGCCGGCCGAGATCTGAATGGTCTTGAAGTTAAACGCCGCGTAAGCGTCCAGAAGACGAAATTGATCGATGACGGTTGTATGGATCGGATCCTGAGGCGGCGTCACGTCGATCGTGCCAATCATTTGCTGAACCGCCTGACTGTAGGCGGGAAGCGCTGCCGCGTGCTGATACTCGCCGCGCACATAGAACGCCACCGGCCCGGCCGATCCCGACGCCGAAGCCCCGCTCACCAGGTTCGAACCCTGGCCGTAGAGACGGCCGTAGTCATTGATGAGGGTCTGGCCAAAGTGATAACCGTCGTCGAGCGGCGAGCCGGCGATGCCGAGGTAACGCGTATAAATGCTCTCTACCCGGACATCGGAAGTCCCGGAACCGTCGAAGCGCCCGAGTTCGTTCGCGAACTCGGCAGCGAGCGCCGAGTGGAGCCGGTACGCCTCCGACTGATGGTTATCCTTAGCGCCCAGATTGTCGACGACTAGGTCGTCGCCGGCGGCCGCGATGATCCGGGCACACTCCATGCGCGTCCATGGCCGCAGATTGGCGTAGGCGCTGGGCGCATACCCTAGCGCGGCCAGGCGGTCGAAGGCCGCATAAACCCAGGAGTCCAGGGGAACGGATGGCGATCCGAGTTCGGCCGGGGTACGGGTGCGCGGTGGTCCTTTCTCCTCGAAATCTTGCTCGAAACTGCCCGCGCTCGCGCCCGGCAACTCCGGGTCGTGATGCGCCCGGTACTCATACCGGCCGATCAGATAGCCGAGGGCGCTGCCCACGACCACGTCGGAGGGGAAGTGTTCGCGGGCTGCGACCCGCGAAAGACTGATTCCCGTGGCCGCGCCGTAGGCCAGCAGTTTGGTCAACGGTCCGGGATATTCGTGGGCGATGACGCTCGCGACCGACCACGCGGCTAGGGCATGTTCCGAGGGAAACGAGGCGCCTCCCGCTCCGAAGCTGCCGGCGTTCGGGGCGTTAGGACGCGCTCTCTGGAAAACCAGCTTCATGGCCTCAGCCACGACTACACTGTTGACCGCCGCTTCACCCGCGAGAAAGCCGGTCTCGCGGCTGTGGTCGTCGTTGGTGGTTGCCCCACGCAGGTACAAACTGGCAGCGCTACCGACCATGGCCGCGAGCCCGTAGTTGCTGAAACTGCTGCTGTGGGCAATTGGGGTGCTTCCGAAATGCCGCATGATGTCGCGGTCGGCCGCCACCAGGCCGAGGGTGCCGACGCCCAAGGGCACGAGCCAGTTTCTATCTTGCGCACGCAGATGCAACGGGCTGGTCCAAATCGTTTTCTGATCCGATACCAGATTTTGCGCGACGTACGCCGGGCAGAAACCGGCCACCACACCCTTCTTTGCCATTGGATTTCTTTCAGCCGGTTCCGCTCCGGGCGGCTCCGCCGAAGGGCTGTCTCCTTTTTCGCTGGTACTTTGGCCGGTACTCGGTCCGATATTTGGGCTGGCATTTTGGCTGGTACAGGGTTTCTGAGTTTCGGGATTGGATGCCCAGCCGGGGCTTACCGCCCAACCGACAAGCAGAGCCACGGCCACAGGCGGGCGAAAATGCCACCGGAATTTGTCGAGGAAAAGCATGCTCTAAAGTGGCCTGCACGCCTGGGTTTGCTGGTGGGGCTGGCCGGCGAAGTCGGGCGGCAGGACTACTCGCCCAGCGCACTTCGCCGCCGGTTCCAAATCGTCCGCATCGACCTCCACCGCCACGCATTGCATGATCGCGTCCAGCGCGAGCACCACCCGGAAGTTGTTTTTCTTGCGGACCAGCACGCCTTCTATCCCCGTCATGGGGCCGGCCTTGATGCGGACCCGCTCACCGATGACGAGGTAGGGGTGGGGCTCAATTTTCCGCTGCCCCAGACCGGAGCGGAGTGCCTCGATTTCAAAATCGGGGAGCGGCGCGAGGGTTCGTCCAAAACCAACCAGCGACAGCACACCCGGCACTTCGAGTACGCGCACGCGCTCCCGGGGATCGATGCGCACAAACACGTAATTTGGAAAAAGTGGCAGCTCGAGGTTCATTTCGTAACGGTTCCTCCAACGGTGGCGCGTTGAGTACAGGGGCAAGAACGATTCGATCTGGCGCTCGGCAAAGTGCGAGGCCACGCGTTTTTCGTGGTGAGTTGGTATAGGCCGCAAACCAGTTCGCAGAAAAGTCCTGAGCCGCGGCCAACCCATCCATCTTTTGTTCTCTTGCTTGTTGTCTTGCTGCCAAACCCGTCTGCATGATTTGCGTTTCCATTCGCGTGAAGCTTCGCTAGCCCCGCTTAGCGAGGTTGGTTAGAACGTTCATATTTTGGAGTGACTGCCTACGTCTTCCATTGCACTTCCCCTGCCACCGCGGTTGCGCTTCCTGGATTTGCGCTTGTCTTTCTGCTGCTTGGGGTTACGAGTTCGTTGGGAGACATCTCTCTTGTAATTCCCGGTGCGGGAATCTGAATCGGGTTTTCCGTTCTAAATCAGCACTCGTCGCCTGGAGGTACACACGATCGAGACCCACACGTTCACGGATCGACCTCGCAGCGCTCCGGGATCGGACCGCGAGAGCGGCGGTCCCATTGCCAGGTTGCCGTGAAAAACTGGGACTGAAAGATCTCGGCTGCACGTCATCCCATGACGACAGCGTGGGCAGGAGTAGTAAGGTGCAGGGGCTTGGGGGTGCACGTTGCAAGATTGTGCGGTACACGACAACCACGAAACTAGATGGAGCGAAAATTATGATTCGTAGGATAGAAAATATTGATCCCAGCGGTACAGAAGTTTGTTGACCGTAGGAGTTGTTTCAAGCTAGTATACACCCCACTATGTTAGGCGAGACTCTTCACGCGATGTGCATGTGCACTTGTTGTTGTTGTGCATTAGTGTGCTCTGGCGCGGGGAGGCTGCCGACCTAAAGGATTTGTTCTAATACCGGCACTTATAACCCACCGCCAGATGAATCTGGTGGTGGGTTTTTTATTTTCTGGGACAAACAGTCTGGGGCGAAACAGTCTATGACAAACACAGCGACAGAAACCAAGGCACAGAGAGTCGAGCGCCTCAAGCGCTCCAAGAATCCATGGGAAGGTCTGGAAGAAATTCGACGCTTTGCGCGCGAGGGGTTCGAGTCCATTCCGCCGGAGTGGCTGGGAACCTATTTTCGCTGGTGGGGCGTGTACACCCAGGGTGATGGGGCAGGCGTAACCGGCGGCCAGGGCGGGGAAGGCCGGGCGCTGCAATGCTTCATGGTGAGAATCCGGATCCCCAACGGTCTGCTGCGCTCCGAACAACTGCGAACCATCGCCGACCTCACCCGCCGCTACGCTCACGGAATTGCCGACATCACCGTGCGCCAAAACATTCAGTTGCACTGGGTCACGATCGAGGCGCTTCCAGAACTGCTCGAAGCGCTCGCGCAAGTGGGATTGAACACGACCAGTGCCTGCGGCGATGTCACGCGAAATGTCACCGGCTGCCCGGTCGCGGGAGTGGACGCGGACGAGATTTGCGATGCTTCGCCTTTAGCGCTCGCAGCGTCGCGAATGCTGGCGGGGAACGGCGACTTCTACAACCTTCCACGCAAATTCAAGATCTCGATCACGGGATGCCGCGTGTGGTGCCCCTATCCGGAGATCAATGATGTGGGGTTGACCGCGACGACTCGCGTGCTGCGCGGGGCGCCTGAGGTGGGTTTCTCTCTGCGGGTTGCGGGAGGGCTCTCAACCGAACCCTACCTGGGGGCGCGATTGAACGCGTTTGTCCGTTGGCATCAGGTGCTGCCCGCCATTAAGGGAATTGCCGAATTGTTTCGCGACTCGGATGTGTTGCGGGAACATCGCGAGCGGGCGCGGCTGAAATTTCTCTTCTTGCGGCATGGATGGACGGCGGAGAGCTTTCTGGCGGAACTGCAGCGGCGGATTGGCTTTCAATTCGATCCAGTGGTCGAGGAATCGCCGCCTGCGGACGTCTATCGCGACCACGTGGGAATTCACCCGCAAAAACAACCGGGCTATTGCTATGTGGGAGCGGCGGTGCTCCGCGGGCGAATTACCGCCGAGCAAATGCACGCCGCCGCCGATCTGGCCGATCGCTTCGCGGCCGGCGAATTACGCACGACCAACATGCAGAACCTGCTCATCGTGAACGTTCCCCGGGTTAACGCTGAAAGTCTGGCCAAGGAATTGGATGCGATTGGATTGCGGGTTAGCGGCTCGCCTTTCTGGCGCGGCACCGTCGCGTGCAGCGGCACGGAATTCTGCAAGCTCGCGATCACGGAGACGAAGAGCTTTTCCCGCTGGCTGGTGGAAGAACTGGAAGAACGTCTGCCCGGCTTTGATCAGCACCTGAAACTGCACGTTACGGGATGCCCGAACAGTTGCGGACAGCACTGGATTGCCGACATTGGCATTGATGGCAAGAAAATGAAAGTCGATGGCCGTCTCCTCGATGCCTATTACTTCTGCCTCGGCGGAGCGCTCGGTCTGCATCAGGCGACCGCGCGGCCGGTGGGATATCGCTGCCCCGCGACTGAGGTTCCAGATGCGATCGAGAGATTGCTCCGGCAGTATCTCACCACGCGTCAGGCAGGCGAAAACTTGCGTCAGTTCTTTGCCCGGCACACCGACACGGAGTTGCGGGAATTTCTAGCTGGCGAACCGGTGGATGCCGTCACCCGCGACCTGCCGCCGGTAACTGCCAGAGGAACTGGAGAGTTAGTGCAATTAGCGGGAGGAGACGGTGACTAGTCTGTTCCCAATGTTTATGAAGCTGACAGGGAAGCAGTGCCTGGTCGTCGGCGCGGGGAAAGTCGGCGAGCCCAAGATCGGCGGGCTTATCGATACGGGCGCGCGCATCCACGTGGTTGCGATTGAGGCTAGCAGCCAGGTCCGTGAATGGGCTGACGCAGGGAAGATCGAACTGGAACTGCGCACCTTCTCTGAGAGTGACCTCGACGGCAAGTTTCTGGCGGTCGTGGCCACGGCTTCAGAGAGCCTGAACAAACTCATTTATTACGAGGCGCAGCAGCGCGGAGTGCTGTGCAACGTGGTGGATGTTCCGGAGTATTGCGACTTCTTTTACCCCGCGGTGGTGCGGCGCGGCGACCTGCAGATCGCGATTTCAACCGCCGGGCAGAGTCCATCGCTGGCGCAGAAAATTCGGCAGCAACTGGAACGGCAGTTCGGTCCCGGATACTCGGCGTGGGTCGAGCAGCTCGGCGAGACAAGACGACTCATTCTGGCCAGCGATCTCGATAAAGAGAACAAGTGGGAGTTACTGCACTCACTGGCGAGCAGGGAAGCGTTCGAAGCGGAGCTGGCCAAAATCCCAGAATTGAACACGAAAAGTTGAGCACGAAAAGCGAGGGAGCATGAAGGGGAAGGTTTATCTGGTAGGCGCAGGGCCGGGTGACCCGGAGTTGCTGACATTGAAGGCTCTTCGCCTGCTGCGAAGCGCCGAAGCCGTTTTGCACGACGAACTGGTTGCGCCCGAGATACTGAAGCTGATTCCGTCAACCGCCCAGATTCACAACGTGGGCAAGCGCTGCGGAAAAAAGAAAATCCTGCAAGGCGAGATCAATTGTCTGATGGTCGCGTTGGCGGCTTCGGGACTGCGCGTTGTCCGGCTCAAGGGTGGCGATCCGCTGATTTTCGGACGCGCCGGGGAAGAGATCGAATCCCTGCGCAGAAGCAACACTCCTTTCGAGATCGTTCCCGGCGTGACCTCGGCCCTGGGTGCGGCCGCTGCCGCCCAGATTCCGCTGACCCATCGTCGAGCGTCCGCGGCGCTGGTGCTCATTACCGCCCATCGAGCTTCCGAACATCACACTTCCGGAAAAGGCGCTTCCGAAAAAGATTCTTCGGATTGGAGCAAGTTTGTCGCGAGTGGAGCGACGCTTGTGATTTATATGCCGGGACAAAACTACCCGGAAATCGCGAGGAGGCTGACCGCGGCCGGGTTGGCCGGCGAGACACCGTGCGCTGTCATTTCGCGCGCCACCACCAAGTATCAGCGAACCCATCGCACGACGGTGCTGGATCTGCATCGCGCGCCGCAACTCGCCTCGCCAACGCTGCTGGTGGTCGGTGAGGTCGTGGGTTTGGCCGATCCCGCCGCTATCGCCGAGAGATTTGTGATGCCGGACCTGTCGCCGGGGAAGGACAGTCTGCTTCCGGTGGCACTTTTCAAAACATTCCACTCGCAGGCGCCGCGCCTGGGAGCAGATGAGGAGCCAATTGCGTGAAAGACAAGATCGCAGAAGTGCAGTTGACCGCAGAGAGTTGGAGTCCGCAGCAGGTGCTGGCCTGGGCGTTTGAGACATTCGGCAATGAGGTGGCTATCTCGTCGGCGTTTGGGGCCGAGGGCATGGTGCTGATTGACATGGCTTCGCGGGTGCGCGAGGATTTTCGCGTCTTCACGATTGATACGGAATTCCTGTTTCCTGAGACCTACAGCCTGATCGACCGGATCGAGCAAAAATATGAAATCAAAATTGAGAGAGTTTTTTCGCTGCTCTCGCCCGAGGAGCAGGAGCAGGTTCACGGTGCCGCGCTTTGGGCCCGCGATCCCGACCAATGCTGCAACCTGCGGAAGGTTGAGCCGCTCCGCCGCAAGCTGAGCGAACTGGGTGCGTGGATTACCAGCATTCGCCGCGACCAGACCTCATTCCGTAAGGGCGCCGGCAAAGTCGAGTGGGACATTAAATTCGGGTTAGTGAAGGTGAATCCGATCGCCGACTGGACTTCGAAACAAGTTTGGCGCTACCTCCGCGAACACGGCGTGCCTTACAACGCACTCCATGATCAGAACTATCCCAGCATCGGTTGCACGCATTGCACGCGGGCCGTCCGGCCGGGCCAAGATGCCAGAGCGGGGCGCTGGCCTGGCTCGAGCAAAACTGAGTGCGGCCTGCACATCATTGAGATTGAGCCGCTGCGGCGATTGCCCGAAGCAGATGCATAGGGGCCCAGCTCTGCCCTGATCGCTTCTGCCACTCAAGCTGCGATCTAAGTTGTCGAGCTTCCCGAAATAGTACGCTTGACGTAACGCGTAACCATAGCTACGCTGAATCATGATCGTCAGCTGCCGCGACAAGCGGACCAGGGACTTCGCCGCCGGTAAACGGGTAAAGGCGTTCTCTGGGATCGAACGTGCCGCCCGTCTGAAGCTGGACCGATTAGAGGCGGCCGTCGTGCTTAAAGACCTCGGCGTATTACCCGGCAACCGTCTTGAAGCGCTGAGAGGGGATCGAAAGGGCCAATACGGCCTCCGCATCAATGACCAGTGGCGGATTTGCTTTGCATGGCCCGAAGAAACGCCCGGCCCATCGAACGTGGAGATTGTTGATTACCATTAGGAGAAACATCATGGCACTTACCGCTATTCACCCTGGCGAACATCTGGCCGAAGAATTGAAGGAACTGGGCATAAGCGCCGCGGAGCTTGCGCGGCAGCTCAATGTTCCGACCAACCGCGTGACCGAGATACTAAATGGAAGGCGCGCCATCACTGGCGACACAGCCCTGCGCCTCGCCCACTTTTTCGGTACGACGGCCGAATTCTGGCTGAACCTGCAAAGTCTCTTTGAGTTACGCGTCGCGCAGAAGAAGGCTGGGAAATCCATTAGGGGGTTGCCGACCCTGAAACATCTCGAACGAGCACACGCATAGAACTCTCACCGAGCCAAGAGGGCGCGCGATGCTATGAATATGCGGCCCTCGGCGGCTAAAGCCGCTTGCGTGGCGGGTTCTAACGGCATGGCTGAAGCCATGCCCCTTCAAAGCTGTCCGAGAGCCAAACTTAATCAGAGGTTCCTTAAAGGCGAAAGGACTGCCACTGTGGCACAAAACGATAAAGCTGGCTACAACCGCTTCCTGCTGCTGGTAGCAGGACTTGGCGGATTGCTGTACGGCGTGGATGTCGGCATCATTGCGGGGGCTTTGCCTTATCTGGAGGCCACCTCCGGGTTGAATGCGGGCCAGCTTTCCATCGTTGTCGCTGCCGTGCTCCTCGGGAGCGTGATCTCAACCCTGTTTGCTGGGGCGCTGGCCGACTGGATCGGGCGCAAGCCGCTGATGATGCTCAGCGGATTGTTGTTTGTCTTCAGCATTCCCATCATTGCGCTCTCGCATGGCTATGAGTCGTTGGTTCTTGGCCGCCTCTTGCAGGGCATCAGCGCTGGCCTGATCGGCGTAGTTGTCCCGCTGTATTTGGCGGAGTGTCTGGCGGCATCGAACCGTGGCAAGGGGACGGGCATCTTCCAATGGCTGCTGACACTCGGTATCGTGACGGCGGCCATTGTTGGCATGTTCTTCAGTATTCGCGTCGAAGAGGTGGCGAAGCTGGGCGATCCCGCGAGACTCTTCGCCTTCAAAGACACGGCTTGGCGCAGCATTTTCTGGGTTTCGCTGCCACCCGGCATTTTGTTCGTGATCGGCAGCCTTATGGTTTCGGAGTCCCCGCGCTGGCTGTTTCGCCGCGGGAAAAGAGATGCCGCCTACACCGCGCTTCTCCGCTCGCGCACCAACCAGCAAGCGGACGTCGAGCTGGCGGAAATGGAACAAGCTGCCGCCGCTGAAAAAGCCAAAACCTCAACCGGGGCGCATGTCCCCGGGGTGAACGTTCAAGGGGTGAACGCACAAGGATCGCTTTTGCGCCGCAAATACGTGATCCCGTTTGTGCTGGCCTGTGTCATTCTCGCTTGCAACCAGGCCACCGGAGTCAACTCCATCATTGGTTACAACACCAACATTCTTTTGCAGAGTGGTCTTTCCGATGTCCAGGCTCACTGGGGCTACGTTCTTTTCACGATCGTGAATTTCCTGATGACCATTGGCGGCGTCCTGCTGGTGGACCGCAATGGACGCAAGTTTCTGCTGTCGGTGGGCAGCGCGGGCATCATTGTGTCGCTCCTCTGCACTGGCGTGCTGTTCCGTCGGACGGAAAGGCTGCGCGTGGATTCTCGGGACGCGGTTCAGTCCATGGTCGACGCCGACCAGAAGGTCACGTTGCTTTACAACGAGAAGGCTGCGGATGCGCTCCTCGCTGCGAGCGGAGACGCCGGCAAGGCGATCGCCCACCGGCCCACATCTCTGGTCGTCATCTATTCGTATGGAGATTTCCGCGCCGCGACCAAGGTCGCTCGTTCTGACGACAAGTCCGCTAAACCCATCGAGATCACGCGCGAAAGCTGCGTGCCCGCCAATAAAGTAGTCGCGTTTTTCTCGAATCCGTTCAGCAATCTCGATGCATCGCGCAAGGCTTCGCTAAAAATTGACAATGCGCTGGTTACTCCAGTGCCGACCGCTCACAATGGTTGGCTGGTGGCGATCAGCCTCTTCGTTTTCATGGCGTTTTTCGCGATCGGTCCCGGAGTATGCGTGTGGCTGGCGCTTTCGGAGTTGATGCCGACCCGGATTCGCTCCAACGGCATGAGCATTGCCCTGTTGATCAACCAGGCAGTTTCGACGACCATTGCCGCCATGTTCCTGCCCACCGTCGGCAAGCATGGTTACGCGACCATGTTTTTTGGCTTTGCCGGCTGCACCGTAATTTACTTCATCATTGCCGCGGTGTTTCTGCCGGAAACGAAAGGAAAAACTTTAGAAGAAATCGAAGCGCATTTTGAGGGAGCAGGCGCTTAACGGATCGCATGGATTGGGCGCCGAAGGCGGCTCCAGCCACTGATCGTCACGATGAAGGCCAACCTGAAAAGCTGATTGACGCGTATCTATTCTGTTCTCTAGTCTTCCGAAAAACATTGCGATTACAAGCACGTGTGACGGGGATCACAGAACCTCCGGCGTCACAGGCTTCAATATTGCAGTTTGCAGGTGTATTCTCCTTGCGATGTTGGGTTAACGAAAAACTCGAATGGAGCTTGAAGATGAAGAGAATGGACATCAAAGTGTTTGCTTTCGCAACAGCATTGGCTGTTGTTTTCAGCCTTCCCCTATCGGCGCATGCGCAAGGCGCAGCCGAGACGTTCAAATCAAAATGTGCCGGCTGCCATGGCGCTGACGGAACCGGTTCGAAGATGGGGAAGACAATGGGCGCCCACGATTTCACGACTGCCGAAGTGCAGAAAATGTCGGACGCGGATCTCACAGGAATCATCACGAACGGCAAGAACAAGATGCCCAAGTATGCTGATAAGTTGAAGCCGGAAGACGTTAAGGGACTGGTAGCTTACATCCGCACTCTGAAAAAATAGTCCTGGCCGGTTCTTGCCATCAAGATTAGGGAGATTGTCCAGCGCGGCGGATGATCCGCGGCAAGGGTGGAGTGTGTCTACGCGGCTGCGCATTGAAGATAAGGAGACTAGCGGTTTCAAATGACTCTGCGAGAAAGCATCCGAGAGCGGTTGCAGCCAATCTATTTCCTGGGGCAGAATTTCCTCACACTTACGGGCGCCGTGATCACGACGAGCACGGCGCTCACTACCATCGCCTTCTGGTTCTATGAAATCTTCTTGCCGGGGCCACCGCATCCTTATATCGGCCTTCTGATCTTCTTGATCCTCCCGGGCATTTTTGTACTCGGCTTGCTACTGATTCCACTTGGCATCTGGCTCAGGCGACGAAGTCTGACCCGGAGCGGGAAACTGCCGGCGGTTTTCCCCGCCATCGACCTAGGGCTGCCCGTGGTGCGGCATACCCTGGAGTACGTGGCCGCGGCGACCGTGCTCAATCTGCTCATTGTTGGGACCGCATCGTACCGCGGCGTGCAGTACATGGATTCAACGGAGTTCTGCGGGCAGACTTGTCACCGCGTGATGGACCCCGAGTATACGGCCTATCAGAATTCTCCACACTCGCGTGTGGACTGTGTCGAGTGCCACATCGGACCCGGAGCGGGGTGGTTTGTGCGATCGAAGCTTTCCGGTCTGCGACAGGTCTTCGCGGTAACCTTCCACACCTATTCGCGCCCCATTCCTTCGCCGGTAAAGTATCTCCGCCCGGCGCGCGAAACCTGTGAGCAATGTCACTGGCCGCAGCGCTTTACCGGTGAGAAGTTCCTGGTGAACACCAGCTACAAGGACGACGAAAAAAACACAGCCCAGACGGACGTGTTGCTGCTGAAAGTGGGCGGAATAACGTGGCAGGGTTCGGTCGGCATCCACGGGCACCACCTCGCCGACAACGCACGCATCCGCTACATTTCGACCGATGCCGAGCGGCAGACGATCCCAGTCGTGGATTACACCGACGATCAGGGAAAGACGACCGAATTCATTTCCAGTGATGCGAAGCCAACCCAACAACAATTGGACAAAGGAGAGCATCGAGTGATGGATTGCGTGGATTGCCACAACCGGCCCACGCATGCCTTCGACTTGCCCGAAAACGCAGTGGACAAGCAAATGTCGCTCGGGCACATTAGCCCAGAGCTTCCCTACATCAGGAAGAAGGCGGTCGAGTTTCTCAAGGTGAATTATCCCACCCGCGATGTGGCGCAGCAGCGCATCACTGGCGAGATCAACAATTTCTATCAAACCAATTACCCGCAGATCTACCAGACTCGGCGCACGGTGGTGGAGCAATCTGGCAAGGAGGTGGCAGCGATCTACCTGCGCAACATCTTCCCCGACATGCGTGTGACCTGGGGCACTCACCCGAATAATATTGGGCACAATGATTCGCCGGGCTGCTTCCGCTGCCATGACGGTAGTCATACCAGTGCCGATGGCCAGACGATATCCAACGATTGCAGTGCGTGCCACAACCTGCTGGCGGTTCAGGAGGGAAACCCGAAAGTGCTTACGGATCTTGGCATGAAGTAAGCGTTGTCGGAAGCTGGTTTCATGAATCGGTTTTGGGTAGGGCACGGCTTCAGCCGTGCCGCCTAGGCCGAGAAGAATGCGGGCTTTAGCCCCTGAGGGACGTGCCTTCCGAGCTGCAAGGCATTTATGAAACCAGCTCGAGAATTTGACATGGCTGAAACAAGAGTTGTGCGAAGGAAGAGATGTGCTGGTCTGGGTGTTATCGTCGCGCCGCTGCTTGCCACAGTTTTCTTCCTTCTGACTTCGGAAAGCGCCGGACACGCGGCGGCTAGCGAAACCGACCAGCCCGGGGCGGAATGTCTCGCATGCCACGGCGAGAAGAGCATGAGCACAACGCGAGCCGGCAAAACGGTTTCGCTATACGTGGACGGGAAGAAATTTGCGACTTCCGTGCATGGCAGCTTCGGGTGCACGGGCTGCCACGCCGACCTGGAAGGAAAAGAGTTGCCGCACGAAAAGCCGGCGCGGGTAAAGTGCGGCACGTGCCACGCGACCGAGCAGGAGCAATATGCCCGGTCCCTCCACGGGAAGGCGAGTGCCCGCGGCGATGCGCTCGCACCTAGCTGTGTGAATTGTCACGGGAACCACGACATCGTTCCGGTGAAGGACTCGCGATCAGCGGTGTTGCCGCTGAAAGTGCCCTTCATTTGCGGCCAGTGCCATCAGGAAGGAACTCCGGTTTCGCGCAATCGCCCCATTCCCCAGGACAATATTTTGGAGAACTACTCCGAGAGCATCCACGGGGAGGCATTGCTGAAGAAGGGACTGTCGGTGGCCCCGACCTGCGCCACTTGCCACACCGCGCACTTGATATTGCCGCATACCGATCCCGCTTCCTCGATCAATCGCCGCAACATTGCCGCCACCTGCACGAAATGCCACACGCAAATCGAAGTGGTCCACCGCAAGATCATTCGTGGAGCGCTGTGGGAAAAGGAAGCCAACGTCCTGCCGGCCTGCGTGGACTGCCATCAGCCGCATAAGATCAGGAATGTCTTCTATACGCAGGGTATGGCCGATGCGGACTGCATGCGTTGCCACGCAGACGAGAAACTGCGTCGCGCGCGCGACGGGCAATCCATGTACGTCAACGTGGGCGAGGTGAACCATTCGCGTCACAGCGAGGAAGCGGGCAGGCTTCGGAACGTTGCCTGCAGCCAATGCCACTCGGAGGTCAACGCTTCCCGCGTGCGGCCTTGCGAGACCATCTCCCACGAAGTGGACTGCACCTCTTGCCACGATGAAATTGGCAAGCAGTACATGGGCAGCATTCACGGACAACTTACCACCAAGAATAATCCGAATGCCCCGAGCTGCAAGGAATGCCATGGCACGCATGGAGTGCTGGACAAACAGGACCCGCAGTCGCTGACTTTTGCGACCAATGTTCCCATGCTTTGCGGGCGCTGTCACCGGGAGGGCCAGAAGGCCGCGGTGCGCTACACCGGAAGGCAGCACGAAATCATCGCGAACTACACGGAGAGCATTCACGGAAAATTACTGAAGACCGGCCTGACGGTGACGGCGACCTGCACCAGTTGCCACACCGCTCACCGTGTCCTTCCCCGAACCGATCCGGAATCGAGTATCAGCGCCGCCAACGTGCCGGCCACCTGCGGCCGGTGCCACCACGGCATCGAGGAGCAGTTCGAAAACAGCATCCACTCCAAGGGGGTGAGCAAGTCGGCCAAAGAACTTCCCATTTGCAGCGATTGCCACACCGCCCACGCCATCCGCCGCACCGATCAGGACAATTTCCGGCTGGACGTGATGACCACGTGCGGACGTTGCCACGCGGAGATCGCCCAGACCTATTTTGATACCTATCACGGGAAGGTCTCCAAGCTTGGGTACACGAAAGCGGCCAAGTGCTATGACTGCCATGGCGCTCACGACGTGCTTAGGGTGACCGATCCACGCTCGCACCTCAGCCGGGCAAACGTCGCGGCCACCTGCGGGAAGTGCCATGCCGGCGCGACGCGGCGCTTCGCTGGATACCTGACGCACGCCACGCACCACGACCCGCGAAAGTATCCGTTCCTGTTCTATACCTTCTGGGGCATGACCACGCTGCTCCTGGTGACATTCGTGGTCAGTGGCATGCACACGCTGCTCTGGCTGCCCCGAGCTTTCCAGATGCGCCGGGAGTTGCGCAACGCCGAAGCGAAACTGGCCGCAAAGCCTGAAACTCCGCCGAGCAAGGAGAGCACCGATGCCTAAGGGCGAAATTGCAGAACTCCAGTTCGTCCGGTTCAGCCGGCTGCAGCGGATTCTGCACATCTGCATGATCGTGAGCTTCATGTGCCTGGCGCTGACGGGGTTAACCCTGAAGTTCTCCTACACGAAATGGGCGGCGGTCCTTTCTCATCTGCTCGGGGGATTCGAGAACGCAGGCTACATTCACCGGAGTGCCGCCGTCGTGATGTTCGGAGTTTTCATTACCCATCTGGTGGACCTGTACCGGTCGAAGAAGAGAGAGCACGGTTCGTGGCGCGCGCTGCTGCTGGGACCGGGCAGCATGATGCCTAACCGAAGGGACCTAACTGAGCTGGTGGGCACGCTGAAGTGGTTTGTGGGCCGCGGCGAGCGGCCTGCCTATGGCCGCTGGACGTACTGGGAAAAATTCGATTATTTCGCGGTGTTTTGGGGAATCGCGGTGATCGGTTCCACCGGCCTCACGCTGTGGTTTCCGGTGTTCTTCACGCGGTTTATACCGGGGTCGTTCCTCAACGTCGCAACCATCATTCACAGCGACGAAGCGCTGCTCGCCACCGGCTTCATCTTTACCGTGCATTTCTTCAATACCCACTTGCGGCCCGAAAAGTTTCCTATGGACATCACGGTATTCACCGGGCGCATGCCGCTGGAAGAATTGGAAAGGGACAAGCCAAGAGAATATGAAGCGCTGGTCGCCAGCGGGCAACTGGAGGAAAACATGGACGAGGCTTACCAACCAATCGTCACCCGTACGATTCGAGCCTTCGCCTGGGCAGCGCTGGCGGTGGGATTCAGCATTGTGCTGTGGATCATCTATGCGATGTTGTTCGCGTACCGCTAGAGCCGATTTGCGGTTGAACTGCGGAGAAGGGTGTTGAAATGCTTGCGACTCGAGTTGCTTTGGTTTACCTGGCTTTGACTCTGGCTTCGGCTTCGGCTTTGCCCGCTGGAGACCAGGAATGTCTGGCATGCCATGGCCAGGCGGGGATGAAGTCCGACGCCGGGAAGAGCATTTCAATCGACCCGGACAAGCATGCCGCCAGCGCACACGGGGTTCTCAGCTGCAAGGACTGCCACACCGCGATCAAAGAGTTCCCGCATCCCGCCAAAATCGCCAAAGTGCACTGCGTCACCTGCCATGCGGACGAGGCCAAGTCCTTCCCCGCCAGCGCCCACTCCATCCTCGGCGAATCTGCGTGCGCTTCGTGTCACGGCAGCGTGCACGAACTCACCTTGGCGGAAAGGCTGATTCCCGGAAAGTGCACGGAGTGTCATGCCGAGGAAGCGAAGGACCTCGCGTCCAGCATTCACGGGCAGGCCGCGAAAAACGGCGATCCCGACGCGCCCAAATGCGAGTCCTGCCACGGCTCCATCCACGCTGTGAAAGCCTCCAGTGAGGCGGACTCGACCATTGCCCGTAAGAACATGGCGGATACTTGCGCAAAATGCCACAGCGATGCCGGGTTCTTGTCGCGGCACCAAATTCCGGTGGCGCATCCGGTGGCTTCCTATAAGCTGAGCGTTCACGGGCGCGCGGTCGCGCTCGGCAAGGATGCGGCAACGTGTTCCAGTTGCCATGGCACTCATGACATCTATCCCGCCACCGATGAGCGATCCAAGGTCAATCACTGGAAAGTGGTGGAGACCTGCGCGCAATGCCACAAGGAAATCGCCCGGGAGTTCAACGAGAGTGTCCACGGGGAAGCGGTCAAGAACGGCGTGCGGGATGCTCCCATTTGCATCGACTGCCACGGCGAGCACCTGATCGTGGACCCGGGCAGCCCGGCCTCGCCCTTAAATGCCGAGAATATCTCCGCGCAGACCTGCGGGCGTTGCCATGGCGATGCCCGCCTGGCACTGCGCTATGATTTGCCAGCGGATCGCCTGCCATCCTACGCCGGCAGCTATCACGGGCTGGCCCTCAAAGAAGGGAAAGTGACTGCGGCGAATTGTGCTTCATGCCATGGGGTGCATGCCATTCTTCCTTCGAGCGACCCGCGCTCGACCGTCAATGCCGCAAACCTCCGGAAAACGTGCGGGCAATGTCACAAAGGTGTGGTCGAAGCCAAATTCACCATCGGTCCCATACATGTGCAGACCGGCGCGGGCCCGAATAACCCGGTGGTGGAGTGGATTCGCTGGACGTACTGGGTGCTGATCCCGGTGACACTGGGCTTCATGCTGCTGCACAACCTGCTGGACTTTCTGTCGAAACTCATTCGGCGCCGCCCGCGGAGAGAATCCGGCGAGATGGTGCTGCGGATGAACTTGTGGTTCCGCGTCGCGCACTGGGGCATCATGGTGAGTTTCCCGACGCTGGTGTTCACGGGATTTGCGTTGAAGTATCCGGAGCTTTGGTGGTCCAAGCCGCTGCAGCTCTGGGAGTCCGCCGCCGGTTGGCGCGGCGGGCTGCACCGCACCGCGGCCATCGTCATGCTCCTGGCCGTCTTCTACCACTTCGTGCATCTGGCGCGGAAGAAGCGCGATCGCTCTTTCCTTTGGGCCATGATCCCGACAATCAAGGACGCCACGGACATGCTGGAGGTCTTCCGCTACAACCTTGGCCTCACAAAACAGGAGCCGAAGTTTGCGAAATTCAACTATGCGGAGAAAATGGAATACTGGGCCTTTATGTGGGGCACCGTCGTCATGGGCGTCTCCGGTTTCCTGCTGTGGTTCAACAATTTTGCGCTGCGCCATTATCCGAAATGGGTGACGGACGCGGCCACGGCAGTGCATTGGTATGAGGCGATCCTGGCCACCTTCTCCATCCTCATCTGGCACTTCTACATGGTGATCTTCGATCCCATGGTCTACCCGATGGATACCGCTTGGCTCAACGGCAAAGTCCCGGCCGATCATTACCGTCATTCCCGCCCGGAGTATCTCCGCGCCCTGGAACGGGCTCACCTGGTCGAGCTGCCCACTGAGCCTGCTGATTACGAGGATGAGCAGGGAACTGCCCACTGAGTCTGCCGATGACGGGGATGAGCAGGGAACGGTCCACACAACATGACTTAGTCCTTGCTACAGAAGATTTCCCGTAGCGACGCGGCGTCTCCCGAGAAGGGGCAAGCCCCGCATTTTACCGGGTTGTTTTTCTCTGCCGCCCATCAAAAAAGAAACGGGCCGGAGGAGGATGACCGGCCCGGAGGAGCGCCTTACCTTGAATCGCAGCAACTCTAGGCTGTGATAAGGGATTCCAAGGCAACGCGGTTGGGGATCACAAGAGTAGAGCCGCTCTGCTGGATGAGACGCTGCTTCTTGAAGCCCGCGAAAAGTCGGCTGACGGTCTCACGCGAAGAGCCGATCATCTGTCCGATCTCTTCGTGAGTCAAAGCCAGCTTCACTTGGCTGGGGTTCTTGGATGTGGTGTTTTGGTCGAGCCAGCCGACAAGCAGCCGGGCCAGCTTTTCGCTGGCCGAGTCAGAAAGAATCAGGTCACGGATTTCGCGGCAAGTAGAGGCGTAATCCTGGCTGATGTGCTGGGTCACCCATAGGGCAAACTCGCCGTGAAGGCGCATGAGGCGCAGCAAGTCGCTGTGTCGTAGGAAGCTGATCTCGGACGGTTCCTGGGTCTCGGCCGTAGCTTCATACTGGCGTCCGGAAACTACCGCGGCGACTCCCAACGGGCAACCGGAGTCGACAATACGGAGGATCAGCGTTCTGCCGTCGCTGCCACAAATGGAAAGCTTCACCCGGCCTCGACGCACGATGAACACTCCCCGCGGCGCCTGCGCTTCCGCGAACAAAACCGCCCCCGTGGGATAGGTGGTGGTGAGCGCCTCTTGCTCCAAGGCATCGGCTACGGCTGGAGGAAGATCGCAAAAGGTTTTGTCTGCTGGCGCAAGTTTCTGTGCATTGTTTACGGCGTATGTGGCCATTTGGCGCCTCCGCTCACAGGTACCTTGGCACGTCCTTCGCCACTCTGCTCAGGCGGGGCAAGACTTCACTGAAAGCAGCATAAGTGTAACACAACGAGTGGCTTGAGTTGATATTGTGAGATGCAGCTATGCCCGCTGCCCACCCGAGTTGTGCCTGGAAGTGCGTCCTTTCACACACCGATGTGTGATCTCCATCACCAGTCGGTTGGTTACATGACCACGGAGCACGATCCGCGTTCGGCTGGCTGTAGCTTCGGATCGGCTCGCGCAGATTCGGGCGGAAGTGTAAAGGATGTCATGAGATTGAACGCCTGAAGGCAAGCCCTGATCCGAATCGTGAGTTTTTCGGCACCAGGTTTCACCCCAACGTCGTATGGATGGTATTCAGCAGAGCGGTGCGGGTAAAAGGCTTTTCGAGGAGAGTTATGCCGCGCCTCAACACTTCGCGTTCCGCGATCAGTTCACCTGTGTACCCTGACATGTATACGACTTTCAGGTTCGGGTGAGAGGCGTTCAGGCGCTCAACTAATTCAGGACCGCTCATGCGGCGCATCACTACGTCGGTCAACAATAGATCAATTGGACCCGGATGAGACTGCACCCATTCGAGCGCGGACTTCCCGTCATCCGCCTCGACTACGGTATAGCCGTGTTCTTGGAGGAGTTGTCGAGTCAGGCTGCGCATGATTTCGTCGTCTTCCACGAGCAGGATCGTAGTCCCTTGCCGTTTCGGAGCGACCGTCTCCACTTCAGTCTTGGATCCGAGCCCGATTTTGTGATCCGCGCTGGGGAGATATATTTTAAACGTCGTTCCGTATCCCGGTTCACTGTAGACCAAGATGTGTCCTGCGCTCTGCTTGACAATGCCATAGACAGTGGCTAGGCCCAAACCAGTTCCCTTGCCCACCTCTTTGGTGGTGAAGAAGGGCTCGAAGACGCGCGACACGGTAGCTTCGTCCATGCCGTTGCCGGTATCGCTGATCGCGAGCAGGACGTATCTTCCTGCCGCCATGGCTTGATGCTGCTCGGCGAAGGCCTCGTCAAATTTCATTGCGCGAGTTTCGAGAATAAACTTGCCGCCACGAGGCATAGCGTCGCGTGCGTTCACCGCGAGGTTTACCAAGACCTGGTCAAGCTGGCCAGGGTCTGCCTCAACCACCGCTGAGGGTGATTTGGACACAACGAGAACCTCGACATCGTCTCCCATCAGCGGACGCAGGAGCTTGCTGATGTCCTTCAACCGCTCGTTCAGATCGAGGATACAGGGTTGGATTGCGGGAGTCCGGCTGAAGGTAAGCAGTTGGTGAGTCAAAGACGAGCCGCGTTCGGTTGCCTTCTTTATGTTCTCGACGTAGACCGACGATTCCGCATTGGGATCAATGCGGTCGCGGAGGAATTCGGTGCAGGCATTGATGATCCCCAGGATATTGTTAAAGTCGTGGGCGACGCCTCCCGCAAGCCGGCCGATCGCTTCCATCTTCTGGGATTGCTGAAGCTGGCCCTCAGCCCGTTTCTGGGCCGTGATGTCGCGTGCAATCGCGGATGCTCCCACGATGTCGCCTTTCGCATCGCGCAAGGGAGACACGGAAATGGAGACGTCCAAGTGTCGTCCGTCCTTGGTTACCCGCACCGATTCATAATGCTCGACGCTTTCACCTCTCGCAGTTTTCTGTAGAATCTCCGGGATTTCGTCGGGACGATCAGTGGGAGCTAGAAGGGATATGTGCTTTCCGACGACCTCTTCTGGCGTGTAACCGTAGATGCGCTCGGCGCCCTTGTTCCAACTGGCAATGGTGCCGTCCAAGTTCTTGCCAATGATGGCGTCCTCGGAGGAATCAATGATCGAGGCCAGCCTCGACCGGTATTCCCCCAGTTGCTCGGCCGTTCTCCGATGCAGTTCTTCATTCGCTCTTCGCAGTTCTTCTGCGATTCTCTTGCGCTCGCTGATGTCGCGGATCGCACTCAAGACGAACATTCCATTCTCCGTGGAGACAGGACTGAGACTAATTTCCACCGGGAATTCCGAGCCATTGCGCCGTCTTCCATAGAGATCCAAATCTGCTTTCATCCGTCGCGTCTTCGGTGCTTGCGCGAAGTTCTCGCGATGATGGTGGTGCTGGCGGCGGTAGCTCTCAGGCACGAGCATTTCGACTTTCTGACCAATCAATTCGTCGCGGTCATAGCCAAACAGCTCTTCTGCTTGTGAATTGACTTGAATAATGGTTCCATCGCGGTCGACGGCGACGATGGCATCTGGCAGGGTCTCCAAGAGATCACTGGAAAGGAGGAATTCAGCCACGGTTTTGGCTGAAAGCAAGGAGGAGCGCTCAACATGATCGGAGGATGGTCGCAAAATGCAACTCCACGATTCAAATCGTCGGACTAAATCTATGCCGAAACCTGCCTGCTTGTAAAGTCGTGGAGCGCAAGGAGTTTCACCTCTTTCCAGGGGCGAGGCGTGATTTTGGTCACCAGAAGCGGTGATGTTTGTCACCGTGGCCCCAGAGTCCCTTTGCCAACCTAGCTGGGACGAGAGAATTTAGCCTGGAAATACTCTTCCCACGTGGGGTCTTCCCGCGTTGGCGGAGGCTCGAGGGCAGATGCGCGGCAGGCTAGGTCTTGGCAAATGACCATGCAAGTCCTTTGTCACAGCGAACGGTTCTGGGCCTCCGTGACAAAAGTCATCGCAATGGCTCCGCTACTCCGCTACCTTCGGAATATCAAGCGTGGCCATGAGGCATGGAGCCGGGCCGCGAGGAGGATGTAATGAGCATAACCGCTGCAAAAACTGTGCGGGAACTTGCGCTGGAGTTCCCGAATGCGACCCGAGTGTTTGAAAAGCTGGGCATCGACTACTGCTGTGGCGGAAACAGATCGTTGGAAGAGGCCTGCGCCGCCGCCAATTTGTCGGCAGAGGAGATATTGGATTCGCTGGAAATGACCGAACCGGCGTCCCAAGCGGGCCAGAAGGAGGGCAATTGGCAGGTGGAACCTTTGGCCGACGTGATCGCGCACATCAACAGCACGCACCACAAGTACACGCGTGAGGAAATCGCCCGGTTAGGCCCGCTGTTCGACAAGGTCTGCTCGGTGCACGGCAAGAATCATCCTGAACTGCCGCAGGTTCGGGCCAGTTTTCAGGGTCTGGCGCAGGAACTGACCGTGCACATGATGAAAGAAGAGAGGGTCCTGTTCCCCTACATAGTAAGGATGGAGGAGTCGGTCATCCAGAAAGAGCCGGTCCTGCCACCGCCGTTCGGCAGCGTGCAAAACCCAGTTTCGATGATGATGCATGAGCACGACTCTGCCGGCGAAGCCTTGCGCGCGATGCGTCAGGCCAGCGCGGGTTATACGCCCCCGGGCGATGCCTGCACCAGCTACCAGACTTTGTACAAAGCCCTGGCAGACTTTGAAGCCGATCTTCATCAGCACATTCACCTGGAGAACAACATCCTATTCCCGCGTGCGATCGAGATGGAACGAGGGCACTGAGAAAAACGGAGACAGGATGGCTGCACTGGCAACCCGCATCGAGACCCGTGCTGGTCGGGCGCTCACACCAGGGGAGATCTTCGAGATCACGCGGGCAAGGGAAACCAGCCTGTCCCGCTTGCTCATGCTTTACATCACGACCGGCCTGGTGTTCATGCTTCTCCCGGGAACGTTCCTGGGGGTCTGGAACCTGCTGGCGATCAGCAGCCGCCACGCCGCGAATTCGGTCTCTGCCGGATGGATCCAGGCCCATGGGCACGCGCAGATCTTCGGCTGGATCGGCACGTTCATCTTAGGCATCGGCTTCTATTCCATTCCCAAGTTGCGGCGCATGAATCCGTTCGCGCTGTGGGCTGCATGGGTGTGCTGGATGCTTTGGACGTTGGGCGTCAGCCTACGCTGGTTGACCGGCGTTTACCAGTGGCAATGGCGCGTCGCGCTGCCCGTCTCGGCGGCGCTCGAAATAATCGCCTTCTCAATTTTCTTCTATTCGGTGTCGGGTCACCGGCCCCACGACTCGGGCGAGCAGAGGTTGGAGGAATGGGTATGGGTGGTGATTGTTGCCGCTGTAGGTCTGCTGGTTACGCTGCTCGTCAACTTGGGCGCGGCGGCGTTCCTCGCTTATCGTGGCGTTTCACCTGATCTCCCAACCCAATTCGACCAGCGCTTCCTGGTGCTTCAGACATGGGGATTCCTCGTTCCGTTCGTCTGGGGATTCAGCGCCAAATGGCTGCCGGTTTTCCTGGGAATACGCCCGGTACGCGGGCGCGTGCTGCTCCTGGCAGTCGCAGTGAACTCCGCCGGCGTGACTGCTGCAATGATGGGCTGGATGAGATCAGCTGTGCTTTTGTTGTTGGGCGGGATCATCGTCGCGGTTTGGGCCCTCCGCTTCCTCGAGCGAACACGGCAGCCGGCCAAGGTGAAGGGAGTGCACACCAGCTTTCCGATCTTTGTACGCTTGGCGTACTTCTGGGCCATCGTCGCAGCGACTCTGGCAATCTGGGCTAGCTCGGTCGAGGACTCTCACGGGATCTGGGGTGCATCGCGCCACGCGTTGACCGTAGGGTTCCTGGCCACGATGGTGTTCAGCGTGGGCCCGAGAATTCTGCCGGCATTTTCCGGAATGCGATTGCTCTTCAGCACCAAACTGATGTTTCTTTCACTGCTGCTCCTGGGGGCAGGGTGTCTGCTTCGTGTCAGCGCCGAGATTCTCGCATATCAAGGCTTTGCGGGCTGGGCATGGTCGTGGTTGCCTGTGTCGGCTGTCATAGAGATGACCGCGGTCACGATTTTTACGATCAATCTGCTGGTCACCTTCATGGATCGTCCTACATCACATTTGGTCTAGCGGGGCACTGCATTTAAAGAGCACAGTGTTCAACACGAGTTTGAGAGACTTGGCTCTAATCCGAGGCGAAGTTGGTCGGAGGTTGTGAAGACACGGGCCATGACTGGTACCTGGACAATACTGCAGCACGTAGCCTGGGAGGGCCCCGGATTGATCGCTGCCGAAGCTCAGGCGCGAGGTCTGCATCCGGACATCCGACGACTGGATCTGGGAGCCGGCCTTCCGCAGCCCGATGATGTTGAGGGCCTGGTTGTGATGGGCGGTCCCATGGGTGCTTATGAAACAGACAAGCATCCCTTTTGGACCGAAGAGTGCAGCCTCATCGCAAAACTGGCCCGGCGCAATCGTCCTGTGCTTGGTGTGTGTTTGGGTGCTCAGTTGCTCGCGAGAGCGCTCGGGGCGAGAGTGTTTCCCGGGCAGAGGCCGGAAATCGGTTTTGGATTTGTCGAACTGACTGCGGAAGGGAAGCGAGACGCGCTGTTCGGACCGAACGGACCATCCGTTCCCGTATTCCATTGGCATGGAGATACCTTCGATTTACCCGCGGAAGCCACATTACTTGCTTCCAGCGCGGAGTACCTGCACCAGGCGTTTCGCTTCGGAAGCTGCGCCTATGGCCTGCAGTTCCACATTGAGCCGGACTTGGATACCTGGTCGGCTTGGCATGAGCACCTACCCCCCGCTTTGATTGAGCGAGCAGAGCAGAGGCGCTACGTGGTCGAACAAGTTGGCCGACGCATAATTGCTAGATTCTTTGATCTCGCCTTGGGCGGCGGGCTCGCAATCGAGAGAAGACGCGAAGCCTAAGCGGGCCCGTTGCCGCCAGCAACCACTTTCATCACTCCGAGACTCTTGTCACAGCGATACTGAACCAGGCCGGTAAACTGAGACTATGCCTGTCCAGATTGGAGCAAAAACCCACAACTTTACCGACCCCACCGGCCTGCTCTCGGACTGCTACCGGCGCGTCGAGATGTTCCTTGGAACGCTCGAGGCGGTTGCGGGGGGCCGCACCCTTGAGGGCATGACTCGACAGTCAGAGGAGCGGGTAGCAGGTGCGTTACGGTCGTCCCCCAGCGAAAAAAGCCGGAAAGTTATAGTATGAGGCTGCCAGTTCCGCATCCAGTGGAGGGATCCGATGGGCGAGATGATTCAGTTCAAGCGACCGGACGGAAAGACCTGCCCCGGCTATCTGGCACCGACCAAAGCAGGATCAAGCGCGCCCGGCTTTGTCGTCATCCAGGAATGGTGGGGGCTCAACGATCAGATTAAGAAGACCGCCGATCGGCTCGCCGAAGCTGGCTACCGGGCGCTCGTGCCGGACTTCTACCGGGGCAAGGTCGTCACGGCCGTAGACGAGGCGAACCACTTGATGACGGGCCTCAACTGGCCCGAGGCCGCCGATCAGGACATCCGCGGCGCCGTGCAGTACCTAAAGCAAGGCTCGAAGAAAGTCGCAGTGGGCGGCTTCTGCATGGGCGGCGCGCTGACCATCCTGGCGGCCGTGCGCGTACCGGAGATGGACGCCGGCGCGTGCTTCTACGGCATTCCGCTGGCCGACGTCGCCGATCCGAGGACGATCAAGATCCCTCTCATTTGTCACTTCGCGAACCACGACGACTGGTGCACACCCGCCAAGGTGAATGCCCTCGAGGCCGCGCTCAAGCAGTCGAAATCAAAGTTCGAGATCTATCGCTACGAGGCGCACCACGCCTTCATGAACGAAGCCCGCCCCGAGGTGTACGACCCAGCATGCGCCAAGACAGCGTGGGAGCGAACGCTCAAGTTTCTGAAGACGGCACTCACGTAACGGGTCGCCAACCTCGCGCGCCCAAATTGGAACATGCCGGGGATTTCACTTATACGGAATCAAGCTGTTCGTTCGCCGGGCAGATTCTCTGGCGCCCTCCCTTCGACCTCTCGGTTTCAACAGCAATTCCATTCTCAGTGGCCACACGCAATTAAAGATGCTCGTCCAGCCGTTGCGCTCTTCTGAAATGGATGTTTGTTTTTCCTATACATTAAATGAAGAGATCTCTGACTCCACCGACGAAACTGGCCTGAGCTACTCTCGCTTCAACATCTCGTCGATAGTCACGATATCGGCTAACCCAGAGCAGCCGTAGATTGCCGGTAGAATGCGATCCGCCGGGTGTATGCGCCGCAATTGTGCGACTCGCTCCGTTCCTGCCCGATAAGCCGGAAGATACATTCGACCCAGTAATGGATGTTGACCCCAGGCGCCGGAAAGCTTGTCCGCGCGCTCTTCAGTGACGAGGAAATCCCGGCGAAGATTGGCAGCCACTTTTTCGCGCTGCAATCCTTCTCCCCAAGTTAAATACGACGACTGATTCTTGGCATCATCCTGCAGTAACGCCAGCAGCACGCCGATCTGCAAATCTTCGTCGGGTAGTTGCTCGATTTCGGTTACGCCATGAGCGATGAGAATGGCATTGTTCGCGAGTCCCTCGAACAGGGTGGCCGCACGGGTGTTCATGGTCAATACCGTGGCTTCGAAGCTGGCTTTTCCGCGGACATAGAGATCCTGCAAATAGGCAAACGTTGTAACGTGCCCGGGCACGACTTCGTGGCTCACCAGTTGCTCGAACTCCGGCACGGAGATCTGCAACGAAGCGTTGATCTCGTATGTGGCTTCATATTTCGGACTGCCATCCGCGTTACGCGCTCGCCCGATGTAGTTCATCGAACCCGAAAACCATGCGTCCTTAATGGGCAAGAATTCAATATTGGCTCGAGGCACGGACAAGAGATCCTGGGGAAGATAGGGCAGCAAGTTGGCCGCGCTGAGGCGGTCAAAGTGGGCGATCATGGCCGCGCCAAGAACACGGACAGAAGCCATCGGAACCACCCTATCCCGCCGCCAGGCATCGACCGCCCCGAGAAGGCCGGCGGAACTGGAAGTTGAATAACCCGCCCGGCCCAACAACTCAGCAACACGCTCACGTTTCGGTCCTGGGCTGGAGGCTTCCGGTGGCCGGCCCGTCGAGGACTCAACACACCGGGCGTAGGGAACCGGCTTGCCTTTCCCGAGCACTTCCATGGCAAGGTCCCACATCGTCTCCAGGCAAAGCGACAAGCCTTCGAGATACTGACTGCGCATCCCACCGATCTTGCGGGCCTCATCGTGAATTCCGGCAATGGCTTGCGGCAGGTCGATCTGACGCAGGTACTCTTCCACCGCCTGGCGATCGACGTTCTTACCGGAAACGCCGCCCGTCTCCCGCACCCGCGTCGCCGCCGGAACCGTGTAGGCCTGAGGTAGTGGCTCATCCGAGAACCACGAGTCGGCGATGAATCGTCCCGTGCCAGAGGGACACATGACATCGCCACCCCAAAGCGTGTCGATGCCTAGAACTGCATCTGCGACAAATCGTCCTATCGAGTCCATGCTGATCTCCTTATTCTTTTTCTGCGGACACTTTCTTCAGCGAACCGAACCATACGTACAGACAGAGTCCAATAAACAACAGGGCGGAAACGCTTTGCGACACCGCATCGTTCGCGTAGAAAGGCGTCTGAATCCACTCTTCCTTGAAGTGCGGCAGCACGCGCAACGCCGCCCCAATCACTCCGCCGAGTGCGCCGCCCGCCATCAAGCCGCCGGCAATGATGATGCCGCGCTCGCGCATGGTATTGCCGAGCTGGCCGCCGGCTTTCTCCCCGCGCTTGTTCACCAGGTGCGAGAGGAATCCGCCGGCCAAGATCGGCGTGGTCAGTTGCAGCGGCAAATAGATTCCCAGCGCGAAGACCATGGAAGAGAGGCCGAGCATCTCGAGCACCACGGTGACCATGGCGCCGATGCCGAACAACATATAGGCGACGGGCTGGCCGCTCATGAATCCCGACACCACGGCTTTCAGTGCGGAGGCCTGGGGCGCGACCAGGACCTGCCGCGTGTCGCCGGGCACGGCTTCTCCGAACTGAAAGGCCTTGGCCAGCAGGATGATGGTTAACCCCGCAGTGATTGCCGCCGCGACGACCCCGATAAACTTCACCTTCTCCTGCGCGGAAGGCGTGGAACCGAGCCAGTAGCCGGCTTTCAGGTCGGTAATGAACTGTCCCGAGGCGCACAGGGCCACACAGACCATGCCGGCCAGGGCCATCACGAAGAACATGCCGGTGGTCCCGGAGAGTCCGAACTTCAGCAACACCACCGCGGAGACGATGACGGTCAGCAACGTCATGCCGCTGGCCGGGTTGTTTGCGGTGGTGGCAATGGCGTTGGCAGCCACCGTGGTGAAGAAGAATGAGAAGAGCAGCGTGAGCGCCAAGCCCACAGCGACCACGGTCCACGAAACATGAAGGAGTCCGAAGAAGGCGGCCACTGCGATTGCCCCCAACACCACGCCGAGAAGGATGGTGAGGATGGGAATGTCACGGTCGGTGCGTTCCATGTGCGGCGCTTCGCCGTGGCGGAAGGCGTGCAGTGCGATGCCGAACGATCCGGCAACCACGCGCAGCGACTTGAGGATGCCGACGAGGCCGGCAGTCGCGATGGCGCCGACGCCGATGAAGCGCACGTAATAGCGGTAGATCTCCGAGGCCGACATGTGCGAAATGGGGATGGTCGCGGGATAGACGGTGGCGTCGCCCATGTGGCTGCCGATGAACCAGATCATCGGGACGAGCACGAAGTTCACCAGAATGCCGCCGGCGCAAAAGATCAGGGCAATGCGCAGGCCCATCACGTAGCCCAGGCCGAGGATGAAGCTGACCGCGTCGAAATTGAAGACCATGCGCCCGCGGTCGGCCAGCGACCTCACTGCGGGCACGAACTGGAAGTTCAGGTACTCCTTCCAGACGTGGAACGTGGTGACAAAGAAGTCATAAAGCGCGGCGATGACGGTGGCCTGAAGCAGCAGTTTGGCTTGCGATCCGCCTTTCTCTCCGGTGACGAGGACTTCGGTGATCGCCGTGGCCTCGGGAAATGGGAACTTGCCGTGCATTTCGCGCACAAAGTAGCGCCGCAGCGGAATGAGGAAGAGCACGCCCAGGCAGCCGCCGGCCAGGCAGATGAAGATGGTCTGCACCGGATGCGGGTCGAGGTGGAGAATGTAAAGCGCCGGCACGGTGAAGACGGCACCGGACACCACGGCGGCGGAGGCGCCGCCCATGCCCGTGATGATCATGTTCTCGAGCACGGTGGAGCGCCGCTGGTAGACGCGCGCCAAGCCGATGGCGAGGATGGAGATAGGAATCGCCGCCTCCATTCCCTGGCCGACCTTGAGGGCGGAATAGGCCGACGCGACGCTGAAGACGATACACAGCAACGTGCCCCACAGCACCGCGCGCCAGGTCACCTCCGCTGGCGCCATGCTGGGGGGCACCAGCGGCATGTAGATTTCGCCGGGCTTCAACGGTTGGTAGGCGTTCGCGGGAAGAGACTTGGTTTCGACTTCGGCCATGCAGGAACGAGCCTCCTGACCGGGGCGGACATTTTGACCGTGAACGCGGCCGTCATCGTCGCCCCATCGCGGTCCCCTCGGAAAAAGGGGCGCTATTATCCGTTAGGAAGTCAAACACAGGGTGCGGAGACACGGCAAGGACGGAGGTCACACGGTAGGGACTTTGGAGCAGATCCCCTCATTGATATTGATCGCCGCGGTCAACCCATGCGCTGGGTTGGACGGCTGAGTCCTCGCGTCCATGATGACTGCTCGGCCACCACCGAAGTTCCCGCCAAGCTCCGTATTATAAAGCGCCGGAGCTTATACCTTTGTGGAGAACTCAGGGCTCACTGAGCATGATGGTCGAGGTGCTGCAACGGCGTTACCCTGTGCAAGGACAGCAATTCGGCTGGCACTTTCTTCTGAACGTGATCCCGGCGAGCACATCCGCCGACTCTCCGGGACGCGAGACGTGGGGGCAGTGTCCACCCGCAAGCTCAATCGGATCAATCCCCAATTGTTTCCGCACTTGTTCGCGCCAAAAGTCTGGGCGTAGTGTTCGGTCTTCGCGGCATAAGATGTAGGACGCTGGTACGTCCGGCCAGCTTCGTAACAGACAAGTTTCGGTCAAGACACGGCGGGCATGAATGGCGATGCAACCATCTTGGACGGACTGAATGCTCCGATGCGGGTACGTCAAGACCGCCGGGCATGAGAAAGCAGACGACGTTCGGCTATACTCACGCAATCGGTGAAGATGATCGAAGAGTTGCCGACGAAATCGGCAATATTCTTTGCTCAAGTTTGCCTAAATCGTCTAAGGTTAAAGCGCGTAAGCAGTTGCCAGTACAATGAGATAGTGTTGAAAGTTTTTGCTCAAAAAGAGGGCGCGGTACCCAAGTGGTAAGGGAGAGGTCTGCAAAACCTTTATACGTCGGTTCGATTCCGACCCGCGCCTCCAATCTCTTCCTGCAGTTAGCTGTAACGACTCCATTTAGCTCCGTTCCCTCATTTGCGCTCGGTTGTGCTGGTTTGCGGAAAATCGCGCATCTTTGCGGTTGTAGTTGGCCCAAAGTTGGCCCACTCAATTGATCCTCCCGCTGCTCGGCACTTCCTGGCTCCGCTCTGATGCTGTCATCGTCTCCGCATATTTCACCATCGCCGCCCATTTGTGCTCCGCGGTCGGGTGGACGTAGCGCTGCACGATACGAATAGAACCGTGACCGAGGATAGCCGCCAGCGTCGCAAGATCCACGCCAGCTTCCGCCATGCGCGTTGCAAAGCTGTGTCTCAGATCATAGAGAACGAATGAAAGTGCAGCCTTCGCGCAGACGGCATCATGGGCGTTGTTGAGCCGAGCGATGTGATGGCCCGGCTTGCGAGATGCAGGGAAGATCCACGCCGAGTCGCCGGTCATCCTGCGGGCAAGAATCTCCCGGCTTTCAGGCGTCAAGTCCAAGGCCCGCCGCGCAGCCGCGGATTTCCCCGAGCGTATTTGTAACTGTCCGCGCTCCATATTCACGCGGCCCTGTGGGCTGATCTTTGAATGCAAAAGGGGGCAAAGGTTAATGCTCCCCAGACCGGCCAATTCTCAATGAGTTCTATAAAAAGGGATGTCAAGAAAAAAGTTCTGCCTCGACCGGAGGCGAGATTTCTTTCTCGAGATCCAGCCCACTGAAGTTTCGGTTCTCTGGAGAAGCTTGGCCGATTGCCCATG